>Ga0210401_10000003_pt1 | contig 299985 bp, 274 predicted proteins | sample IncBWH32MmetaG_FD_150866 | JGI IMG/M metagenome (GOLD analysis project Ga0210401, IMG submission 150866) | Forest soil microbial communities from Barre Woods Harvard Forest LTER site, Petersham, Massachusetts, United States - Inc-BW-H-32-M | ecosystem: Environmental > Terrestrial > Soil >...
CAGCTCATGGGCAAGCCCTCCTTGCCCACGCATCTTCACCTGTCAACCATCAGCCCGGTCTAATCTGTCAACCATCAGCCCGGTCTGTACCCCCCCTCCCCTCTCCCGCTGCGCGGGCGAGGGGCGATACGACGTGCCTGCGAACGTCGGCGAACCTGCGCCGCTCGATCGCCCCTCGCCCGCGCAGCGGGAGAGGGGAGGGGGTGAGGGCCGCGGGAGAGGGAGAACTTCAACGCCTTGCCGCTTCTGGCGTTCTGCCGCACAGGCTCCTGACTGTCGCCGTCCGTCCAATAGAGACTTCGGGCGTTGAGCGACACCTCCGAATTTCCGAACTCGACTTCAACCCGCAGGTTGACCAGCCTTGAGCGAGCTACCAACCTATGGAGTCGCCGTCCTCTCTCACATTGGATCCGGCTCGATAGAAACCGTTCACGCCACAGTCTGCGTCCTCGTTACCGCACGTCGACAATTCCGGACCGCCGTTCGGATTGGGCACGAACATGAACTGTCTGCGGCCAGTATATGGCGATTCGAAACGCGAATGACCTCGCGTTCTTCACAACTTGACTCAACCCATCGGTCCGCGGCCGCAGCGTGTCCCTCTTTGCAGGCACCGCGTCTCCTACGCAACGACCTTTCCTCGCCCTGTCTTGATCATGCTGCGCCGCGTCTTGCTTTCCAGCCGCTTGGCAACCGAAGTTCGGGTCGGCCGCGTCGGGCGACGCTTCTTGGGCAGCACGGCGGCGCTTGCGATCAGCTCGTGCAGCCGGCGCATAGCTTGCGCGCGGTTCTTCTCCAGGCTGCGAAACTCCTGTGCCTTGATGATGACCACGCCGTCCTTGCTGATGCGCTGGTCACCCAGTTTCAAGAGGCGTTCTCGCACCCGTTCCGGCAGGGACGAGGCGGCGATGTCGAACCGCAGATGCACTGCATTGGCTACCTTGTTGACGTTTTGCCCGCCTGCGCCCTGAGCGCGGGTCGCGGTGATCTGCACCTGTTCGGGCGGAACACGCAAGTCGGGGTGCATAGCGCCGAAGCAGCCGTGGAACTGGAACCCTGCGAAAAGCACCGGGCCCGGATGTTCACCGGGCGCAAAGGCGGGTTACTTGCCGCTCTCCCGAGCCACCAGATACAGGACAAGGTCGATGGTCTGCAGAAAACCGCCCGCTGATGTCGGCGTCAGACGATATTTTCCGTTGACGATCAACGTGGGCGTGCCGTCGACCTGATAGTCCCGTATCTGGGCGTCGCAGTGCTTCATTTGTGAATCGACCGTAAACGAGGTGGCGGCGGCCACAAACGCGTCCGCTTTCACGCCGTAGCGGGCGTAGAACTTCGCGACGTCCTCGATGGTGGGCTGCTGCTCGCGCGGCAGCAGTCGCCGGGTGGCCTTCTCCACGATGGCAAGGCTGCCGTTGCCCCACACGGCGTCGTACATCGCATCGTGACTTTGTTCGGCGACGCCCAAAATCTGCGCGGCCAGAAAGGCCCGCTGAAATACGGGCCAGTCTTCCGCTGGGTTGAAAGCGGCCGGCAGGTACGCTATTTGGGCGTTGGCCGGCAGCGCGGCTTTGAGCCGGTCTACCGTGGGCTGAAACTGGTTGCACGCCGGGCAGGCATAGGAAAACACGTCCAGCACCTCGATCTTTCCCGGCGTTGAGGTAGGTTGGGCAGGCTGCAGGAGAAAGTAATGCGTGCCCTCGACCCACTTGGCGGAGTCCTGGGCGCCGGCGGCCATGCCGCCATATCCGATCAGCGCGATGCAACACACCAAGCTTCTCAACAATCTGGCACCTCTTCCTCGGCCGATCGGCAAACGGCGCGCATCCCCGGCGTGGGCTCGGCAGGCGGCCGCGACCAACATTATCACCCACGCCCCGGACCAGAAACGATGCAAAATAGCCTTGCATCGGCCGCAACCCATCTGCCAGGAGTCCCGCATGCCGGCGTTTCGAACCCTCCCCGAGGGCGTCCGATCTTGGCCGCGCGCCGCGGCCCTGCTGGCGCTGGCGGGCTTGTGCTCCGGCGCTGGCGCGGCCGACTTCGACCTGTGCGTGCGCGGCACGACGCTGGAGCAAACGCACACGCTGCGCCTGAGGTTGAGCGTGCAGGGCGCCGACGTCTCCGCCTTCGCCCCGCGCCTGGGCGCCGCGCTGGCCAACCGGCGCATCTGGAAGGGTGCCGCCCGCAAGATCTCGGGCGTGCCATTCGATGCCGACCTGTGCGGCGAAGCGGTTGCCGAGACACGCAGCCTGTCGGTCACGTTGACCGCAGAGCAGGCCCAGGCGCTTCAGGCCGAATCCACGCGCGGAGCCGATTCCGGGATGCTGGAGGCGCTGGAGCGCGTTCTGGGCAACGATGCCCCATCGAACGTCGCGCCCGCGCCGGCCGTCGAACCGGGGCGCGGCGAGGAGATTCGCGATGCCCAGGGCAGGCTCGTATATCACCTGATGCGCGTCTACTACGCAACCGACCGCAAGGAGGCGGCCGCCGCGCCGCCGGACGAGCATTTCGGCGGTGATCGCGGAGCGCTCGCTTACGGAGTGGTCAACGTGACCATCCCCAAGGTGCACCAGCGCGGCGCCCTGGAGGCGCCGTCGATCCTGCGCCTGGAATTCAGCGCCGATCCGGGCAAGCACGTGGTCCTGCAGTCGCTGAGCGCGCTCGATGCCGACGCGTGGCGCGCGCAGATCGCCAAGCGCGCGATCGGACTGGACAACCCTGGAATCCTGGTCTTCATCCACGGCTACAACTCCAGCTTCGCCGACGCCGCGCGCCGCGCCGCGCAGTTATCTTACGACCTGAATTTCGCGGGCGCGCCCGTGCTGTTTTCCTGGCCTTCGCGTGCCGAACTGATCGGTTACACCGTCGACGAGCAGAACGCCGAATGGTCGGTCAGCGACATGAAAGCGGTGCTGGCGTCGCTCGCGACGGTCGCCCCCGGCGCTCCGATCTACGTGATCGCGCACAGCATGGGCAACCGCGTGCTGACGCGCGGTTTCAAGGCCTTGTTCGACGAGGACCGCTCGACGCGGCGCGCGTTCAGCCAGGTCGTGCTGGCTGCGCCCGACCTGGACGCGGACGTTTTCCGGCGCGACATCGCCCCGTCGATACTCGGCCGCCCGGGCGGGCCGCGCGTCACGCTGTACGCTTCGAGCAACGACAAGGCGCTGATGGCCTCGCGCGACCTGCACGGCGGCTACCGGCGCCTGGGCGAAAGCGGCAAGGACCTGGTCGTGATGCCCGATCTGGACACGGTCGATGCATCGGACGTGCGCACCGAATTTCTCGGGCATTCGTACTTCGGCGACAGCGGCACCGTGCTGTCGGACCTGGTCTACCTGATCCACGAACGGCTCAGGCCGCAGGAACGCGAGCGCTTTTCGCTCGATCCGGTCAAGAACCTGGCGATCGTCTATTGGCGCTTCAAGCCGCATCCAGCCAGCCAGTAGCGGCAGGGCCGGCGGTGAAGCCACGGGCCACGGCCGCGCTGACCCGGTTCGCGGCCGTGCTGCTGCTCGCGGCCGGGGCGAACGCCGGCGCGGCGGCTCCGGCTGCCCCCATCCAGCTGGCCGAGTCGGGTCTGCTCGGCGACTTGAACCGGATCCGCCTCAAGCATGCGCTCACCGAGGCGCAGTCGCACAGTGGCGCGGACAGCCTGGCGGCGGCCAAGGCGGAGATGGACCTGGCAGAGGACTACTACGCGCATCGCGAGTTCAATGCCGCGCTGCCGCTGATGCGGCACGCGGTGGCCACCGGCGAGCGCCTGTTGCCGCCGGACGACCTGCGCCTGGCCACCGCAACCTATTACCTGGCCTCCACCTACTACCAGTTCGACGATCTGGAGCGCGCGCTGCCGCTGGCACAGCGTGCGGTCGCAGTCGGGCACAAGCGGCTCGCCGCCGACGACCTGCGCCTGGTCCAGGCCAACGCCCTTCTGGCCTCGATCTACCGCGACTCCGGCGAATTCGAGCAGGCGCTGGCCCTCGATCAGCAGGACCTGGCTTCGGTCGAAAGGACCAAGGGCGCCGACAGCCTGGAATACGCCCTGGCACTGAACGAGACCGTGGTCGACTTCCAGTCGATGGGGCGCTACGTGCAGGCGCGCGACGCGATCCGGCAGGCGCTGGCCATCGGCGAGAGAAAGCTCGGCGCCGACAGCGATCGGCTCGCCGTGGGCCTGAACAATCTGGCCGCCATCGACGCCTCCCTGGGACAGTACGACCTGGCGCTGCCGTTGACCGATCTCGCCATCGCGGCCTACGAGAGAAAAGGCCCGGCGACGGACGAGCTGATCGTCATCATGCTGATGCTGCGCGCGCGCATCCTGTGCGGCCTGGACCGCTGCACTGAAGCGCTGGCGAACGCGCTGCGCAGCGTCGCCATCTACGAAAAGCTGGACAACAAGAGCGGGCGCGGCTACCGCTGCCTGATCGTGCTGGCGTACGTCTACCGCCAGCTGGGCCGCTACGCCGACGCGCGCCCGGTGCTGGAACGCGCGCTGGCGGTGCGCCAGTCGATCCACGGGTCGCACAATCCGGACCTGGCCTTCGTGCAGACGCTGCTGGCGCAGATACGCCTGAGGTTGAACGAGCGCGCCGCCGCGCTCGATCTGCTGCAACAGGCGCTTCCGGTGGCGGTGCGCGGCGGCAATCCGGAATTCCTGTGGCGCGTCCAGGATGGCCTGCGCGAGGCTCTGGTCGCCGACGGCCAGCGCGAGGCGGCCATCTATTGGGGCAAGGCCGCCGTCAACACGGTCCAGTCGATGCGGGCGTCGCTGCGCGGCATCGAGGACCAGGCGCAGCAGGCTTTCGTGCAGGACAAGCGGGGTGCATACAAGGACCTGGCCGCACTGCTGATCGACGCCGGTCGCCTGGCGGAGGCCGAGCAGATGCTGGCGCTGCTCAAGGACCAGGAGCTGTCGCAGCTGATCCGGCGCGGCGACGCGGCGCGCCCCACGGCCGACCTGGTTGGCGGCGAGCGGGCGGCCGACGACGACTACCGCAAACTGACCGCCGATGCCGTGGCGCACGCCCATGAGCTGGACGCTCTGGAGCGCCGCGCCGGGTACGAAGAACTGACCGCGCAGGACCAGGCGCGGCTGCGCGACCTGCAGGAGCAAGCCACCGAGTGGCGCGACCGCTTCAACAAATGGATCGCCGGGCTGAACGCGCGCCTTTCGGCCGGGGCGGTCGCCAACGCGCCCGCGCCCCGGCAGATCGCCGGCGAATCGCGTTCGCTGTCCACGCTGGTGCGCTCCGACCCGGACGCCGTCGGCCTTTACTACGTGGTCAACGAGGACGACGTGTCGATCATCATTGCCACGGCACGCGGCACCTTCGGGCAACGGATCCATGTCGGCGCCGCCGAACTGAACCGTCGCATCGCCGAGCTGCGCCAGGCGCTGACCGACCCGCGCCAGGATCCGCGCCCCGCGGCGCTCGCCATGTATCGGATGCTGCTCGAGCCGGTGGCGCAGGAACTGGACAGGGCCCGGGCGCACACGCTGGTGTTGTCGCTGACGGACAACCTGCGCTACATCCCGTTTGCGGCGTTGTACGACGGGCAGCATTACCTGGTCGAGCGCTATTCGGTCGCCCAGATCCTGGCTGGGGCGAAGTCCAATGCCGGCGCGTCGCACGATCCGTGGCGCGTCTCCGCCTTCGGCATGACCCAGGCGGCGCCGCCGCTGGCGGCGCTCAAGGGCGTGCGCGACGAGCTCGAATCGATCGTCCACGTGGCGGGCGGCACCAAGGGGGTGCTGCCCGGAACGATCAGCCTGGACCGCGACTTCGATCGGCCACACCTGGAAGCAGCGCTGCGCGGTCAACGCCGCGTCGTTCACATCGGCAGCCACTTCGTGCTCAGCACCACCGGAGGCGAAGACAGTTCCTACCTGCTGCTGGGTGACGGCAGCCATCTGAGCCTGGATCAAATCGCGACGCTGGACTTCTCCGGGGTCGAGCAGTTGACGCTGTCGGCCTGCAACACGGCCAACGGGGGCGGCAAGGACGAGAACGGCATCGAGGTCGAGGGCATGGCCTCGGTGGTCGCGACCCAGGGCGCGGCGAGCGTGCTGGCTGCCCTGTGGCCGGTCAGCGATCAGAGCACGGCCTCGCTGATGCGCGCCTTCTACCAGGGCCGCTCGGAAGGCGGGGGACAGACTCGGGCCCAGGCGCTGCGCCAGGCCCAGCTGGAGCTGCTGCACGGCGATGGCACCGCCGCACCGTACGCGCATCCATTTTTCTGGGCCCCTTTCGTTATCATGGGAAATTGGCTTTGACCTCCCTTCACCCTTGATCAAGGCGAATCAATGAAGCGGTACTTGCTCTCGTTCATCCTCTGCATCGGCGTTGCCGGACAAGCTGCCGCTCAGGGACCTTCCCAAGAAGCAGTGGATGCGGCGCGGGCAGCGTGCGAGACGGACATACAAAGTCTATGTGCCGGCGTGCCGTCGGGCGGCGGGAAAATCCTCGCTTGCCTCAAGCAGCATAAGGACCAGGTGTCCGAAGCTTGCAAGCAGGCGGTCGTCAAGGCAATGACGCCGGCCAACGCGAGCTCGACCGGGGCCGCCCCGACCAGCGCCACCCCGACCAACATCAGTCCGACCACCGCCGCCGCAGCGGCACCCGCGTCCTCGCTGAAGGATGGCGGGTACTTCCGGATGAAGCAGGTTCAGGTCATCGACCAGCAGGCCTTCGCCAGCCAGGTGCCGGCCGTGTACATGATGGTTCCGACCGATTGGAAATTCGACGGCAAGGTGGCGGCCGGCACGGGAGCGGGCGGCTGTTTCGCCGACCTTGCGCAAGTGTCCTTCCACGGCCAGAGTGCCGATGGCAGCGTCCAGCTCGAAGGCATACCCGGGTTCTCGTGGCAATACGCGGACAACCCCGCAACGCAGCGCGAACTGATCCAGGATAACCAGTCGATGGCCAAGTTCGGCAAAAAGCCGTGTCCCGTCGCGCCGCCGGCGTCGGCCGCCGATTTCCTGCGCAGGTTGGTGCTGGCCAAGTACCGGCCGGGCAAAACCGTCGCGTCGGTCGATCCGCTGCCGGAATTCGAAAAGCTGATCCGGGCGCGCATGGGTCTGTCCACGGAGCCCGGATCCTCGGCAGGCGCGGGCGGCCAGGAGCCGCGCATCGATGCCGCGCGCGCACGGCTGCAGTACGACCTCGACGGCAAGCCGGTCGAGGAATGGCTGACGGCGGTCACCATCATCTACGTGCAGGGGGGGCGAGGCGCGAGCATCTACGATTGCCACGGCACGATGATGCTGGCGCTGCGCGCGCCGCAGGGCCGCCTCGACGAACAGGACAGGCTGTTCAAGCTGATCGCGTCCACGATCCGCGTCGAGCCGAAATGGCAGGCGGCGGTGGGGCAGTTCATCGCCCAGGCCACGCTGGCCGACCAGCAGCGCAAGGCGACCAACAAGAAGATGCGGGACGCCTTTTTTATGCATGCCGCGGAAGTCACCAACGGGGTCACCGCCAACATGATGGCGGGCGCCCAGGCTTCGGCTGTCGGCCAGAGCCAGCTCATCCGGCAGGTTCAGACTTACCGTAACCCGGACACCGGCGCCACGTTCGAGCTGAGCAACCAGTACAACCACGCCTGGTTGAACGGCAACAACGAATACATCATGAGCGACAACCCCAGCTTCAACCCGAACTCGTCGCTGAACGGCAGCTGGACCGAACTGCAGCCGGTCAAGCCCTAGGCGAAGGCCAGTCGCCGAACGATCAACTCGGCCGTCATCAAGTCCAGGTGGGCCCCGCCCGCGTTCTTGAAGAACGTGATGTCGGAAGGCGACCTGCGGCCGGCGACGACCCCGCCCACGAGATCGTACAGGTCGCCCAGCACATCGGCCGGCCGGATCGCACCGCTCGCAATGGGCTGCAGGATGTCCCCCACGCCGTCGAAAGCGGACTCGCGCCGATCGACAAAGATCAGCGCGCGGCGCGCGGCCTCATCGTCCGCCTCGCGGGTGCTGGGCGTATATCCGCCGACCAGGTCAAGGTGAACTCCAGGCTTCAAGTTGGCGCCCAGAACCAGAGGTTCGTGCGAGCGGGTGCAGGTACTGACGACGTCCGCCAGCCGGGTCGCCGCGGCCAGATCGTCGAACGCTTCGGACTCGATACCTTCTTCCGTCAAGCGAGCCGCCACTTGCAGCGCGCGCTCCTTGGTGCGGTTCCAGACGAGCACGCGCCCAAGCGATGGCCTGGCCGCACGGTGCGCGCGCACCAGCCGGGTCGACATGGCTCCCGCGCCGACCACCAGCAGCGTTGCGGGATCAGGCGGCGCGAGTATCTTCGCGCCCAGTGCGGAGTCCGCAGCGGTACGCCAGTACGTGATCTCGGTGCCGTCGATGACAGCCAGGGGTTGTCCGTTGGTGCCGTCGAACAGGACGCAGACGGCTTGCACCGCCGGCAGGCTGCCGGTGCCGACATTGCCGGGAAAGCTGGTGATCAACTTGCTGGCCAGGTACCTGCCGCGATCGACGGCATGGCGTACAAAGTACTGGGCCTTCTCGCTGCCGAGGGCAGCGTCCTGAACTTCGATTCTCGGCCGACGATGTGCGGCCTCCAAGGCGTCGATCAGCATCGGAAAGCTCAGCAGGCTTCGGATTTCGTCGGCGGGCACGAATCGCATTCATCGCTCCTACGGACGAATTTACGGCGGATCGGCGCCCGCTGTAAACCGGATGTTCCGTTCCACAACAACGAGCAGGTGAAGCGTCCGGCCGCGCTCACGAGGTGCGCGGATCCGGCGCGGTCCGTTCGGGTACGATCGATCCCTTGCCTCGGCAGGTCGCGAACACACCGCACGTCATGGCGTTTTACCGATCCCGGGCGCGGCTTGCCTGCGTGATCCTGCTTTCACTGGCGGGCTGCACGCTTGGGCCTCAATACAAGCGACCCGAAGGGGCGATGCCCGCCGCGTGGCGCGAGAGCGCCCCGGCCGACGCAGCCTGGCCGTCGGCGCAATGGTGGCGCGGCTTCGGATCGGCCGAGCTCGACCGCTACATGGCGCAGGCGATAAGCGCCAACTACGACATCGCCGCCGCGGTGGCGCGCGTGCGCGAGGCCGATGCGCAGGCCACCATCGCCGGCGCCGCGCTGCTGCCGACCCTGGGCGCCGACCTCACCGCGTTCACCCAGCGAACGCAGACGACCCAGTTCGGCCATTTGGACTTCCACCAGATCTCGCCGCAACTCACCGCCAGTTATATCGTCGACTTTTGGGGTAAGAACCAGGCGGCCCAGACGGCGGCGCTCGCGACCGCCACCGCAAGCCGGCACGACCAGGCCACGGTGGAGCTCACCGTGATGACCGCCGTCGCGCTCGCGTATTTCCAGACGCTCGAGTTGCAGGACCGCATCGCGGTGGCGGAGCAGAACCTCGCGTCGGCCGAGACCACGCTGCGTGGCCTGCGGCTGCAGTTGGCAGCCGGCATCGCAACCGCGCTGGACGTCGCGCAGCAGGAAACCACGGTGGCCACGATCAGCGCCTCGATCCCCCCGCTGCACCAGCAACTGAGCCAGTCGATCGATGCGCTGGCCATCCTGATCGGGCAGCCGCCGCAATCCATCAGCGCCTCGGCCGCAGCGCTGGCCGACCTGTCCGTCCCGGTGGTCAGGCCGGGGCTGCCTTCGGAATTGCTGCGGCGGCGCCCGGATGTGGCGGAGGCCGAAGCCCAGCTCATCGCCGCCAACGCCAACATTGTGGTGGCGCGCGCGTCGCTGTTTCCGAACATCGCACTGACGGCCTCGGGCGGCTACGCCAGCTCATCGCTGTCGACGTTGTTGAAATCCTCCAGCAGCGTCTACTCGGTGGCCGGCGGTCTGACGCAGCCGATCTTCGAAGGTGGAGCGCTGCGCGCGCAGGTCGAGTTTGCGCGGGCCCGGCGTGACGAGCTGGTGGCGGATTACCGCAAGGCGATCCTGACCGCTTTCACCAACGTCGAAGACGCGCTGGCGCAGGTGCAACAGTCCGCCGAGCAGCTCAGCCGTCAGCAGACCGCGGTGGCCAAGGCCAGCCGCGCCAACCACATCGCGCAGGCGCAGCTGCGTTCGGGGGTCGTCAGCATTCTGACGGTGCTCAATACGGAAACGGCGCTCTTCTCGGCTCAGGATGCGGTGGTGCAGGCCCAGTACGCCCAGATGCAGTCTCTGGTGAACCTGTTCGCGGCGCTCGGCGGCGGCTGGCGCGAAGAGGCGGTTCGATGAGCAACGGCCGCCTCGTGGCCATGCTCGGCTCGATCGCGCGCGCGGCGCGCAGCCCGCGCGTCGCGTTGATCGGCGTGGCGCTGGTCCTGCTGCTGATCGTGGCGGTGTACGGGGCGGCCGACGCGCCCAAGCGCTCTGCGGCCGCTGCCGGCGGCGCAGGGCAGCCCGTGCGGGTGGAAACCGCGTTGGCCACGCGCGGCGACGTACCGGTTTATCTGGAGGGCCTCGGGACGGTCCAGGCCTTCTATACGGTGACCATCACGCCGCGGGTCGACGGCGAGTTGATGAAGCTGGGCTTCGTCGAAGGGCAGATGGTCAAGCCCGGCGACCTGCTGGCGCAGATCGATCCGCGCCCGTTCCAGGCGGCGCTCGATCAGACGCAGGCAGCCAAGGCCAAGGACGCCGCCCAGCTCGCCAATGCGCGGCGCGATCTGGAGCGCTACGTCTCCCTCGCGCCGGAGGAGTTCACCAGCGAGCAGACGCTGGAGACCCAGCGCGCGCTGGTCGCGCAGCTCGAAGCCCAGGTGGCCGGTGATCAGGCCGCGATCGACAACGCCAGGACCCAGCTCGACTACACCGCGATCCGCTCCCCGATCCAGGGCCGCACCGGCATCCGCCTGACCGATCCGGGCAACATCGTGCACGCCACGCCGGCCACCGGCATCGTGGTCGTCACGCAGGTGCAGCCGATCGCGGTGATCTTCACGCTGCCGGCCGATGCGCTGCAGGCGGTCAACGCGGCCATGGGGTCCGGGCCGGTGGCGGTGACCGCCGTGTCGCGCGACGGCAAAAACGTGCTGGGCACCGGCACCGTGAAGCTGATCGACAACCAGATCGACCAGACGACCGGAACCATGCGTCTGAAGGCGGTGTTCCCCAACCAGGACGGCAAGCTGTGGCCGGGCGATTTCGTCAACGCGCGGGTGCTGGTTCAGACGCGGCACGCTGCGCTGACCATCCCGTCGGCGGCCGTGCAGCGCGGGCCCTCCGGTGTGTTCGCCTATGTGGTAACCCCGGACGCCACGGTGCAGATGCGGCCGCTGCAGATCGGCGGCGAGTCCGGCGCGCTGACGATCGTCGAGCAGGGACTCGAAGCGGGCGACCGCGTCACCACCAACAACCAGTACCGGCTGCAGGCGGGCGCTCACGTGAGCCGGGTGGAAGCTGCCCCCGCCTCGCCGGCCGGCGCAGGCAAGGCCACGCCATGAGCATTTCGGCCCCCTTCATCCAGCGGCCGATCGCGACGTCGCTGCTGATGGCGGCCGTTTTTCTGGTCGGGCTGGCGGCTTTTCCGTTGCTGCCGGTCGCGCCGCTGCCGCAGGTGGATTTCCCCACAATCCTGGTGAGTGTGCAGCTGCCGGGTGCCAGCCCGGAGACAATGGCCTCGTCGGTAGCGACCCCGCTGGAGAACCAGTTCTCGCAGATTCCCGGCGTCGCGCAGATGACGTCGACCAGCCTGTTGGGCAACACGCAGATCACGATCCAGTTCGACCTGAATCGCAACATCGATGCGGCCGCGCAGGACATCCAGTCCGCGATCGATGCCGCGGGCGGCTTCCTCCCGAAGAACCTTCCGCAGCCCCCCATTTACCGCAAGATCAATCCGGCCGAATCGGCGGTGGTGATTTACGCGATCCATTCCGACGCGCTGGCGCTCACCGAGGTGGATGACTACGCGGAAAACGTGATCCTGCCGCGCATGTCGCAGGTTCCGGGCGTCGGCCAGGTGTCGCTCGGCGGCCAGCAGAAGCCCGCGGTACGCGTGCAGATCGACCCGGCCAAGATCGCGGCCATGGGCATCCAACTGGAGGATGTGGCCAACGTCATCTCGACCGCGACCGTCAATGCCCCGAAGGGAACGGTCAACGGTCCGACCCGCAATTTCGTGGTCTACGACAACGACCAGCTTCTGAAGGCCGCTCCCTGGAACGACGTCATCGTCGCCTACAAGAACGGCGCCCCGGTGCGGATCCGGGACATCGGCGTCGCCGTCGACGGTCCGGAGAACGACCAGCTCACCGCGTGGCAGAACGGCAAGGACGGCATTCTGCTGCTGGTCTACAAGCAGCCGGGGGCCAACATCATCGACGTGGTGGCGCGGATTGAAGCGGCGCTGCCGCAGATCATGCTGGCGGTGCCGGCGTCGATCAAGGTCGACAAGATCATCGACCGCACCACGACCATCAAGGCCTCGGTGGAGGACGTCGAGTTCACGCTGATGCTGACGATCGTGCTGGTGGTGCTGGTGATATTCCTGTTCCTGCGCAACCTGTGGGCCACCGCAATTCCGGCCGTCACCATCCCGCTCGCGCTGTTCGGCACTTTTGCGCTGATGTACGTGCTGGGCTACACGCTGGACAACCTGTCGCTGATGGGCCTGACCATCGCGGTCGGCTTCGTGGTCGACGACGCCATTGTGATGCTGGAGAACATCTACCGGCACATCGAGGAGGGGATGACGCCGATGCAGGCCGCCTACAAAGGCGCGGGCGAGATCGGCTTCACGATCGTGTCGATCAGCGTTTCGCTGGTGGCCGTGTTCATCCCGCTGCTGCTGATGGGGGGCATCATCGGGCGGCTGTTCCGCGAGTTCGCGATCACGGTCACGATGACGATCGCGGTGTCGGCCTTCGTGTCACTGACGCTGACGCCGATGATGTGCTCGCTGTTCATCCGCGACGAGCGCAATGCCCGGCATGGGCGCCTCTATCAGCTCAGTGAACGGTTTTTCGAGGGCCTGCTGCACCGGTATACGCGCGGGCTGGATTTCGTGCTCAGGCACCAGCGAGTCACGCTGATGACGTTCGTCGCCACTGTGGCGACCACCGTCGCGCTGTATGTGATCGAGCCGAAGGGGTTCTTTCCGCAGCAGGACACCGGAATCATCGCCGGTCTGGCCGACGCCTCGCAGGACATCTCGTTCGGCGAGATGGTGCGCATCCAACACCAGCTCACCGACGTGATCGCCCGCGATCCCGACGTGGCGGGCTGGGCCACCGCGGTCGGAGGCAGCCGGCCGTTGAACAACGGCTTCGTGGTGATCAGCCTGAAGCCGCGCGGCCAGCGCACGGCGACTGCCGACCAGATCATCACCCGGCTGCGCGCCGGCTTCGCCAGCGTGCCCGGGGCCACGTTCTTCCTGCAGGCGACGCAGGACTTGAACGTCGGCGGGCGGCTGTCGCGCACTCAGTACCAGTACACGCTGCTCGACCCCGACCTGGACGAGCTGAACGAGTGGGCTCCGAGGTTGCTCAGCCACCTGCAGGCGCTGCCCCAGCTGAAGGACGTCGCCACCGATCAGCAGACCAACAGCACGATGCTGTCGCTTGCGATCGACCGCGACCAGGCGGCCCGCTTCGGGATCCAGCCGTCGGTCATCGACCAGACGCTGTACGACGCGTTCGGCCAGCGCCAGGTGACACAGTACTTCACGCAGCTGAACACCTACCACGTGATTCTGGAGATCAGGCCGGAGCTGCAGTCGGATCCGAACACGCTGAACAAGCTCTATTGCAAGTCGCCGATCTCCGGTCAGCAGATTCCGCTGTCGACCTTCGTCAAGTTCGACACCCAGCGCGCCGGCTTCCTCTCGATCAACCACCAGGCGCAGTTTCCCGCGGTCACGCTGTCGTTCAACCTGGCGCCCGGCGTTGCGCTGGGCCAGGCGGTCGACGCGATCCAGAAGGAGGTGTACGACATCCGGATGCCGCGCTCGGTCGTGGGCACGTTCCAGGGAACGGCGCAGGCGTTCCAGGCATCGCTGAAGACGCAGCCGTACCTGATACTGGCGGCGCTGGTGGCCGTGTACATCATCCTGGGCATGCTGTATGAAAGCTACATCCACCCGTTGACGATCCTGTCGACGCTGCCCTCGGCCGGGGTCGGCGCGCTGCTGATGCTGCTCGCGTTCCACTATGATCTTTCGGTGATCGCTCTGATCGGCATCATCCTGCTGATCGGCATCGTGAAGAAGAACGGGATCATGATGGTGGACTTCGCGATCCACGCCGAGCGCGAGCGGCACCTGTCGCCCGAGGAGTCGATCCGCCAGGCCTGCCTGTTGCGGTTCCGCCCGATCATGATGACCACCATGGCCGCGCTGCTGGCGTCGCTGCCGCTGATGCTGGGGCACGGCGTCGGGTCCGAGATCCGGCAGCCGCTCGGCTATTCGATGGTGGGCGGCCTGGTGCTGAGCCAGGCGCTGACACTTTTTACGACCCCGGTGATCTACCTGTACCTGGACCGCCTGAACAACCGGCTGGGGCGAAAGGCGGCGCAACCGGCCGCGCCGACGGCACCGGCGTAGGCTTCGGCGCACCTCGCCCGTGAGGGTCGCGTCGGCTACTTGCTCGTGGAGTCGACGGGGACCTCGGAGCCGCTGCCGGAGGCTCGCTTGGGGCGGCGAACGGTTCTCACCTTCCCGCTGCTTCCACCTCCGCAGAAGAACCGATCACCGCCATCGGACTCGAGCCCCGACACGCCCACTCCAGGCGGCATCTCGAGCCTGTCTAAGACCTCACCCGTTCCAGGATCGACTCGCCTCACTTCGCTCTGGTCGCCTTCCCAGGTGCCGTGCCACAGTTCTCCGTCGACCCAGGTGACCCCGGTGACGAAGCGGTTGGACTCGATGGTGCGAAGAATCGCCCCTGTTTGGGGATCGACTTGATGGATCTTGCGCTCCCGATACTGCCCCACCCAGAGCGTCCCTTCGGCCCACGCGAGCCCCGAGTCACCGCCGCCGCCCGGCGCCGGGATCGTGGCGAGCACACGGCCGCTCTTCGGATCGATCTTCTGGATGCGGTCCTCGGCGATCTGAAACAGGTGCTGGCCGTCGAACGCCGTTCCTGCATGCGCGGCGACATCGATCGAGCGCAGCGTTTTCCCGCTTGCCGGATCGAGAGCGTTGAGCGTGTCTCCGGCAGCAAACCACACTTGTTGACCGTCATACGTAACCCCATGCACGTGGTCGACACCCGGAAAGGGGCCATATTCACGGAGGATTTCGGCTGCAGACGGCTTCATGATTCCATCTTAATCACTCGGCAGTGGCGCGGGGAGTAACAAGGTTGTCGTGAATCCCGGCACGGGCGGGGTCATCCAGCGACGCGCTCGCCCGCGACCAAACGACTGCACCGTGCCTGCTGACGCCAGCGAGTCGAGTGCCCGCTGCACGGTGCGCTGGCTGGCGGCAAGCGCAAGCGCCAGGGCCGAGCTCGACCACGACTCACCGTCGGCGAGAAAGGCGAGCACCGCCGCATGCTGCTCTTCGACGGGCCGCGCCAGAACGACCACCTCGCGTGCTCGGCGCGCCACCAGCGCAAACCCTCCTTTCGTGGCGCTCACGCCGGCCAGTGTCCGAAGCGCCGTGCGAAGCCGCCCGATTTCTACTCGCAACCGTGCGCGATGCGACTCATCGGCGTGTTTTGCCCGGAATGCCCGCGCCACGAGCGCGCCCCTGGACACGTCTGCCGGCCATGCCTCGCCCAGCGCGCGTGCCAGCGCGAACAACACCGGACGCCTTGCGAGCGGGACCACCGTGCCTGCGTGACGCACGGCATGACGGCACGCGTCCACGACAAGCGCCCTGGACGCCAGTAAGGCTTCAACCTCCTCGAGCAGGAGGACTCGCTCCTGGCCGCGCGCAATCAGGCGCGCCGCGGGCGTTCTCAGGACCCGGGCTGCGCTTTCGACCTCCGCCGTCAGCGCGGGGATCCCGGCCTGACGCGCGGCGCGCTCGGCCCGGGCCAGCGCAGCGCGCGCCGTCTTCGTCCGCAGGCGTCGCATCGCGATCCCCGCAACGACCAGCTCGTGGGCGGCCCTCGACGCGGGCGGGAAGGGCGCGGGGTCGAGCCTGGCGAGCGACCGCTCGGCCTCGTCGAGGCGCCCGATCAGCAGGAGGCGCCGGATCTGCAGATACCGCGCATGCGCGGCGTTCACCCGGTCGCCGTGTTCTTCGAGAGTCGCCCGCGCTGCGTCGAGCGCCTTCGCAGGCCAGCCCAGGTCGCGCGAGACGAGCGCGATCTCGGCCTCGGCGACGACACACCTCGCGCGGGCGACGGCCTCCTTCGGACCGAAGGCGCGCGCCGCCCTTCGCACGAGAGCCTTCGCTCGAACGAGATCGCCGAGCTGCGCCATCGCGATGCCTCGAAGCGCGAGCGCAGGCGCGTCTTCGCGCAAAGCGATCCGGTTCAGTGCGCCGAGGGGATCACCCGCCGCGAGCGCGCGCGCCGCGGCCGTGATCAGCGAGTCCATCCGAATCCCGCCACATTTGTCACTCCCACCGTGCGAGGGTCCTCATCTATCTTACGACCAGCAGGCAGCACGTCGTATCGACAACGGTACGAACGACGAAGGACCCCACGGGAGCGAAAGACGATGAAGACGATGACGAGACACATGACCGGAACACGTAACGAGTGGCTGGCAGCGCGGCTGGAACTGCTCGAAGCCGAGAAGGAGCTCACGCGGCGCAGCGACGAGCTGGCGCAGCGACGTCAGCAGCTGCCGTGGGTCCGGGTCGACAAGGGGTACCGATTCGAGACCGACGAGGGCAGCGCCTCGCTGGCAGACCTGTTCCGAGGGCGCTCGCAGCTGCTCGTGTACCACTTCATGTTCGGGCCGGACTACACGGCAGGTTGTCCGTCCTGCTCGGCGATCGCCGACGGGTTCGGCGGCTTCATCGTCCACCTGGCGAACCACGACGTCACGCTTGCGGCGGTGTCGCGGGCGCCTCTGGCGAAGCTGCAGGCGTACAAGCGGCGGATGGGGTGGACGTTTCCCTGGGCGTCCTCGTTGGGCGGGAACTTCAACTTCGACTTCACCGCCTCGATCACCGAGGAGCAACAGCGCGCGGGGAGCGTCGAATACAACTACCGGCGCGGCGGCCACGCGATGGACGCGACAACGGCTCCTGAGCCCGTCACCCTGCAGGCGGCCGCGTGCGGAACCGACGCACCCACGTACACGCGCGAGAGGCCGGGCATGAGCACGTTCGTGCTCGAGGACGGCGTCGTCTACCACACCTATTCCACTTATGCGCGCGGACTGGACGGCCTCTGGGGCATGTACCAGTGGCTCGACCGCGCCCCCAAGGGGCGCAACGAGACGGGCGTCTGGTGGCGCCGCCACGACGAGTACGACAAGCGCTGAGCCAAGTCGTTGGTGTCGTTAGCGCCACCGGGGGACGACCCATGGTTTCCGAGCGAGCTTCCCAGCGAACGTTCTTCGGTGTCTCGGCGCTGCTCTTCGCCGCCAGCACGGCGCTGACCATTGTCTGGTGCGCGTCCATGTCGGCGATGGGCGAGATGCCGATGCCCGGCGGCGGGACGATGTCGATGGCGTGGATGCGGATGCCCGGACAGACGTGGCCCGGCGCCGCGGCGTCGTTCCTCGGCATGTGGGTCGTGATGATGGTGGCGATGATGCTGCCATCCCTGGTGCCCGCGCTGTGGCGCTACCACCAGGCCGTCGGCAGGACCGGCGAGGCGCGCCGGGGTCGGCTGACTGCGCTGGTGGGCGCGGGGTACTTCTTCACGTGGACCCTGTTCGGAATGGCCGCCTTTCCACTGGGCGTCGCCCTGGCGGCGGTGCAGATGCAGGTGCCGGCGCTGGCGCGCGCCGTTCCGATCGCGGTCGGCGTGGTCGTCCTGATCGCCGGCGCGCTCCAGTTCACCGCGTGGAAGGCACATCACCTTGCGTGCTGCCGGGAGGCACCCGGGCGCGGCCGTGCTTTGCCGGCGCACGCCGGCGCGGCCTGGCGACAAGGCCTGCGCCTCGGCCTGCACTGCAGCACGTGCTGTGCCGGGCTGACGGCGATCCTCCTCGTCATCGGCGTCATGGACCTGCGCGCGATGGCCGTCGTGGCGGCAGGCATCACGGTCGAACGTCTCGCGCCGGCGGGTGAGCGCGTTGCGCGAGCCATCGGATCCGTCGTGGTCGGGGCAGGTTTGTTGCTGATCGCGCGAGCAGCCGGCCTCGGATGATGCATCCTCGCATGGACCGCTGCGGCAGGCGCGCGCTAATCGACCGAGGTCATTCCATTGCGAATCGCGAATTTCACCAGCGCAACCAGGTCTTCGAGCTGCAGCTTCTCCATCAGTCGGGAGCGATACGTCTCGACCGTCCTTGGCGACAGATGCATCAGCTCCGCGACCTGCACATTCGACTTGCCTGCGGTGATCAACCGTATGATCGAGCGCTCGTTGGGGGTGAGCGATTCGATCGCCTGCCGTTCAGCAGCGAGTCTCTGGTTCTGAGGAATGGCTCTGTCTGCCACACCTTCGCCGGGCGGCGATTTTCCCGCCGCGCCCTTCTGCGCGGTGGCTGCTTCCTCGCCTGGCGAGCGTTCGCGCCCGTGGCCCGGCGCCGCCGTTTTGAGCAATCCGCCAATGCGCTGCGCCTCAGCCGCAAAAAAGGCCTGGTTCCGCCGCAGCGTATCTTCGGCCTGCTTTCGCTCCTCGATATCGCTACTCGTTCCGTACCACTTGACGATGTTTCCCTGCTCATCGCGAAGCGGCACGGTGCGGATCAGGAACCAGCGATATTCCCCGTCAGCGCGGCGCAAACGCATTTCATCTTCGTACTCCTCCCCGGCCGCCATCGCTGCGCGCCACTTCTCCAGGGCCCTTGGAGTGTCGTCGGAATGAATTACGCTCGTCGGCTCTTTAACGTACTCGTCCCGAGCAACGCCCGCATAGTCCAACCAGCGCTGGTTGAGGAAATCGACGGTGCCGTCCGGCAGAACGGTCCAGGCCATCGCGGGAATCGTATCGATGACGAGGCGAAGGCGGTCCTCGCTCTTGCGAAGTTCATCTTCGCTGCGCTTCGCTTCGATCGCCACGCGCGCCATCTGCACGGCCATGTCGATCAGTTGAATGTGCTGCGGGGACGGCAGACGCGGTTTGCTGTAATACATGGCAAAGGTTCCGAGCACCGCGTTATCGTCCGACAAAATCGGCGTGGACCAGATCGCGCGCAGGCCGTTGCGGACCGCGATGTCGCCACAGTCTTTCCAGAGCGGATCGGTTTTGGTGTCTCGCGTAAATACCGGCTCGCGGCGAAAGGCGGCCGTGCCGCACGAACCCATGTTGGGCGCAATTCGCAGGCACGGTGCGATGTTCTGTTTGTAATCTTCCGGAATGTTCGGGGCGGCGACAAAATGCAGGCTCTGCCCGTCGGCATCCGTCATCAACACGGCACAGCGCATGTCTCCAGTCTGATCCTCGATCAGCTTGACCAGCGTCTCAAAGATTTCGGCAAGTGACGCCCTGTTGGCAACGCGTTCGAGGACCCGGCGCTGGCAGTCCAGAAGTGCAGACCAGGCGTGTTGCTCGATCGAATTTTGCGTCACTTGCGAGCTCCCGGTTGAGCGTCGATCCGGTTGCGCGCGAACAGCAGCGCGCCCGCCCAAGACGATCCCGCTCTCCGCTTGCAACGCGTCCCTGTCGGCGACTACTGAGAATGTTTGCAGCCATTCTAAGGCACCCACCGACGGTTGTTTCAGATCCGAGAGCGTCTTCAGGCATGTGACGTACCGGATCCCTGACCCTCGCCGCACCGCAGCACTGATGGATTTCTCTCTGGACAAGGACTACCTGGCATGACGACGACTCAAAGGTTTCTCGGGGCGATGACGGCGCTTATGGTCGCCGCCGCCACCAACGCGCAATCGGCTCCGTCGCCCACGGCGGCCGTGACGATCGTCCTCGTTCACGGCGCACTCATCGACGGGTCGAGCTGGCGGGGTGTTTATGACGTGCTGACCAGGAACGGCTATCGCGTCAGCATCGTGCAACAGCCGCTGACCGGCCTCGCCGAGGACGTGGCTGCGACCAAGCGCGTCCTCGACCAGCAGGACGGCCCGGTCATCCTGGTCGGCCACAGCTATGGCGGCTCGATCATCACCGTTGCCGGCAGCGACCCCAAGGTGAAGGCGCTAGTCTATGTTGCCGCGCTTCAACCCGACGTCGGCGAGACCAGCGGTGAGGTCGCACCCCCTATGCCACCGGCGAGCAACGATTTGAAGCCGACCGAGGACGGTTTCGTCTTCCTCGATCCGGCGAAGTTCGCCGCCGACTTTGGGGCCGACCTGCCCAAGGCGCAGGCCGAGTTCATGGCGCGCTCGCAGATGCCGGTATCGGGCGCTGCCTTCAACGCCAAGCTGACCGCCGCCGCCTGGCGCGACAAGCCGAGCTACGCCATCATCGCCACCCAGGACCGCGCGCTCAACCCCGAGATCGCGCGGTGGATGGCCAAGCGCGCCGGGTCGAAGGTGACCGTGATCAAGGCGAGCCACGCCGTCCACATCTCCCACCCCCGCGACGTCGCCCGGGTGATCGAGACAGCTGCGCGCGCCGTCAAATAGCGGGCTGGATAGTTGCCGCCGGAAGTATCTTGCGCGACGGCCGTAAATATGGGAATATGGTTCCCGTGAAGACGACCATCGAAATTCCAGACCCCTTGTTCCGGCGAGTGAAGTCCAGGGCCGCCGAGCGCGGTCAGAGCCTGAGGGAATTCGTGGCGGAGGCACTGCAGGAGAAGCTGTCGCCCAACCCAAGCGAGGCCGTTGCCGGCGATCCTCCCTGGATGCAGGGCTTCGGAAAACTGCGCCGGCTGCACAGGGAGAGGGCGCAGGTCGAAGCGCGGATCGACGAAGTATTCGAAGTAGTCGAGTCCGAGGATCGCGCGTGATTCTCGACACCAACGCACTGTCCGCGTTCGTGGACGGTGATGCTGGTGTGGGTGCGATACTGCGAACCCAGGCGCGGGCGGCCATTCCTGTGATCGTCCTCGGTGAATTTCGGTACGGGATCGCGGAATCCAGGCATCGAAAGGCGTATGAATCCTGGCTGGACTCGCAACTGCGCCATTTCGATGTTCTCGCGATTACTGATCAAACGGCGATCGCATATGCCGCACTTCGAGTTGCTTTGCGGCGCTCAGGACAGCCGATTCCGGCGAACGACGCTTGGATTGCGGCGCTCGCACTGCAGCATCGCCTTCCGATCTTGAGTCGGGATGCGCACTTCGATGTGGTCGCGGGCGTTCAGCGAACGGGCTGGTAGCAGCGGGGTGAAATCGTGAGTTGGACCAAACCTGTTTTTGTGTGGATCGGCGCCCTGGCCGCGTCGCTGCTGATCGGATCGACCCAAACTGCTTGGGCCGCCGACGATACCGCGCGGTTCTACGGAACCTGGGTCACGAGCGTTCCCGCTAACGGGAAGATGGTCACGCTGGTTTCAGTCCACGACGCGGCGGGCTACACGAATTCCTGGCGCTCCTCCAGCGGCGGCACACCGGCGGGAAGTGGAGGTTTCACGGCAGCCGATGGCAAGTATCGGGCCACGGCGCCGTGGCCGAACGACTCGGGGACCTATCAATTCACCGACAACGATACGGTGGTGTGCACGAATGCGGCCGGCCAGACCGCCACCTGGAGGCGGGACAAGACAGCCCCGCCCTCCAGCCGGCCCGGCAATGAGGTCGCGCCTCCAAACCCGGCGGCGCCGAGCGGGCAGCAAGGCAAGAACGACACCGTCAAATACGACCCGTCGTTGCCACCCGAGACCAACGCCGCGATCGCCGCCTTCGACAAGAAGGACTATGCGACCGCCTGGCGCGAGTTCATGGTCGCGGCGAAGAAAGGAGACTCCGAGGCGCAGGCCGGTGTCGGAGCCATGCTGTTCAGGCACCTGAATCCTCCAGGGACGGGCACGTACGCCGAGTCCGAGCGTTGGCTGCTGGCCTCCGCGAATCAGGGCAATGCCAAAGGCATGGGCTTCCTGGGCCAGTACTACTTCGAGAGCGCCCGCAACATGGCAGGCGGAATCAATCCGGGCGTCAATACGGCGCCTCTGTCGCCGGACCAAAGGCGAATCGTCGAAGAACGCTTCCGGAAGTCCCGCGATTGGTCTGAGCGGGCTGTGGCCAAGAACGATGTCTACGCGATGGGCAATCTCGCCACGATGCTGGACGCCGGCATCGGAGGTCCGGCGGATCCGGCCCGCGCGAAGGAACTGCGCGAAAGAATCGAGGCCGGTCCGGACAAGGAGTACGCCCATCGCGCGACAGCCGACGCGGCCTTCAACTCGGTGAGGGCGGCATGGCAGGCGGCGCACTATGCCGAGGCCGTGAACCTCGCGACAAGCCTTGCGAATCAGGGCAATGGCCTGGCTCAGGCGCTGCTCGCGCGCGCCTACTACAAAGGGCAGGGCGCGGCCATTGACTACAACGCCGCGTTCAGCTGGGCGCAGCGCGCGGAGAAGGCCAATGTGGCCGACGGCATCTACTTCCTTGGCCTGTGCTACGAGAACGGGCACGGTGCCGCCCGCAATCTGACCAAAGCATCGGACCTGTTCGATCGCGCGATCAAGCTCGGTCACCAGGGGGCGATGGCAGAGAAAGGCTTCATCGACAGTTACGTGAACGGTGTCGGTAAGACCGGTCCAGGCGGACCCGTTTTCTGCGCCAAAGGGCTACCGGACGGCGTGTTCAATGCCGGCTGCATGGACAACGGAGCCTACGTCGACCCGGCCACCGGCAAACCCCTCTACTAGGCGCGAGCGAGCGAATTGGACAAGAAAGCCCGTCGTCGCCGGGCTAAATGACCGGGTGTCGATCCGAAGCGGCGGCCACTGTTCCGCCGCTCTAGCCTACGCCGTAGTAGGCGAGAAGAAATAGGGTGGCTAAATTGACGCGGCCCATACCGGCACCTCCGTCGTAACAGAGCGGACTCCGCTGCCGCGCTTAGCCAAAATCGTCGTTTCAACACGCCATGGACTAATCCGGGCGTCGTGCCCAAGAAAAGCGTGCCGTTGGCGTTTGTCACGAAACGCTACGGACAGCTTTGCGGAGTAGTGAATGACGTCCCCCCAGGCGAAGTTGAAAACTCGACCCAAGGTGTGTCGCTTGTTGCAATAAAATCTCCGCACGACACCTGCCCGGTATTCAAGTCAAGATTGAGAAAGTACACATTCGCGTGCAGGCGATACCGGAATTTGTAAGCAGTTGATGGAATTTCTCCAATAAGGTTCATCCAGAAGATTCCAGGCGAGAACCGAATCATGGGTGTTAAAGCAAACTGGCCGGTGAAAGGCGTTAGATTTGTAACAAGCTTTGGAGGGTACTCCCATCTGGCTTCCACATATTGGACTTGGAATTGAACCTCGGAGCAGTTACGGTAACTCACGGTGGGCTTTAAGTCGATTCGCACTGCGCAAGTTTCGCCAGGGTACTTTCCACCAACGATGGTCTTCCCCGGCTGGATTGGCCCGCTTGCGTCCGTAACCTGAAGGCTGTCTATCCGAAGGAGGTATGGATCTTTGTCGCCAGTTTCCGCCGGCACTTGTGAGGTGCAATTGAGCGCGGCGGTAAGGAGCAAAACAAGCATGCCCGACTTCGCCGATAAAGCACCGATCCGCGATGCTCTCATTTCAAATCCTATGTGATGAACGTCGGTCTCTCTTGTGCCGATCATCGCGGGCGCCGACTTGTCCGCTCATGGCCGATTGCGCCGGCCAGCGACGTTCGCTTCCCCATACTGCCAAATGCCGCTGCCCGGCGCAATGCGGTCGCCCGAGGCTCCGATGACCGCTTCGACCTCCAGTGCGGGCATTCCGCCAGATCGCCGTGAGCGGACGCAAATTCGAAAAATCGACCCACTGCGGTCATCAAGGCTTTCCATAAGCGGTCATCGGGGAGGCAAGCGGACACGAACCGATCGCATCGCAAAGATCCCTGTTGTGTCCTCAGCGGCATTTACTCGCCGCGTACTCGATCATAGCCAGCAAGGTCAATTTGCTCGGCGGCGATAGGTGATGGTCAGGAATGTCAAGCACCGAAAATTGCAAGTTTTGACCTGCCAGAGAAATGCGTGGGTCCCAGGTGCAATGCTGACCTCCGAGCTCTCTACTAGAGGCATGCGGGGGCTCGGCAGCGCAGGCACGGCAGAGCCCCCTCCGCGCCCTCTCTTCCTTCGCACGCCCGGCCTAAACGTCCGTATCGCAGCCTTTCTTCAGCCGGCAGCCCGGCGAATCCAGTCCGCGAACGTTTCGTCTTCGAACCGATAGTCTCCTTGGTCGACACGCGCCAATACACCACGCTCCAGCAGATGCCGTAGCGCGTGCTGCGGCATGCTGCGCGACACCTCTTTCTTTCGACCAAGCGCTATTCCGAGTTGCTTGCGCGCTTCAAGCCCGTGCAGATCGGTGACGCCGCCGGCCAGCATGCGCAGGACGTGCTGCTCGGTGGTCGATAGCGTTCGCCACTGCCCTGGAAAATCGGCACTTTCAAAGATATGCGTTTGTGTGTGCTCCAGGGCGGCAGCGGAGCCCTGCCGCGGGTGGGTGAGGTAGCGGTCCAGGTAGCGCCGGAAAAACTCCGGCGTGTACCTGAGCGCCTCGAACGCGGCCAGTGCATCCGTGGCCGACAGCGGTACCTTGGTGGTGGCGTTGACCTTCTCCACCATAGCGTAGACAAATGGCCGTCCGAGCAGGTCAAAAGGCTCCAGTGGCGCCCAATTGAAAAAGGGCTCAGAGCGGCGCGCGAACATCCGACGAAGTGTGGACTCGGAGCTGCCCGCAAATACAACCTTAACGGTCTGCTTGCGGGTGTCCAAGGCGGCACGGAGGGCATGCGCAAAGTCGGTGTGCCGGGCCTGCGTGAGCACTTGCGCCTCGTCGATAACGAGCAGAAGCACCTTGCGGGACCGGTCCAGCTCCTGCAACACCAAGGGCAACGCGGCCTTCGGCACGTGGCGCTCGTCAGCAAAGTTCGCTTCCAGCGAAGCCTCCCCCAAGGCCTTGATGCTTCCAGATGCTTTAATGCTCTTGATTGGGCGCCGCAAATCGCGCAAGAGCTTTTCCAACATGCCGGGCTTGACCGCCTTGGCAATGGCCACCACTAAGGCCGCGGACGGATCCTGACGGTCGTCCCATAGGTTCACATAGGCGGTGAGGATCCGCGCGGCATGAGCAGCCGGCACCAGGTCTTGCAACAGAAACTCGGTCTTGCCCATGCGCCGGCTTGCAAAGAGGCCGCGCGCGGAGGTGAGGCCGCGACCCAGCGTCTCGAGCAGGCCCTGAGCCAGGGCCGGGCGCGGAAAGTGCCAGGGGTCGGGGGCGTCGGACATGTGCCGCAGTGTATCAGGAAAGTCGGCACGTGCCGGATTTCCTGGCACAATTGGGCACCAGTGACACCGGGTGCCAGCGTGCGATCGACCCATCTCTGCCGGTCGCGACCGACCGCTTTGAGGAGTATTAAATGTTCGAGTCATTCCTGATCTTCGTAACATTCCCCGCAGGAGGATCGGATGGATAGGCTCGAAGGCATCAAGATATTCGTGCGCGTCGTCGATAGCGGGAGCTTTTCGGCGGTTGCGCGCGAGCTTGGGACAGGGCAGCCGGCGATCAGCAAACAGGTTGCCGCGCTCGAAGAATATCTCGGTGCGCAGCTTCTTATGCGCACCTCCCGCAGTCTCAGTCTGACCGAGGCCGGGCGCGACTTTTACGAATCTGCCGTGCGACTCATCAGCGATCTCGAGGCAGCGGAATCCCGCGTCGGTTCGGGACAGGCCTCGCCGTCCGGCGTGGTGCGCGTCAGCGCCGCGCCCGCCTTCTCTCGCCTCTATGTCGTGCCGCAACTCCCTGCGTTCCGCGTTCGCTATCCCAAGGTCGTTGTCGAGTCGCTCGTCTCCGAGCGGACGAGCAATCTCGTTGAAGAGGGCATCGACCTCGCCATTCGCAATGGCGCCCTTGCGGACTCTAGCCTGATCGCGCGCAAGATCGGCGAGTTCGCCCTCGTCGCCGTAGCGTCTGCGGACTATCTGGAACGCAGAGGAGTGCCGAAGCGACCGAGCGATCTCGACCGCCACGACGGCGTGATTTTTGTCTCACGGGATGGACCGCGACCCTGGACCTTCGCCAGCCGCACCGGGGTGGTATCCCATCAGGCGGCGGCATCGTTTCGCAGCAATGATGGCGAACAGCTTCGCGCCGCGGTCCTTGCCGGCCTTGGCATCACGCAGGCGCCTTACTGGCTTTTTGCGGCGGACATGCGCGCCGGAACCGTGCGGCGAATCCTGCGCGATCATGAGCCGGCCAGAATTCCGATCAGCGCCGTGCGACCCGCGTCCCGCCGTCAGCCCGGCAAAGTCGCCGCGTTTGTTGACTTTCTGGCTGAGCTGCTCGCCGAAACGGACGACTGATCCATTCTCCAATGGGATCGATACTATCCAAAATGAACGTCTAATCCCCGCTTGGTCGAATTGATAGATTTGCATCACCGACCAACGAGGTGATGCATCATGAAACGGCTCGACAACAAGGTTGCGATAGTGACAGGCGCTTCAAAAGGAATCGGAGCGGCTATCGCAAAATCTTTCGGAGCGGAAGGCGCGGCGGTGATCGTGACTTACGCGCGCGATCAAGCGGGCGCGGAGCGGGTGGTGCGCGAGATCACCGGCCAAGGCGGGCGAGCCATCGCCGTGCAAGGCGACGTGGCGCAGAGGTCCGACGCTCAACGCCTCGTCGCGGAGGCCAAAAAAGCCTTCGGCCGCCTGGATGTGCTCGTGAACAACGCGGGCGTCTTCTCGTTTGCGCCCTTCGAGCAGTTCAGCGAGCACGAATTTCACCGTCAGTTCAACACGAATGTGCTGGGCATGTTCCTCATGATCGAAGCTGCTTTGCCGGCCTTCGGGGCGGAAGGCGGCAGCATTATCAACATCGGATCGACGACCAGTGCCACTGCCTACCCGGCCCTTTCGATCTACGTGGCGTCAAAGAGCGCTGTCAATGGCTTGACGCGCGTGCTCTCAAAAGAGTTCGGACCCAGAAAAATCCGCGTTAACGCTCTCAGTCCCGGTGGAACCGAAACGGAGGGTGCGCACGCGGCGGGCGTCATGGGAACGGAGTTTAAGAAGCAGATCATTGCGAGTACGCCGCTGGGCCGCTTGGGCCAACCCGAGGACATTGCGCGCGTGGCCGTATTTCTTGCCTCGGATGATGCGGGCTGGCTCACGGGAGAAATCATCTTCGCGAACGGCGGCAACAAGTAAAGGTGCGCTGACCTCGGCAAACTAACTTGCCGGATCAGGATTTTGCAGAGCCCTGTTCGGGGCTGTCACAGTCAACCGAAAAGAGGAAGGCCATGATTGACCACATTTATCTCCCCGTCTCTGACCTGAAACGGTCGGCCGAATTTTACAAGAAGGTGCTTGAGCCGCTTGGCATCGACATGCCCTACGAGTTCGATCAACCTCCCATGCGCGGTTTCGCCATCAATGGCGAGCCGGGTTTCTGGCTGAAAAATGGCGAAGTCGCCAAAAACCTTTACGTCGCATTCGCCGCCAAGAGCGCGGACGCTGTCGGGGCCAGCTACAAGGCGGCGATAGACGCGGGAGCTACCTCAAACAAGGAACCGAGCCTTCGGCCCGAATGGCGTGCCGACTACTTCGCGGCAAACATCGGCGACCCGGACGGATACAACATCGAGATTGCCTATAAGCCTTGGCTCTACAAATAAAACGTACGAGCCATCTACCCATCCGAGGCCGGCCGCCATAGTCCGGGCATCGAGCCGCTGCTGCGGCAATCTGGCTTCGCCGAAACCGACATTATTAAATGTCGATATTCCCCGCCGCCAGCGCATTCGCCTCGATGAACTGCCGCCGCGGCTCGACCTCGTCGCCCATCAGCGTGGTGAAGATGGCGTCGGCGCCGATCGCGTCCTCGATCTGCACCCTCAACAGGCGCCGCACTGCCGGATCCATCGTGGTCTCCCACAGCTGCTCCGGGTTCATCTCGCCCAGGCCCTTGTAGCGCTGCTTGCCGACACCGGCATCGGCCTGCGCCAGCAGCCAGTTCATCGCGCCGCGAAAATCGGCCACCGGCGCGTCCTTGCGCTTGTCGCCCGCACCACGCGCCACGCGCGCGCCGGCGCCGAGCAGCCCGCGAAACTGCGCCGCGGCGGCTGCCAGCGCCGCGTAGTCGGCTCCCAGCAGGAAGTCGGCATCGATCGTGCTGACTTTGGCGTTGCCGTGCTGGCGCCGCTCGATCCGCAGCGCGTAGCGGTCGGTGTGCGAGTCCAGCTGCGCGGTCACCGCGGCCGGCCCGGCCCCGTTCACGGGCAATGCGGCGGCCAGCGCCTCGGCGCTCCTCGAGGCGCCGGCCTGATCGCTCAGGTCGATCGCAACCCCCGCCATGATCGTCTCGAGCGCCCCACGGTCGATCACGCGCGCAAGACGCTGCACGATCGCGTCGGCCGCCAGGTAGCTGCGCGCCAGCCGCGCCAGCGCCTCGCCGTCGATCGGACGCTGCTCGTCCCAGGCCGCCTGGTCCGGGTACAGCTGGGCCTCGTGCAGCGCCAGCTCGAGCATGTATTGCGCGAGCTCGTGGTCGTCCTTCAGATACCGTTCGCTCTTGCCGTGCTTCAACTTGTACAGCGGCGGCTGCGCGATGTACACGTGACCGCGCTCGACCAGCTGCGGCATCTGCCGGTACAGCAGCGTCAGCAGCAGTGTGCGGATGTGCGCTCCGTCCACATCGGCGTCGGTCATCACGATGATCCGGTGGTAGCGCAGCTTGTCCGGGTTGAAGTCGGGACCGATGCTGGTGCCCAGGGCGGTGATCAGCGTGGCGATCTGCTCGGACGAGATCAGCTTGTCGAAGCGCGCCTTCTCGACGTTCAGCACCTTGCCGCGCAGCGGCAAAATCGCCTGAAACTTGCGGTCGCGTCCCTGCTTGGCCGAGCCGCCGGCCGAGTCGCCCTCGACGATGTACAGCTCGCTCTTGGCCGGGTCGCGCTCCTGGCAGTCGGCCAGCTTGCCGGGCAGCCCGGCGCCGTCCAGCACACCCTTGCGGCGCGTCATCTCGCGCGCGCGCCGGGCCGCTTCGCGCGCCCGCGCCGCATCGACGATCTTGCTGCAGATGATGCGCGCATCCGAGGGCCGTTCCAGCAGGAACGACTCCAGCGCGCGCCCCACGACTTCCTCGACGGCGGGCCGCACCTCGGAAGACACCAGCTTGTCCTTGGTCTGCGAGCTGAACTTCGGCTCCGGCACTTTCACGCTCAGAACGCAGGTCAGCCCCTCGCGCATGTCGTCGCCGGTGGTCTCGACCTTGGCGCGCTTGGCGAACTCCTTTTCCTCGATGTACTTGTTCAGAACGCGCGTCATCGCCGCGCGCAGCCCGGTGATGTGGGTGCCGCCGTCCTTCTGCGGGATGTTGTTGGTGAACGCGAGCAGGTTCTCCACGTAGCCGTCGTTCCACTGCATCGCGACCTCGACCTGGATGCGGGCGCCCACGGTCGATTCGTCGTTCGCGTAGAACACGGTCGGGTGCAGCAGGGTCTTGTTCTTGTTGATGTACTCGACGAAGCCGCGCACGCCGCCGGCGAACGCGAAATCCTCTTCCTTGCCGCTGCGCTGGTCGACCAGGCGGATGCGCACGCCGTTGTTCAGGAAGGACAGCTCGCGCAGGCGCTTGCTCAGGATGTCGTAGTGGAATTCGATGTGGTTGAAGATCTCGTCGTCCGGCAGGAAATGGACCTCGGTGCCACGCTTTTCGGTCTCGCCCAGCACGCGCATCGGCGTGACGGCGACCGGGGCGCCCTCGAGCTCGGCCGATGCGGTCACGCGGCCCTGCACCTCGCCGCGCTTGAACTCCAGGAAGCGCACGCGGCCGTCGCGGCGCACGGTCAGCCGCAGCCACTTGGACAGGGCGTTGACGCACGACACGCCCACGCCATGCAGGCCTCCGGACACCTTGTAGCTGTTCTGATTGAACTTGCCGCCGGCGTGCAGCTCGGTCAGGGCGATCTCGGCCGCCGAGCGCTTCGGATCGTGCTTGTCGTCCAGCTTGATGTCGGTCGGAATGCCGCGCCCGTTGTCGATCACCGAGATCGAGTTGTCGGTGTGGATCGTGACCACGATGTCGTCGCAGAAGCCGGCCAGGGCCTCGTCGATCGAGTTGTCGACGACCTCGAACACCATGTGGTGCAGGCCGGTGCCGTCCTGCGTGTCGCCGATGTACATGCCCGGACGCTTGCGGACCGCCTCCAGGCCCTCCAGGATCTGGATGCTCTCGGCGCCGTAGTCGTTGGCGGGCGGCACGTCATGACGGCCGTTGCCGTTCCCGTTGGAACCGTTGTGCGAAGGACTGCTCGGAGTGGGTACGGCGGACATGCTCGACTTCTCAACAGGTTAAAACACCTTGGATCGGTGATCCGCGCCGACGGCGGCAGACACCAGCGATTCGGCCCCGACGCGTCAAATGCGCATCGGCATCACCACGTACTTGAATCGGTCTGAATCGGGCAGCGTCACCAGCGCGCTGCCGAGCGCGTCGCCGAACGCAAATTGCAACTGCTCGCTTTTCAGGTTGGCCAGCACGTCCAGCAGGTAGGTCACGTTGAACCCGATGTCCAGCGCCTCGCCGCTGTAGTCGATCTCGATTTCCTCCTGCGCCTCTTCCTGGTCGGTGTTGGTCGAGCTGATCTTCAGCGATCCCGGCGCCAGCACGCAGCGCACGCCCTTGAACTTGTCCGTGGTCAGGATGGCCACGCGCGACAGGGCCTGCATCAGCGATTCGCGGCCGATCACGAACTGCTTGGGATTTGCGGCGGGGATCACCTTCACGTAGTCCGGAAACTTTCCTTCCACCAGCTTGGAGACGAACTCGACCGCGCCAAAGGACAGGCGCACCTGCCCGCTGGCGATCTGGATCCGCACCGGCTCGTCGCCCTCCGGCAGCAGGCGGGCCAGTTCCAGCACCGTCTTGCGCGGGATGATCACCTCGAGCGCGGCCGACTCGCCCTCGCGCGTGGTCTCGCACAGCGCCAGCCGGTGACCATCGGTCGCCACCGCCCGCACGCGGTTGCCCTCGCACACCAGCAGCATGCCGTTCAGGTAGTAGCGGATATCCTGCGCCGCCATCGCAAAGTGCACCATCGACAGCAGGTGCTTGAACGCTGCAGCAGGCAGCGTGAAATCGACGTTGAATTCGGCCTGCGTAACGGTCGGGAATTCCTCCGCGGCCAGCGTTTGCAGATTGAACCGGCTGCGCCCGCACTGCACGGTGAGCCGCCGGTTCAGCAGCGACAGGTTCACCTCGTCGTCGGGCAGTGCGCGCAGGATGTCCAACAGCTTGCGCGCCGATACGGTGGTGGCCGCCGAATCCTTCCCGCTGCAAAGATCGGCGCCGGTCTCAATCTGGATTTCCAGATCGGTTGCCGTGAACGACAGCCGCTCGCCATCGCGCCGCAGCAGCACGTTGGCCAGGATCGGCAGGGTCTGACGCCGTTCGACGATGCCTCCGACCACCTGCAACGGTCTGAGCAAAGCATCCCGCGGCGCTTTGACTAGTTGCATTGCTTATGTCCTTTTCTGGTAGTAATTAACTAATAATGGCGCGCACCACCGGGGATAAACCCAGAAATCCATTCTCATACAAGTACTTGCGACACCGCAATCGTGTGGATAAGTCTCGCTGCGGGGGACCGCTAACCGGTGGACGGATCGGCGCAACTGCCGGCTGGCGCGGGCGGCGCGCGCTTTGTCCACAAAATGGGTGGGGTTCCTGGACGTTGTCCACAGGCTTTGCGCGACCAACCATCAACCTTTCAGTGTCTGCTCGAGCACGTGCAGTGCATGGTTCAACTCCGTGTCCTTGGCGCGCACATCGGCAATTTTGCGAACCGCGTGCAGCACCGTCGTATGGTCGCGGCCGCCGAACAGTTCTCCGATTTCCGGCAGGCTCTTCTGGGTCAGCTCCTTGGCCAGGTACATCGCGACCTGGCGGGGCGCGGCGATGCTGGTCGGACGCCGCTTGCTGTACATGTCGGAGACCTTGATCTTGTAGTAGTCGGCCACGGTCCTCTGGATGAGTTCCACCGTGATCTGTCCGGTGCTGGCCTGCAACAGGTCCTTGAGCGCTTCGCGCGCCAGATCGACGCTGATCGGGCGCGCATGAAACGAGGCGAAGGCGAGCACTTTGCGCAGCGCGCCTTCCAGCTCGCGCACGTTGCTGCGCAGGTTCTTGGCGATGAAAAACGCCACGTCCTCCTGCAGCTCGCTGCCCTCGAGCTCGGCCTTCTTCAGCAGGATGGCCACCCGCATCTCCAGCTCGGGCGGCTCGATGGCGACGGTCAGTCCGGAGGCGAACCGCGATACCAACCGGTCTTCGATGTCTTTCAATTCTTTCGGGTAGGTGTCGCTGGTGATGATGATCTGTTTGCGGCCGGCCACCAGGGCTTCGAACGCATAGAAGAACTCTTCCTGCGTGCGGCTCTTTCCCGCGAAGAACTGGATGTCGTCGATCAACAGCAGATCGAGCGAATGGTAATAACGCTTGAAATCGTCGAAAGCCTTGCGCTGGTAGGCGCGCACGACGTCGCTCACATACTGCTCGGCATGGATGTAGCGCACCTTGGCATTGGGCCGCCGCGTCAGCACGCCGTTACCGACGGCATGCGCCAGGTGCGTCTTGCCGAGTCCGACCCCGCCGTACAGGAACAGCGGGTTGTAGGAGCTGCCCACGTTTTCGGTCACCTGCATGGCTGCGGCGCGAGCCAGCTGGTTGGCCTTGCCGGTGACAAAATTGTCGAAGGTCAGCAACGAATTCAGGCGCGCCCGCTCCTGGTTCTGCAGGCTGGCCGCTGCGGACGCGCACAGCTCCGGCGAGTCGGCCGCGGGTGCGTCGCGCGCGACCGCTTCTTCGGCCGCATCGGCCTCCACTTCGAAGACGACGTTGACCGGCCGGTGCAGCACGCTGGCGACCGCGGCTTGAATACGCGCCGAGAACTGGGACCGCACGGCATCGAGCTTGAGCCGGTTGGGCGCGCCGATCCGCAGGTCGCCGGTTTCGTCGTCGAAGTTGATCGCCTTCAGGGGCTTGATCCACGCCGCGAATTGCTGCGGCGTGAGCTCGCTTTCCAAAAGCCGCGAGCAGTCTTGCCAAAAGCTGAGCATCGTTCGCTGGTCCCGCCGCCCGCCGGTCGCATGCGCGCCGGCACCTGTCGTTGTAGGTTTCAAAATCGTGCGCCGGCTGGAATCCGAACCCGCGACCGGCGTGACCGAGGCTGAATTGTACTTGCGCGGGACCGAGTTATCCACAAGCCGGAGAGATATTCTATTGCCCATGTGGTCTTGCGAAACTGGCTTTCAGCCTGTGCATTTTGGATAGTAAGTATACGCTGACAAGCCGTGCCACGGCACGCCGTTGGGTGCTTTGCCGCACCGCGGCCAGCGGCGCGTTTAGGCCGTTTGACGTACCGTCCGATGGTCGCGTCTAATAACGGGCTTTGCCAATCCGTGGCGAGATCGACGAACCGGGACTGCGAACGTGGCCACCAAACGAACCTTTCAGCCTTCCGTGGTTAAGCGCAAGCGCACCCATGGCTTTCGGGAGCGAATGAGCACGCGCGGCGGGCGGGCCGTGTTGAATGCGCGGCGCGCCAAGGGGCGAAAGCGCCTCGCGGTCTGAGCCGCGTCGCGCGCCAAAGCAGCCCGGCCGCGCCTTGGCGCGCTCCGAGCGGCTGCGCACACCGCGGCAGTTCGCGGCCTTGGCCGGCGACCGTGCGACTTGGCGGGCGGTGCGCCAATGGGTAGCTGTAACAGCCAGGGTCGAGCCTCGCACGGCCGAGTCGGAGCCGGAGTTTTCCGCGCGTGAATCAAGGGACACTGTGGAGCAGTCGGCCTCGGCAACTCAGCTCGCGCCCAATGGGCCTGGCTTGCGCTTCGGCTTTACCGTGGGCCGGCGTCAGGCGCGCCGGGCGGTGCAACGTACGCTGGTCAAGCGGGTGTTGCGCGAGGCCGCACGCCATGCGGCCGGCACGTTGCGTCCGCTGGCGCAAGGCGTCGGCCTCGATATCGTGCTGCGCTTGCGCAATCCGTTGCCCAAGCCCACCGAAATGAGCCTGTCGCAGCTGAAGCGCTCGATTCGCGCCGAAGCCGACTCGCTGCTCGGCCAGCTCGCCCGGCATCTGCGCAGCGCCCATCGCGGCGCTGATGGCGCCAGCACAGGCGCGCACCGCCCTGAGCCGGGCGGCAGCGCGGCCGACCACCAGGACCGCGTCGGATGAAGGCGCTGCTGATCGGGCTGATCCGCGGCTACCAGGTTGCGCTCAGCCCGTGGATCGGCAATCAGTGCCGTCATTGGCCGACCTGCTCGGAATACGCCAGGCAGGCCATCGGCCAGCATGGCGCGGCGCGCGGCAGCTGGCTGGCCGTGCGGCGCGTGCTTCGCTGCAACCCCTGGCATCCGGGAGGAGTCGATCCGGTGCCGGACCAATTCCACTGGCGCTGATCGCTTCGATCAGCCGCCCTATCTGCGAACAACATGGACATTCAGCGCACGATTCTCTGGTCCGTCTTCGGCCTGTCGTTGATCTTGCTGTGGGAACGCTGGCAGATGTACCAGGCGCGCACCACGACGCCACCGCCCGCGGTGACGGCGCCGGCGCCGAATGCGCCCGCAGCGGTGGCCAGGGCGCCGGGCGAGATCCCGACTCCGAACGCGCAGGCTTCAGCACCTGCCGCGGCAGCTTCGCCGCCGCCAGCGGTCGCGGCAGCGGGCGCTCAGCGCGTGAAGGTTCGAACGGATGTGATTTGGGCCGAACTCGATCCAATGGGCGCCACGCTGGTTCGGGTCGAGCTTCCCACGCAGAAGATCTCGCCCGATTGGACCGAGCAGGGGCTGGCCCGGCTGCTGGGCCTGACGGATTTTCTGCATGCGCACGGCATCGGTCACGCCACCGGCGCGCTGCACGGCGATGCCCATATGGTCCTGCTCGACACCAGCGCCGGGCACATCTATCAGGCGCAGACCGGCTTGATCGGGGGCCCGCCGGGCAGCCCGTTCCCGAACCACGGCGCCACGCTCTTCGAGGCCGCGCCCGGGCCGCGCGTGCTCGGCGATGGCCAGGACACGCTCGCCGTGCGGTTCGAGGCGCAGTCCGGTGGCGTTCGCCTGGTCAAGACGTTCACGTTCCGTCGCGGCCATTTCGACATCAAGGTCGAACACGAAATCACGGATGTCGGAAACGATGCGGTGTCGCCGTCGCTCTACCTGCAACTGGTCCGCGACGGAAGCTCGGCAGGAGACGACTCCTACTTCGCGCGCTCCTACACCGGGCCGGCCTTCTACTCGGACATCGACAAGTACCGCAAGATCTCGTTTGAAGACATCGACAAGGGCAAAGCCGACGATCTGAAGCCGGCCGACGACGGCTGGGTTGCGGTGGTGCAGCACTACTTCGTGTCGGCCTGGGTGCCGCCGTCGGCAATCCGTCGCGAATACTATGCGCTGGACCGCGACCACCTGTACTCGGCCGGCGCGCTGCTCAAGCTGGGCACGCTGGCCGCCGGGGCGAAAACGTCGCTCGCCTCGACGCTGTATGTCGGCCCGCAGGATCAGAGGACGCTGGAGTCGATCGCACCCGAGCTGGATCGGGTCGCCGACTACGGCAAGCTCACCCCGATCGCGAAGCCGCTGTTCTGGCTGCTGGGCTGGCTGCACCAGCTGGTGGGCAACTGGGGCTGGGCCATCGTGCTGCTGACGGTGCTGATCAAGGCCGTGTTTTATCCGCTGTCGGCGGCCAGCTACAAGTCGATGGCCAAGATGAAGGAGCTGCAGCCGAAAATGGCCAAGCTGCGCGAGCAGCACGGCGAGGACCGTCAGAAGCTGCAGCTGGCGATGATGGAGCTGTACAAGCAGGAAAAGATCAACCCGCTGATGGGCTGCCTGCCGGTGCTGGTCCAGATTCCTGTGTTCATCTCGCTGTACTGGGTGCTGCTGGCGTCGGTGGAGATGCGCAACGCGCCCTGGATGCTGTGGATCCGGGACCTGGCGACGCCGGATGGCTGGTTCGTGCTGCCGATCGTGATGATGGCCAGCATGTGGATCCAGTACAAGCTGAACCCGACGCCGCCCGATCCGGTCCAGGCCAAGATGATGGCGATCATGCCGTTCATCTTCGGCGCGATGTTCTTCTTCTTTCCGGCCGGACTTGTTCTGTACTGGGTCGTGAACAACGTGCTGTCGATCCTGCAGCAGTGGCGCATCAGCCGCGTGGTCGCACGCGCCAAGCCGGCGGGGTGAGGGCGCTCAACTCAGAACGGCAGGTCGAACCCGAACAGCCACGTGCGCGTCGGCGCCGGCTCGAAGAAGCGGCCGTTCGATTCGTTGACGATCACCGAGCCGACGTAGCGGCGGCCGGACAGGTTGTCGACGCGTGCGAAGAAGTGCGGCCGCAGCGGCCCCCACGAGCCCGTGTAACCAACGGAGGCGTCGAATACGCCAGCGCCCCCGGCGTAGTCACTGTTGAGGTCGTTGACGTACAGCGCCGACTGGATGCGCGCCTCCGCCTGCAGTTCGACGCGGCCCGTTTGGTACTTCGCCTCGGCCCAGGCGGTGCGGGCGGGAACCGACGGCAGCTTGTTGCCGGCGCGCACCAGCTTGCGCTGCCCGTTGCTCGAACAGGGCGGCGATGGACAGGTCAGGAAGCTGTTTGCGAAATGCGCGTCGATCAGGGTGGCGCTGGCGGCGAGCGTCCAGCCGGGCCCGGGGTGCGCTTCGATCGAGGTCTCGACGCCGTCGCGCCGCGTCTGCGCCGCGTTGTAATAGGTGGAGCGCCCGTTGAAGTTGCTCTGCACCACGATGTCGTTGCTGGTTCGGGTCCAGAACGCCGCGGCCGTGGCGCTCAGGCCGGGCTGCAGGCGGGTCTTGGCGCCCACTTCGTAGTTGTTGCTGCGGGCCGCTTGCAACGCCGTATTCAGGCCGGGATTGCCGTCCGGCCGGTACGCGAGTTCGTCCAGCGTCGGCGTCTCGAAGCCCCGGCCGTACGACAGGTAGTAGCTGACCGTCGGAGTGGCCCGGAACACCACACCGGCGGTCGGGTTCAGCGCGCTGTAGCTGATGGCGGCGGCCGCACCGTCGTTGGCCAGATGATCGCTGGAGTCGAACTGGATGTGCGAGTAACGCGCGCCCGCCAGCAGCCGCCAGGCCTCGCCCAGGCGCGCCTCGGTCTGCAGGTAGGGATCGAGCGCGTCCACCGTGTTGGTCTCGTCGCGGCGCAACGCACCCAGGACGCCGCAGACCACTGCAGGCGCGGTACACGAAGCGGGGTTGGGGGTGCGGCTCGTGTAATTGTTGTATCCGGCCCGATCCTCGTCCAGCCGCTCGAAGTCCAGCCCGCCGGTGGTCGTGAATACTCCGGTCTCAAAGGTGGCGCGCGTATCGAGTCCGCCGAAGTGCCGCGCCAGGTCGATGACGCCGCCCGGGCTCGAGGCGGGTATTTCGGTTGCCAGGGGGATCGATTGAAACTGGCGAATGGCGCGGTCGCCCAGCCACAGCGAGGTTTCCAGCTGCGCCAGGCCGAGATCGGAGCGAAGATCGGCGCCGACGGTGCCCTGGCGCGTGCTCTTGCGGGTATTGAACTGCAGCGCCGGCGCCGCAGTTTGGTCCGGATTGGCCTGCAGCATCGCGCGGGTCAGGCCCAGCGGGTCCTGCGCGTTGCCCGATTCGAGCGAGTTGACCGATAGCCGCAGTTTTCCGATCGGCGTATCCAGGAAGCCAGCCCGCAGGTTCAAGATGCCGCGCCCGGCCGAGCTGTGCAGCCGAAAGCCGCCGGTGTGGAAGGCCTCGCCGTCCAGCGCGTAGACGAATGACTCGGTGCCGCCGGCCAGGTCCGCCGCGGTGCGCTGCGTATTGTCGGTGCCGGCCGCGAAGCTCACCTCGCCGCCGAAGGGCTTGGGATGCAGCGCCGTGGTCAATGCGATGACGCCGCCCGAGGAGTTGCCGTACAGCGCAGAAAATGGCCCGCGCAGCACCTCGATGCGCTCGGCCGCATTCAGCGGAAAGTTCGACACCTGCCCCTGGCCGTCCGGCAGCGTGGCCGGCACGCCGTCGACGTACAGTCGCACACCGCGGACCCCGAACGAGGAGCGGGCGCCGAAACCACGGATCGAGATCTGCAGATCCTGCGCGTAGTTCTGGCGGTTCAGCGCGACCACGCCCGGAATGCGGTCGAGCGTTTCCGACACGTTGACACGCAGCCGGGCCTCGTGCAGATCCTCGCGCTGGATCACGTCGACCGAGGCCGGCACATCGAGCGGGTCCCGCTCGGTGCGGGTGGCCGTCACGACGACAACCGCAATCTGCGTGCTGTCTGCCGGGGCATCGCCGGCCGGCGGTTCGGCTTGGCTCGGGGCGGACAATGCGAATGCGAGTGCCACCGGCGAGAGCCGGTTCCGAAGCGAGGGCATGAAATTTCCCGCCGGGCCTGTTGTGCGGCCCGTGCACTCCCCCGAGTGCGCGGAATTATTCCACGCGCGGCGCGGGTCGGCACGCCTGCGCTACTTGCCGCGCAGCTTGCGGATCGCTGCGAGCTGGGCGGCCAGGATTGAAATCTCGGCCTCGACCTCGGCGATCTGCAGCTTGTCGGTTGCGCTGCGGCGCGCTTCCTCGGCGCGTTTGAGCGCCTCATTGGCCTTGGCCTCGTCAAGGTCGCGGCCCCGGATCGCCGTGTCGGCCAACACCGTCACCACGTGCGGTTGCACCTCCAGGATGCCGCCGGCGACGAATATCTGCTCCTCGTCGCTGCGGCCGGGCACCCGGATCCGGACCACGCCCGGCTTGATGCGGGTAATCAGCGGCGCGTGGCGCGGATAAATGCCGAGCTCACCGGCCTCGCCCGGCAGTACGACGAACTCGGCCTCGCCGCCGAAGATCGATTCCTCGGCGCTGACCACGTCGACATGGATCGTGCTCATGATCCCGGCCCCATCAAATCATGCGCGTGCATCAGCCATTTCTCACTTCAGCGTCTTAGCCTTCTCGAGGGCCTCGTCGATCGATCCCACCATATAGAAAGCCTGCTCGGGCATCGCATCGCACTCGCCGTCGACCAGCATCTTGAAGCCGCGAATGGTCTCTTTCAGCGGCACGTACTTGCCCGGCGAACCGGTGAAGACCTCGGCCACGTGGAACGGTTGCGACAGGAAGCGCTGGATCTTGCGGGCGCGCGTGACCGCCAGCTTGTCCTCGGGCGACAGCTCGTCCATGCCGAGAATCGCGATGATGTCGCGCAGCTCCTTGTAGCGTTGCAGCGTCGCCTGCACGCGCCGGGTGGTCGTGTAGTGCTCCTCGCCGATCGTATTGGGGTCGACCTGGCGCGAGGTCGAATCCAGCGGATCCACCGCCGGATAGATGCCCAGCGAGGCGATGTCGCGGCTGAGCACCACGGTGGCGTCCAGGTGGCCGAAGGTGGTGGCCGGGCTGGGGTCGGTCAGGTCGTCGGCGGGCACGTAGACGGCCTGCACCGACGTGATCGAGCCGGTCTTGGTCGAGACGATGCGCTCCTGCAGCTTGCCCATCTCCTCGGCCAGCGTCGGCTGGTAGCCGACCGCCGAGGGCATGCGGCCCAGCAGCGCCGACACCTCGGTGCCGGCCAGCGTGTAGCGGTAGATGTTGTCGACGAAAAACAGGATGTCGCGGCCATCGTCGCGGAAGCGCTCGGCGATGGTCAGCCCGGTCAGGCCGACCCGCAGCCGGTTGCCGGGCGGCTCGTTCATCTGGCCGAACACCATCGCGACCTTCGACTCGGGCAGGTTGTCGAGCTTGACGACGCCGGCCTCGATCATCTCGTGGTAGAAGTCGTTGCCCTCGCGCGTGCGCTCGCCCACCCCGGCGAACACCGACAGGCCCGAATGCTGGGTCGCGATGTTGTTGATCAGCTCCAGCATGTTCACGGTCTTGCCGACCCCGGCGCCGCCGAACAGGCCGATTTTTCCGCCCTTGGCGAACGGGCAGATCAGATCGATCACCTTGATGCCGGTTTCCAGCAGCTCGACCGACGGCGACAGCTCCTCGAAGCTCGGGGCGGGCTGATGAATCCCGCGCCGCTCGTCGGTCTTGATCGGGCCGCCCTCGTCGATCGGGCGGCCCAGAACGTCCATGATGCGGCCCAGCGTCGCCACGCCCACCGGCACCTTGATGGCTTCGCCGGTGTTGCGAACCTGCATGCCGCGCTTCAGGCCGTCGCTGGAGCCCATTGCGATGGTGCGCACCACGCCGTCGCCCAGCTGCTGCTGCACCTCGAAGGTCAGCCCCTGCTCGACCAGGCGATTGGAAGGATCCGCTTCCAACACCAGCGCGTCGTATATGTGCGGCATCTGATCGCGCGGGAACTCGATATCGACGACGGCGCCGATGGATTGAACGATATTTCCTGTACTGCTGGACATGTCGGGTGTCACTTTCATTCAGTTAGGCGATCGCCGCGGCGCCGCCGACGATTTCCGAAATCTCCTTGGTGATCCCGGCCTGGCGGGTCTTGTTGTAGATCAGCTGCAGCTCGTCGATCAGCTTTTTCGCGTTGTCGGAGGCGGCCTTCATCGCGACCATCCGGGCGCTTTGCTCGGAGGCCATGTTCTCGGCGACCGCCTGGTACACCAGGGCCTCGACGTAGCGCGTCATCAGCTCGTCGATCACGCGCTGCGGATCGGGTTCGTACAGGTAGTCCCACGCGTGGGCGCGACGCTCCTGCTCGCTTTGGGCGAGGCGCTCGCTGGACAGCGGCAGCAGCTGCTCGATCACGGTTTCCTGCTTCATCGTGTTGATGAAGCGCGAGTAAGCCAGGTACACGGCGTCGATGCGCCCCTGTGAATAGGCGTCGAGCTGGACCTTGACCGGTCCGATCAGTTTTTCCAGGTTCGGGGTGTCCCCCAGCTGCACCAGCTGCGAGGTGATGTTGGCGTGCAGGCGTTGCAGGAACGCCAGGCCCTTGTTGCCGATCGCGGTGGCCTGCAGCTTCTGCTGTGCCGCTTCCCACTGCTTCACGCGTGCCAGCACCGCGCGCTGCGTATTGGTGTTCAATCCGCCGCACAGTCCCTTGTCGGTCGACACCAGGATCAGCCCGACGGCGCGCATCTGGGGCCTGCGCAGCACGAACGGATGGCGGTATTCCGGGTTGGCCTGGGCCAGGCGCGCCACGATGTTGCGGATCTTGTCGCCGTAAGGGCGGGCCGCGCGCATCCGCTCCTGGGCCCTGCGCATCTTGGAGGCGGCGACCATCTGCATGGCCTTGGTGATCTTGCGCGTGTTCTGCACGCTCTTGATCTTCAGCCGGATCTCTTTGGTGCTCGGCATCCTGTGACTCCCGTGCCCCGACCGCGCCTACACCGCGACGGTCGATTTGAACGCCTTGATCGCCTCGAGCAGCTCTGCCTCGTCGTCCCTGGTCAGGTCCTTGGTGGCCTCGATGCGATCGATCAGCGCCCGGTGTCTGGTCTTCAAGGTGTCCCGCAAAGCCTTCTCCATCGCCAGCGCCTTGCTGACCTCGACATCGTCGAACTGGCCGGCGTTAACGGCGAACAGCACCACGGCCTGCTCCCACACCGCCAGCGGCTGATACTGGGGCTGCTTCATCAGCTCGGTGACCATGCGGCCGCGCTCGAGCTGCTTGCGGGTGGCCTCGTCCAGGTCCGAGGCGAACTGGGCGAACGCGGCCAGCTCCCGGTACTGCGCCAGCGCCAGCCGCACGCCGCCACCGAGCTTCTTGATGACCTTGGTCTGGGCGGCGCCGCCGACGCGTGAGACCGAAATGCCGGCATTGATGGCGGGCCGGATGCCGGCGTTGAACAGGTCCGTCTCCAGGAAGATCTGGCCGTCGGTAATCGAGATCACGTTGGTCGGCACGAACGCGGTGACGTCGCCGGCCTGCGTTTCGATGATCGGCAGCGCGGTGAGCGACCCGGTCTTGCCTTTGACCTTGCCGCCCGTGAACTTCTCGACGTATTCCTCGTTCACGCGCGCGCCGCGCTCCAGCAGACGCGAGTGCAGGTAGAACACGTCCCCGGGATAGGCTTCCCGCCCCGGCGGGCGGCGCAGCAGCAGCGAGATCTGGCGGTAGGCCCAGGCCTGCTTGGTCAGGTCGTCGTAGATGATCAGCGCGTCCTGGCCGCGGTCGCGGAAGTACTCGCCCATCGTGCAGCCGGAGTAGGGGGCGATGTACTGCATGGCAGCCGGCTCGGACGCGGCCGCTGCCACGACGATCGTGTAGGCCATCGCGCCGGTCTCCTCCAGCTTGCGCACCACGTTGGCGATGGTGGACGCCTTCTGGCCGATTGCGACGTACACGCAGAACAGGTCCTTGCCCTTGGAGTTGATGATGGTGTCGATCGCCACCGCCGTCTTGCCGGTCTGGCGGTCGCCGATGATCAGCTCGCGCTGTCCCCGGCCGATCGGCACCATCGCGTCGATCGCCTTCAGGCCGGTCTGCACGGGCTGCGAGACCGACTTGCGGAAAATGACGCCCGGCGCCACCTTCTCGATCACGTCGCGGGCCTTGGCGTTGATCGGGCCGCGGCCGTCGATCGGCTGGCCCAGCGCGTTGACCACGCGGCCGAGCAGCTCGGGGCCAACCGGCACATCCACGATGCGCCCGGTGGTCTTGACGACGTCGCCCTCGGATATGTGCTCGTAGTCGCCCAGGATCACGCTGCCGACCGAATCGCGCTCCAGGTTCAGCGCCAGGCCGAAGGTGTTGTCCTTGAACTCCAGGATCTCGCCTTGCATCGCATCGGACAGGCCGTGGATGCGGCAGATACCGTCGGTCACGGTGACCACCGTGCCCTGCGTGCGCACCTCGAGGTCGACGCCCAGCTGCTGGATGCGGCTCTTGAGCAGCTCGCTGATTTCGGAAGGGTTCAGTTGCATTGTGGGACTCCGGGCAATCGGTTTCAGGCAGTCAGCTGCACGCGCATCGCATCCAGCCGGGCCCGCACCGAGCCGTCGAGGACGCGATCGCCGACCGTCACGCGCACGCCGCCGATCAGCTGCGGCGCCAGGCGCAATTCCGCTTTCAGGCGGCGCGGGAATGTGCGGCCCAGCCGCTGGATCAGGTCGCCAAGCTGGGCGTCGGTCAGCGCGAAAGCCGTCTCGATCAGACAGTCGGCCGTTCCCTCGGCGTCGTTTTTCAGGCGGCGGAACTGAGCGGCCACTTCCGGCAGCGCCGCCAGGCGCCCGTTCTGGATCATCAGTTTCAGGAAGGCGGTGAGCTCCGGCGGCAACGCGGCGCCGGCCACTGCGCTGATCAGTTCGAACCTGTGCTGGTCGGACAGGCGCGGATCGGTTGTCAGGGGCGCGATCTGCGGCTCCGATACGGTCCGGGCGAGCGCCTCCAGCAGCGGCAGCCAGGCGTCGGCCGCCCCCTTGGCGCGGGCCGCCGAGAACAGGGCCTCGGCGTAGGGCCGTGCGACGGTGGACAGTTCGGCCATGGCTACAGCTTCGCCTTGAGCTGCTCGAGCAGCTCGGCATGGACCTTGGGGTTGACCTCGCGTCTGAGGATCTGCTCGGCACCGGTCACCGCCAGCGCGGCAACCTGGTCGCGCAGCACCATTTTGGCGCGGATCACCTGCTGCTCGGCCTCGGCGCGCGCCGCCTGGATCAGCCGGTCGCCCTCGGCCTTCGCTTGCGCCTTGGCCTCCTCCACGATCAGCTGGGCGCGCCGTTCGGTCTCGGCGATCAGTGCCTGCGCCCGGGCGCGGGCTTCGGCATCGATCTGCCCGATACGGCGCTGGGCCTCGGTCAGGCTGCGGGTTCCCTGCTCGGCGGCGGCCAGGCCGTCGGCGATCTTCTGGCGGCGCTCGTCCAGCGCCTTCATCAGCGGCGGCCACAGAAACTTCATCGAAACCCAGCCCAGCATGACGAAGACGCCGATCTGGACAAACAGCGTGGCATTCAGATTCATACCGTATCCCGAGGCGCGCCGCGCCGCCGCAGGGCGCGGCGCGGGGGGCAGTTGAAAGCGGACGGTGGCGTGCGGCCTAACTCTTGAACGGGCTGGCGACCGCGAACCACAGCGCGATCCCCGTACCGATGATGAACGAGGCGTCGATCAGACCGAGCAGCAGGAACACCTTGGTCTGCAGCGCGTTCATCAGCTCGGGCTGACGCGCCGACGACTCGATGAACTTGCCGGACATGATGCCGATGCCGATGCACGCGCCGCTCGCCCCCAGTCCGATGATCAAGCCGCAGGCGATGGCGACCAGGCCGATGTCAGTCATTGCTTCTCCTATCCATGGATGGTTGTAAGCGTGAATCGAAATCGGGTCGGATGCGTCAGTGCGCGGCGTGCGATTCCTGGGCCTGGCCGATGTAGACCAGGGTCAGCATCATGAAGATGAACGCCTGCAGCAGGATGATCAGGATGTGGAAACCCGCCCAGACGAATCCGGTGAAAAGGTGCAGTCCGATTCCGTACAGCGTGACGGTCCCGCCCAGCAGCGCGATCAGGAAGAAGAGCAGCTCGCCCGCGTACATGTTGCCGTACAGCCGCATCCCCATCGAGAAGGTCTTGGACACGTACTCGATGATGTTCAGGCCGAAATTCGCGGCGGCGAGGAACAGGGCGCCGATCCAGGTCAGTGGATTCAGGCTCAGATGCACCCGCCCGAACGGTGCGATGAACAGCTCCTTCACGAAACCGAACAGGCCCTTGATCTTGATGCCGTAGTACAGCGACAGCATCAGCACCGCCACCGCCATTCCGAGCGGAGCGTTCAGATCCGCGGTCGCAAGCGGGCGCAGGTGATCGACCCCGAACAGGCGTCCCACCAGGGGGATCAGGTCGACCGGAATCAGGTCGATCGCGTTCATCAGCGTGACCCAGCAGAACACCGTCAATGCGAGCGGGGCGGCGTACGTCCGGTCGACCGAAACCACCGCCTTGGCCTGTTCGTCGACCAGTTCGACCAGGAATTCGACCGCGGCCTGGAATCGGGTCGGCACGCCGGAGGTGGCGCGTACCGCGGCCAAGCGCAGAACGATCACCACCAGCGCCGCCGTCAGCAGCGAGAAGGCCAGCGTGTCGTAATGGATGACCGAGGGGTCGAACAGACCGTGCTGCGGGCCGCTGGCGAGGTGGCGCAGGTGGTGCGCGACGTATTCGGAGCCGGTCATCGATTCGGCGGTTGCCATCGTTCGATCTTCGAGTTCTTGCCGGCCTTGCCGGTACGGTTCACCGCCGGATCAGCGCAGCAGCTTGCATCAACAATACGGCGATGACCCCCACGATCAGCGCCGACCAGACCACGTCCCGCACCGTCCGGGCGATCAGGGCCAGCAGCCCGATCGTCAGGACGACTTTGATGAACTCACCGACCAGGAGTGCGAGCGCATACTCGCTCGCGCGTCCCGATCCGCTGGAGCCCGCGCGCGACGGCCGCCGGCGCCCGAGCCACGCGAGATTCAGCGCAAACAAGCCATTGGGCACGGTGCATGCCAAGCCACCGAGCAAGGATGAAACCGCCGCGCGCTGGCCCCCGATCATCCACGCACCCGCCGCAACGACCATCGAGGTGAGAAACTGCAAGGCGATGACCCGGAACATCGCTGGGCCCCGCCGCGGCTACGCCGGACGCACGATCGCCGGCATCTTGTAACGCGACAGCGCGGCCGTCTCCCCCACAGCCCGGAAAGTTTACGGTGCCGTGTCATCCAGAGCAAGTTGACCTGGCCCCGCGTTTGGTGTCGCCCAGGTCCCGGGGCTCTCACCGGCGCAGCCGCTCGATCAGGCCTTGCAGTTGATCCAGGCTGGCGAACTCGATCCGGATCTGTCCCTTGCCCTTGGCGGCCACGCGAATCGCGACCGTGGTTCCCAGTGCATCGGACAGATCGTCCTGCAGGCGGGCCACGTCGCGGTCCACGGTTGGTTGGGGCGCGCGCGCTTGAGCGGGCCGCAGCGCGCGCTCGACCAGCGCTTCGGCTTCGCGCACCGACAGGCCCCGAGCCGCGATGTGTTGTCCGAGCTGAATCTGCTCGGCGGCCTGCAATGGCAGCAGCGCTCGGGCGTGTCCCATTTCGACGGCGCCATCCATCAGGAGCTGCTGCACCGGATTGGCCAGGTTCAGCAGACGCAGCAGGTTGGTGGTGGCGCTGCGCGATCGGCCGATCGCCTGCGCGGCCTGCTCGTGCGTGAATCCGAATTCACGGATCAATCGCTGCACGCCATGGGCCTGCTCGAGAGCATTGAGGTCCTCGCGCTGTATGTTCTCGATCAGTGCGATCGCCAGGGCCGCTTCGTCGGCGACCAGCTTTACCAGTACCGGGACTTCGTCCAGGCCCGCTATCTGCGCGGCACGGTAGCGGCGCTCGCCAGCAATGATCTCGTAGAAGTCCTCGCCAACCGGCCGCACCAGGATCGGCTGGATCACGCCCTGCGCGCGGATCGAATCGGCCAGCTCGCTCAAGGCGTCCGGGTCCATCCGCGTGCGCGGCTGATACTTGCCGGGGCGCAACTGTGTGAGCGCCAACACCTGGGGCGCGCCGGGCGGTGCTTGAGGCCCCGCCGCGGTGTCGCCGAGCAAAGCGTCCAGTCCGCGTCCGAGCCCCTTGGGTCGTCGAAGAATCATGGATGTCATTCAGCGCGCATCGACCGGACCCGCTCGATCACTTCGGCGCCGAACGACACATAGGCCTGCGCCCCGCGCGCGTTGCGATCGAACACGACGCCGGGCACGCCGTGGCTCGGAGCCTCGGCCAGCCGCACGTTGCGAGGGATGATCGTGCGAAACACTTTGTCGCCGAAATGCGACTCCAGTTGTTCCGACACCTGCTGCTGCAGCGTCATGCGCGGATCGAACATCACGCGCAGCAGGCCGATCAGCTGCAGGTCGTGGTTCAGACCGGCGTGAACCCGCTTGATCGTGTTGACCAGGTCGGTCAGTCCCTCCAGCGCGAAGTACTCGCATTGCATCGGGATGATCACGCCCTGCACGGCGCACAGGCCGTTCAGCGTCAGCAGCGACAGCGAAGGCGGGCAGTCGATCAGTACGAAGTCGTACGCGTGGGCCACTGGAGCCAGCGCATTGCGCAGCCGCAATTCGCGCTGGTCCAGATCGACCAGTTCGATCTCGGCGCCCGCCAGCTCCCGGTTGGCCCCGATCAGGTCGTACGTTCCGTCGGGCGGGCGCACCGTTGCTTCGGCCGCGGTGGCCAGGCCCAGCAGCACGTGATAGACGGTGCGGGTCAGCGAGCGCTTGTCCACACCGCTGCCCATCGTGGCGTTGCCCTGCGGATCCAGGTCGATCAGCAGCACGCGCTGCTGCTGGGCGGCCAGTCCCGCGGAAAGATTCACGGCGGTCGTCGTCTTGCCGACGCCGCCTTTCTGGTTTGCGATGCAAAAGGTCCGGGTCAAGTACGCTCTTCCGGTCGGCTCGCCACGGGCTCCAGCAACACGAGGTGGCGCTCCTGATCGAGCAAGGGCACGCGCAGTGTAACCGTGCGCGACGCCACGACGTCGGGGGGCAGCGCGGCCAGCTCCTGCCGCGGCAGGCGGCCTTTCATCGCGATCCAGCGTCCATGCGGCGCGAGCAAGTGCCGCGTCAGCGATACGAAGGTGGCCAGGGAGCCCAGCGCGCGCGACACGATCACGTCGAAGCGAGCGCCCACCATCTGCTCCAGCCGCGCGCGCAGCACCTCGACGTTTTGAAGGTCCAGCTCGAGGCGCGCCTGGATCATGAACGCGCACTTCTTGGACACCGCATCGACCAGCGTGAAGTGATGGCCGGGCAGCGCGATCGCCAGCGGGATGCCGGGCAGTCCGGCGCCGGCTCCAGCGTCCAGGACTCTGAGCGGCGGGTCAGCGGGCAGCTCGCCGGCAACGCTGAGGCTGTCGAGGAAGTGGTGGCTCACTAGCTCGTCAGTGTGGGTGATTGCAGTCAGGTTGTGGACCCGGTTCCAGCGCAGCAGCAGACCGGCGAAGCGGTCCAGCTGGTCGCACTGGGCGCTGGTGAGCTGCGCGCCCAGCGCGTGCGCGTGTGCGGCAATCGATGGCGCATCGAACGCGCCGCCGGGGTCGGGCGTATGGTGCGGCACAGGACCGCGCGCGCGGTCGCCAGCCAGCTCAAGCGGCCAGTTCGCCGGCGGTGCGGGCGGCATCGGCGGGATCACCTCGGATCGGAGCGGCCTGCAATCCTTGCTGGCGCATCCGCTTCAAGTGCACCAGCAGCAGCGAAATGGCGGCGGGCGTGACGCCGGAGATGCGCCCCGCCTGGCCGATCGTTGCCGGCCGGTGCGCGCTCAGTTTCTGCCGAACCTCGACCGACAGCCCTGGCACGGCCGCATAGTCGATCGTGTCCGGAATGGCCGTGGCCTCATGCGATTCGTGGCGTGCCACTTCCAGGCGCTGGCGCGCGATGTAGCCGTCGTACTTGGCGGCGATTTCGACCTGGCGGGCGACCGCCGGGTCGAGCGGCTCTTCGGCCGACGGGCTGCCGATCGGATGGCCCTCCGATGAGGCCAGGCCCCTCACGTCCGCGTATCGCACGGTGGGGCGCTTCAAAAGCGCAAAGAGTGTGTACTCCCTTTCCAACGCGGTCCCAAAGATCCGCTCTGAATCATCGTTTCCAAGGATGCGCGGATTCACCCAGGTCGACTTCAAGCGCTCCAGTTCGCGCGCAATGGCATCGCGTTTTCGGTTGAAGCGGTCCCATCGGACGTCGTCTACGCAGCCGAGCCGGCGACCGACTTCGGTCAGCCGCAGATCGGCGTTGTCCTCGCGCAGCGACAGCCGGTATTCGGCACGGCTGGTGAACATCCGGTACGGCTCGGTGACGCCCCGCGTAACCAGGTCGTCGACCAGCACACCCAGGTATGCCTGGTCGCGGCGCGGGTACCACGTGTCTCGGCCGAGTGCGCGCAGGCCCGCGTTCAATCCCGCCAGCAATCCCTGAGCAGCCGCTTCCTCGTAGCCCGTGGTGCCGTTGATCTGGCCTGCGAAGAACAGGTTCGCGATCGCGCGTGTTTCCAGTGTCGGCTGAAGCGAACGCGGATCGTAGTAGTCGTACTCGATCGCATAGCCAGGCCTGAGCACATGGGCGTCCTCCAGGCCTCGAATGCTGTGCACGACCGCCAGCTGCACATCGAATGGCAGCGAGGTCGAAATCCCGTTGGGGTAGAACTCGCTCGTCGATAGCCCCTCGGGCTCCAGGAAGATCTGGTGTGAGTCCTTGCTCGCGAACCGCTGCACCTTGTCCTCGATCGACGGGCAGTAACGCGGCCCGACGCCCTCGATCACGCCCGAGTACATCGGCGACCGATCCAGATTGGCGCGGATGATCCGGTGGGTGTCGGCGTTGGTGTGCGTGATCCAGCAGGGCAGCTGCGGCGGGTGCCGGTCGGCCGAGCCCAGAAACGAGAACACGGGTATCGGATCGGAATCCCCGGGCTGCCGCTCGGTGCGGTCGAAGGCGATCGTTCGACCGTCCAGCCGGGGCGGCGTGCCCGTCTTCAGCCGGCCGCGCGGCAGACCCAGGTCGATCAGGCGCTGGGCCAGCGAGAGCGAGGGCGGATCGCCGGCGCGTCCCGCGGTGTGGCGTTCGAGGCCGACGTGTATCAGTCCGTTCAGGAACGTGCCCGTGGTCAGCACGACGCAGCGCGCGCTGAACCGGATCCCGGACTGCGTCACGACGCCGGTCGCTCGATCGCCTTCGAGCAGCAGGTCGTCGACCGGTTGCTGGAACAGCCGCAGGTTCGGCTGCCGCTCCAGGCAGCCGCGGATGGCCTTGCGATACAGGACCCGGTCGGCCTGCGCGCGCGTTGCCTGCACGGCCGGTCCCTTGGAGGCATTCAAGATCCTGAACTGAATGCCAGCCTCGTCGGCCGCCAGCGCCATCACACCATCGAGCGCATCGATCTCCTTGACCAGGTGGCCTTTGCCGATTCCGCCGATCGACGGATTGCAGGACATCTGGCCGAGCGTTTCCAGATTGTGCGTGATCAGCAGCGTGGAGGCTCCCAGGCGAGCGCAGGCCAGACTGGCCTCGGTTCCGGCGTGGCCGCCTCCGATCACGATGACGTCGAAGTCGCTTTGAAACCCCATCCGGATAGCCCCCGCCCTGACCGTTCAAACGAATCGATCAGTATAAAACCGCGCCTTAACTCGGGGGTGACGTCTTCAATGTTCCACGTGGAACCCGCCTTCGCTGCTTCGCAGCTACAGCGGGCAAGCCCGCTGCCGATGGTTTCACGTGGAACGTCGGCAGTCGGTTCTCGGGTAAAGCCGGGCTTGCTCGCCGTAGCTGCGAAGCAGCGAAGGCGGGTCAGCGGCCGAACTCGGGATGAGTGAGGGTTCCACGAACGTGAACGCGCAGCGGCGCCTGGATCCGGGCGCCACCCAGGTCGACGTGCAACAGCCCATCGAGCGCCAGACTGGGCGTGACCGCCAGTTCGCCGCGGGCCGAAAGCGCGCCGGCCAATCCGTGGATCTTTCGGAACACAACGCCGTTTTCACCGGCCAGGAAGGAAGTTTCGAGCTGCGTGAAGCGCGTCGATGCGCCGGTTCCTGAGGCATGCGCCGAGGGTCGACTGGCGGCGTAACCGAGGTTGATCCCGTTCAGCGAGGCACTTCGGACCTTGATTTCGCCGCCCGCGATCAGCCGGCTCAAGGCATCCTCGGGCGTGACCCCGGCGCCGCTGAGCACCGCGTCGATCGCCGCTGTCCCCGCCATCGGCGGGGTGGGTTCTGCGGCGGGGGCCGCGCCGGCCGGTCCCTTGGCGCTTGGCCCGGCAACTTGCTGGATCACGGTTGCAACGTCGATGCCGACCGAACTGAGCTGCCCACTCGCAGTCCACGGCGGAACGCTGTGCTCCTGGCGGCGGACCAGCAGTTGCCCTTCCATCGCGCCGAACGCCGAGCCGAGCGTGAACTTGTCCACATCGATGGCGCCCGCGCTGATGTGCCCGCTAGCAACCACCTCGGACCAGGGCGTGCGGGGGGTAAATGGCGGCTGCCAGTCGGCCGCGTCACATTGAAAAGCGACCGGCCCGCCGGACCGATCCGGAGTGAGCAGCAACTGCATACTGCCGGGGCTGTCCAGGCGGCGCAACGTCACGGTGTTGAACTGTCCATTGGATTCGCGGCGCGCGACCGCCTCGTAGCGGTCCGGCAGCAGGCCGCTGCCCGGAAAGTGTATCTGCGCGAAGCGAACACGGGTGACGCTATCGGGCACCAGATGGTCCACCGAGGCAAGCCACGTCATCAACTGGCTGGCCTGATCGAAACTCAGCGAGGTGGGTGAGATCACGATGTCGCCCCAGCGGCGCTGACCGGACATCACGGCCTGCCACAGGCTGGGGGCGGTGAATTCCACAGCGACCTCCTCCAGGCGAACCTGGCCACCCAGATCGACTCCGCTCAGGACAATCGCCGGAGAGGGGGTGGTACGGAAACGGGTGTCCTGCACGCGCACGGCAATGTGCAGTCCCGCCGACAGCCGCTGCGAAATGCGCGCGGCCCCAAGGGTTTCCCGCTCTTCTGCAAACCAACTGCTTGCCAGGAGCAAGACGGCTGCCAGGATGGCGTACGGCAGCAGCCGCCGCCCCCAGATTCGCAGCGCCGAGCGGCGCTTGGCGTAGAACGAAGCCTCGTCCTGCTGCTTGCGATCGTCGACCTCTCTGAGATCCAGCCGGTCAGGAACATTGACCGACGTGATCGCAAAGTCGGTCGATTGAAACTCGGTGTGCGGGCCTGTCATGTAGTCCTCTATCGGAGCGAGCACTCGCCTTTATCAGAGCGGTGATCCGACCGCGGCCTTAAGGCGGACAGGGGCCGCTCGGAAATGAGGGCCAAAGCAGCGGTTCCAGTGTACGCCCCAAAACATCGGCACGGAAAGTAAGCGCCCACCGAAGGAATCGACGACATCCACGGACCTGCCCACCTTAGATTGAACCGCGTTATGCCCGGCACCGGTAGCCGGACGACATCGCCCATTGCCGCGCTATCCGAAGGAATGAGCCAAGCACCGATCGGTCGTGCCGCTTGCTGCGAGCCAACGTGGCGCTATGGCTCCGTCTCAGCCGAGCCGTTCGACCAGGCGCTGCCGCACCGAATGCAGCACGGCGGGAATCCGCTCGCCCATTTTCGAGAAGAACTCGGCGTGCGATTGCAGCTCGCGCCGCCAGTCGGCGGCCGACAGCTCGGTGGCCCGTTCGAACGAGCCCGGATCGAAGCGCAGCCCGTCCCAACGCAGATCGCCGAAGCGCGGCACGAGCCCGAGGAAAGTCTCGGCGCCGTCGCTCAGGCCCGCCACGCGCCCCACGATCCACTCGAGCACGCGCATGTTCTCCGCGTAGCCGGGCCAGACGAAACGGCCCGCCTGGTCCGTGCGGAACCAGTTCACGCAGAATATTCGCGGTGGCCGCACGCCGCCGGCGGCCAGCTTTTCGCCCAGGCTCAGCCAGTGCCTGAAATACTCGCCCACGTGATAGCCGAGGAAGGGCAGCATCGCGAACGGATCGCGCCGCAGCACCCCCAGCGAGCCGGCCTGCGCGGCGGTCGTTTCCGATGCCAGCGTGGCCGCCATGTAAACGCCCTCCTGCCAGTTTCTCGCCTCGGTCACCAGAGGCACCGTGTTGGAGCGGCGGCCGCCGAAGACGAACGCGTCGATCGGAACGCCCAGCGGATTTTCCCAGTCCGGATCGATCGACGGGCATTGCGAGGCCGCCACCGTAAAGCGCGAATTCGGGTGCGCCGCCTTGCGTTGCTCGGCGGCACCGACTGCAGGGGTCCAATCGCGACCCTGCCAGTCGACGCAGTGGGCCGGCGGCTCGCTCAGCCCTTCCCACCACACGTCGCCGTCGTCGGTCAGCGCTACATTCGTGAAGATCACGTTCGCGTGCAGCATGCCGATGGCGTTCGGGTTGGTGCGCGCACTGGTACCCGGCGCCACTCCGAACACGCCGGCCTCGGGGTTCATCGCGTACAGGCGTCCGTCCGGGCCCGGGCGGATCCAGGCGATGTCCTCGCCGATCGTCGTCACCTTCCAGCCGGAAAATTGCGCCGGCGGCACCAGCATCGCGAAATTGGTCTTACCGCAGGCGGACGGGAAGGCGGCTGCCACGTGGACCTTGCGTCCCTGCGGCGTGGTCACGCCCAGGATCAGCATGTGCTCGGCGAGCCAGCCCTCGTCGCGCCCCATGACCGAGGCGATGCGCAGCGCCAGGCACTTTTTCCCGAGCAGCGCATTGCCGCCATAGCCGGAACCGAAACTCCAGATCTCGCGCGACTCGGGAAAGTGCACGATGTACTTGGTCGGGTTGCACGGCCAGCGCGCATCCGGCTGGCCGGGCGCCAGCGGCGCGCCAACCGAATGCACGCACGGAACGAACGGCTCCGCCTCGCCCAGCGCCTCGACCACCGGTTTGCCCACCCGGGTCATCAGGTGCATGTTGACCACGACGTACGGGCTGTCGGTCAGCTCGACGCCGACCTGCGCGAAGGGGCTGCCGACCGGGCCCATCGAAAAGGGCACCACGTACATCGTGCGGCCGCGCATGCAGCCGGCGAAGACCCGATCGAGCGTGACGCGCATTTCGTCCGGCGCCGCCCAGTTGTTGGTCGGCCCCGCGTCTTCCGGGCGCTGGCTGCAGATGAAGGTGCGGTCCTCGACCCGCGCGACATCCTGCGGATCGGACCAGGCCAGGTACGAGTTCGGCCGCTTCAGTGGATTCAGCCGCCGCAACATGCCGCTGGCCACCATCTGGTCGCACAGGCGGTCGTATTCCGCGCGCGATCCGTCGCACCAGACGATTCGCTCCGGCTCGGTCAGCTGCGCGACCCGGGCGACCCATTGGATCAGCGCCTGGTGGCGCACGGCCGCGGGCGCAGCCAGAAACCCTGCTCGCGAGGGTACGGCGCTCATGGTTAATTCTCCTCCCCTTTTTCTTGTTTTGTAAAAGGGCCACGCGGCGCTCCTCGCATGCGCCGCCTGGATCCATCCCGCGCCGCTCAGGAGAGCGGAACGATCTCGACGGCCTGCGGCCCTTTTTGCCCCTGCTGGACCTGATATTCGACGCGCTGGTTTTCCTTCAGCGTTCGAAATCCCTTGGACTTGATGCCGCTGTAGTGAGCGAAGACATCGCTGCCGCCATCGTCGGGCTTGATGAAACCGAATCCCTTGGTTTCATTGAACCACTTAACAACGCCTGTGGGCATAGCAAGCTCTTTGTTGTATGCGCGGGAAGCGCCCGCGGCGCGCAAGCGATGAATCCATGGGTCGATGCGGAATGGCCGGAGGACGACTTGTGGCAGGACTTCGACGTGCAACGCGGAGGAGCTATGCGAGCCTGAGCACCGGAATCCAATAAACGCAGCGCGGTCATCGACTGCGAGAAAACGCTACTCCATTCGGAACCGCTGCGCCAGTATTTGGTGCGTTTCAGGCGACAAGCGGCGTCGATGCGGCGCCGGAATTGCGGATGCAGCGACTGATATTTCATCGAGGGTATATCGTTTAAAAAACGCCGCTGGCGCGCTGCGGCGCCTCGTGTGCGCCGGGCCGCCTCAGCTCGCCCGCAGCGCGTCTACGATGCGCATCCGCGCCGCCTTGGCGGCCGGCAGAACACCGCCCGCCAGGCCCATCACCAGAGCGAACACGATCGAGCGCAGCACCACGCCCGGCGTCAGCTCGAAGGAGAACGCGAGCTCGGAGAAGGTCTGGAAGTTGGTGGTCGAGATCCGCACCGACTGCAGCATCGAGGCGCCAGCCAGTCCAGCCACGCCGCCGACCAGCGCCAGCAGCATCGACTCGAGCAGGAACGCGGCCAGGATCGAGCGCCGCGCGAAGCCCAGCGCACGCAAGGTGCCGATCTCGCCGGTTCGGGTTGCGACCGAGGCGTACATCGTAATGGCCGCGCCGATCATCGCGCCGAGCGAAAAGATGATCGACAGCGTCAGGCCCAGGATGCGGATGAAATCGGACATCTGGCGGGACTGGTCCTCGTAGTAGCGCCGCTCGGGCCGGGCCTGCAGCTGCAGGCGCGGGTCGGCGTCGATGGCGGCGCGCAGCGCCTCGAAGCGTGCGGGCGAGGCGAGGCGCACGATCAGCGACGAGTAGACCGCGCGCCGGAATGCCTGCAGCAGCTGTTCGCAGTCGCCCCAGATCTCCGAATCGAACGCGGTGCGCTGCGCATCGAAGCGGCCGACGATCAGCCACTCACGCTGCGCGAAGTGCAGCGTCTGCCCGACGGCGGCGCCGTTGAAATCGTGCGCCACCGAATTGCCCACGATCACCTCGCTCGCCCCGGGCCGGAACATGCGGCCCTCGACCACCCGCACCTGGCTGCGCAGCTGCACCCCGAGCGGCGACAGGCCGCGCACCGGCACGTTGGTGCGCTGCCCGCTGCCTCGCTTGCTGAGCGAATCGAGCACCACGACCTCTCTGGACGACAGCGTGCCGCCGTCGGGGCCGAGCGCGATCTGCGGCAGGGTCTCCACCACGGCGGCCGTATCGCGCTCGATTCCGCTTTGCACCTCGGTGTCCGCTCCCTTGCGTATGACCACGACGTTCGAGTCGCTGCCGCTGGAAACCATGGTGGACTTCAGTCCCGCGTCCAGCATCAACACCGCGCTGAACACGAACACGACCAGCGCCATGCCGCCGGCCGTCAGCACCGTGGTCAGCCGGCGCACCCACAGGTTGCGCGCGACGTAGCTCAGCGGAACGGGCATTTTTTACTCCGAGGGCCGCTCAGCCGACATGTCGCAAACCCTCCACGATCCGCACCCGAGAGGCGCGCACCATCGGCGCCAGCGCGGCGATCAGCCCGACCGCCAGCGCACAGGCGGCTTGCATCCGCAGCGTCTGGCCGGATACCTCGAAGCGGGCGAACATCGCGCTCGTTGCGCGATGAAAGGCGGCCGCCACCGGGCGGGTCAGCAGCAGCGCCACGATGCCGCCGATGGCGCACAGCAGCGCGCTCTCGGCCAGAATCAGCTGTGCCACGAAGCCCGGCCCGAAACCGAGCGCCTTCAGGGTCGCGTACTCCGACAGGCGCTCGCGCGCCGTCATCGCCATGGTATTGGCGGTCACCGCCAGGATGATCACGATCACCACGTACGACACGCCCGAGATGATCCGGACGATGGTGCCGAACATCGACAGGAAGTTCAGCTGGAACGACCGCTCGCTCTCGGTGAGCGTCTCGGCGAGCGAATTGCGGAATTGCGAATCGATCTCGTGTGACACGTCGGCCACCCGCTCCGGATCGGCCAGGTCCATCACGAACACGCCGACCCGGTTGGCGCGGGTCGGGTATTTCAGCTTCAGGTACTCGTTCAGGTAGTCGAAGTGGAAGTACATCTGCCGCGTGATAGCCGAGGCGTCCCGGCCCTCGTAGATCGCGCGGATGTTGAATTCCCAGTTGCCCGGGTAGATGGTGCCGCGGATCGGCAGCTTGTCGCCGACCTTGAAGCCGTACAGGTCCGCGAGCTGACGGCCCACCACGCAACCCTGGCGATCGCGCACGAAGTCGTGCAACTCGCCGGGCTTGAACACGAACTCCGGGTAGATCGGGAAGAAGTTTTCGTCATCGACGGCGAATTGCGCGAAAAACGACTTCTCGTCGCGCCACACTCCGCCGAACCAGTTCGAAGCGGCCACGCGCCGCACGCCCTCGACGGCGCGGATGCGGTCGCGGTAGTAAAGCGGCAGCGAAAACGTCAGCGAAATCGCGCTGCGGGTGACGACCCGCGTGGCCGAAGCCATTTCAACACCGGCGTTCCAGGCTCCAACGACCGTCTGCAGCAGGCCGTAGGCCACCAGCGCGATGACCAGGCCCAGCAGCGTGAGCACGCTGCGCAGCCGGGCGCGGAAGGCGTTGCGCAGCGCAAGTCGGAGGAAGAAGAGCACGGGTCAGCCGGTGGTGAAGGGCGAGGTATCGGTGAGCTGGCCCTTGTCCAGATAGATCAGGTGGTGCGCCGCCTCGGCCGCGCGCGGATCGTGCGTGACCATCGTGATGGTCTTGCCCAGCTCGACGTTCAAGCGCTCCAGCAGCCTCAGGATGTCTGCGGCCGAGGAGCGATCCAGGTCGCCGGTGGGCTCGTCGGCGATGATCAGCACCGGGTCGGTGACGAGCGCGCGGGCGATTGCGACGCGCTGTTGCTGGCCTCCCGACAGCTGGTTTGGATAGTGTTCGAGCCGGTCCGACAGGCCGACCAGCTCCAGCATCAGCTCGGCCCGGGTGCGGCGATGCGAGCGCGCAAGACCGGTCAGCAGCAGCGGCAGCTCGACGTTCTCCAGCGCAGTGAGCACTGGCATCAGGTTGTAGAACTGGAACACGAAACCGATCGTTTCGGCGCGCCATGACGCCAGCGCCGTTTCGCTCAGCCTGGTGATGTCCTGCCCGCCCACGAGCAGCTGGCCGTCGTCGGGCTTGTCGATGCCGGCAATCAGGTTCAGCAGCGTGGTCTTGCCGGACCCGGACGGTCCCATCATCGCGACGAAATCGCCGCTGGCGATCGAAAGGTTCACATCGGTCAGCACCGGCACGCGCTGGGCACCGCGCCGATAGCTCTTGGAAAGGTGGCGGATCTGCACCAGCGGCGCACCTGCGGGCCGGCCGCGCGCGCGGGCAGCCGCCTTGGTGGCGCCCGCCGAGTCCTCCATCTCAGGCTTTCTGGGCGGCCACCAGCGCGCCGTCGGCCAGACTGTCCGGCGCTCTGATCACGATCCGCGTGCCGGCAGCGACGCCTTCGACGCGCACCAGGTCGCCGATCCTCGATCCGACCCGCACCTCGGTCATCGCGGCGCGCGCTGGCGCTTCGCCCTTGTCCGCGGGGACCACGAACACGTAGCTCTTGCCGCCCCGCGTGACGATCGCTTCGGGCCGCACCGCCGCCACCGCCGAGCGTTCCGACGATTCCAGGCGGCGCGACAGGAAGGCCACCTTGGAGCTCATGTCGGGCAGCACCCGCGGGTCGGTTTCGTCGAAGTGCACCTTGACCAGCAAAGTTGCCTTGCTGCGGTCCACGTCCGGCACGATCCGGCTGACCCGGCCCGCCAGGCGCAGCTCGGGAAAGGCGTCCAGCTGGATCTCGGCCGGCTGTCCGACCGAGATCTGTGCGATCGACGATTCGGATACGTCCGCTTCGACCTCGAGCGTGCTCATGTCGGCCATCGTCACGACGGCGCCGGTCGTGCCCGAGGCGGCCGAAAACGGCGTCAGGATGTCGCCGACGTTGGCATTCTTGGTCAGCACGACGCCGTTGAAGGGAGCCAGGATCAGCGTCTGCTCGACGGACACTTCGGCGGCGCGCAGGTTCGCTTCGGCGACACCGATCTGGGCTCGCAGCGACGCGATCGCCGCCACGGCCTTGTCGCGCCGAGCCACTGCCGAGTCGACCTCGGACGAGGAAATGAAGTTGCGCTGCGCCAGATCGCGCGTCCGCTTCAGCGCCAGATCGGCGTCGACCAGCTCGGCCTGGCCCTGGGCCAGGTTCGCTTTGGCCGCTTCCACGCTCGCGGCGGCCTGGTCGCGCTGCGCTTTGACGTCGCGGTTCTCCAGGCGTGCGATCACCTGGTCCTTGTGGACCGGCTGCCCCTCCTGTACGCCCAGCCACTCCAGCCGGCCGGTGCCCTTGCTGGATACCGAGGCATGGGTCGCCGCCGAAACATGCCCGGTCGCGCTCAGCACGGCCACCGCCAGCGACGGGTAGACCGCGGCCACGGTGCCCAGCTCGACCGGCACGGGCCGGCCCCGTTGCAACAGCACCCAGCCCGACGTCGCCAGCACCAGCGCCGCCGCGGCCCAGGTCCAGCGGCTCTTCCACCAGGGGCGCCCGCGGCGCAAGTTCACCGCCGCCGGGTCGCGATCGATCAACAGCTGGGTGAGCGGCGTGGGCGAATCAGGCTTGTTCATGTCCGAGCCTCACCAGCCGGTCAGTTCGAGTCGGGGTAGACGTGTTCCGCGGCCGGAAATTGTCCCGACTGCACCTGGGTCAGGTAGGCGCGCGCGGCGGCCTCGACGCTGCCGCCTTCGAGCAGGAAGTTCTTCACGAAGCGGGGCCGCTTGTCGGTCGCAACGCCAAGCATGTCGTGCAGCACCAATACCTGGCCGCTGCAAGCGGCGCTGGCCCCGATGCCGATCGTCAGCGCCTTGGATTCGGCCGCGATCGTGCGGGCGAGCGACTCGGGCACCGCCTCGATCACGACCATCTCGGCGCCGGCGGCAGCCACCGCGCGAGCGGCCGTGCGGATCCGGGTCGCGGCCTGGCCGCGGCCCTGGATCCGATAGCCGCCGAAACGGTTGACGTGCTGTGGAGTCAATCCCACGTGGCCGCAAACCGGAACTCCACGCTCCACCAGGAACGCGATGGTCGGCGCCATTTCCTCCCCGCCTTCGAGCTTGACCATCTGGGCGCCGGCCTGCAGCAGCCGCACCGCGCTGTCGAACGCCGCCTGCGGGCTTGCCTGGTATGAACCGAACGGCATGTCGGCGACGATGAACGCCCGCTGCGAGCCGCGGGTCACGGCCCTGGTGTGGTAGGCGACATCGTCCACCGTGACCGGCAGCGTCGAGTCGTGGCCCTGAATCACCATGCCGAGCGAATCGCCGATCAGCAGCGAGTCGATTCCGGCGCGGTCCAGCACGCCGGCGAAGGACGCGTCGTAGCAGGTCAGCATCGCGATCTTGCGCTCGGCGGCGATGCGGCGAAGGTCAAGCAGCGTCAATCTCATCGGCGGCTCCCCAGGTGTTCTCTCAGGCGCGGGGCGCAAGTATGACGCGCCTGCGGCGGCGCACCTGGCGCCCCTGCCGGAGCTTATTTTCCGATGCAGAACCGGCTGAAAATCTCCCCCAGCAGCTCGTCCGCGGTGACCTGCCCGGTGATTTCGCCCAGCGCCAGCGCGGCCAGTCGCAGCTCCTCGGCGGCCAGCTCCGGGCGCAGCGCGTCGGGGCGCAGTTGATCGGCGGCGCCCAGCAGGTGAGCCTGGGCGCGGCCGATCGCATCCAGGTGGCGCGCACGCGCCAGGTACACGCCTTCATCCGATGGGGCCCGATCCCAGCCCGCACGGCGCAGCAGTTCGGCCCGCAGGCTGTCCAGCCCCGCCCCCGTCCTGGCCGAAATGTACAAATGCCCTTCGCGCAGGCCGGGCGCCTCGCCACTCAAATCCACCTTGTTGATCACCAGGATGTGGGCGGCGTGCGGACCGATCCGGTGCTGCCAGGCCGCGTCAAGGGCGAACGCTCGCTCGCCACGCAGGACGCGGGCGGCGGCTTCGACCAGCTCCAGCACGATGTCCGCCTCGGCCACGGCGTCCAGCGTGCGCTCGATGCCGAGCTGCTCGACTTCGTCCGCCGTCGCGCGCAACCCGGCGGTGTCGATGAAGTTCAGCACCAGGCCGCCGATGTCGACGCTGCGCTCGATCCGATCGCGCGTGGTCCCCGGATGCGCCGTCACGATGGCGATGTCCTGTCCGGCCAGCGCATTGAGCAGGCTGGACTTGCCCACGTTGGGCGCGCCGACCAGCGCCACTCGCAGCCCCTCGCGCAGCACCGCGCCCAGGCGTGCGCGCCGCATCACATCGTCGACCGCTCGCTGCAGGCGGGCCACGCGGTCGCGCACATCCCTCGCGCCCAGCTCTTCGAGGTCTTCTTCGGGGAAATCGAGCGTGGCCTCGATCAAGGCGCGCGCCTCGGTCAACTGTGCGGCCAGATGCTGCAGCGCGCCCGAAAACTCGCCCGCCAGGCTGCGGTTGGCGCTGCGGGCCGCCGCCTCCGTGCTCGCATCGATCAGATCGGCGACCGCCTCCGCCTGCGCCAGGTCGAGCCGGTCGTTCAGGAACGCGCGGCGTGTGAATTCGCCCGGTTCGGCCAGCCGCGCCCCGATGGAGCGGCCGGCCTCCAGGCATCGGGCCAGCAGCATGCGCAGCACGGTCGGGCCGCCGTGACCCTGCAGCTCCAGCACGTCCTGGCCGGTGTAGGAACGCGGAGCTCGATACAGGATGGCGATGCCCTCGTCGATCGCCCGGCCCTCGGCGTCGACAAACCGCGCATGGGTGGCGCGCCGCGGTTGCAAGCTGCCGGCCCGGACGGAACCGAGCACGCCGGCGATGATCGCCTCGATATCCGGCCCGGACACGCGCACCACGCCGATGCCGGCGCGGCCCGCGGCGGTGGCGATGGCGATGATCGGATCCGCGTCAGAGCCCATCGATGTGGTCGCATCCAGTTTTTCTAAACTTGCCTGGTGAGACACCACCAGGATCCCTCGCCGGGCCTCGGCCAAGCGCTCGCCTGCGCCCTGATCGCACAGCTCCTGAGCGTGTTGCTGGCCGCGGTGCTGGCGGCGCAGGTACCAGGAGGTTATCGCGTTCGATCCTGGGTGTTCCTGACGGGTCTGTTGTGGAGTGTGGCCGGAACCGTGCTGCTGTTGATTCGAACTGCGGCGGCAGCCGGGCGCAGCCAGGTGCAAGGCATCCGGTTGAGCCGGATCGCGCTCTGGCTGGTGTCCGCCTGGGTCTGGCCCATCCTGGTGCGCAGCAGGCGCCCGGATCGAGACGGCTCTGAAACGGGCTGAAGGAAGCCTCAGCCGGGCTTTGATCCGGATCCGGGAACCATCGGGACGATGCCCGGGCGCCGTGTCAACGCAATATCACAGCCTGCCGTTATGGGTATGCCGGCGCAACGCAGTCAGGGGGCAATGGGCCGGCAGATTCGATCCCTTCAACCCACGATTGACGGAAAGCAGATGAAGAAACTGATCGCTGTGACGGTCGCCGGTCTGTTCGCGCTCGCCGGTGCGTATGCCGACGAAATGAAGAAGGACGAGAAGGCGGAGGCCAAGCCTGCGGCCGAGGCGAAGAAGGAAACGAACAAGGCGGACATGAAGAAGGACGCCAAGAAGTCCGACAAGAAGAAGGCCGACAAGAAGAAGGACGACAAGAAGAAGGACGACACAAAGAAGGACGACGGCAAAAAGTAATGCTCATTTGAGCGGACCAGGCCCGGCCGAACCACTGGCCGCCCGTCTGCTTCTGGCTTCAAGGGGGCGCGCCTGGCCGGCGCGCCCCGATTTTTTGTACGGCTGCGGCGACCAGCCGCCTTGCTGCATTGTCAACCGCGGGTTCGGTTTGTCCGTTTATTTTGCCGCAACCGTCGGATACCGCCTCGGAAGGACGAATATGGCGGGACACAGCTTCAATTCCCTACTCCAAAAGGAACTACTCGATGAAACGCATCGCAGCTCTGATGATCAGCGGTTTCCTGGCGAGTGCCGCCGCACTGGCGCAGGATTCCAAGATGGCCGCCCCGGCCCCGGCCACGCCGGCCGCCACGTCGCCTTCCAGCGCGGCGCCCGAGGGCGAGGCGGCCAAGAAAAAGGCGCATCGCGCCACCAAGAAGAAAGCGCACAAGGCCATGACGGACAAGACCGCGGCGGCCAAGACAGAAGGCGACACGAAGAAGTCGGCCGATACCAAGTCGGCGGCTGCCCCGGCGGCCACGCCGATGGCTCCGGCCCCGAAGTAAGGCGATCAACCCTGTCCCGCGCGCTCGCGTGGGACAGGTACCCACTCAGCGGCTGAGCCCGTCGAGCAGCCGCTGCGCGATCAGACCGGCCCGCGACGGGTCGCATTCGATCAGCACCGACTTGTCGCGCGAGTTCGCGCCCGCCACCAGGCGCAGCGAGCCGGTGCGCAGATCCAGGCACTGTGCCAGGTAGCGCAGCAGCGCCTCGTTGGCGCGGCCCTGCACCGGGGGCGCCTGCACCGCGACTCTGAGGCGTTCGCCGTGCTGCGCGATCAGCGCGCTGCGGCGCGCGCCGGGTTGCACGCGCAAGGCCAGGCGCACTCCCGCGGGTTCACTGCGAATCCAGGACGGCAGCGTCTGCATGCGAGAATCGGCCGCGGCAGCTGCCGAACAGCGCCCATCCAACCGGACCCAGGTGAAACCAGCCAACGATACGTTGCTGCGCGCACTGCGCCGGCAGCCGACCGAAACCACGCCGATCTGGCTGATGCGCCAGGCCGGCCGATATCTTCAAGAGTACAACGAGACCCGCGGCCGGGCCGGAGACTTTCTGACGCTGGCCAAGACGCCGCAGCTCGCGACCGAGGTGACGCTGCAGCCGGTCGACCGTTTTGCGCTGGATGCGGCGATCCTGTTTTCCGACATCTTGACGGTCCCCGACGCGATGGGCCTGGGGCTGCACTTCACCGAAGGCGAAGGGCCGAAGTTCGAGCGACCGGTGCGGACCGAATCCGATGTGAAGGCACTCGCGGCGCCGGACCCGGAGCTCGAACTCGGCTATGTGCTCGACGCGGTGCGCTCGGTGCGCGGCGCGCTGCAGGGTCGGGTGCCGCTGATCGGATTTTCCGGCAGCCCCTGGACGCTCGCCTGCTACATGATCGAGGGCGGGGGCTCGGACGACTTCCGCACGGTCAAGACGATGCTGTATGCGCGGCCCGATCTGATGCACCGGGTGCTCGATGTGAACGCGCGGGCGGTGACCGATTACCTGAACGCGCAAATCCGGGCCGGCGCACAGGCCGTGATGGTGTTCGACACCTGGGGCGGCGTGCTGACCGATGCGGCCTTTCGCGAATTCTCGCTGCGTTACACCGCGCAGGTGATGCGGCAGCTGGACCGCGAGCACGACGGCGAACCGGTTCCTTCGATCGTGTTCACCAAGGGCGGTGGCGCCTGGCTCGAGGCGATCGCCGATTGCGGCTGCGATGCGGTGGGGCTGGATTGGACCGTGGACATCGGTCGCGCCCGCGCCCGCATCGGCGACCGCTGTGCGCTGCAGGGCAACCTGGATCCAGCCGTGCTGCTGGCTCCGGAAGCGGTGGTGCGCTCCGAGGCGCGGCGCGTGCTCGACGCCTTCGGCCCGGCGCGTCGCGCCGATGGGGCGTACGGCGGCCATGTCTTCAATCTCGGACATGGCATTTCTCGCTTCACGCCGGTCGATGCGGTTGCCGTGTTGGTCGATACGGTCCACGCAGAAAGCCGCAAGCTCAGGCGTTAAGCTCGTTTTCGACGTAGTCGGCGCTCACGTTGTCCCGTATTGGGAATCTGCTCGAAACAGCGTCTACCCGCTTGACTTATGCACAAAGTCGCGCAGCGGCTTAATTCATGCGGCTCCCGGCCCGACGCAGCCCCGCAGAGCTTGATTTTTTCGCTCAAGTCTTTGAAACAGAAGAGAAAACCGGATTCGGCTGGTGGAATGTGTCCCATTGAAGACAAGGCCGGCCGGGCACTTAGCTCATCTTCGCAATGTTTGTCCACAAAGTTGTCCACAGACCGATCGGAGCCCTTAAGGCCTTGACAAACGGTGCGAATGAGAGCATTCAGCCAGCCGCTTCCGCGTCGAAGCCGGCGGCGCGATGAGCTTCGCCAGCGTGCTGCTCGATCTGCCGGTGCCGCACCCGCTGCAGTACCGGCTCACGCCCGAACAGCAGGCGATGGCGCGGGTTGGAATGCGCTGCGTCGCGCCGATCGGACCGGGGCGCGTGATGCTGGGCGTGCTGGTCGAGTTGTCGTCACAGTGCTCGATCGAAGAACGGCGCGTGCGGCCGTTGCGCGCGGTGCTCGATGACCCGCTGCTGTCGGCCGACTGGCTGCAGTTGTGCAGGTTCGCCGCCGGTTACTACCACCAGCCCCTGGCCCAGGTCGTGCTGGGCGCGCTGCCGCCGTCGCTGCGGCGCGTTCCGGGCCCACGAGCAGCGGCGCAGATGGCCCGCTTGCGGCGCGCACCACCCGCCCAGGTACAGACTGGGCCTGGCGAGGCGACCAGCCTGCGCGAGGAACAGCGGGCCGCGATTGCAGCGATCGGACAAGCCCGGGGTTTTGCGCCGTTTCTGCTGCACGGAATCACCGGCAGCGGCAAGACCGAGGTGTACCTGGGCGCGATCGCCGCCGCGCTGGAATCGGATCCGCGCGCGCAGGCTTTGTGGTTGGTGCCGGAAATCAACCTGACCCCGCAGTTCGAATCGCGGCTTCAGAAGCGATTCGCGCATCTGCAGGTGGTGAGCCTGCACAGCGGCCTGGGTACCGCGGAGCGCACCGCGGGCTGGCTGGCGGCGCACGAAGGCCGTGCGCGGATCGTGCTGGGCACTCGGCTGGCGGTGTTCGCGTCGCTGCCGCACCTGCGCATCGTGGTCGTCGACGAGGAACACGATGCATCGTTCAAGGCGTCCGACGGTGTGCGCTACTCGGCGCGCGACCTGGCGGTGAAGCGGGCCCAGCTCGCGCGCACCGCAGTCGTACTCGGATCGGCCACCCCGTCGCTGGAATCGTGGCAGCAGGTGGTCGGCGGCCGGTACGCGCTGTTGCGCCTGGTCGAGCGCCCGTCGCAGGGCGGCTGCGCTGCCGGGGCCGGAGAGCAGCAGCGACCGCGCGTGCACACGGTCGACGTGCGCAACTTTCCGCCTCAACAGGGCCTGAGCGCGCCGCTGCGCAGCGCGCTCAGCGAGGCACTGGCCCGCCACGAGCAGGCACTGGTGTTCATCAATCGCCGGGGCTATGCACCCGTGCTGGCCTGCGAGGCCTGTGGGTGGCTGTCCGACTGCCCGCACTGCAGCGCGCACGCCGCGTTTCACCGCAACGAAGACGGGGCCAAGGCGTCATTGCGCTGCCACCACTGCGGGTGGAACCGCCCGGTGCCGCGCGCCTGTCCGACATGCGGCAACCAGGACTTAAAGCCGGTCGGCCAGGGCACGCAGCGGGTGGAGGAAACGCTGCGCCAGAGTTGGCCGGCCGCCCGGATCGGCCGCCTGGACCGCGACAGCACGCGGCAGCCACGCGCTGCCGAAAAGACGCTGCTGCAGGTCCATGCGGGCGAGCTGGACGTCCTGGTCGGCACCCAGATGATCGCCAAGGGCCACGACTTCCGAGGGGTTTCACTGGTGACCGTGTTGAACGCGGACGCACAGCTGATTGCCGCCGATTTCCGGGCCCCGGAGCGCCTCTTTGCGCTGCTGATGCAGGTTGCCGGACGCGCCGGCCGCTCCGGCCAGGCCGCGCAGGTTCTGGTGCAGACCCGTTTTCCCGACCATCCCCTGTACCGGGCGCTCGCTCAAGGCGACTACGGGCAATTCGCCCGCGAGCAGCTGGCCGAGCGGCGCGCTGCACGCATGCCCCCCTTCACGCACCAGGCGCTGCTGACCGCCACGGCGGGCGCGCTGCCCGATGCGCTGCAGTTTCTTTCGACCTGCCGCAGGCTCGGTGCGCAGCTCGCGCAGAGCCAGGCGGTTGTGCTGTACGACCCGGTGCCGATGCCGCTGGCGCGGCTGGCGTCCGAGCTGCGCGCGCAACTGCTGGTCGAGGCAACACGGCGCGCGCCGCTGCATCGCTTCCTGGACGCGTGGTTGCACGAGGTGCGCTCGCTCAAGCTGCCCCGCCGTCTGCGCTGGCAGATCGACGTGGATCCGCTGGCGATCTGATAGCCGGCTGGGTAACGTAAAGGCGCGATCCCGCTACCCTTAGGGTCTTCAGCCGTTCGCGGTAGGCCGGCGCGAAGCGTTCCCGTCCGTCGCCTGCTGGCGACCGAACGGGGCCTCGACCCTAGGTCCCTTTGAACCACGCGGTGACAATCCGCGCCATGAGACAGGGGGAGTCAATACAGGTAAAGATAGTTCGGAGCTGCCGCAAGCGGGCCGGCTTCACGCTGGTCGAGCTGCTGGTCGTGGTGTTGATTGCGGCGATTCTGATGGGGATTGCGGTGCCGGCGCTGCAGACCATGGTCGCAGACAATGAGTTGAATGCCGTAACGGACGATCTTGCTTCCGCGCTGAATCTGGCCCGCAGCGAGGCGGGCAGACTCAACGCCACGGTCACCCTGGCGCCAACGGCGGCGTGGGGATCCGCGTGGACCGTCGCGCCCGCCGGGGGCGGAACGACGCTGCGCACCGGGGCGGCTGTTCCGAACGGGTACAGCCTGAGCAGCACCTTCTCCACCGCTGGCGTTTCCTTCGACGGGACAGGTCGCAGTTCCAGCGGCGTCGGTCAACTCGTGATCTGCCAGGGCGGCGGCCCGTTTGCCGGGGGCTCAGCGCGCTTGATCACGGTGACAGCCTCCGGCCGCATCCGGGTTGCCCAGAACTCGTCCGGGGTGCCGGTCCAAGACAACGGTCAGCCGCTTACGGGGTGCTAGCGATGATTCACGCCGATTCTCGAGGAGCCGAACCGATGACCACAAGGTGCTTGCCCGGCCGTACGGTCCAACGCGGCATGACTTTGATCGAGATCCTGGTGGCGATCGTCGTGCTGTCGATCGGACTGCTGGGACTGGCAGGGCTGCAGCTCAAAGGCCTGCAGGTTGGACAAGGTTCGACCTACCGCTGGCAGGCCGCGATGCTGGCCGAGGACATCGCGGACCGGATGCGAGCAGACCGCGCCAGCGCTTTGTTGGGCAACTACTCGAGCGGAACGCCAACTGGAGCCACCGCGGCGACCATCGCGGACTGGCAGGCTCGCGTGGCGGCGGCCCTTCCGGGGGCGACCACGCCGACGATAACGTTTCCGAACGGCGTAGGTACCAACCAGGTGATCGTGGAGATCGACTGGGCCGACACCCGGGCGAACTCCGGGGCGGGGGGAACGGGCACAGCGACAGGTGTCTTCAAAATGCAGACGGAGCTCTAAAGTGCACGCTGGTCCCGCCCGCGGCGCTCAGCTCGGTCTGACCCTGATCGAGATGATGGTCAGCATCACGATTGGCCTGCTGGTGGTCGGCGCGGTGACGTATTTGTATATCGGCTCCAAGGGCGCCTATCGCGGCAACGAAGCGCTGGCGCGTATTCAGGACGCCGGCCGCTTTGCTCTCGACTCGATCACCCGTGACGTCCGGCGTGCCGGGGCCCTCGGGTGCAGTTCGGCCGTTTCCGTAGCAGGCCAAGGGGCGCCGATCACCGTCAACGTGATCGCACCAGGGCTTGGCGTGCAGCCGGTTCCGATACAGGGCTTCGAGCCGTCGCAGTATCAGCCGCTGCCCCTGCCGACGTCGGCATGGCCCTCCGGCTGGACCCCGCCGACCGGATCCGGCACCCCGACTTACTGGGGCGGAGACGTGCTGCAGTTGCAGATCGCCACCGGCGTGCCCGTGCGGGTGACGGCCGAGGACACGACCGCGGGGACGATCACGATTGCCAACAACACCGTGCCGAATGGAAGCGGAGCCTACTTCAAGGCGAACAACTATGCCGTTCTCGGCAACTGCTCGGCGGCCGCGATATTTCGGGTGTTCGGGTCGCCGTCGGCGGGAGCATCGGCGGTGGTGTCGTACGCGAGCGCGCCCGTTCCACTGACCACGTCCGGGCAATTCAGTCTGGCCGCCGACACCTATCCGACCGTGCAGCACTACGACCAGGTCACGTACTACATCGGCCAGGCGTATGCGAACGCACCTCCGGCGCTGTACCGCTACTCGCTCAGCAGCGGCCAGGCCGAGGAACTGGTCGGAAACGTCGAGGACATGGACGTGGTGTACGGCATCGGCACGAATGGCGCGATCACCACCTACAAGAAACCCGGCACCCCAATGAATGCAGCGGACTTTGCTAACGTGATCAGCGTGCGGGTGTCCTTGATCGCGGTCGGCGATCAACAAGGGGCGGCGCCCGTTGCCCAGACGCTGCTCTTCCATGGAACCGACGGCACTCCTCTGACGCCGGTCGCACAGGCGGCGCCGGACACTAAGTTGCGCCAGGTTTTCAACACGACCGCCGCGCTGCGCGACCGACTCCAATGAATCCGCGCTTACACACAGGACAAACCAGATGCCATGTCGAGTGATGCTTCAGCACGGCGCCGCCTTGGAACGAGGGATTGCGCTGATCATCGGCCTGATCATTCTGGCCGTACTAAGTCTGATCGGCGTGGCCGCCTTTTCGGTCTCGACGCAGGAAGAGCGGATGGCGGGCAACTCACGCGACCGGATCCGCGCCTTCGAAGCGGCCGAAGCCGCGCTGCGCGACTGCGAGAATTTCGCCACCACCAATGCGCTGTTTGACGGAACGGACGGAAGCTACACCGCACCGCTGCCGCCGTTGCAGTCATTTACCGAACAGATCCAACAGATCACCAACTGGACCAGCCCCGGAGGCTTCACGATTCGTTCGGTGCCGACGGGCACGATCCAGAACCCTGAATGGTCGCAGCAGCCGATGTGCGTGGTCGAGCAGTTCCAGGTTCAGAGCAAGCCGATCCAGCTGGGCAGCGCGGTCCAGACGACCGCCATCGCCCATGTGACGGCGCACGGTTACGGAACCAACAAGAAGACCGTGGTGCAACTTGAATCGTATTACGCGATGTAGCGCCTGGCGCCACGAACGGAGAACCTCGATGCACCGACCTTCGCTGTCCCAGGCCGTCGCCGCAGCTGCGGCGAGCGCGCTGATGCTGCTGGCGAGCAACGCCGTAGCCCAGTACGCGGTCTCCCAACTGCCCGTGCTGACCCCCTCGCCGCCGACCAATGTCGTGATGATGCTCGACGACTCGGGCAGTATGGCCTGGGCGTTCGTGCCCGACGCCTACGGCGCATGCACCGGGTGGCGCCGCTTCAATGCGGGGACGTTCAACGCGCTCGCCTACAACCCGGGCCTCGTTTATCAGTCGCCGAAGATCATCACCAATACCGGGTCGCAGGTCCTGAAAACCTCCTTCGGTGCGGCCTGGATCGACGGATTCAACCAGACAGGCTCCAATGGGGTCGCGATCAACCTCGCCAGCGGCTATCAGCCGACCGCCAGCTCCGCGCCGGGACATTCGGACCAGTCCTACTCGCCGCATCCGAGCCAGGACCTGGCCGCGATCTTCTCGCCCAACACGGCGCCGGCCGGTGCCAGCGCTGGCGGTACCGGTACCAACTGCGGAGGCACCTACGCCGGAAACGGGGGCGGTGGTGGCGGAGGCAACCAGTTTGGACCGCAAACCTCAACGGATACCTTGGTGCCGGCGCCGGCCTACTACTACGTTTACAACCCCTCCTGCACGAGCTCGGTCAGCCCGCCGACCAACGACGACAACTGCTACGTGTACACGCGGGTGAGCGCTTCGTCGGCGCCCGCCGGCGCCAAGGACGTCGACGGAAGCGCGATCGACGGATTCCAGAATTTCGCCAACTGGTATTCCTTCTATCGCACGCGACACCTGATGATCGCCAGTGCGGCCGCGACCTCGATGGCCGATCCGGTGCTGACCCAGGCACGCGTGACCTGGCGTGCCTTGAACAGCTGCACGGACATGGTCAGCGGCAACAACTGCTCCGGCTGGGACGGAGTCACGGTCGACAACCGGATCCGCACGTTCAGCGACATCCCGGTGACCAGCGGCGGCCTGAGCCAGCGGGCTGCCTTCTACCAGTGGCTGACCCGCGTGCCGGCCTCCTCGCCGACGCCGACCCGCACGACCTGGAGTTACATCGGGGAGTATTTCCGCAGCAAGACGCCCAATGGCAACGGGCCGTACGGCATCAATCCGAACCCGCCGGGCGGAAGCGCTCCCGCCGGCGAGATCGCATGCGTACAGAACTACAACATCACGCTGACCGATGGGCAGTGGAACAGCGACAGCGATGGCCCGTCGTTTTTCGGGGCGGCCGATGCGAGTGCGACCACATTTCCCGACAGCGTAGCTTATACGCCCTCGAACAAGCCCCCGACCGCGATCTACAGCAACGACACCAACAGCTACGTTCTGGCCGACATGGCGTTTCATTACTGGGCCACGAATCTTCGGCCCGACCTGGCCGGCAGCGCGACGGCGGTGTCGCCGTACTATCAGGTCACAACGGGCGTGGGCGGTGCGCCGACGACCGCCGACTACTGGAACCCGCAGAACGATCCGGCGACCTGGCCGCACCTGGTGCAGTTCACGATCGGGGTCGGGATGACCAGCACGATGAACCTGACCGGCCTGCCGTGGTGGGGCAATAACGTTGGCACCCAGTACTCGTCCACCGGGTACATGAACCTGTGGAACGGGACCACCGCCTGGCCGACGATCAACAACGGCGCGACGCAGGGTGACACGGGCAAGGCCTACGACCTGTGGCACGCGGCGATCAACAGCCGGGGACTCGCCTTCAGCGCCGAGTCGGCCGCCGACCTCGTCGGAGCGATGAAGACCAGCTTGAACCGCATCAAGGCGACGCTGGGAGCGCAGTCCGCGGTGGCGGTCAGCTCGAGCAAGCTCGCCACCAACACCGACGTGTATATCGCCAGTTACTCGTCGCAAGGGTGGTACGGCTCGCTGGGCGCCTATGCGATCACCAGCACCGGGATCAGCACCACGCCGGTCTGGAAGACCAGCAATTCGAGCTTCGCGACCGCATCGACCCGCAGCATCATCACGGCCAACACGGCGACGACCGCCGCAACGGCCTCGACCACCGGGGTCGAGTTTGCGGCGTCGGACTCGACCTTCAGCACGATGTGGCAGACCGTGACCGGGGCCAATGCCAACAATCTGCTCTGGCTGCGCGGCGATACCACGCAGGAGCTGCAAAACGGCGGCGCCTACCGCAACCGGTTGTCAGTGCTGGGCGACATCATCGATTCGACCCCGATCTTCGCATGGCACGAAAACTACGGGTACGCCGCGCTGCCGGAAGGGATGAGCGCCAGCCCGAACTACACGTCCTTCCTTGCGAACAAGGGTAACGGCACCGGTGGCGGCTACCAGGGCAAAGGTATGGTCTACGTCGGCGCCAACGACGGGATGCTGCACGGATTCGACGCCAACAGCGGAACCGAAGTGTTCGGTTACGTACCGCACAACGTGATCCCGAACCTGCCGTCCCTGGCCGATCCGGCTTACTCGCACAAATTCTATGTCGACCAGACCCCGTACGTCGGCGACGCGTGTGTCGGCAGCGGGCCGACCAGCTGCACGTGGACGACGGTTCTGGTCGGCACCACCGGCGCCGGCGGCCAGGGCGTGTTCGCCCTCGACGTGACGCATCCGGAGTCGATGGGGGCCGGAAGCAACGCGACCGCTACCCTGCTGTGGGACCTCGATGGCCTGGGGAACACGGGCACCAATCCAACCAACCCGAGCGGGGACCCGGACCTGGGCTATCCGATCGGCAGACCGGTGATCGCGCGGCTGAACAACGGCGACTGGGTTGCCGTATTCGGCAATGGATACTTGAGCAGCAACGGCTGCGCCGTGCTGTTCATGGTGCGGTTGTTTGACGGGAACATCACGAGGATCGGCACGACCGGAACGCCGGGCACCGGCACCACGAGCTCGTGCACGACCACCAATATCAACAACAGCAACGGTCTGGGACCGGTCGCGCTGGCCGACGTGGACGGCAACATGACGACCGACTATGTGTATGCCGGCGATCTGCAGGGCAACCTGTGGAAGTTCGACCTGCACACCGCCTCGGCCGTTCCGACCGGTAATGTCCAAGGCGGCCTGAAGCTTTTCGCCGCTTCGCCCAGCTGCGTTCCGGCGGCCGGATCGACCGCGGCCAACACCTGCCAGCCGATCACGAGCGCGCCGGTGCTCGGTTCCCCGTTGCCGGGAATGACCGGCACGATGGTGTACTTCGGCACCGGGCGCCTGTTCGCAGTCGGCGATCTGAGCTCGACCACGACCCAGAGCTTCTACGGAATCCTGGACTCGGGCGGTACGAGCACGATCGCGAAAAGCTCGCTGGTGCAGCAGACGATCACCGACAACGGAAACACCCGTACCGTCAGCGGCAACACCGTGACATCGCCCGGCTGGTTCATGAACCTGCCGGACACGGGCGAGCGGGTGACCTTCTCGCCGCTGCTGCTGGACGGGTTCGTGGTGTTCGGCACCGAGGTGCCGACCTCGAATACCTGCTCGGCCGCCGGAACGGGCTGGATCATGGCGATTCCGGCCGCCAGCACAACGCTGGGCGGGAACAACAACTTCTTTAACGGAAACCTGGGCGTCGCCGGCATCCAGGCCAGCAACGGCATGCCCGAAGGAATGTCTTCCGTCTACGATCCGACCACCAAGACGGACCAGCTGATCGTGGGCGAAACGGGCGGACCGCAGATCGCGAAGACGAACTCAAAACATGTAACGGGCCGCATCTCGTGGCACGAACTAACCCAATGAACGTGGAATCTGCAAGTAAAGTCCCCCCGGTGCGGGGACGCGCAGCTTACGGTTTTACGTTGCTCGAGTTGCTGATCACGGCGGTGCTGTTGGGCATTCTGGCCGCGATCGCGATCCCGTCGTATTCGGCCTACGTTGCGCGGGGCCACCGTTCGGCCGCAAAGGCTGCCTTGATGCAGTCGGCCCAGTTTCTGGAGCGCAATTACACGGCGGTCGGCTGCTACGACCACACAGTCGCATGCACGGGGGCTTCGGCCGTGGCCGTGACGGTGCCAGTCCCGTTTGCGCCGAGCGACGGCGGCACAATCACATACGTGCTGTCGCTGACAGCGGTGGCGTCCCAAACCTATACGTTGGCCGCGATCCCGTGCGGGACGGCCGGCTCCTGCCCCGGCGGGAGTAACTCGACGTTCACGGACGAGTGCGGCACGCTGAGCCTGGACAACACGGGCGCAAAAACCGTAAGCGGCGGGACCAATACCAATCCCGCCGCCTGCTGGGGCCGCTAAGGCTCCTTGAAACTCGCGCCGCCCTGATCGGCCATCCACGCGACCGCGCGCGCGACCTCCTGCGGATCCAGGTCCGCGCTGCCGCCCTTGGGCGGCATCGCCTTGTAGCCCTCGGTGGCGTGCTTGACCAGCGTATCGAATCCCTGCGCGATGCGCGGGCCCCACGCCTTCTTGTCGCCCGCCTTGGGCGCGCCGGCGATCCCGGCGCCGTGGCAGACCGTGCACACGGCGGCAAAGACTTCCTGGCCGGAGCGCAGCGCATGGCCGCTGCTGCCCGCACTGCTCGGTTCGAATTCGACGTGGGACACGGGCGCCAGGCGTGCCGCGATCGCCTGCGGGCTCATGGCCGCCTGCGAAGCCGCTCGCAGCGTCGGGAACGCGTAGCTTCCCGCGACGCCGATCAGCACGGCCACCGCGATGAAGCCCAGCAGGTATGGCGGACAGATGTGCGTGGTCGGCGGCGACGCAGACATTCCGGGCTCCGGGGTCGGTTGAGCGCGAAGTATATCGAGCGCGGCGCGCCGGCCGGTTGGACGGTGTGCGCCGCAGTCGGTAAGCTCCTCGCAACGCGCCTGTAGCTCAGTGGATAGAGCGACGGCCTCCGAAGCCGTAGGTCGCAGGTTCGACTCCTGTCAGGCGCGCCACGATCACATCGACCATCGAGCCATGACCGGACTTCGTCGCACCTCGCCGCGGCCGACCGAGATCACGCTGCACTCCGAATCGCGCGTGCTGGAGATCGCTTTCAGCGACGGTCGCACGTTCCGGCTGCCGTACGAATTCCTGCGCGTGAACTCGCCGTCGGCCGAGGTGGCCGGACACGGTCCCGGTCAGGAGGTATTGCAGGTCGGCAAGCGCAACGTGACGATCGTCTCGGCCGACCCGGTCGGGCACTACGGCCTGCAGCCGACCTTCTCGGACGGCCACACCACCGGAATCTTTTCCTGGGACCTTTTGTACCAGCTGGGGCTGAACCAGGACAATCTGTGGGCGCAGTACCTTGACCGGCTGCAGGCGGCGGGGGCCAGCCGCGACGCACCGGCGGTGGCCGCGCGGTCGGGTCCGGCCGGCGGCCACGGTTGCGGCAGCGGGCACTGAGACGCGCGGCATGGGCGAGGATCGCACCACGCACTTCGGGTTCCAGCGCGTCGCCGAGGACGAGAAGGCCGCGCACGTGGAGCGCGTATTCAGCTCGGTTGCGCCGCGCTACGACCTGATGAACGACGTTCTGTCCGGCGGTCTGCACCGGCTGTGGAAGGCCTTCACGATCCGGCAGGCTGGCGTGCGGCCCGGAATGCGGGTGCTGGACGTGGCGGCCGGCACCGGCGACCTGGCGCGCGCCTTCGCGCGCGCGGCCGGCCCCGAGGGTCTGGTCGTGCTGACCGACATCAACGCGCAGATGCTGACGGCCGGTCGCGACCGGCTGCTCGATGAGGGACGGATCGTGCCGGCGGTGCGCTGCGACGCCGAGCGGCTTCCGTTTCCGGATCGCACCTTCGATGTGGTCAGCGTCGGCTTCGGGTTGCGCAACATGACACACAAGGAACAGGCATTGGCGCAGATGCGGCGGGTGCTCAAGCCCGGAGGCCGCCTGCTGGTGCTGGAATTCTCGAAGATCTGGCAGCCGCTGGCGCCGCTGTACGACGCCTACTCGATGCGCGTGATGCCCTGGCTCGGGGAACGGATCGCCGGCGACGCTGCGAGCTACCGGTACCTGGCCGAGTCGATCCGGGTGCATCCGTCCCAGCCGGAGCTGGCCCGGATGATGGAGCAGGCCGGACTGGAGCGCGTCCAGTGGTTCAACTTCGCCGCCGGCATCTGCGCCTTGCATGTGGGCTACGTGTTGTGACGCGCGCCGGGGGGACCCTGATGAGCGGGCTGCGTCGTCGCTGGCTGCTGAGCGCGTGCGTGCTGGCAGTGGCTACCGGCGCCGGTGCCCAAAGCGATGCGCAACGCCGGCCTGCGCCGCCGGGGCTGCAACGCCAGGGCGCTGCGACGCAGCCGCCGCCGGCCCCGGCAGCGGCCAATCCGGCGCGCGTGCACGGCTGGTGGCTCGCGGCGCTCGGTGGCCTGGCGGCCGCCGTTGGCCTGGTGGCGCTGGCGGCGCGTCGCGCCCGGCGGACCGCGCCGGCGGCAGCGCCATACGCCGAGGGGTGGCAGGGCATTGGCGGGCCTTCGTACGCACCACAGCCGACGACGGTGCGGACCGAGCCGCGCTCGGCCGGCCGGCAGCCCGACCCGTCGCGCATCAACGTCCGCAGCGAGGCTCCGCCGCGGCACGAGAGCTTGCGGCGCCCGTCCGCAGTGCCCGCCGGTTTCGATGCGCCGGCGTTCCTGGACGGCGCCAAGCAGTCTTTTGTCCGTCTGCAGTCGGCCTGGGACCGCTCGGACCTGCATGAGCTGGACGAATGCACGACGGACGAGATGTTCAGCGCGCTCACGCACGAGCTGCGCGTGCGTGCGGGGCCAAGCCGTACCGAGGTGATCGAATTGTCGGCGAGCCTGCTGGCCATCGAGACGGCCGCCGGCGAGTATCGGGCCAGCGTTCGCTTCAGCGGCAACCTGAAGGTCAACGGCGAAGACGAGCGCCTGGACGAGGTGTGGAATCTTTCCAAGGCGGTCGACGACTCCGGCGGCTGGCTGCTGGCCGGCATCCAGCAGCTCAATTGAGCCGATCGGCCGGGGCTTGTGTTGCAACGATTCGCATCCGACGCCGCCCGCGAAGGTCTGAACCACCTGCTTCGGCAGCAGCGGCCGGCGCGCGAGTTGTTGCGCCCGCTGGCCGGCCGGACCGCGCGCATCCAGGCGGGCCCGGTCGCACTGCAGTTCGCCATTGCGCCCGATGGCTTGTTGCAGTCCTCGCAGGCCGATCCCCACGTGCGCATCGACATCGACGCGGGCTCGCTGGCCGCGGGGCTGTCCGATCCCGCCGCGCTGCTGCGCGATGCGCACATCCGCGGCGATGCCGAGCTCGCCCAGGCGCTGTCGCGCGTGGCCGGACAGCTGCGGCCGGACCTGGAGGAAGACCTGTCGCAGCTGGTGGGCGATGCGGCCTCGGTGCGGATCATGGCGGCGCTGCGCGCTGCGCGGCACGAGGTGGCGGACACCGGGGAGCGCGCCGCCCGCCAGCTCGCCGACTATCTGGCCGGCGAGCGCGCATGGCTGGCCTCGCGCGGGCCATTCGAGCGGTTTGTTGCAGAGGTGAACGAACTGGCCCAGGCCACCGAGCGCCTGGCCGAGCGGGCAAGCCGGTTGCGTTGAGCGATGCTGCGCCTGCTGCGCCTGCTGCGGATCGTCACGGTCGCGTTCCGCTACGGCCTGGACCAGATCGCGCTGGCCAACCTGAGTCATCCGCTGCTGGTCCGGCTGGTGCGGCTGGGTGCGATCGGGCGGCCCCTGACCCGGCCGCGTGGCGAGCGGCTGCGGCTCGCGCTGGAAAGCCTCGGACCGTTGTTCGTCAAATTCGGGCAGCTGCTGTCGACCCGCCGGGATCTGCTGCCTGAGGACATCGCCGACGAGCTCGCCCGCCTTCAGGACCGGGTGCCGCCGTTCGACTCCGAGTCGGCGATGCGCGAGATCGAACGCGGTCTGGGACGGCGCATCTCGGACCTTTTTTCCTCGTTCGACCCCACGCCCGTGGCGAGCGCATCGATCGCCCAGGTGCACCTGGGCGTGCTGGCGCAGGGCCCGTATGCGGGCCGCGAAGTGGCGATCAAGGTGCTGCGCCCCGGGATGCGGGCGGTGATCGACCGCGACCTGCAGCTGATGGACGCGGCCGCCGTGCTGGTCGAGCACCTGTGGCGCGACGGCCGGCGGCTGCGCCCGCGCGACGTGGTCGACGAGTTCCGCAAGACGCTGCACGACGAGCTCGACCTGACGCGCGAGGCGGCCAACGCCTCGCAGATTCGGCGCAACTTCGCCGATTCCAAGCTGCTGCGGATTCCCGAGATGTTCTGGGACTACTGCAGCGACAACGTGCTCGTGATGGAACGGATGCGGGGCGTGCCGATCCGCCAGGTCGAGCGGCTGCGCGAGGCCGGCGTGGACCTGAAGCGACTCTCGCACGACGGCGTCGAGATCTTCTTCACCCAGGTCTTTCGCGACGGCTTTTTCCACGCGGACATGCATCCCGGCAACATCTACGTCAGCACCGATGCGTCCGACCTGGGGCGCTACGTCGCGATGGATTTCGGCATCGTGGGCACCTTGACCGACACCGACCGCGACTATCTGGCCCGCAATTTCCTGGCGTTTTTTCAGCGCGACTACGGGCGCGTGGCCGCCACGCACCTGGAGTCGGGCTGGGTGCCGCGCGGCACCCGCGTCGACGAGCTGGAAAGCGCGATTCGCTCCGTGTGCGAGCCCATTTTCGACCGGCCATTGAAGGACATCTCGTTCGGGCAGGTGCTGGTTCGCCTGTTTACGATATCGCGCCGCTTCAATGTCGAGATCCAGCCGCAACTGCTGTTGCTGCAAAAGACGCTGCTGAATGTCGAGGGACTGGGCCGGCAGCTCGACCCGGAGCTGGACTTGTGGAAGACCGCCAAGCCGTTCCTGGAAGCCTGGATGAAGCGCCAGATCGGCTTCTCCGGGCTGATGGAGCGGCTTCGTATCGAAGCGCCCCAGTGGAGCCGGCTGCTGCCGCAGGTCCCGCGCCTGGCGGCCCAGGCGCTGATGGCGGTGGAAAGCCAGGAGCGCGTGCTGGCCGAGCTGGCCGAACTCAAGCGCGCCAACGCGCAGCGCAACCGCTGGCTGGCGGCCGCCGTCTGGCTGATGGCCGCGATCGTGCTGATGGTGGCGTGGGTCTTCCTGGGCCTGCAGTTGCCGCGACTTTGAAAACTCCGCCTACCTATAATCGGCCGGTCCATCACACTTTCGTCGCTGGTATGCCGCTGCCCTCACCCCCTGCCCTCTCCCGCTGCGCGGGCGAGGGGCGACCGGCTGCCGCAAGCGCGCAGACCTTCGCACGGGCACGCCGTATCGCCCCTCGCCCGCGCAGCGGGAGAGGGCAGGGGGTGAGGGCGCGATGAACCTGGTGATCCTGGCGGCCGGCCGGGGCAAACGGATGCGTTCCGACCTGCCGAAGGTGCTGCACCCTCTGGCCGGCCGCCCTTTGCTGGCCCACGTGCTCGATGCGGCGCGCGCCATCGCCGGCGCGCTCGGGCTGCCGGCCAACATCATTGTCGTGGTCGGACACGGCGGGGCCCGGGTGGCGGGTGCGTTCGCCGGCGAGGCGGGCATCCGGTTCGTCACGCAGGAGCCGCAGCTGGGCACCGGCCATGCGGTTTTGCAGGCGGCTGCGCTGCTGGATGATGCCGCCCCGACACTGGTGCTGTACGGGGACGTGCCGCTGGTGCAGGCCGACACGCTGATTGCGCTGGTGCGCGCAGCCGGCGACGGTGTCGGCTTGCTGAGCGCGCGCGTGCCGGACCCGACCGGCTACGGGCGCATCGTGCGCGACGCCGCCGGCGCAGTGGCACGGATCGTGGAAGAGCGCGACGCCAGCGGCCCGGAGCGCTCGATCGACGAGATCAACACCGGCATCCTGGTGGCGCCGACGCCTCGCTTGAAGTCGTGGCTGGCGCAACTGGGCAACGACAACTCGCAGCGCGAGTACTACCTGACGGACGTGATCGCGCTGGCCGTGCGTGAAGGCGCGCCGGTGGCGGCCTTCATCGCGCCGGATGCGAGTCAGACGCTCGGCGCGAACAGCAAGTCGCAGCTGGCCGAGCTGGAGCGGACCTTCCAGCGGCGCAGCGCCGAGCATCTGATGCAGTCCGGTGCCACCCTGGCCGACCCGGGCCGGATCGATATTCGCGGGCGCCTGAGCGTCGGAGCCGACGTGTTCATCGATGTCGGCTGCCTGTTCGAAGGCGAGGTCGTGCTGGCCGACCGCGTCCGCGTCGGGCCCTACTGCGTGCTGCGCGACGCCACCGTCGGCGCCGACACCGAGGTGGCCGCGTTTTCGTACCTGGACGGCTGCCGCATCGGCGCCTCGGCCCGGGTCGGACCCTATGCACGCCTGCGGCCCGGAGCGAACCTGGACGACGAGGTTCATATCGGCAATTTTGTCGAGGTGAAGGCGAGCCATGTCGGCCGGGCTTCCAAGGCCAATCACCTGGCCTACATCGGCGACGCCGAGGTCGGGCCTCGAACCAACATCGGAGCCGGAACGATCGTGGCGAACTACGACGGCGTCAACAAGCACCGCAGCCGCATCGGGCAGGACGTCCAGGTCGGCAGCAACACCGTGCTGGTGGCGCCGATCCAGGTCGGCGATGGAGCAACCATCGGCGCCGGCTCGACCGTGTCCCGCGAAGTGCCGCCGGGCGGGTTGACGCTGGCGCGCGCACCCCAGGTCACGATCGCCGGATGGAAGCGTCCGGCCAAGAAGGCCGGTCCATGACGCAGGCGCGACGGGTGCCGACCGCTGAATCGGCGCTGCGCGGGGAGGTGTTGCGGCTGCTCGACCGCCTCGGGGTCGACGCCGGTTCGCTGGACGGCGAGCGGGTCGCCCGCACGCCCATCGACGGTGGCGTCACGGCCCGTGTGCCCGAGGCGTCGCCGGCGCAGGTGAGCGCGGCGGTTGAAGCGGCTCGCGAGGCCTTTGTGCGCTGGCGGCTGGTTCCGGCGCCGCGCCGCGGCGAGCTCGTGCGCCGTTTCGGCGATGCGCTGCGGCTCGCGCGCGAGGACCTGGGGCGGCTGGTGTCGATCGAGACCGGCAAGATCGTCTCCGAGGGCCGCGGCGAGGTGCAGGAAATGATCGACATCTGCGACTTCGCCACCGGCCTGTCGCGCCAGCTGTATGGCCTGACGATCGCCTCGGAGCGTGCCGGCCATCGGATGATGGAGACCTGGCATCCGCTCGGCGTGACCGGCGTGATCAGCGCGTTCAACTTTCCGGTCGCCGTGTGGGCGTGGAATGCCGCGCTGGCGCTGGTCTGCGGCGATCCGGTCGTTTGGAAGCCATCGGAAAAGACGCCACTCACCGCGCTGGCGGTGCAGGCGATCTTCGAGCAGGTCGCGCGCGCGGCTGAACGCGAAACCGGCGCCCCCACCGCCGGCCTGCTGCACGTGCTGACCGGCGGCCGCGAGCCGGCGCAGGCGCTGGCCGACCACCCGGGCGTGCCGCTCGTGTCGGCCACCGGCTCCACCGCCATGGGGCGCTCGCTTGCGCCCAGGCTGGCGCAGCGGTTCGCTCGGGCGCTGCTGGAGCTGGGCGGCAACAACGGCGCGATCGTCTGTCCCAGCGCCGACCAGGAGCTGGCGCTGCGTGCGATCGCGTTCGCCTGGATGGGAACTGCCGGCCAGCGCTGCACCACGCTGCGGCGCCTGTTCGTGCATCGCGACGTGGCCGACGGCTTCGTCCGACGCCTGGCGCGGGTGTGCGCCTCGGTGGCCGTCGGCGATCCGCTCGATCCGGCCACCCTGGTGGGACCCTTGATCGATCGGGCCGCTTTCGAGGCGATGCAGTCGGCGCTGACCGACGCCGCATCCGCAGGCGGCACGGGAGAGGGCGGCCCGCGCACGCACGCGCAGCGCTGGCCCGACGCGTACTACGTGCGGCCGGCCGTGGTGACGATGCCCGGTCAGGTCGGCCCCGTGCTGCGCGAGACCTTCGCGCCGATTCTGTACGTGATGCGCTATACCGACCTGGAAGAGGCGATCGCGGCCCACAACGCGGTGGCGGCGGGATTGTCCTCATCGATCTTCACCGGGGATCAGCGCGAGGCCGAGCGCTTCATGGCCGCCGACGGCTCCGACTGCGGACTGGCCAATGTGAACATCGGCCCTTCCGGCGCGGAAATCGGCGGCGCCTTCGGTGGCGAGAAGGACACGGGCGGGGGGCGCGAATCCGGTTCCGACGTCTGGAAGACCTACATGCGCCGCGCCACCAATACGATCAACTTCTCCGGCGAGCTTCCGCTCGCGCAGGGCGTGAAGTTCGATATCGAGCGTTGAAGCTCAGGGCGAGGCCAACGCCCGATTCAGCAGGGTTGCGAGCCGTGCGCCCGCCAGCGCCAGCTGTGCCGTGATCACGCGCTCGGCGCCCCGCTGATAGGCGAGCGGCAGCAGCGCGGTGCCGGCGGGCGTGCTGCCGCAGGCGAAGCCCGGGTAGTTGAGCGCGACCTGGCGCGCCAGCCGGTTCGATTCGGCCGGCCACTGCTGAACGGGCGCTTCTCGCAGCGCCGCCGGCAACGCGCGGGCGCGCGCGATCAGTGCCCGCATCGCCGCCTCGGACGGTGCCTGATCGTGGCCGGCATGCAGCGCGGTCGCCACCAGCCGCACATCCCAGGCGAAGTGCAGCGAGCCGGGGGTATGACTGGACCGGCCGGCCAGCTGAACGCGCACCTGGTTGCCGCCCTGCGCGAAATCGACCGCATGCAGCGGCTGATGCAGGTCTCCGACCAGGTGCGAGATCCACTTCAGGGCTTCTCTGCGCTGCTGCACCGGGACGCTGACGTCGGCCAGTTGCGCGAGCAGCGGTTCGAGGGTCGCGCTGGCGCATTGCTGCTGCGGGCACCAGGTCGCTTCGCGCCCGACTTCGCCGCACGCGGGCACGTTGTCGTAGTGCCAGGCGGGCCGGTCCGCCGGCGTGCCGCGTATCTCGTCGGCCCATAACGAGACCTCGGCCAGCGTGGTGCGGCCGGACGGCTTGCCGTCGCGATCGCGGTCGTCGGCGAGCAGGCGCACCACCTCGGCGCGCGCGACGGGGCTGAGCAGCGCGTCGGCTACGCCGCCGACCGCGCGATGACCCAGCGGTCCCCAGGCCAATGCCGAAGCGGACAGAAAATAAGAGGCGAGCACGGCCGCCCAGATGGATACCCGTGGCGGCAAAGAGGCTGGGGTCGACAACGGCCTGGTCATTTTTCGCTCAGAATACCGGCCCCGGGGTAGCCGGTTCGAGGAGCCGCTTACGGCGCTCCGGACAAAAGGAGGCGAAAATGACTGGGAGAAGGCGATTCCTGATGGACACGGGAGCACTCGGTATCGGACTGGCAGCGGGCGCCGGCCAGCCGGCGGGCGCAGAAACGCCCGCGGCGGGCGCGAGCCCTCGGGGAACGGCTGCAGCGCTGCCGCCGGTCACGCTCGTGTCGATCCGGCACACGGGCGGCGGTACCGAGACGCTCGGGATCAAATTCGACGACGGCATATTCGACGTCGCGTTGGCCTCGGGCCTGCTGGCGCAGCCGGCGCCGTTGACGCTGGAGCAATTGCTGCGTGAAGGCAGCTGGTTCCAGGTCGATGCGCTGGTCGCAAGCACGCGCGCGTCCAACCTGCAGCAGGCGCTGGTGCCCGAGTCTTCGATCACCTACGGACGCCTCTTCACGAACCCGGGCAAGATCGTCGGCATCGGTCTGAACTACCGCAAGCACGCGCAGGAGCTCAAATTGCCGTTGCCGAAGGTGCCGGTGCTGTTCAACAAGTTCAACAACAGCCTGGCCGCCCACAACGGCACGATCCGGTTGCCGTCGCGTGCGATCGCTGTCAAGTTCGACTACGAGACCGAACTGCTGGTCGTGATGGGCCGGCATGCGCGCGACGTCGCCGAAAGCGAAGCGCTCAACTACGTGGCCGGTTACTGCACGTCGAACGACTTTTCGGCACGCGACCTGCAGTTCGAATTGGCGGGCGGGCAGTGGATGATCGGCAAGACCCTCGATTCGTTCGCGCCGATCGGCCCGTACTTCGTTTCGGCGGCACGGGTCGGCGATCCGAACAGTCTGAAGCTGGAAACCCACGTGAATGGCGAGGTGCGGCAGTCGTCCAACACCAGCGACATGGTGTTCAACGTGCCGCAACTGATCGCGTACATATCGCGCCACTTTGCGCTCGAGCCGGGCGACATCATCTTCACCGGCACGCCCGAGGGCGTGATCTTCGGCAAGCCGCCGGACCAGCAGGTCTGGCTGAAAGCCGGCGACCAGGTGACCAGCACCATCGAAAAACTGGGCACGCTCAAATTCTCGCTCGCCTAGCGTGCTGAGTCGCCGGTCGCGGTCCTGCGCCATTCGTCCGTGACCGACTCCGCCGCCGAGCATGGGCGGGTCATTGCCCTGCTGTCGCTGGCGGCGTTCGCCAGCGCGGCGTCGATGCGCGCGTGCGATGCGCTGCTGCCGGTGCTGGTGCGTGGCTTTGGCGTGACCACCCATCAGGCGGCCCGTACGGTTTCGGTATTCGCGCTGGCGTATGGCGTCACGCAGATGCTGTACGGGCCGCTGGGCGATCGCTACGGCAAGCTGCGCGTGATCGCGGTGGCCGCGTCGGCCGGGGTCGCGGCGAGCCTGGGGGCAATGCTGGCGCCAGGACTCGGCTGGCTGATCGGGTTCCGGGCGGTGGGAGGCGCGACGGCGGCTGCGATCATTCCGCTGTCGATGGCGTGGATCGGCGATCAGATCGCGTACGAACAGCGGCAGGCGACGCTGGCGCGGTTCCTGGTGGGACAGATGCTGGGCGTCATTTTCGGCCAGTTCATCGGGGGCGTGTTCGCCGATCATCTGAGCTGGCGCTGGACCTTCGGCTTCCTGGCGGCGACCTATTTAGCGGCGGCGGCCGCGCTGTGGACGCAGGCGGTCGGGGCCAGCCCCGCGGCAGCCGGCGCGCCGGTCGCCTTTGCCCGTCGCATGCTCGAAATCGGACGCGCCGCCTGGCCGCGCGTGATCTTCGCCACGGTGTTCTTCGAAGGCCTGGCGGTGTTTGGCGCGCTCGCGTTCGTGCCATGGCACCTGCACCACCGCTTCGGCGTGTCGTTGACGCTGGCGGCACTGGCGCCGGGCGCGTTCGGCCTGGCGGGAATCTGCTACGCGCTGTTGGCGCGCCGATTACTGGCTCGAATCGGTGAAGCGGGGCTGGTCCGCCTGGGTGCAGCCTGCCTGGCGATCGGGCTGGTCGGACTGGCGCTGGGCGGCAGCTGGCTGCTGGCTATTCCGGAAAGCGCGCTGATCGGGATCGGTTATTACATGATGCACAACACGCTGCAAACGCATGCCACGCAGATGGCGCCCGAAAGCCGCGGCACGGCCGTGTCGCTGTTCGCATCGTGCTTCTTTCTGGGGCAAGCGACCGGGGTGTCGATCGGATCCGCACTGGTCGATTCGATCGGCGGCGCGCCGATATTCACGGCTGCCGCGGTTGTTCTGATCGCGCTCGCGACCGCCTTTGGGTCCGCGCTGCGCCGCCGGTCAGCAGCGCATTAAACACGGGCAGAGCTACTGGCCCGTATTCGAAGGAGACGCGTCGGTCGATGCCGAAGCGGCCACCGTCGGTCCAGCGGCGTTCTGGTGCGAATCCAGATAGCGCGCCGCTGCAACGACCAAGCCGACCGATCCGATCATCAAGGCGAACGTCAAAAGCGGTCCCCGAACGGGGCTGCGTCGTTTCGCTTTCATTCAATGCTCCGAAGGTAGAGAGGTTAGAGAAACCTTTACCGCGGCCGGTGCTTTTGGCGCGCCGGCCTTGAATCCTCTGCCCAAATTCTTCCGCAACGCAGCGGCTCCGACAAGCGATCTGGGTCGAAACCATCCGTAAAGATGATCCCTCTTTTTACGACGTTCTGATACGGACGGACGATTCAGAGTCGAACCTTAACCATCCGGGGCGTGATGCACCGGCCGTCGCACGGTTGCTGGGTGCGAGTACGGCTTTTCCGGCACTTTCTTTAGCCCGGCGTCAACGGCGTTTCATCCGGAAGGCTGGTGCGGTCACCCGCAGTTCAGGCGCGCCCGTGCATCCAGCGGCGCAGCAGCGGCACGACGGCGAGCAGCACGATGCCGGGGCCGATCGAGCTGCCGACCAGGAACTGGTACAGGGGAATTTTCGACGCGACCAACAGGCTCTCGAGCGTGCCGGCAAGGTAATTGCCGGCGCTGAACGAACAGAACCACACGCCCATCATCAGCCCGACCATCCGCGCGGGCGACACCCTGGTCACCATCGACAGGCCAACCGGCGATATGCACAGCTCACCGATCGTATGCAGCAGGTAGACGGCGGTCAGCCACAACGGGCTGATCTGGCCGATCAGGTCGGCGCGCTGCTGCGCGATCGCCAGCACGACGAAGCCCAGGCCCAGGATGATCATCCCGATCGCCATCTTGGATGGCGCCGACAGCGCGCGCGGCGAGCGATCGAGCCGGGTCCAGAACGCCGACAGGATGGGACCGAACAGCACGATCGCGACCGGATTGATCGATTGGAAGAACGACGCCGGAATCTGCCAGCCGCCTACGACGCGGTCGGTGAGGTTGTCGGCGAACAGGTTCATCGTGCCGCCGGCCTGTTCGAATCCCATCCAGAAAAAGACGTTGAACAGGCCCAGCACCATGATCGACAGCACCCGCTCGAAGTCCTGCCGGCCGCCCGAACGGTGCGCCGACAACAGGATCCATGCCAGTGCGGCGAAAGGCAGCGCGATCTTGACCTGCCAGGGCACCATCGCCCACGTCGAGGCGGCTGCCCCCAGCGCCGCCAGCGCCGCATAGACGAAAGGGATCGCCGCCAGGCTCAGCAGCGCCACGTGCACCCAGTCTTTCGGAAGCAGGCGCGTACCGTCCCGTCCGGGCGGCAGTCCCGACGCGCCGAACCGGTCCTGTCCGACCACGAACTGCGCCAGCCCGAACGCCATCCCGACCGCGGCGGAGGCGAAGCCCCAGTGCCATGCCACCTTCTCGCCCAGATAACCGGCCACGAACGGCGCGATGCCGGCGCCGACGTTGATGCCCATGTAAAAGTAGGTGAACCCGGCATCGCGCCGCGGATCCTTCTCGCCGTACTGCTGGCCCAGCAGCGACGTGATGTTGGGCTTGAAAAAGCCGTTGCCGACGACCAGCAGCCCGAGCGCCGGATACAGCAGGGCCGGCACCGCCATGGCCGCGTGCCCGAACATCATCACGGTGCCGCCGATCAGGATGGCCTTGCGAAATCCCAGCACCCGGTCGGCGAGATAACCGCCCACGATCGGCAGCAGGTAGACCAGCCCGGTGTACACCGCGTACACCCCGAGCGCCTCGCTGCGCGAGGCGCCGACCGCCTTGACCAGATAGAGCACGAGCAGGGCGCGCATCCCGTAGTAGCTGAAGCGCTCCCACATTTCGCTGCGGAAAAGCGTCCACAGCGCGCGCGGCTGGCGCAGATCGGCAGGGGCTGCAGCGGCCGGTTCGGCAATCGCGGTGGAGGCCATCGAACGGGATCTTGTGCGGCGGATCGTATCGGGTGCACGATTCTGCGCGGGACGTACAGTAGCCCGGATCGAGCGGGCGGTGAAGGGCGCGCCGGAGCGAAAGGAGCATCGCAATGCACAAGTTGCCGAGTCTGGTCGCACTGTTGTTGACTTCGGGCGCGCCGCTTTGGGCCGCGGATGAACCGGCCGCCCCGGCCGCGCCGCCGAGCGCGCCGAACCCATTCGCCGAGCTCAGCGCGCTGCCGTATCGCCTGCCGCGGTTCGATGCGATCAAGGACTCCGATTTCGAGCCGGGCTTCGAGGCGGGCATGGCAGAGCAGCGCGCGCAGGCCGACGCGATCGCGCACAATCCGCAGCTGCCGGACTTCGAGAACACGCTGGTGGCGCTGGAGCGGTCCGGCGGCATGCTCGAGCGCGTCTCCAAGGTCTTTTTCAACCTGGACGCCTCCAACACCAATCCGCAGATCCAGACGATCCGGCAGCGGATCGCACCCAGGCTGGCGGCGCACAAGGACCAGATCTTTCTGAATCCGGACCTGTTCGCCCGGGTCGAGGCGGTGTGGCGCAGCCGCGCCGACCTGGGCCTGGATCCGGAGTCGCTCCAACTGGTTCAGCGCTATCACACGCTGTTCGTGCGCGCCGGTGCCGGCCTGGCCGCACCCGAACAGGCGCGGCTGCGCACGCTCAATGAGCGGATCGCCGAGCTCACCACGCGTTTCGACCAGAACGTGCGCAAAGCAACCAACGACGGAGCGGTCGTGATCGACGACGCGTCGGCCCTGGAGGGCCTGGCGCCCGAGCAGATGGGGTCGGCCGAACAGGCGGCACGGGCCCGGGGACTCGAACACAAATGGGTGGTCGCCCTGCAGAACACGACGATTCAGCCGGTGCTGGCGCAGCTGAAGAACCGCGCGTTGCGCGAGCGCATCTACCGGGCCTCGACCTCGCGCGCCAGTGGCGGCGAGGCCGACAACACCGGCGTCATCGCCGAACTGGTCAAAGTGCGCGCGGAGCGCGCGCGCCTGCTCGGGTTCCCGGACCACGCCGCCTACGTGCTGGCCGACCAGGGCGCCGGCACGTCCGCCGCCGTCAACCGGATGCTGACCGAACTGGCACCGGCCGCGGTCGCCAAGGTCCGGCGCGACGCGGGCGAGTTGCAGTCCTTGATCGACTCCCAGGCGCGCGCGGCGCACGCGCCGTCCTTCCGGCTGCAGGCCTGGGACTGGGCGTACTACGCGGAACAGTTGCGCAAGGGCCGCTTCGATTTCAGCGAATCGGACGTGAAGCCCTATTTCGAGATGAACCGGGTCCTGCAGGATGGCGTTTTCTACGCGGCCCACGAGCTGTACGGCCTGACGTTCAAGGCCCGTGACGACCTGCCGCGCTATCACCCGGATGTGCGCATCTACGAGGTCTTCGACGCCGATGGAAGCCGGCTTGCGCTGTTGCTGACGGATCTGTACGCGCGCGAATCCAAGCAGGGTGGTGCCTGGATGAACGAGTTCGTCGGGCAGTCGCGCCTGACGAGCACCCGGGCCGTGGTGATCATCAACTTGAACGTTGCCAGGCCCGCCGAGGGACAGCCCGCATTGATGACCTTCGAGGAGTCGACCACGATGTTCCACGAGTTCGGCCACGCGCTGCACGGGATGCTGTCCAGCGTCAAGTATCCGTTGCTGCATGGAACCGCGACGCCGCCCGATTTCGTCGAATACCCGTCCCAGTTCAACGAGATGTGGGCGCGCGAGCCGGCCGTGCTGGCGCACTACGCCCGCCACTTCCAGACCGGCGAGCCGATGCCGCAGGCCCTTCTGGACAAGGTGCTGGCGGCCCAGAAGTTCGACCAGGGCTACGCGACCACCGAATACCTGGCCGCGGCGATCCTGGACCAGTCCTGGCACCAGATCGGCCCGGAACGGGCACCGCCGGCGGCGCAGGCGATGGCGTTCGAGAAGGCGGCCCTGCAGCGCGCGCGCGTCGACCTGGAGGCGGTGCCGCCGCGCTACCACTCGTCCTATTTCACTCACATCTTCGACGTCGGCTACGACGCGAAGTATTACGCCTATATCTGGAGCGAGGTGCTGGCACGCGACACGGAACAGTGGTTCCATCGTCACGGCGGGCTGGACCGGGCCAACGGGGACTTCTTCCGCGCCAAGGTGCTGTCGCGCGGCCGCAGCGAGGAGCCTAAAGAGCTGTTCGAGGCGTTCTATGGAGGACCGGCCGAAATAAGTCCCTTGCTGGAGCACCGCGGACTGGCTCCGACACTGCATAATGCGGGCCCGCATGGTTGATCAGGATGGGTGCCCGAGAAAATGCCGAACGACCTTTCAGATGCGCAGCTTGCGCAGGCCCGCTGCGCCTTGTCGCTCGCGCAGGTCAAGGAGGCGGTGGCGCGCTTCGGCGACGGCCGGCCGGCGCTGGTGCTGGACGTTGCGCGCGTGCGCGAAAACGCGCGGCGCTTCGCCCGCGCAATGCCCCCGGTGCGCCCGCACTACGCGGTCAAAGCCAATCCGGATCGGCGCGTGCTGCTCGCCTTGGCGCAGGAAGGCGCCGGGTTCGAGATCGCCTCGCCTGCGGAGCTCGACCTGGTGCGGTCGATCGGCGTGCCGGCCGCCGACGTTTTCTACAGCAACCCGGTGCGGTCCGCCGAGGCGATCCAGTACGCGGCACGCCGTGGCGTCCAGTGGTACGCGTTCGATTGCGCGCAGGAGCTCGGCAAGTTCGCCAGGCTCAAGCAGGACGCCCGCCTGTACCTTCGGATCGAGACCAGCAACGAGGGCTCCGACTGGCCGTTGAGCGGTAAGTTCGGCGCAGCCGCCTCCGACATCGATCCGATCATCGAGGAAGCCACGCGCCTGGGACTGGATATCGCCGGGGTGACCTTTCACGTCGGCAGCCAATGCCGCAACCCGCAGAACTGGCGCAGCGCGATCCGTTCCGCCCGCGCGGTGTTCGACCGCCTGGCCGCTGCCGGTCAGCGACCGCGCCTGCTGGACCTGGGCGGCGGCTTTCCGGTCCAGTTGACCGAGCCGACGCCGGCCATCGAGCCGATCGGAGCGCTGATCCTGCAGGAACTGGCGCAGTTCGACCCGGACGTTCGCCTGATCGCCGAACCCGGGCGGTTCATGGTGGCCGACGCCGGATGCTTCGTCGCGCACGTGATCGGAACGGCCACGCGCAACGGGCAACACTGGATGCACTGGGACGCCGGCGTATTCGGCGGCCTGTTCGAGACCAGCGATGGCCTGCGCTACAACCTGCACGCGGATCGCACCGGACCGGCGCTTGCGTGGAACATCGCCGGCCCTACCTGCGACTCGGTCGACGTGTGCATGCGCGGCCAGATGCTGCCGGCCGACATCGTCGAGGGCGATTCGATCTACGTGCTGAACGCCGGCGCCTATTCAACTGCTTACGCGAGCCAGTTCAACGGATTCCCGCCGCCGCAGGTCATCGTGTTCGACAGCGGCGAAGACTGACGCGCCGTTTGGCGTATCTCCTCGTCGCCATCGATCCTTTTCAATTTGTATCAGCGCTCCCTCGAAGGGATTAGCCGGGGAGCGGGAAAATCTTGATTGTTCGCACCCGTCGGTTGGACGATAGTCTTTTGTGGACCAGCGGAGGCACGTGCGCCATGAACAGCAAAATCCTGATTACCAGTACATCGATCGCGCTGGCGGCCGCCACGATCCTGGCCGCCTGCGGCGGCGGCTCCTCGGGCGGGATGTCCAGTTCGTCGAGCATGTCGTCGAGCATGGCCAGCGCCAGCGGCACCGTCACCGGCTTCGGCAGCGTGTTCGTGAACGGGCAGGAGTTCGCCACCGACATGCACACGCAGGTGCTCGACGGCGACAACGATGACGCGGCCTCGTCGACCTCGAGCCTGGCGGTGGGCATGACGGTCGATGTCGACGCCTCCGGCGGCTCCGCGACGATGCTGCGTTTCACCAGCGCGGTCCGGGGTGAAGTCGACGCGGTCGATCAGATGCAGGGCACGCTGACGGTGCTCGGGCAGACGGTGCAGACCACGGGCGGCACCTCGTTCGCCGGCAACGTGGGCAACACCCCGTCCGGGTCCTCCGTCGCTCAGTTCAGCGACATCCACGTCGGCGAGTACGTGGTCGTGTTCGGTTACCTGGAGTGCACCGGTGCGAGCTGCAGTTCCGGGGCGACCAGCCTCGTCGCCACGCTGGTCAATGAACCGGCCTCGATGGGCAAGTACCGGGTGCAGGGCTACGTGAACAACTACAGCTCCAGCACCAACAGCTTCACGATCAACGGGCTGACGGTCGACATCGCCACGACCGGCGCTTCGCCCACCATGTGCAACACGATGAACTGCTCCTTCTCCAACGGCGATTTCGTGTCGGTGCGCTCGACCACGACCCCGAACGGGTCGTTCACGGCCGGCACGCTGACCTTGACGGCCAGCGATGTGAAGCTGCGTAACGTGGCTCCCACGTTTGCGGTCGGCAGCACCGTCACGATCGAGGGCCCGGTAAGCCAGCTGAACGGCACCACCTTCGTCGTGCGCGGAATCACGGTCGATGCCTCGGGCATATCTTCCAGCGTGATGGCCGCTCTGGCGAGCAACCAGATCGTCGAGGTCACGGGCACGGTGACCGCCGCCAGCATGACCTCCGGCGCCACCCTGAAGGCCACGTCCATCGAAGTGGAACGCCATGCGACGTTCGCGCTGATGGGCGCGGTCGACTCGGGATCGGTCTCGATGAGCGGGTTCTCGGTCCTGGGCCAGATGTTCAGCGTGACCACCCAGACGCGCTTTGCCGACCGGGCGATGGACGTGCGGCCGTTCAACTCGACCAACTTCGCCAGCGTGCTGATGGCGGGCGACCAGGTGATCGTCAGCGGCTACCCCTCCGGCAGCGGCAACGTGGCCACGCGCGTCGACAGGATCCCGACGCCGAGCTCTGCGGCCGCCGCGGTGGAGGGCGTGGTCAGCAGCGACAACGCTCCGACCGACACCATGATGACGGTGGCGGGCATCACGGTGACGATCAATTCAAGCACGAAGCTGTTCTATTCAGGCGCTGGAATGACCCCGACCCCGGCCGGATTCTTCGGGGCGATTACTCCGAACGCGACGGTGGCCGCGGCGTTCGGAACGCCGGGCTCAGCACCGGGCACCCTCACGGCAGCCGATGCGGCCGCGCTGAGCCCGGTTTCCCACTGGGAGGACTAGCTCCGCAGCCGTCGGTTGGGGGTGAGGGCTCGGGCAAAGGCCGGCCAGCTACCGGTATCCCCCGTCCGGCATCAACACCTGCCCGACCAGGTAGGGCATCGTCAGCAGATGGGCCACGCACTGGCCCATTTCTTCCGGCGTGCCCCACCGGCCCATCCATATCTTCGCGCTCTCGCTGGCGCGCACGTCGTCCGGCAGCGTGTCGTTCATCGCGGTCTGGATCCAGCCCGGCGCCAGCGCGTTCACGCAGATCCGCGACAACGCGAGCTTTTGGGCGGCGTTGCGCATCAGCAGGTTGGCGCCGGCCTTGGACGCGTCGTAGTGCGCAGACACCGGGTCGTAGGCATTGACCCCGTTGGATGACGTCACCAGCACGACCTTGCCCCTCCACTCGTCGACCACAGGGTTCCGGCTCATCATCAGGCCCGCATACTTCAACACCAGGAAAGTCCCGGTCAGATTCGCGTTCAGCACCGTGTCCCACTCTTTCTGGGTCTGTTCGAAGAACTCGGTGTTGGGCGAAATGCCCGCGCTGTGAACCACATGGCGGATGTTGCCGGCGCCGCGGATGGCTTCGGAGAAAAAATCGGCGACCGATTCCTCCTTTCCGATTTCGCAGGAAATCGCGTGCGCCCAGCTGGCAGGCGCGGCCGCGCGCAACCGATCCAGCGCCGAACGGGTCTTGTCCGCATTGCGGCTGGCCGAGATCACGACTGAGCCGCCGGCGCGCACGATCGTTTCGGCAATGGCCAGGCCGATACCGCTGGCACCGCCGGTGACGACGCTGGTCGTTCCGGAAAAGTCGAACTGGACTTTCACCATTGCATCTTCCTCGCGTGGGTGACGGGACCTTAACCGGCGCGGCGGCCCGCCGCGAGTGCCGCATCGACGCTGCGGAACAGGTCCTGATGAAACGAGCGCGTGTGCCGGTCCCAGTACTGCTCGGTCCTGGCCAGCTCGTCGCGCATCCGCTGCGCGGTGTCCAGGTCGCCGGCCTGGGCCGCCCAGATCGCGTACTTGGCCCGCACCTCGACGGAGTCAAAGCGCGCCAGCGCTGCCTCGAACTCATCGCGCGCTTCCTGGGGGCGGCCCGCGGCGGCCAGCACCTGCGCCCGGAGCACGCTGACCTGCTCCGGGCGGAATTCCGGATTGCGCTGGCCCAACGCGATCAGCAGCTCCAGAGCCGCCATCGGCTTGCCGTTTTCGAGGCGTGCCCGCGCGGCGCTCAGGCGGATCTCCGGATCGTTCGCGAAAGGACCGTGCAGGCAGGCTTCGAAGTGCTCGGCCGCCTCCGACGCGTCGCCAGCGGCCAGCAGCGCGTTGGCCAGTCTCATCCGGTTCTGCACCGTCGCCGACAGCTCGAAGGCGCGGCGGGCCTGCCGCAGCTCGCGGCCGGGGTCCAGGCTGTGGGCGAACGAGCGAGCCGCCGTGCCGACGCCCCGCTGCAGGCGTGTTCCCGGCAGGTACTCGACGATGAAGTAGACCAGGCTTCCGAGCAGCGGAAACGAGAACAGGATGAAGACCCAGAAAATCGGCCGCCCGGTGCGCACCGCATGCACCGCGAAGATCAGCGCGATCAGTATGTGCAGGCCGAGACCGACCAACGACATCCGGTTCGACTCCCAGGGTTGCGGATCGGCGCAATGATAGGCGCGTGCGCGGCGCCGGCCCGGCCACGCTGGCGCGCCGCGAAGCTGCTAGATTGCGCCCGGCTTGCAATCCTGGAGGACCTGAACCCGATGCGACCCGCTGGGCCGCGCAGTGCGAGACGACGGGCCGCGTGCGGCCGCTGGCTGTTCGTGCTGGCGACCGGCACGTTCGCAGCTGCCAGCACCGCACAGTGGCAATCGGCGCTGCAGGCCTGCGTGGGAGCCGCGCTGGCGCCGCAGCAGAGAATCAGCGCCTGCACGGACGCGCTGAAGTCGGGACGGCTTTCGGCGCGTGAGCGGGCGGCCGCGCTGGACAATCGCGGTGTGGCCTGGAAGGAAACCGGCGAGCTTGCACGGGCAATCACCGATTACGACAGCGCGATTGCGACCGATCCGCGCTTTGCCAACGCCTACAGCAACCGGGGAGCCGCGTTGGGCTCCGAGGGAGACCTGGACGCCGCGATGCGCGATTTCGATCGGGCCATCGAGCTGGACCCGATGCTGGCGCTGGCTTACGAGAATCGCGGCTTCGCCCTGATATCGCACGGCGATCTGGACGCTGCGATCAAGGACCTGGACGAAGCGATCCGGCTCGGTCGTCGCAACGAGCGCAACTACGTCCAGAGGGCTGCGGCCTGGCAGGCCAAGGGCGACCTGAGCAAGGCGATCGCCGACCTGACCGAGGCGATCCGGCTCAATCCGGGCCGCGAGGAACTGTTCGTGTCGCGCGGCCTGCTGTGGGATCGCCAGCAGGACACCACGCACTCGATCGCCGATTACGACGAGGCGATTCGCCTCAATCCGCTCTCGGCCGTGGCCTACAACAACCGGTGCAACACCTGGCTGACCAAGCAAGCCTACGCGCAGGCGGCCGCCGATTGCGATGAGGCCCTGAAGCTCGATCCGCAGCTGGCGACGGCCCACTTCAACCGCGGCGTGCTGTGGGTGGTGGCGACCAGCTATGACAGGGCGAGGGACGAATTCGACCAGGCGATCCGGCTCGATCCCCGGTTCGCACCGGCTTACAAGAGCCGTGGCGCGCTCAGTTACGCCCGCGGACAGTTCGAGGCGGCGCAGGCCGATCTGTCGCAGGCCAATCGCCTGTTGCCCTCGAACCCGTACGTGACGATCTGGCTGTACCTGGCGCAGGCGCGCGCCGGCCACCCGCAAGAGGCGGTGCAGGACCTTGCGCAGAACGCGCCCGACACCAGCGATTCGGTGTGGCCCGGGCCGGTGATCGGGCTGTACCTGGGGCATGGCGATCCGGGCTCGGTGTACAAGGCCGCGCAGCAGGGCGATGCGCGCCCGCAGGGCGGGCGCCAGTGCGAGGTCGCCTTCTACGTCGGCGAGTGGCACCTGCTGCACGGCGACCGCGCGCAGGCGACGCGCCTGTTCGAGGACGCGGGCCGCAACTGCCCGACGAGTTTCAGTGAGTCGGGCGCAGCTCGCGGCGAGCTCGAGCGGATTTCGCGGTGACGGTGCGGCCGAAATAACCCTTCCGTGGACTGCTGATTGCCGTCATCGAACCGGCCGCGGGCGTGTTATGCTGCGGTGCAGCAAAGTGTTTTTGGAGCACGGCAGATGACCGACCAGACGACCCATCCAGCCACCCGGCCAGCGAGCAGCGGCAGCGCAGCTGCGACCACGCTTCCATACCCGCTTGCGGCCCGGATCGCCAACGTCGCCCTGACGGCGCAGGTCCAGATGGCCTATGCGCTGGCCATCGCGGCCAGTGAAAACGCCGAGCGCGCCGCCACCTGCATCGAGCAGACCTGGCCCGATACGCCGGTGCGTTCTCTGGTGGTGCAGGCTTATCGCATCCAGGCGCGCCGCCGGCAGGACGCCGCGCGTGACGTGCTGGCGCGTGCCCGCCAGCGCTGCGGGCTGGCGTACGCGCGCTTGGTTCCGTAACAACGCCATAATCCGGCTCGATGCCGGACCGACTTCTGTTCACCGTCGCGGCCCCGTTCGAATCGGCGCGCAAGCTCAGCCTGGTGCCGCAGGAGCATCGCGCACGGCGGCTGCATGGCCACGGCTTTGTGGCCAGGCTGCGGGCCAGCATCGCGCCCGGCTGGGCTGCCTTCGCGGGCGGGGAAGTCGCACAGCTGCGCGAACACCTCGAGCGGTGCGTAGCGCCGCTCGATTACCAGCTGCTGAACGACCGACTGGAACAGCCCGCCGACGAAAATCTCGCGCGCTGGGTGCGCGCTCGGCTCGACCTGCCCGGCGTCGATCAGGTGGGCCTACAGAGCACTTTGCACCAGGGGGTCGATCTGGACCGCAAGGAGCGCGCTCACATCTGGCGCCGCTACCTGTTCGAGGCGGCGCACCGGCTGCCCAACGTGGCCGCGGGGCACAAGTGCGGACGCATGCACGGGCACGGATTCGAAGTGGTCCTGCATGCCGACGTCGCGCCAGGCCGGCGCGGCACGGGCATCGATTACGATCACCTGGACCGCTGCTGGGCGCCCATTTACGCCGAATTCCATCAGGCCTGCTTGAACGACATCCCCGGGCTTCAGAACCCGACCAGCGAATGGATCGCCGGCACGATCTGGCGGCGGCTGAAGCCCTCGCTTCCGGAGCTGACCTGGGTGACCGTTTACGAGACGGCCGCCTGCGGCGCGCATTTCGACGGGCAGCGCTACCGGATCTGGACGGAACTTTCGCTGGACAGCGCGGTGCGACTGAAACGCGCTCCCGAGGGCGACCCACGGCGGCGCATTCACGGCCATACCTATTGCCTGCGGCTGCACCTGAATGCGCCCCTGGACGAGGTGCTCGGATGGACGATGGACTTCGGGGACGTCAAGGATCTCTTCAGGCCGGCGTTCCTCGAACTCGATCATCAGCCGCTGCACGAACTGGCGGATGTGGAAGACAACGACACCGCGAGCCTGGCGCGCTGGATCAAGCGGCGGGTGCTGGCCGACCTTCCGCGCCTCGATCGCATCGACCTGTTCGAGACGCGCGGTTGCGGCGCAATTCTCGCCTGGGGAGACGACGAACCGGCGCTGCCGGTCTGAACCGTCAACCGAACTCCGCGTCGTCGCCGTCGTCCCACGGCGCCCGCGGCGCGGCGCCGCGTCCCAGGCGCGCCGTAAAGAGCAGAAGGAATGCCGCGATCGCGGTCAGACTGATCCCTGCCGGCACGACCGCGCGGCCGACGTCCTCGTTGAGCCGGTAGACCAGATTGGACAGCGACAGCAGCAGCGCCAGCAGGTGGCCCACCACGTGCGTCCAGCACGTCCTGGATGGCCGCAGACGCCCGAGGCTGACGTACAGGACCAGGGCTTGCGCGGCGGCGATCGCGCCGGTCGCCAGCCCCGCGCCCAGCAGCCATTCCGAGGCGCGCGACCAGAACGGGCCGGCGGTAACCCAGTACACGCCATCGCTGATCAGGGTCGCCAGCATGAACGCCGCCGGCAGCGGGATGAGCGATACGTACAGCGAGTCCCAGCCGTCCGCCTCGGCATCCTTGCGGCTGCCTTCATCGATGATCGGCATCGTCGTCTCCGCGATCACATTGGCACCCGCTGCATGCACTCCGGTTGCGACGTCTGGGCCGCCGCGGTCGCACTGACCCAGTGGGACCGCAGCGAATGGTCGGCCAGCGTGATCGAACCGGCGAACGGGTCGCACCGCGCTGCGCGCGGATTGCCGGCGGGCAGCTCCAGCCGTGTCGAGCGGGCGCTGGGGGCGCAAGCGATGCGGATGCCGACCCGATGCGCCAGGCGCTGCAGCGCCGTGTTGAAGTTCAGGTTCCGCACGAACAAGGTGCTGGCGCCGCGCGCGCGGGCGAGCAGGCCGGCGCGCTCCAGCAGCAGCGTTCCGATGCCCTTGCCTCGGGCCCACGCCGAGACGCTCAATCCGAGGTCGGCTCCGCCGCCGCCGAACTCCAGGTGCAACGCACCGGAGATGTCGGGCGCCGGCTCGACGACGACGAATACGTTGCCGATCGAGCGGAACAGGTTCTCCACGTAAGCAACGATGTCAACGTCGGTCAACACCCACCCGAAGCGCAGGAACCGATCGCTGGCGGTCAGTGCCAGATAATGACTGGCCAGATCGTGGAAATGAAGGTACGTCGGACATATGGCATTTCTCATGGGTAAACCTCCCTGGCGAACCCGGTGAGACTGGCGCCCGCAAACTGGTCAAGCTGCAAACTGCGTGTGATCGAGGCCGTGCTCGACGGCGGTCACACGCGCCGGATCAAACGATCTTGGCGTCCATTTCTCAGCTTCCGCTGTCTTCGCGGTTCCGCCTTGACGTTGCGATGACTTCAGTCATTCGCGACAAACCTGCAACTCAAGATCGGGTCCTTGAAAACCTCAAGCGGCATTGTTGAAAAAGCGCCTTCGAACTTCCTGTGCTGCTGCACCGTTTGGATCCGGGGTCACTATGAACGCGCAGCGCGGAATTCTCAATGCGCTTCGGCCCGCGAAAACGGTAAACCGATGAGACGCCAAAGACCGTGATTGCACGTTTGAAATGAGGAGGAGAAATTGACAAAGAATTACCGCATCATCGGCCGTAAAGACTAGGTAAAGATCCTCGCACGCCGAGTCGATCAAGCGCCCTTCACGTTGATGATTGCGCTGGTTGCGCGCTCGTCGCCGATGCACACGCGCCGTGTTCGGAAACGAACGCTTACAAGAGCGGGTCGGCGCCGCGAAGGTCACATGCGTTAAAAGTGACATCGGCATGTTGACCTCGGGCCCGCAACGCGCCCTTGTCGTGCGAGGATCGAATGAGACGCGAACTTCGGAACTACGATCTGCCGGTCGGTCTGGCTGCGGCGGTCGTGCTCTGCGGCACTTTACTGGCCGGCTGCATCGTCGCTCCGGCCCGGCCGGTGTACTACTCCGGCGAGGTGGTGGCGGTCGCGCCTCCGCCCCCGCCCGAGGAGGTCATCGGCGTCGCGCCGGCACCAGGCTATTTGTGGATCGGCGGCTATTGGGGCTGGAGCGGCGGGCGGCACGAGTGGGTACGGGGCCACTGGGAGGCGCCGCGCCCGGGTTACGCCTGGATGCCGCACCGCTGGGAGCGGGAGGAGCACGGCTGGCGTCTGCATCAGGGGCACTGGGAACGCCGCTGACCTCATAATGGGCGGATGGCCACGGCAAGCGGCGCGGACGGGGGTGTTGCCGGCATTCATGCCGTGGTCGACAGCGTCTACCGCGCCGACTCTCGCCGCGTACTGGCGACGCTGATCCGGCTGCTGGGCGACTTCGATATCGCCGAAGAGGCGCTGCACGACGCCTTCATCGCGGCGGTCGAGCAGTGGCCCGGCGAAGGCGTTCCGCACAATCCTCGCGCCTGGCTCGTATCGACGGGCCGCTTCAAGGCGATCGACCGCATCCGGCGGCGGGCGAAGTTCGACGTGTCGCTCGAAGACGTCGCGGAGCAGATCGAATCCATTGCGGCCCCGGACAGCGCCAGCGATGGGACCCACGTCGAGGATGACCGGCTGCGCCTGATCTTTACCTGCTGCCACCCGGCTCTTGCCCCCGACGCGCAGGTGGCCCTCACGCTGCGCGAGGTCTGCGGCCTGACGACCGAGGAGATCGCGCGCGCCCATCTGACCTCGCCCACGACGGTGGCGCAGAGGATCGTGCGCGCGAAAGCCAAGATCCGCGATGCGCGCATTCCCTACGAAGTGCCCGGCCGCGGGGAGCTGGCCGAGCGGCTCGACGGCGTGCTGCGCGTGATCTACCTGGTGTTCAACGAGGGCTATCTCGCCTCCGCGGGCGAGGCGCTCACGCGCCAGAGCCTGACGGCGGAGGCGATACGGCTGGGGCGGTTGCTGGTGGAGCTGCTGCCCGAGCCCGAAGCCGTGGGGCTGCTCGCGCTGATGCGGCTGCACGAGGCGCGCCGGGCCGCACGCTCCTCGTCCTCCGGAGACATCGTGCTGCTCGCCGAGCAGGACCGCTCGTTGTGGGACCGCGCGCAGATCGCCGACGCGATCGCGCTGGTCGAAGGCGCGCTCAAATCCAGGCGCTTCGGTCCCTATACATTGCAGGCCGCGATCGCCGCCGTTCACGCGGAAGCCCCCAGCGCGCAGGCCACCGACTGGGCGCAGATCGTCGGCCTGTACGACGCGCTGCTGCGCGCCGATCCCTCGCCGGTGGTCGAACTGAATCGGGCCGTAGCGGTGGCGATGCGCGACGGTCCGTCCGCCGGTCTGGCCGCGATCGACGCGATCCTGGGTCGCGGCCAGCTCGCCGACTACCATCTGGCCCACTCGGCCCGCGCCGACCTGTGCCGCCGGATGGGAGATCGCGCCGAAGCCCGCAAGTCCTACCGCAAGGCCCTGGAGCTGGCCCGGCAGGCGTCCGAGCGGCGATTTCTCGAGCGGCGCCTGGCCGACCTCGAAAAATAACTCGCGCGGCTGTCGAAACGGCGTCCCACGGTACGACTAGGGTACGAGGCGCCGGTTTACTTTGCTATTTCCCATGTACCTGTACGCACAATTTGCACAGGGTTTTGCCAGGAGACATCGATGCGATTCATGGTGATGGTCAAGGCGACCAAGGCCTCCGAGTCCGGCGTGCTGCCGGACGAGGGGCTGATCGCCGATATGGGCAAATTCAACGAGGAGCTGATCAAGGCGGGCGTGATGCTCGCCGGGGACGGGCTGCAGCCCAGTTCCAAGGGCGCGCGCGTGCAGTTCTCTGCCGGCAACCGGCGCACGGTGATCGACGGGCCGTTTCCCGAGACGAAGGAATTGATCGCCGGCTACTGGATGTGGAAGGTGAAGTCGAAGCAGGAGGCGCTGCAATGGCTGACGCGCTGCCCGCATCCCTTTCCGGGCCAGGAGGCCGAGATCGAGATTCGACAGGTGTACGAAGCGGAAGACTTTGCCAGATAGGGCAACGCGCGATGTGATCGCGCCGCAATGGCGCCACGCCGGGCCAAAGCCCGGCTATCCTTCCGGCCGAAGCCGGCGTGTCCTGGTCGGATGCGAAGGAGGGGCGCTTGAGGTGCCTTGTCATCGAAGACGATGCCGATACCCGCCGCTATATCTGCAACGGCCTGAGCGAAGCCGGCTACAACGTGCTGGCCTGCGACAACGGCCTGGACGGACTGCATCACGCGACCAACGAATCCTGGGACATCCTGATTCTGGACCGCCTGCTGCCCGGGCAGGTCGACGGGCTGTCGATCGTCGCAAAGCTGCGCGACCTTGGAAAGAGCACGCCGGTTCTGATCGTCAGCGCCCTGACCAGCATCGACGAACGCGTGCGCGGGCTGCGCAGCGGGGGCGACGACTACATATCCAAGCCGTTCGCCTTTTCCGAGCTGCTGGCACGCGTCGAGGCGCTGCTGCGCCGCGTGCAGCCATTGCGCGAAGCCACGCAGCTGCGGGTTGCGGATCTGGCGCTCGATCTGCGCACGCTGCGGGTGGTGCGGGGAGCCACCGCGATCGCGTTGCAGCCGCGCGAGTTCCGCCTGCTCGAATACCTGATGCGCAACGAAGGCCAGGTCGTGACCCGCACGATGCTGCTCGAAGCGGTCTGGGATTGCCACTTTGATCCGCAGACCAACGTGATCGACGTCCAGATCAGCCGGCTGCGCAACAAGATCGACCGGGATTTCTCCCCGGCGCTGATCCACACGGTGCGCGGCGTCGGCTATCGGCTCGGCGCCGATGGTTAGCCTTTCCAAATCGATCACGACCCGCCTCGCGCTGGGCTACGCGGTGCTGGTGGCCGAGGCGATCCTGGTGGCCTCGGGCGTTTTCTACTTCGGCACCATCGGCGTGATGGACCGCCGCGTCGACGGCAAGATCACCGCGATCTCCAATCGCCTGATGGAGACGTTCCAGAACCGCCCGGTCGAAGAGCTGGCCAGGCAGATCGAGTTGGAGCTGAACGACGGCATCGACAGCGACACCGAGATCTTCCTGGTCGTATCGCCGTCGGGTCAACGCGTGGTCGGCAATCTGACGGCCGTACCCGAGGGCGCACGACCGCTCGGCCAGGTCGTCACGGGCGAGGTCGTGCGGGGAGGCAAGCGGGTCAGCGGCCGCCTGATCGCCCGGCAGCTGCCCGATGGCGGATTTCTCTATGTCGGCCGGGACCTGAGCGAGCAGCGGTCGGTCCGCGATCTGGTGGTGCGGGCGCTGGCCGCCGGCGCCGGGGCCTCGCTGGTCGTGCTCGCCGCGGGCGCGCTGCTGTTCCGGCACCAGATCGAAAAGCGCATCGGCCGGATCCGCCGCACGGCCGGGGCAATCGAAGCCGGCGACCTGAAGCAGCGCATTCCGGTCACGAGCGACGACGAGTTCGGGCGCCTGAGCGTTGACATCAATCGGATGCTCGACCGCATCGGGCAACTGGTGGATGGGGTGCGGCACGTGTCCAACGCGATCGCGCACGATCTGCGCACGCCGCTGGGCCGGATCCGCAACAAGCTCGACGAGGCGGTCCGGCATGGCACGACCGCGGCCTCGTCCGAGGCGGCGACCGCGGCCATCGAGGACATCGACCAGCTGATCCTCGTTTTCGAGAAGCTGTTGCAGATCGCCGAAGCCGAATCGGGCGTGCGGGCGAGGTCGTTCGAGGCGGTCGATCTGAATCGCATCGCCAACGACATGGTCGAGCTGTATGACGCGACGGCCGAACAGCAGCAGGTCTCGCTGAAGCCGACCGGCAGCGGAGCGGTGCTGGCCGCGGTCGATCGCAACCTGCTGGCGAGCGCGGTGGCCAGCCTGATCGACAACGCGATCAAGTACGCCGGGCCCGGGGCGACCATCGAGGTCGGCGCTTACACGCAGCCGCAATCGGTTGCGATCGAGGTGCGCGACAACGGTCCCGGCATCCCGGCGCCGGAACGGCCCAAGGTCATCGAGCGCTTCTACCGGCTCGATCAAAGCCGCAATCTGCCCGGCAACGGGCTGGGGCTGTCGATCGTTTCGGCGATCGCGACGCTGCACGGCGGGGCGTTGCAACTGGAAGATGCTTCGCCGGGCCTTCTGGCCCGCATCGTTCTTCCGATCGGACCGGCGGTGCAAGCCGTCGCCGACGCCGCAACCGCCTAGACAGGGTGAACCGCCGACGGCAGCAGTCCCTACGGACCGCCGAAAACCTTTCCAATCTGTAATTCTGCGGACAGCAAACCGCAAACCGCTCCGCCTTAAATTGGGGCGCTCCGCGCTCGGGTGGGTGTGTATGCGGCTGCGCAGAAATTTCGCGGGCTTTGGCGCCATGACGATGGTGATTGCGGCCACCGCCGCCGTCGCTTTCTATGGCGGGCAGGTCTCGGGCGGGCGCAATGCCGGCTCGGTCCAGGCGGCCGAGCCGGTCGCTGCCGCCAGAGCGGTCGACCCCGACAGCGTGACGCTGACCGATGAGCAGACCAAGGCGGTCAAGGTGGCTGTCGTGGTCGAGCACGATTTCGTCGCCAGGCACGAAACGGAGGGCTGGATCGACTTCAACGAGGACCGCAGTGTGCAGGTGTTTCCCCAGTGGCCGGGCCGGATCGCCCGCGTGATCGCCAAGGCGGGCGACGACGTCAAGCAGGGCGATGTGCTGTTCACGATCGACAGCACCGACCTGGTGAGCGTCGAGTCGAACCTGATCGCTGCGGCGGGCGTTCAGCAGCTGACCACGCGTGCGCTGGAGCGCGCGCGCGCGATGCTCGAATCGCAGAGCATCGCCCAAAAGGACTTCGATCAGGCCGCCGCCGACCAGCAGACGGCGCAGGCCAACCTGGAAGCGGCGCGCACGGCGGTGCGCATCTTCGGCAAGACCGACGCCGAGATCGATCGGATCGTCGCAAGCCGCAGCACGGCGGCCGAACTGCGCATCCGCAGCCCGATCGACGGGCGCGTGACCGTACGCAACGCCGCTCCGGGCCTGCTGGTGCAACCCGGCAATGGACCGGCCCCGTTCACCGTAGCCGACATCTCCACGATGTGGATGATTGCCAACGTCGCCGAGGACGAGGCGCCGCGCGTTCGCCTGGCGCAGCCCGTGGAGGCGTCGTTGACCGCCTTTCCCGACCGTACGTTCCACGGCAGTGTCAGCCACATCGGTGCCGCGGTGGACCCGAACACGCACCGGGTCACGGTTCGCTCCGAAATCCGGGATTCGCGCCATAAACTGCGGGCGCAGATGCTCGGCACCTTCGTGATTCGCACCGGGGCAGCCGTGCGTTCGCCCGCGGTTGCGCCGGCCGCGGTGGTGCGCGAGGGCGACGGCACGATGGAAGTGTTCGTTACGACGGTCCCGCATCGATTCGTACGCCGCACGGTGAAGATCGGCATGCAACAGGACGGGCTGGACCAGATCGTCGAGGGCGTCGCGGCGGGCGAGCGCATCGCCGCCGATGGCGCCCTGTTTCTGGCCAACGAGCTCGCGCTGCAGGCCCGATAACCGCCCCGCGGCGCCGGCTCGCGCGCGCGGCTCAATTTACTCAGGGGCTGCAACGTGCTCAGAGGCATCCTGGCGATCGTGCTCACGCGGCGTCCAGTCGTGCTGCTGGCGGTGCTGGCCTTCCTGGTCGCGGGCCTGGCCGCATTCGCAAGGCTGAACATCGAGGCATACCCGAATCCGGCGCCAGTGATTCTGGAGATCACGGCTCAAGCACCGGGTTCATCGGCCGAGGAGATGGAGCGCTACTACACGCGCCCGATGGAAATCGGGCTGGCCACCACGCCCGGCGTCGACAATATCCGCTCCACGTCCACCTACGGCCTGTCGTTCGTCCGCGTGACCTTCCGATACGGCGTCGACTACTACTTCGCCTATACGCAGGCCGCGCTGAGTCTGCAGCAGAACGTGAACCTGCCCAATGGCGTGTCGGCCCAGATCCAGGCCTCGAGCCTGGTCGGCGAGATCTTCCGCTACCAGCTGGTCGGTCCGCCGCACTTCGGGCTCGCAAACCTTCGCGCCGTGCAGGACTGGGTTGTCACACGCCGGCTGCTGACGGTGCCGGGCGTGGCGCAGGTCGTCACCTGGGGCGGCACGACCAAGCAGTACGAGGTCGAGGCCGACATGGGCAGGCTGCAGGGATACGGCATCACGCTGCCGCAGCTGATCGGCGCACTGGGCAACGCCAATATCAACGTCGGTGGCCGCACGATCAACCTGGGCCAGCAGTCGGTCAACATCCGCGGCGTGGGGCTGATCCGCGACACGACCGACATCGGCGACGTCGTTCTGGCGCAGTCGAACGCGACACCGGTGCGTGTGAGGGACGTGGCGACGATCCGGGTCGGCTACCTGCCGCGCCTGGGCAAAGCGGGCCGCGACGACCAGGACGACGTGGTCACCGCCATCGTCGTGATGAACCGGACATTGCGGACCAACGAGGTCATCGCCCGCGTCAAGAGCGAGGTCGAGCGGATCAACCACGACGGCACGCTGCCCGCCGGCGTCCGGATGGTGCCGTTTTACGACCGCACCACCCTGGTCAATGTCACCACCCGCACGGTGCTGCACAACCTCGTGATCGGCTGCCTGCTGGTGTTCCTGATCCAATGGGTCTTTCTCGGCAATCTGAGCAGCGCGCTGATCGTCAGTGCCAACATCCCGTTCGCGCTGTTTTTCAGCGTGATCGTGCTGCTGCTGACGGGCGACTCGGCCAACCTGCTGTCGCTCGGGGCGATCGATTTCGGAATCATCGTCGACTCCGCGGTGATCCTGGTCGAAAACGTGTTCCACAACCTGCAAAGGCCGCGCGAGGAACGCTTGTCGCTGCTGGCCGAGTTCTCCCAGCGCTGGCACGACCCGCAGTTACCGGCCGAGTCCAGGCGCATCTGGACCAACCGTTTACGGATGGTTTTCATGAGTGCGCTGCAGGTCGACCGCGCGGTGCTGTACTCGTCGGCGATCATGGTGGCGGCGTTCATCCCCCTGTACACGATGCAGGGCGTCGAAGGCCAGATCTTCAACCCGATGGCTCGCACCTACGCCTATGCACTGACCGGTGCGCTGCTGGCGACCTTCACGATGACGCCGGTGCTGTCGTCGGTGCTGCTGCCCCGGCGCGTGAAGACGGCCGAGACTTTGATCGTCGCCGGCATTCGTAGGCTGTACTCGCCGGTGCTGCGCTGGGCCCTGGAGCACCGCGCGGCCACGGTCGGCGCCGGGCTCTCATTCCTGGCCGTGGCTGCGCTGCTGCTGTTGCGAATCGGTACCGAATTCCTGCCGGCGCTGGAGGAAGGCAACCTGTGGATCCGCGCGACGATGCCGCCGACGATCTCGCTCGAGGCCGGTATGGACAAAGTGAATCGGATGCGCGCGATCTTGAAGAGCCACCCGGAGGTCCTCACGGTCGTGTCCCAGCACGGCCGGCCCGACGACGGCTCCGATGCCGCGGGGTTTTATAACGCCGAGTTCTTCGTACCGCTTAAACCGTTCGACGAATGGCCGCGCGGGTACACGAAGGACCAGCTGCTCGATGAGCTGCAGAGGCAGTTCCGCGCCGAATTTCCGGGAGTCGAATTCAACTTCTCGCAGTACATCCAGGACAACATCGAGGAGGGGCTGTCGGGTGTCAAGGGGGCGAACTCGGTCAAGATCATCGGACCGGATCTGCAGGTGCTGGAAAAACTGGCCGACCAGGTGTTGCACCAGATGGGGCAGGTCAGAGGAGTCGAGGATCTGGGGGTGTTCCGCGTGCTGGGGCAGCCGAACCTGAACATCACGGTCGATCGCCGCAAGGCGGCCCGCTACGGCCTGAACACGGGCGACGTGAACTCCGTCGTGCAGGCGGCCGCTGGCGGAACGCAGGCCACCACGGTGCTCGAAGGCGACCGCCAGTTCGCGCTGACGGTGCGGCTGGCACCGCGTTACCGCTCGAACCCGGAGGCGGTCGGCAACATCATGGTCGGGTACGCGACGCCCGGCGGGGCGAACGCGTACATTCCGCTGCGGGAGCTGGCGTCGATCGGGCTGGGCACGGGCGCCTCCTACATCTACCACGAGAGCAACGAGCGCTACATACCGGTGAAATTCAGCGTGCGCGGGCGTGATCTGGGCAGTACGGTGGCGGATGCCGAAGGGCGCATTCGCAGTAACGTGCAACTGCCGCAGGGCTACCGGATCGAATGGGCCGGCGAATTCGAGGAGCTCCGGCAGGCGCAGCGGCGCCTGGCCATCGTGGCGCCGATCGCCATCGGCGCTATCCTGCTGCTGCTGTATATGCTGTTCAATTCTCTGCGCGACAGCCTGCTGACGCTGGCGGGCATTCCGTTTTCGGCGGCCGGCGGACTGATCGCGCTGTATGTTTCCGGGCTGAACCTGAGCATTTCGGCGGCGATCGGCTTCGTGTCGCTGTTCGGCGTATCGGTGATGAACGGCATCCTGATCCTGACCTATTTCAATCACCTGGTGGCCGAAGGCAAGGAACCGCTGGAGGCCATGCGGACCGCGGCCGAGCAGCAGATGCGCCCGATGCTGATGATGGCGCTGTCGGCCTGTATCGGCCTGCTGCCGGCCGCCGTGGCCACCGGTATCGGCAGCCAGGTGCAGCGGCCGCTGGCCACGGTCGTGGTGGGCGGCATGCTGCTGGGGCCGATCATGCTGCTGATCGTGGCGCCCGCGCTGCAGGTGATGGTGCTGAACTGGTCGGTGCAGCGGGGCGGCGGTGCCTCGCCCAGACCCGTGGAGAGCGAAGATGAGCCGTGAAAGCTCCCCTCTCCCGCTTGCGGGAGAGGGGCCGGGGGTGAGGGTGGTCGGCGAGAGGGGACAGTGGGGTGTCGGCATGCTCGCGTCCCTGCTGTGCACCGCCTGCACGGTCGGACCCGACTTTCAGCGCCCGCCGCCGCCCGATGCGCACGCTTACGTGCGCGAGCCTTTGACCGGCACCACCGCTGCGCCGGCCACGGGCGGCGCGGCGCAGACCTTCAAGGAGGGCGCCGAGGTGCCGGCAAACTGGTGGGCCGGATTCGGATCGCCCCCGATCGATGAGCTGGTCCAGCGCGCCTTCGAACACAATCCGACCGTCGATGCGGCCCGGGCCGCGCTGCGCCAGGCGCACGAATCCACCGCGGCGCAGTTCGGCGCCTACTTCCCCGTCCTGGCGGCGAGCTATTCGCCCAGTCGCGCCGAGAACCCCGTCGGCACGATCGCGCCCACCTTGAGCTCGAACGTGCCGGTGTACACGCTGCACACCGCGCAGGTCAGCGTCGGGTTCGTCCCCGACGTGTTCGGCCTGAACCGGCGCGCGGTCGAATCGCTGACTGCCCAGGAGGAGTCGCAGAGTTTCCAGCTCCAGGCGGCCTACCTGACGCTGGCCTCCAACGTGGTGGCCGCGGCGATCCAGCAGGCGGCGTTGCAGGCTCAGATCGAGGCGACCGACGAGATCATCCGGGCCGAAAGACGCTCCCTGGAGCTGCTGCGCGAACAGGCGCGTCTGGGATACGCGTCGGCCCTGGACGTGGCCACGCAGGAATCCGTTCTGGCGCAGGGCGAGCAGGCGCTGCCGCCGCTGAAAAAACAGCTCGAGCAGACCCGCGATCTGCTGGCGGTGCTCACGGGCGAGGTGCCGGCGCAGGGGCGGCCCGCGCAGATCGATCTGGACGCGCTGAAGCTGCCCGAGGAGTTGCCGCTGAGCGTGCCATCGAACCTGGTCGAGCACCGCCCCGATGTGCGGGCCGCCGAGGCACAGGTGCACTCGGCCAGCGCCCAGGTCGGCGTCGCGGTGGCCAACCGCCTGCCGCAGTTCCCGATCTCCGCCAACTACGGCGGCACCGCAACCCAGTTTGCGCGGATGTTCGCCGACCACAACCAGTTCTGGGCGATCACGGGCAGCGTGACCCAGACGGTCTTCGACTTCGGCACGCTGCGGCACCGGCAGCGCGCGGCCGAGGCGGCGCTCGACCAGGTGACCGCGCAGTACCGCAGCGTCGTGCTGACCGCGTTTCAGAACGTCGCCGACAGCCTGTACGCGCTGCAGGGCGATGCCGATTCGCTCGCGGCCTCGTTGAAGTCGGAAGCCGCCGCCCGCAAGACGCTGGACCTGACGCGCCGCCAGCTCGATGCCGGCGCGGTCAACGTGCTGGCGCTGCTCAGCGCCCAGCAAGCCTACCAGCAGACGCGCATCTCGCGCGTGCAGGCGCAGGCCGCGCGTTACACCGACACGGCGGCCCTGTACCAGGCGCTGGGCGGCGGCCGGCTGAGCGAGGTCGCGACCCGGTGATCAGCGTGAGGCGCGCCATCGTCACCGGCGGCAGCGGCGGCATCGGCAGCGCGATCTGCCGGCGCCTGGCCGCAGACGGGAACCATGTGCTGGTGCATTCGAATACGAATCGCGAATCGGCGCTGCGGGTGGTCGGCGAGATCGCCGCCGCCGGTGGTTCGGCTCAGGCTGTTTGCTTCGACATCGCCGATTGTGCGCAGACCCGCGACGCCCTCGAAGCGGTGCTGCTGAACGGCACCATCCACATCGTCGTCAACAACGCCGGCGTTCACGACGACGCCGTATTCGCAGGAATGCGCCTCGAACAATGGCGCCGCGTGATCGACGTTTCGGTTCACGGCTTCTTTCACGTGACTCAGCCGCTGACGCTGCCGATGGTGCGCGAGCGCTGGGGGCGCATCATCAACATCTCCTCGATCAGCGCCCTCGTGGGTCATCGCGGGCAGGTTAACTACGCGGCCGCCAAGGGCGCGCTGAATGCGGCCACCCGGTCCCTGGCGGCAGAGCTGGCCAGCCGCGGCGTCACCGTCAACGCCGTTGCGCCCGGCATCATCGACACGCCGATGACCCGCGGCGTGTTCGACCGCGCGGCCATCGAGTCGCTGGTTCCGATGAAGCGCGCCGGCACGGCGCAGGAGGTTGCCGACCTGGTCGGGTTCCTCGCCTCGGACCAGGCCTCCTACATCACCGGCCAGGTCATCGCCATTCATGGCGGGATGTTCTAGACAGCCCTCACCCCCTCCCCTCTCCCGCTGCGCGGGCGAGGGGCGATCCAGCGTGCCCGTGCGAACGCGGGAGAGGGGAGGGGGTGAGGGCTCCGATAAAATGGGTGGATCGCGGTCCGGCGGATCGCCCAACCCGAGAGCTTCCCATGTCCAGCGCACAGATCCCCGAGGAAGCCGGCCCCGCATCGGGTTCGGGACAGGATTGCGGCCTCGTCGACGAGCTTTGCGCGTTGATCGTGTCATCCCTGAACCTCGCAGATGTGCCGTCCGGTACGAATGCCGACACGCCGCTGTACGGGGACGGCCTGGGGCTGGATTCGATTGACATTCTCGAAATCGCCCTGGTGGTGTCCAAGCGCTACGGTCTGCAGCTTCGGGCCGATGACGGCAACAACGCCGAGATCTTCCGGTCGCTGGGCTCGTTGGCCGCTTACGTCGCCGCGCACCGCACGAAATGAATGAATCGCCGCTGCGTGTCAAGCTTCAGGTCCCACAGACCCATCCGATGTTTGGCGGGCACTTCCCCGGCCATCCGGTCGTTCCGGGAGCGTGGCTGCTGGCGCAGGCCATACAGGCTCTCGAAACAGCCGCTGGCGCGTCCTTCGCGTGGCGCCACGTGGAAAGCGCCAAATTCCGTACTGCGGTACGGCCGGGCGCCTGCCTGGACCTGACCTTGACCCGGAGGGGGCCGAGCGGCCTCGAGCTCACTATTTCTGAAGGCAGCGAACCGGCGGCGAGCGTGCGCTTCGGAACGGTATAGTGCACGCGGACGCATCGAAACTGCTGCCCGCGTGTGTATCCGCTGACGCTTTCGCGATTCACCCTGACAAGTTGTCTCGGAAGCGGTCTGGAGGCGACGCGCCGTGCGCTCGCTGACGGCCGTTCGGGGCTGACGCACTGGCGCGTCGACGATTCCGGGTTCGACACCTTCGTCGGCCGGGTGCCGGCGCTTTCGGACATGCGCCTTCCCCAGCCCTGGGCCGACTGGGAATGCCGCAACAACCGTCTCGCATACCTGGCGCTGCACCAGGATGACTTCGCCGACTGCGTGGCGCGGGCGGCGCTGCGCTACGGCGCCCGGCGGGTGGGCGTGTTCATCGGAACCACCACATCGGGCATACGCGAGACCGAGGACGCTTTCGCCCGCCGCGACGCCGACGGAGCGCTGCCGGCTTGCTTTCGTTATCGACACGCGCACGCCGGTTTCGCGGTAGCCGATTTCGTGCGCAGCGTGCTCGGGCTGAAGGGTCCGGCCACGGTGATCTCGACCGCGTGCTCGTCGAGCGCCAAGGTATTTCCGGCCGCTGCCCGGATGATCGCGTCCGGCACGATCGATGCCGCCGTGGTCGGAGGCGTCGACACCTTGTGCGGCACGACGTTGTTCGGCTTCCGATCTCTCGAGCTGCTCGCGCAGACGCCTTGCCAGCCTTTCGACGTTGACCGCACCGGCTTGTCGCTGGGAGAGGCCGGAGCCTTCGTGCTGCTGGAGCGCGCCGCCGGCGCGGCGGCCCCGGACGATGTCCTGCTGCTCGGCGCGGGCGAGTCGAGCGACGCCTACCACATGTCGACCCCGCATCCCGAAGGCCTGGGCGCTCGTCTCGCGATCGAGTCCGCGCTGGCGTCCGCACGCCTTTCGGCACAGGACATCGACTACGTGAACCTGCACGGCACGGGCACCCGCACCAACGATCCGGCCGAAGACAAGGCCGTCACGGGCCTGCTCGGACTGCGCGTTCCCTGCAGTTCGACCAAGGGGGTCACGGGCCACGCGTTGGGCGCGGCGGGCGCCGTCGAGGCCATCGTCAGCGCGCTGGCCGTTCAGATGCGCATCCTTCCGGGCGGCGTCACCACGCAGCGGCAGGATCCGGCCTTGCACTGCAACTTTCTGCGAGCTCCGCAAACAGGCCGTGTGCGGCGCGTCCTGAGCAATTCATTCGGATTTGGCGGCACCAACTGCGCCTTGTTGATCGGCGCGGCGGCGGCCTGATGAGCGATCCGGCGCGCGCATCGATGTGGCTGAGGGGAATCGGCGTCTGCGGTTCCCACCTCCATACGTGGCCGTCCGTGCGGGTCATCCTGCGCGGCGAAGGCCCGCTGCCGGCGCAGGCTGCGCCGATTCCGTTGTGTTCGAGGCTGCCCGCGGCGGAGCGGCGCCGCGCCAGCAAGGTCGTCAATCTTGCGATGGGCGCCGGGCTGGAGGCGGCCACGTCCGCAGGACTGGACATGGCGACCCTGCCGACCGTGTTCGCGACGTCCAGCGCGGACGGCGAAAACTGCCATGCGATCTGCACCGCACTGGCATCGAAGGATCCCAGCGACCACCTGCTGTCTCCGACACGTTTTCACAATTCGGTGACGAACGCGGCAGCAGGATACTGGGCCATCGCGATGGGTGCGATGGCGCCGTCGACGACGCTGACCACCTATGACGGCTGCTTTGCAGCGGCGCTCCTGGAGGCCCAAGGCGCCTTGGCGACCGGGACGCAAGACGTACTGGTGACCGTTTTCGATGCGCCCTACCCGGAGCCGCTGCACAGCAAGAGGCCGATTGTTTCTTCCCTGGGCGTGGCGCTCGCCTTGAGCGCCCACGCCGGGCCCGGCCGCCTGGCCAGGTTTCGCCTGGGCCTGACCGACGATGCGGCCGATCGCATGGGGTTCACCGGCCTGGAAGCGATACGCTGCGGCTCGCCGCCGGGCCGGGGCCTGGTGCTGCTCGAACGCATTGCGCGGGGGCACCATGGCATCGTCCGGCTGGACTATCTCGATGACCTGCGGCTCGCGATCGACATCGAGCCGGCATGACCAGCCTGGACCGGCAGCAGATCGCGCGCATCATTCCGCACGGCGGAACGATGGTGCTGATCGACGAAGTGATCCACTGGGATGAGCACCGTCTGCTGGCCCGCACGGAGAGCCACCTGCGCGCGGACAACCCGCTGCGGGACGAGCGGGGCCTGCACATCGCCTGCGGCATCGAATATGCGGCGCAAGCCATGGCGCTGCACGGCGTCCTGCGGGGCGTGCGCCCCGGCGAGGGTCAACCCGGACGGCCGCGCGCCGGGTTGCTGGCCAGCGTGCGCGAGGTCAGGTTCCTGGCACACCGCCTGGACGAGGACTCGACGGTCCTGCTGATCGAGGCGGACCTGGTGTCCGGCGACCTGCAGGTGGCGATGTACGAGTTCGCGGTGCGCTCGCCGGTGCGCGCCCTGCTGACGGGTCGCGCAACCGTCGTGCTGGACGCGCTCAACCTGCTCGATCCGCCGTCCGGCGCCGGCCCAGCAGCCGAGGCAGGCGCAGGATGAATTCGACCATCAGGCGCACGTGCATCCAGGTCAGCAGCGCGTTGTCCCGCACGTATCGAAAGTGCGAAACGCCGCCGCACTCTCGGGCGAAATAGCGCACCGGCGCCGGCACATTCACCGGCCGCACACCGGCCCAGCACAGGCGGACGGCGGCCTCGGGATCGAAGTCGAAGCGCCGCATCCAGCGGTGGCGCTGCGCGATGGCCAGCAACGGTCCGATCGGGTATACGCGAAAGCCGAACAGCGAGTCGCCGATTCCCAGGTTCAGCGTTTCCAGATTGGCCCACCAGTTGGATATGCGGCGGCCGCGCACGCGCAGCGGCGGGGCGTCGGCATCGAACTGCGGCACGCCCACGATCAGGCAATCGGGCCGGGCGGCCGATTGCGCCATGAACTCGCCGATGCTTTGCGCCGGGTGCTGGCCATCCGAATCCATCGTCAGTACGTGCGTGTACCCCTGCTGCGCTGCCAGGCGCGCACCGTGCAGGACGGCCGCCCCTTTGCCGCGATTGCGGTCCAGAACGATGACACGCACGCCCGCGTCGGCCTGCGCCAGTGCCAGCAATTGTTCGGCCGAGCCATCGTTGCTGCCGTCGACAACCACCCAGACCGGGCACCACGCGGCGCGCGCCGAACGCACGGTCGAGACGACGCCCGGGCCCGGGTTGTAGCTGGGCATCAGCACCAGGTGCGTGGGCGAGCACGGCGCCTGCGGCATCTTCAACGATTCATCGACATTGACCGGACGACTGCGCCGCGGCGGCGGTGGCGCTAATAATCCTCGTCCCTCGGCGGCACCCGGACCGAGGACTCGCCGACCAGCACGGCGATCCCGATGCCGCCGTAGATCGAGTGGCTGCTGCGAACCAGTGGGCTGTTCTCGAACACGGCGCCTTCGATCGAGTCGTAACGCCCGAATGCGCCGACCCAGAAGCGCCGGAAGCGCTTGGACAGCGCCGTTGTGAATTGCGCGCCGGAATACCCGCCGGATGCGGCATACGCAGGCCGCGTCGCGGTGGCGAATGCCCGATCGACCGAATAGTAGGTCTCGTTCAGGTGGCGGGTCGCGAACAGCGGACCGCCCTGCAGCCCCAGGTTCCAGCCGGGAGCGCGCACCGGGTCGGTCAGGTCCAGGTTCAGCCGCGGGCTCGTGATCCAGCCCAGCAAGCGGGGCGGCCACTGGATGCTGAACGCCGCCCGCACCGGAAACGACGCCATCAACCGGGTTCCGCGGTTCTGCCCGCGCCAGAGCGTCCAGTCGAGCGCCGGTCCGAACTCGACTTCAGGCTTCAGATCGGGCATGCCGGCGCGCGTATCGGAGTGGCTGCTCGGCACCGGCAGCGACGCACCGACGCTGACGTTCAGCTTCACATTCTTCGATTCGAACAGGATGCCGCGCACGCCCTCGCGCTCATCGGCGCGCAAAAACTCGCCCCGGTAGACGAAATACACCGAGGGCAGGACCAGGTTGCGGTACTGGTCCGAGCCGCGATAGTACGGAAGGCGCAGGCCGGCCGGCCCGATGCCGAACTCCCACAGCGGCTCATCCTGACCCCAGCTCGCCGCCGGCAACAGGCTCGCGAAGGCGAGCGCGGCTGCCAGCGCCTGCGCGCGCACAGCCCGCCGGCGCGCGCTGTCCGAGCCGGTCAATCAGGCCCCGAGCGGCCGGCGCATTTCCAGCCTCGAAAGGAGTGCGAAAACGGCGCCGAGCGCCGCCCCGGCTGCCACGTCGACCGCCACGTGCTGTTTGGTGGCCATGGTCGAGTATGCGATGGCCACGCACCAGATCGCGTTGGCCCAGCGGGCCCCGCGCGGCAGACCCAGCGCCGGCAGCTGCCAGTTCAACCGGAACGCGGCGTACACCGAAGCGGCCACGTGCAGCGATGGACAGGCATTGCCGGCGGCGTCCACTCCCTTCAGAAACCCCATGCCCGGATACAGGTCCCAACGAATGTCGGCGGGCGGCACGGCGTTGGGCCAGAAGCGGAAAATCGACAGGCCGGTCAAGCACAGCGCACCCATCCAGGCCCCGGAGCTGATCACCTCGCGGCGGGTCAGCATCAGCGTCTGCGGCAGGCAGATATACACCCAAACCGAGAAGTAAACGGGCAGGGCGAGCGGCTCGAATCCGATGAGCCGATCCAACAGCGTGACCGGCATCACGCGCACTGGATACGCCGGGTGATTGAGCAAGTAGAAGTATCCCGCGAAGAAGGACGCCATGAATCCGAGCGTTCCGAAGCACTTGAACCAGAAGTGCGTCATGACCGTCGAAACCAGTCGACGCCAGACCCCCCTATCGAAGGCGGGCATTGTCGCAGGCGGATGCACCGGTTTCAACGATTCTCCTCATCGCGCAGTGCACCCCATGCAGCGCAGCGCTGCTTTGCCGCCTGTCGATCGCGCCAGTACAATGCCGCCCGCAGAAGAGCTGCTTTCGCCTTGAGGGCTCGAGCGAGGCGCCGTGATCACGAACAGACGGACGTTGCATCTGGCGATCGTCCTGACGGCGGCAGCAGCCTATCTGTGCCTGAGTTATTTTATAGCGGCGTCGGACTAGATCATCCAGACCTATCCCGATTACTCCAGGCCTCAAAAGCTTCGCTGACGCAACGTGGATTGTCTGCCGCTGCTGCCGGACGGCGTCGCCGATCATGGGCTCGCCTACCGCCATGGGCGCGCGATGGGGCGCGATGCGTTCCTTGGCGAGGTGCTGGCGCTGGCCGACCGCTTGCCGCAGACGGCGCACGCGCTCAATGTCTGCCGGGACCGCTATTGGTTTGCGGTCGCACTGCTTGCAGCCATTTGCCGCAATACCCGCACCCACTTGCCCGGCTCGACGGCGCCCGAGAGCATCGCAGGGCTGTGCGCCGAGCTTCCCGGGGTCGTCTGCCTCGGCGACCAGGCCTCGCCTCTGACCGCGAGCGCACCCTACGTCAGGGTGTCGGACGATGGATCCGGCCCGGCCGGTGCCGCGCCGCAGGCCCCATCGATTCCGGCCGACCGTCCGGTCGTGACCGTGTTCACTTCGGGATCCACCGGCAGGCCGCGACCGCACCGCAAGACCTTCGGTCGCCTTGTGCAGAACGCACGCGCCGAAGCGTCCATCATGTGGGATGCCGCGGGAGGCCCCTGTTCGGTCATCGGCACGGTACCGTCGCAGCACATGTACGGGCTGGAATCGACGATATTGCTGCCGATCTTCTGCGGCGGGCGCCTGAGCCCGCGCGTTCCATTCTTTCCGACCGACATCTGCCAGGCGCTGGAAGAAATGCCGCAGCCGCGGCTGCTGGTCACGACCCCGTTTCACCTGCGCAAGCTGCTCGATGCGGGTCTCGATATTCCTTCTGTGGCGGCGGTGGTCTGCTCCACGGCGACGCTGCCGCCCGCGCTGGCCGAAGAGGTCGAGCGCCGTCTGCAGGCGCCGTTGATCGAGATCTATGGCTCCACCGAGACGGGTCAGCTCGCAACCCGTCGGCCGACCGTCCGGGTCGAATGGGATGTCTACGCCGGCATCACGCTCACGCAGGCGGATGGGAGAACCACCGCGGACGGCGGCCACCTGGAGCAGGCCTATGCGCTGAACGACGTGGTCGAGTTGCTGGGCGCTGCACGATTTCGCCTGCTCGGCAGGAATTCGGACATGGTCAATATCGCCGGAAAGCGCAGCTCTCTGGGATACCTGAATCACATCCTGATGAGCGTGCCCGGCGTCCAGGATGGAGCATTTTGCCTGCCCGCCCACAACGCGGTCGGCGACGTTTCCCGGCTGGCCGCGTTCGTGGTCGCGCCGCAATTGAACTCCCGCCAGATCCTGGCGGCCTTGCGCGCGCACATCGATCCGGTGTTTCTTCCGCGCCCGATCGTTTTCGTCGATCTGCTGCCGCGCAACGAAACGGGCAAGATTGCTGCAACCGCCATGGACGCGCTGATCGCCCGCCACTTTCCGCACCGGGCGTGAGGTGAGCGCTCAACCCGAATGGATGCAGCGCTCCGAGCGCGGCAACCGGTTCTGGCTGGCCGCGATGCGCTGGATCTCGCTCACGTTCGGGCGCCGCGCCTCCCGGGCGCTGCTTCCCTTCATTGCACTGTATTTCACGATGGCAGTGCCCGCGGCGCGCCGGTCTTCCAGGGACTACCTGCGGCGCTGCCTGCCACGCCAGCCCACCCTCCTCGACGTCCATCGTCATGTCCTGGCGTTCTCCGCCACGATCCACGATCGCATCTATATCCTGAACGACCGGTGCGATCTGTTCGACCTGCGCCTGTCCGGAGCAGAGCGGCTGCATGCCGATATCGGTGCGCAGCGCGGCGTTTTCCTGTTCGGCGCCCACCTGGGCAGCTTTGAAATCCTGCGCGCCGCGGCCCGCACTCTGCCTGGGCTGCGCGTGTTCATGGCGATGTACCCGGACAACGCCCGCGAGGTCAACCGCATGCTGGCGGCCATCCATCCGTCGGCCATGCAGGACATCATCGAGCTGGGTCACGTCGACTCGATGCTGCGCGTTCATCAGCGCTTGACGCAGGGCGGCGTGATCGGAGTCCTGGCCGACCGCGCGGTCGGTCCGAGCCATTTCGTCCGCGTTCCTTTTCTCGGGTCGCCGGCGCAATTTCCGTCGGGCCCCTTCCGGATGGCCGCGATCCTGCGCCGTCCGGTGTATTTCATGGCGGGGCTGTACCGGGGAGGCAACCGCTACGATCTGCACTTCGAATGGCTGACGGACTTTTCAAGGCCTGTGGACCATCGAAACGACGCCGAACGGGAACTTCTGGCCGGTTATGTCGCGGCGCTGGAGCGGCACTGCCGGGCCGCGCCCCACAACTGGTTCAATTTCTACGATTTCTGGAGATCGGCCGGGGCCGCCGAAGCCTTGGCGGAGCCGGCCGGGCACGACGGGGCTTGATGTGGTGCTGGGACGGACTGCCGTGGGCCTGACGATCGCTGTCGCGCTGGCGGTGGCGATGGCCAGCGACTGGCAATTGGCCGACCTGATGCACACGCTCAGCCAGAACCAGCCGCAGCAGGCGACTTTCGTCGAAAAGCGTTACCTGAGCGTCCTCAACCAGCCCCTGGAGTCTTCCGGCGAGCTGACCTTCATCCCGCCGAACCGGCTGGAGAAGCGCACGCTGAAACCGAAGCCCGAATCGCTGATCGTCGACGGCGATGTCCTGATCGTGGAGCAGTCGAATCGGCGCCACCTCAGAGTGAATCTGCGGGAGCGCCCCGATATCTCCGCCTTCGTCGAAAGCATCCGCGCCACCCTGGCCGGCGACCAGCCTGCGCTGGAGAAGGTCTACTCGATCGAGTTGTCGGGTACCGCGGACAAATGGCGGCTTTCCCTGGTGCCGCGGCGGCAGGAGATGGTGCGGATCGTCTCCCGCATTCAAATCGCCGGATCGCAGGGTGACCTGGCCACCATCGAGTTCGACTTCGCCGACGGCGACCGCTCTGAAATGGTCGTTGCCAAAGCGCGGAGCCGATGATGCCCAGCGGCCGCCTGCGGGCGCTGGCCATCTTGTTGATAGTATTTTTCGCCTGCGGGTTCGTGATACTGCGGACCCGCTTCGTGTCCGACCTGTCCGCGTTCATGCCCCGGTCGCCGACCGAGCGGCAGCGGTTGCTGCTCGAGCAGTTTCGCGACGGCGTGATCGCCCGCCTCGTGATGATCGGGATCGAGGGCGGCGACGCCGCGGAGCGGGCCCGGCTGTCGCGCGAGCTGGCGGCCAGGTTGCGAAGCGACCGGCAGCTGTTCGTCGGAGTGCAAAACGGGGATGCGGCCACGGCGCAGCGCGATCGAGACTACTTCTTTCAGAACCGCTACCTGCTCGCTCCCGACATTTCACCGGAGCATTTCACGGCCGAGGGCCTGCATGCGGCCCTGCTCGAATCGCTCGATGCACTGTCCGGCGATGCCGGGCTGCTGTTCAAGGGTATTTTCCCGCGCGACCCCACGGGCGAGACGCTGAAGGTTCTCGAGCGCTTCGAGGGCCACTCCCAGCCCCGCACGGTCGAAGGTGTCTGGGCATCGCCGGACGGGGAACTGGCGCTGCTGCTGGTGCAGACGCGCGCGGCGGGCTCGGACATCGAGGCGCAGTCGCGCATCGTTTCGCACATTCGACAGGTCTTCGTGCGGATCGAGGATCGCAAACCGGACACCCGGCTCCTGATGAGCGGTACAGGGGTCCTTTCGGTGGCGTCCCGTTCGGCCATCGAAGGCGAAATTGCCAGGCTGGCGATGGCCAGCCTGGTGCTGGTCAGCTGCCTGCTGCTGGCCGTCTATCGCTCGCCGGTGCTGTTCCTGTTGGGGATGCTTCCGGTCGTTTTGGGCGCGTTGGTCGGGATCGCCGCCGTCAGCCTCGGCTTCGGCCGCGTCCACAGCCTGACGCTCGGTTTCGGCACCACGCTGATCGGCGAGGCGGTGGACTACTCGATATATTTCTTCATCCAGTGCTTGGGAGGAGCCAGTTCCGAGCGCTTCTGGCCCACGATCGCGCTGGGCGTGTTGACCTCGATCGCCGGCTATTCGGTCCTGCTGTTTTCCGGATTCCCGAGCCTGGCGCAGTTGGGCTTGTACTCGATCAGCGGCCTGGTGGCCGCAGCGCTGGCCGCCCGCTACCTGCTGCCGGAGCTGATGCCGCGCCGGACCAGAGTGCGTGATCTTCGGCGCACCGGGGCCGTGCTGGAGCGGCTGTTCAACCAGGCCGCCGGCCTGCGCTGGGCGGCGCTCGCCATCGTTCTTGCCGCGGGCGCCGTCATCCTCGCGCATTCGGGCCGGATCTGGAATCGTCAACTGAACGCGCTCAGCCCGGTCACGCAGGAAGACCAGCGCACGGATGCGCGGCTTCGAAGCGGCCTGGGTGTTTCCGACATGCGGTACGTGGCGGCTTTCGCCGCCAACGACGAACAGTCCGCCCTGCAGAAGGCCGAGCAGGCCGGCAACGTCCTGCAGGACCTGGTCGATCGCGGAGTCATCGGCGACTACACCTCGCCCGCCTTCGTGCTGCCGAGTCTTGCCCGACAGCGCAGCCGGCAAGCCGCCCTGCCGGATCCTGCAACGGCCCGGGGCCGGCTGCACCAGGCCCTCGAAGGCCTGCCGATCCGGGCTGATCGCCTGGGCGGCTTCCTGTCCGACTTGCAGGCGACGCGCAACGGAGGCGTCCTGACCCGCGCGGATCTGGATGGCACGTCGGCCGAGATGCTGGTCGATTCGCTGCTCGTCCGACGTGAACACGACTTCCTGGTGCTGCTGCCGTTGCGCTCGGCCGCGGCGGGCTCGGCCGCGGGGCAGATCGACATCGACCAGGTCGGCTCGGCCCTCGACCAGGCGCGGCTGGCGGACGTCCGGGTGGTCGACATTCTCGAGGAGACCACCAACCTGTTCGACAACTATCTGCGGGAAGCGCTGATCCTGGTGGCAATAGGCTGCGTGGTCATCGGCGGCCTGCTGCTCGCCTGCCTGCGCTCGACTGTGCGCACGCTGCGCGTGGTCGCGCCCCTGGCGTGCTCGGTGGCCTGCGTGACCTCGGCGTTGCTGCTCTGCGGCGTCCAGTTGACGATCTTGCACCTGATCGGCTTGCTGCTCGTGGTCGCGATCGGGTCGAATTACGCGCTGTTCTTCGACATCGACCGCGGCATCGAGGATCGCAGCCAGGTCCAGGTATCCCTGGTCGTTGCCAACCTCACTGCGGTCAGCAGCTTCGGGCTGCTCGGCTTTTCCAGGATCCCGCTGCTGTCCGCGATCGGGACCACGGTCGGCCTGGGAACGTTCCTGGCGCTCGTTTTCTCCGTGATGCTGACCCGCCCTTCGGGCTACGGCGGGCTGGCCCGCCCCAGCCTGGAATAATGGGACGCTCACCGACCGAAGCGACGATGCGCGCCTGGCGACCGACGGTCTTTCTGAAATTCAGCATGGCGCTGCACGCGGTGGCGCTGCTGCTGGTGCTGGTCAAGCCTGCTCTATGGCCGTGGCTGTTGGCGGCGGTGCTGTGCGATCACATCGCCATCACGCTGGTGGCGCTTTGGCCGCAGAGCACGATGCTGGGTCCCAATCTGGTCCGCCTTCCGGAGTCGGCCGCCCGCCGGGGAGAAGTTGCCATCACGATCGATGATGGCCCGGATGCGGAAGTGACGCCGCAGGTGCTGGCTCTGCTCGATGCATTCGGGGCGAAGGCGAGTTTTTTCTGCATTGGCGAGCGCGCTGCGGCGCATCCGGAGCTGTGCCGCCGGATCATCGCCGCCGGCCATTCGATCGAAAACCACGGTCAGCTGCACCGCAAGCACAGTTCGTTCCTTGGCTACCGGGGATGGCTGCGGGAAGTCGGCACCGCCCAGGACACGCTCACCGCCGTCACCGGGCATCCACCCCGCTTCTTTCGCGCGCTCGCCGGTTTTCGCAACCCCTTCCTGGAACCGGCGCTCGGTCACCTCGGCCTGCACCTTTCCAGTTGGACGCGCCGCGGGTTCGACACGGTCGTCGGTGATCCGGATCGCGTGCTTTCCCGCCTGACGCGCAACCTGGCCGCCGGCGACATCCTGCTGCTGCACGACGGGCATTGCGCGCGCACGCGGTCGGGCAAGCCGGTGATCGTTGAAGTGCTGCCCGCGCTGCTGGCCAGGCTTCAAGCCTGCAAGCTCAAGCCGGTGACTCTCGCCTCGGCATGTCTCCGCAACTGAAGCGACGCCTGCTGCACCTGGCCACCGAGCCGTACCGGCTTACGGGCCATTTCAATTATCAGTGGGCGCGGGCCAAGCTGCGCTACGACCCGGTGTTCACCTCGCTGCTGGATCAGGGCGTCATTCCCGACGGCGCGCGGGTGCTCGATCTGGGTTGCGGCCGAGGCTTGCTGGCGGCCTGGTTCCTGGCGGCCGAGCACCTTGCGGCGCAGGGAAGCTGGAGCGGAGCGGTCGCGCCTCCGCTGGGTTTGCACTTCCGCGGCGTGGAGCTGGTCGCGCGCGAAGCCGAATGCGGCAATCGCGCCTTGCAACCCGTCTATGGGAATCGCCTGGAGCTGTCGGGAGGCGATGTGCGCGACGCCCGCCTGCAAGACGCCGTGGTCATCGTGATGCTGGACGTGCTCCACTACATTCCGTACCCAGAGCAGGACCGGCTGCTCGACAGGGTCCGCGCGGCCCTCGGCGCCGGCAGCCTGCTCGTGACGCGGGTCGGCAACGCCAGCGCCGGCCTGCGCTTCAGGCTGAGCCAGCTCGCGGATCGTTTCGGCGCATTCGCGCAAGGCCATCAACTGTCCGGGATGTGGTGCCGGCCAGCGGCGGCGTGGATCGCCGCCCTCGAATCCAGGGGATTCGCGGTGCAGGTTCAACCGATGAGCCAGGGCACGCCGTTTGCCGACGTGATGCTGATCTCGCGGGTCATCTGATGCGGCCTACTCCAGGGCCAACGGCAGATCGCATCGGGCGGCTCGCAACCACCGCGCCAGGACCCGGAACTTTCTCCTTTGATTGGCGTCCAGGTCTGCGTACAGGCGGCGGGCCTTGCGCTGGTCGTCCGCGCTCCACGTGCGGCGCGGGCGGGTCCTGAATACGATCATGAAGGGCGCGAAGGGCGTAACGCAGCGCTCGATGCCGCCTCCCAGCGCGGCCGCGGCGCTCGTGAGCTCATCCACGCTGAAAGCCGCCTGCAACGACCGAAGGTAGTCCAGCGTGAAGGTCGCGGATTGTTCCAGCCGCCAGTTCTGCGCAAAGTGCCGCTGCGTGGCCAGGCGCTTCAGGCGCCCGAAGTCCACCACGTATGCGCCGCCCGCGGCCTTCAGGACCCGCCTTGCCTCGCGCATCGCCTTTTGCAGCGCAGCCACGTCGGCCAGGTGGTGCAGGGACATCGTGCAGACTACGCAGTCGACGGACTTGTCGTGAAAGCCCGCCAGGTCGGTCATGTCGCCCAGCACCAGGTCCGCGTTGCCGATTCCCCAGCGCTGCAGCGTCGCTCGGGCCTGGTGCAGCATGGCGGAGGACGCATCCAGACCGATGAACCTCGAGTCCGGATTCAGGCGCGCGACCTGAGCCAGCTGATTGGCGGGGCCGCAGGCCAGGTCCAGCACGATGTCGCCCGGCGAGATCACCGAGGTAATCTGCACCGCGTGGTACAGAACCATGAACGCGAGGATTCCGTCCTCGCGACCGGCGTCCCTGAACGCCGCATTCTGTTCGGGGTCGCTCATGATCAGCTCGGGCTCAGGCACCCGCACCGACATCCGCCGGCAAAGGCGCTCGAGGACCAGATGCATCATCATGGCGGAGCCGGACATGCTCGCGCGCCCCCTCCTTATCGTGCTCCCGGCAGGCGGCCTAGGAGAGCTCTTCCATGAAGTAAGCGCGCAGGGTCGTGGTGAACGCTTTCGGATCCGACGGGGGATCGAAGCGTCGGCCAAGCCGGATCCGGAATCGCATCGGCATGTCGGGGCGTTTGAGGAAAGGATAACCCTTGCCGAGAAAATTCGTGTCCTGCTCGATGAAGACAGTCTGTATCGGAACGCGCGAGCGGTACGACACGTAGGCGACCCCCGCGCGAAACTCGTCCAGAGGGCCCGACTCCGTGCGCGTGCCTTCCGGGAAGAGCAGCAGCTGGCTGCCGTTGCGCAGCTCCTCGATCGCCAGGTTGACCGAACCGAGGAACCAGTCGTTAGGGATATATCGCGCCAGGCGCGATCCGGCTCCCCACAACAGGTTGCGAAGCAGCGAGGCCTTGAGCACGCACACGACGTTGGGCAGCCTCGAAAGGACCATCAGGGCATCGAGCAGTCCCGGGTGATTCGCCGCAATGATGAGCGGACCCGCGTTTCGCAGCGCATCCAGCGCCTTGATATCGAAGCGCGCTACGCCGGTCAGGACCAGAACGAGAAGATAGGCACGAAAGCCGTATGTGGCCAGTCGCCGGCCCAGCCACGCTCCCGCGCGTGGCCGCATGACCAGGGTCAGGGGAAAGGCAACGGCCGAGACCAGTGCCAAGCCGATGCCGAGTATCGCGAACCCCATCAAGAGCGCGCAGTGCTCGCGCAGATGCCTGGCGCCGATACCGAGTCGGGATGGCGTCGAGTCGCGCCGGCTCGTGGCTGCTAACAAAACCCGAACCCCTCGATCTCGACCAGCAAGTCAGCCCGGCAGATGTCGGCCTGAAACCAGGTGACATCGGCGCGATCGCCCAGCGTCTTGTGCAGCACTGCGGCGGCCGCTTCACGGTCGCCCGCGTGACGCAGAAAGCCTTGCAGGCACAGGGACGGCATCGAAAACCCGCCGCCTCGCGCCCGCACCAGGTTGGCCTGCTCGACGACCGCATCCAGATTGCGCAGCGTCTCGGCGGCCTGGGCCGCGACGTCTCCGACGTGGACGCTCTGGTGACCGACGATGCTCGCGGTGCCGGAGATGAAAAGGGCCGTCGTTGCCGGCAGCTCCAACAGCGTGGCGCGCGAGAAGGTCGGGCTGCGCGGCCCGTAGCGGCCCGGGTAATGGTAGGCGCTTACCTGGCGCGGATTTTCGATCGCCCGCGGCTCGACGTTCGATGCCAGGAAGTGGACGATCAACTGTCCGCCGGGCGTTCCAAGCGCACACGCCGAGGGCGCCTTGGTCGGACAGGTCCGATGCGCGCCGTCAAACGCGTCCTTCCTGCCGATGTTGAACTGCCGGTAGCGCTCCAGCCCGTCCTCGCACTCGTTGATGCGGGGAAGGTAATTCCAGCATCGAACGAGGTTCGCAAATCCCGCTCGGTCGATCGCATCGAAAATGGCCGCGTAAACGGCTTGGGTGGCCTGTTGGATGGAGCCGATACCGGCGCAAGCCGGAAAATCGGACTCGTCCACCGCGATGTACCCGAGCAGCACGTGCTGGTTGTGCCGGTATCGCAGCCGCCCCCGGGCGCCGGCCTCAAAGGGACCATCGACGGCCCAGACCGCGTGCACCACGCGGGCATCGGACAGGACCGGCAACTGCACCACGCCGAGGGGGCTGAAGCGGGCAGCGTGCTGTGCGTATCCATAGGTCACGGTCGCGAGCACCCGATCCGGGTCGACACCGTCGACCGTAGCTCGCATCTGCAGCGCCAGCGCGTCCGAGTGCATCGTCAGGTCGCCAACCGGAAAGCGAGCACCGCGTTGCTGCCCCCGAAAGCAAAAGAGTTGCTCAGGGCCGCCCGCAGATTCGTGTGCCGCAACCCTGCGCCCATCACGTGGCGCACGCCCTCGCATTCGACCGCGACCTGCTCGAGGTTGGCCGTCGGGGGAATTTCGCCGCGCGCAAGCGCCAGTACGGTTATCAGCGCTTCTATGGCGCCGGCGGCGCCGAGCGCGTGACCATGCATCGACTTGGTCGAGCTGACCGCAAGCTCGCCCGCGTGCTCGCCGAAAACCGCTGTCAGGGCGCTGATCTCGATGGCATCGCCTTCGCGCGTGCCGGCACCGTGCGCGTTTACGTAACCCACGTCGGACGCCTGCAGGCCGGCCTCGCGCATCGCGGCGTCGACTGCGCGCACTTGTCCTGCCGCATCGGGGCGTACCAGGTGCTTGTGGTCGCAGCTCTGGCCGAAGCCGGCGAGCTCGCAATAGATGCGCGCGCCCCGCTCGCAGGCGTGCCCCCATTCCTCCAGGACCAGCGCCGCACCGCCTTCGGCCAGTACGAGGCCGGTCCGGCCCGCCTGGAAAGGACGGCAAGCCCGCGGCGCAGTTCGCTCGTCGCATTCGGCGACCATGCGCATCGCCTCCCAGGCGCGCATCACCGAAGAGGCCAGGGGCGCTTCCGAGCCGCCGGCAATGACGAGCGAGGCGTCTCCGCACTGAATGCGCCGGAACGCCTCTCCGATCGAGACCGCCGACGAGGCGCACGCCACCGAGTAGCTCAGGCAGGCGCCGCCCAGGCCGAGCGAGATTGCAATGTGCGAGGCCGCCGCGTTGTTCATCGCCATCGCAACGGACAGCGGAGAGGCGCGGTTCTTGCCAAGTTCGTACACCTCGGTGTAGCCCTTCTCGATGGTGAGCGTGCCGCCGATGCCCGTTCCCCACGAAACCCCGTGCGCATCGCAGGCGGCCAGATCACGCGGCAGGCCGGCATCGTCCCAGGCGCAGAAGGCGGCCGCGACACCGAGCTGGCTGAACCGGTCCGTCACGCTGGAGATCTGGCGCCCCACGGCCCGCTCGGGGTCGAACGCGGGACAAAAGACCGCCGGTTGCTCTAGCCGCGATCGCGTCAAAGGATGGCGGTACCAGCGAACCGCCGACTCGCCGCGCATCATCCTGGCGAAAAAGTCGCTGGCGTCGCCACCGAATGGGCTGACCATCCCCAGGCCGGTTACCGCCACCCGACGAGACGTGTGCGCATTCATGCCTGGGTTTTGGCCTTCTGGAGCTTGTCGAAAATCTCTATCAGTTGCCCGACCGTTTCCGGCTGCGGCAGGTCGTTGGGAAACCGAATGCCGAATTTCTCCTCCGCCTCGAAAAGGAGCTCCAGCAGGTTCAACGAATCGATCCCGATTTCGAGGAGCTTGCTGTCCAGCGTGATATTTTCCGGTGGGTTGTCGGCATGCTTTTTTACGAATTCCCTGAGCAATTCGAGCGTGTTCATCAATTGGATCGGTTCCCTATCGACTCTTGCGTAACGGCCGGCTCGTCGCCTCGCATCCGCGGTGGCACAGCGAGCCGTCTGCTGTCGGATTGCCTGTGAGAGTGCCCGGCGTGGGCTTCGCACCTGATATGTGACGCATCGTTGCGCGTTTGCGGTGCGAGGACCTGCTTCCACTCCGCTCCCATAACAATTATCACGCAAAGGCATTTGGCGACGCGATCTTAAATCGGCCGACGCGTGCTCGAGGACGGGCCGACGGTGCCGCTTAAACCATTGAAAGAAATGGGATTTTCCGGGCGGGCAGGCCGGAAGCGGTGACCCGGCGGACCGAGCTCGGGTGGTGAGGGAAGGTCCGCCAGCTCGATGCGGGCGCGATTGAGCGTGTCGGCGGTGTGACTTTTGTTTGAACCTTTTGTATCGCTCCGGGATACACCGTGGCGCAACGCCAGCGCAGCTGAAGGTGCTGGCGCCGGTTTACATCGTCGCGCTTCGAATTCCCTTGCGAGTGGAGACCCGATATGTTCAAACGAGGAGGCTTTAAAGGGTTGATCGGTTCGAATTTCCTGATCGGCCTTGCTGCAGTTAGCGTATTCGCGTTGGCCGGCGATGTCCTGGCTAAAGACGGCCCGGAATTCAACCAGCCCGGCAACATTCTGATGGCCGACCAGTTCAACAACCGTGTCATCGAGACGGACAAGAACGGTCAAATTGTCTGGTCCTTTGGACTGGGGCCGACAGATTTTTCGGCAAACTCGATCATCGGTGTCAACGACGCCCAGCGCGTTGGCCGATTCACGCTGATGGCGGGTACCGGCACACCGACGGGCGTAATTGCCCAGGCGTCGGGCGGTGCTGCGGACAATCGCGTCATCCTGGTGAGTCCAAAAGGGAAAATCGTCTGGCAGTACGGCCAGTTTGGAGTAAGTGGCTCGGGGCCCGATCAGTTGAATACGCCCGTTCAATGCACCTGGCTGCCGAATTTCCACGTGCTGATCACCGACCAGGCCAATAACCGGATCATCGAAGTGAATCTGCGCAAGGAAATCGTCTGGCAGTATCCGGATCCAAACGACACCGCGGCGGTTCCGCTCAACAGCCCGAACTCCGCCGAGTTGCTCGACAATGGTCACATCCTTATTTCCGACGAGAACAACAGCCAGGCCATCGAGGTCACGCGCGACCATAAGATCGTCCGGACGTTCACCGCCAAAGGCACGGTGAATATCGTCGCCTTCGCCAGCCGCTTGGAAAACGGGGACACGCTGCTGACCGATGCCGGCAATGCCCGCGCCGTCGAAGTCGACGCCAACGACAACATCGTCTGGGAATACGACATCGACACGAACCCACCGAGCGTCGCGGCGCCCCTGCCGACGCGCGCGGTGCGGCTGCGCGATGGGGACACGCTGATCAGCGACCAGTTCAACAATCGCGTGATTCGAGTGAACCATGCCAAGCAAATCGTTGCCAGCTACGGCCTGCCGCTCTCCGGCAGCACCCTGCCGGCCCTTGGGTCCGGCACCCTGATCGGGAGCAATGTCGGCTACGACCTCAAGACCACGCAAAAAGGGCTGTATTCGCCGTACGATGCGAAGGTGGTCGGTGACTACACTGGGTTGACGCCGCCGATTGACTTTGACGACGACACCCCGTGATGGGTGGTCCCGTGTCGCGGCGCTGAACGGGCCTACACCGCTGTTTGACCGGGAGGCGTGGAGCTCGCTGCCACCGCGGTAGCGGTGGCTGCTCCGCGCTGTGCGCTGGCGGCCGGGCGTATCAGCACGGCGCCCAGCAGGGACGCCGCCAACGCGAACGCCGCACCGACCAGGAACGCGGCGTGGTAGCCGCCGGCCAGCGCGGTGAGCGGATCGGCTCCCTGCGCGCGCAGCGCGTCAGTGCGTGCTACCGCCAGGCTGGCGAGCACTGCGAGTCCCAGCGCACCGCCCATCATGAAGGACGTGTTGACCACGCCCGAGGCCAGGCCCGACTCTTCCGGCGCCACATCGCTCATCGCAGCCAGCAGCACCGGGTTCAGCGCCATGCCCGCGCCCAGCCCGAGCAGCGTCATCGCCGGCAACACGTCGATGGCGAAACGCGCGTCGATCGGGGCCCGCGCGAACAGCGCCAGTCCGGCGGCCGCCAGCAGCAGACCGAGCGCAAGCGGCAACCGCAGTCCGAAGCGCATCACGATGCGGGCTGACAGGCCCAGCGAGAAGGCAGCCATGATCAGGTTCGCGGGCAGGTAGGCGAGCCCGACCTGCATCGCGTCGTAGCCGAGCACCAGCTGCAGGTAGAGCGCCGAAATGAAGAACCATGCGAACATGGCGGCGGCCCACAGGACGCTGACCGCATCGGCCGTGGCGACATTGCGCAACTTGAAAAGGCGCAGCGGCATCAGAGGGTCGCGAACTCGCGCTTCGATCGCCACGAAGGCCGCCAGCAGCAGCGCGGCCGCGCCCAGCAGGCCGGCCGTCTGCGCCGAGGCCCATCCGGCCTCGTTGCCGTTGACGATCGCGTAGACGGCCAGCATCAAGGCGGCCGTCACGGTCGCGGCGCCGGCCACATCCAGCCGAGCCGTGGCCGAGTCCTCGCGCCCGGCCGGCAGCAGCGCCAGGCAGGCCGCGAACACGACAGCGCCGATCGGCAGATTGACGAGAAAGACCCAATGCCAGGACAGCGTGCTGGTCAGAAACCCGCCGGCCAGCACGCCGATGCTGCCGCCGCTGGCGCACACGAAGCTGTAGACGCCCATCGCCTGCGCGCGCTCGTCGGGCTCGCTGAACAGATTCATGATCAGCGACAGCGCAACCGCGGTCACGACGGCGCCGCCCAGGCCCTGCACCGCGCGCGCGGCGATCAGCAGTTGCTGCGAGCCGGCCAGGCCGCAGGCGAGCGATGCGAGCGAGAACAGCGTGATGCCGAGCAGAAACAGCCGGCGCCGACCGTACAGATCGCCGAGACGGCCGCCCAGCAGCAGGAACCCGCCGTAGGTGAGCAGGTACGCATTCACCACCCATACCAGCGATTTGCCGAAGTGAAGGTCCGCCCGGATCGATGGAAGCGCGACGTTCACGATGGTGGTGTCCAGAACGATCATCAGGACTCCCGCACACAGCAGGTACAGGCATAGCCAACGCTTGCGGTCGTCGATGCGGTTGGTCATCCGGGTTTCTCCTCGGTTTGCACCCGCTAGTCGATCGGCCGGGGCCGGATTCGACAACCCGGTCCGATTTCCACCAGCGCTGCGGGGACTCCGAGCATCGCGCCGGGTCACCGCAGCCCGGCCAGGTACCAGCTGACGTCGGTGATGTCCTGCTCCGACAGCGGCTGCGCGGCTTCAGCCATCGAGCCATCGATATCCAGACGTTGGCCCGACTTGTAGCCGCGCAACTGCTGGACCAGGTAGTCGTAATGCAACCCGGCAATACGCGGAATCTGGTTCTGCCCGCCGAAGGTCGGCGTATGGCAGGAATCGCAGTGGTTTGTGGCCACAACCGACCGCCCCGCTGTGGCTTTTGCGTCATCGGCCGGCCGCGCCGTTGCCAGCGGCGCTTGCGACGAGTAGTAGGCCGCGATGTCTTTCATGTCGGCGTCCGTGAGGTTGGCCGCGAACGGGCTCATTTGTTCGTTCACGCGGCGCTGTTCCCGAAACTGCAGCAATTGGTAATAGATGTACAGCGGCGGCTGCCCCGCGAGCGACGGATAAACCGGGTTCGACGAGTTGCCGTCGGCTCCGTGGCATGCCGCGCACACCTGGGCTTTGGCCTGGCCGGACGACACATCGGCGGCGGCGGCCGCGGAAACGATGGTCAGCGCCGCAAGCGGCAGCGCGAACCGCGCGAAACCGACCGGATGGACCATGCGAAGTTCCTGAGTCAAGACGCGCGCCGCCGGCGCTGCCGAGGATCGGCGAACTACTTGCGGTACGCGATACGGTAGATGGCTCCGGCGAGGTCGTCGGACACCAGCAGCGCCCCGTCCGGCGCGACCTGCACGTCAACGGGTCGTCCCCAGTGGCTTTCACCCTGCAAAAACCCGGTCGCGAACGGCTCGTACTTCACGGGCTGGCTGTTGTCGTCCAGAACCACCCGGCTCACGTTGAAGCCGGTCTTTTTGGTGCGGTTCCATGAGCCGTGTTCCGCAATGAAAATGTTGTTCCGGTACTCGGCCGGGAACTGCTGGCCGGTGTAAAAGCGCATTCCCAGCGATGCCACGTGCGGACCGAGCTTCAACGTCGGCGGATCGAACTCCCTGCACGAGCGGCCCTTGCCGAATTCGTCGTCGAGCAGATCGCCCTGGTGGCAGAACGGAAAGCCGAAGTTCATTCCCTTGCGCGTCACGCGGTGCAAGGTATCGTTCGGCAGGTCGTCGCCCACCCAGTCGCGGCCGTTGTTGGTGAACCACAGCTCCTTGGTCAACGGATGGAAATCCATGCCGACGCTGTTGCGCACCCCGGTGACAACCGTTTCGAGCACCCCCCGATCCGGATCGACCCGCGCGATCTGGGCATGCGTGACCGGCGGGATCAGGATGTTGCCCGGCGATCCGATCTGGAAGTACAGCCAGCCGTCCGGGCCCAGCGTCATGAACTTCCATCCGTGTGGCTCGTCCTTGGGCAAGGTATCGAACACGACCACCGGCCGGGGCGGGCTGTCCAGGCTCGACTCGATGTTGTCGTAGCGCAGGATGCGCGACACCTCGGCCACATACAGCGAGCCGTTCCTGAACGCCACGCCGTTGGGGCGGTACAAGCCCTTCAGGATGGGCTTGACTTCGCGCTGCCCGTTCCGGTCGACGATCGCATAGACGGTGCCGACGAAGCGCGTGCCCACGAATACCGTACCGTTTTTGCCGACGGTCATCGAGCGTGCGTTGGGTATGCCGCTCGCCCAGACGGAAATCACGAACCCCTCCGGCACCTGGATCTTTCCGATCGGGATTTCCTCGAGCGGAAGAGCCGTCAGCGGCGGCGGATGCGGAGACAGGTTCAGCGCCTCCTGCTCGGGCTTGCGGCCTTGAGACCAGGTCGGTGGAGACGCCGGCGTCGGATTGGCGGCGGCCGGCGCCGTCGAAGGCTGCTGGCCGATCGCATTCGAAAGGGCGAACAGAGCGCCCGTCGATGCAATCAGAACGGCACGGTGTCGGAGCGCGCGCATAGGCTGCCTTCGACTCGAATCATAAGACGTCGTTCCCCGTTTGCGTAACGCACGCAACAGCTCCCAGGCTTGAAGTCTCAACCTCGATGCCATCAGGGTGGCGGCCTCGTTGCCCCAACCCGGCATATGTAGTAGTCTCTACACAGACGTGATATCTACAACACAAACGATTTGAAGACCTGGCACCTGCTGATACTGACGCTGCCGACGGAAAACGCCACCGCACGGATGCGGTTCTGGCGCGCCCTGAAGGCGATGGGTTGCGCCGTCCTGCGCGACGGCGTCTATCTGCTGCCGCGTAGCGAAACCAGCGGCTTCGCGCTGCAGGAGGTGGCCGAGGGCATCATCGAGGCAGGCGGCACCGCGAACCTGGTCGAGGTGACCAGTCGCGATCGCGCGCAGGATGAGTTGTTCCGCGCGCTGTTCGACCGCACCGAGGACTACGCGGCGCTGGCGAAGTCGCTCAGTGCGGCTCGCAAATCGCTCTCGCGGCTGTCGGCACCGGAGATCAATCGGGCGCTGCGCCGGTTGCGGCGCGAATACGAGGCGCTGCGCGCGATCGATTTTTTCCCGGCTGAAGCGGCCACACGCGCCGAGGCCGGTTGGAACGACTTTGTCGGCGTGGTCGACACCGTTCTTTCTCCCGACGAACCGCACGCCGCAGACGCCTCGATCCGGCGCCTGGACCGCAAGGACTATCAGGGTCGCATCTGGGCCACACGGCGCCATTTGTGGGTCGATCGCGTCGCCAGCGCCTGGCTGATCCGGCGCTTCATCGACTCCAAGGCCCGCTTCGTGTGGCTCGACAAGCCGACGTCCTGTCCCAGGAAGGCCCTGGGGTTCGACTTCGACGGCGCCGCCTTCACGCACGTCGGCGACAAGGTGACCTTCGAGGTGCTGGTCGAGAGCTTCGGGCTCGACCGGGACCCGGCGCTCGGGCGCCTGGGCGAGCTGGTGCACGCGCTCGATGTCGGTGGCCCGGTGGTGCCCGAGAGCAGCGGCTTCGAGGCGCTGATGACCGGCGCGCGGCAGCGCGCGGCCGATGATGATGCGCTGCTGCAGCAGATGACGCCGATGCTCGACTCGCTGCACGCGTTTTATTCGGAGCCGGTGGCAAAGGACAAACGTCGGTGAACGAGGCGCAATCCGCGCAGCCGCGGTACGCGTTGTGGGAGCTGGCGCTTTACGCGCTCAAGCTCGGCAGCGTCGGCTTCGGCGGTCCCGTGGCGCTGGTGGGGTACATGTATCGCGACCTGGTCGAGCGGCGTCGTTGGATATCGGAGGCCGACTACAAGGAAGGCCTGACGCTGGCGCAGCTGATGCCGGGCCCGCTGGCAGCGCAGTTGGCCATGTATCTGGGCTACGTCCACTACCGCGTGCGCGGTGCAACCATCGTCGGGGTCGCGTTCGTTCTGCCTTCGTTCTGGATGGTCGTCGCACTCGGCTGGCTCTACGTGCGCTACGGGGGGCTCGCCTGGATGCAGGCCGTCTTCTACGGGGTCGGTGCGGCGGTGATCGGCATCATCGCCATCAGCGCCTACAAACTGACCCGCAAGAACATCGGCCGCGATCCGCTCCTGTGGGGGATTTATCTCGTCGGCGCGGCGATCACTGCGTTGACCGCATCGGAAAGCGTCTGGGTGTTCGTGCTCGGTGGGCTGCTGGTGTGGCTGCTGCGCGCACCGCCCGGATGGCTCAAGGGGACCGGAAGCGCCGCATCGCTGGGGGCACTCGCGTTTCCGTCGAGCCACATGGACTGGACGCTGCTGAGTCAGATCCTCGGCTTCTTCGCCAAGGCGGGCGCGTTCGTCTTCGGCAGCGGACTGGCCATCGTTCCCTTCCTGTACGGCGGTGTCGTCACCGAGCACCACTGGCTCAACGAACGCCAGTTCGTGGACGCGGTGGCGGTGGCGATGATCACGCCGGGCCCGGTCGTGATCACGGTCGGGTTCATCGGCTATCTGATCGCCGGCCTGCCGGGTTCCATTGCGGCAGCCGGCGGCACCTTCCTGCCGTGCTACCTGTTCACGATCATCCCGGCGCCGTACTTCAAGAAGCACGGCAAGCGTCCGGGCATTGTCGCCTTCGTCGACGGCGCCACGGCGGCGGCGGTCGGCACCATCGCGGGGTCTGTCGTTGTCCTGGGTCGGCGCTCCTTGATCGACCTGCCGACGCTGCTGACCGCGCTCGCCTCCATCGGCATCCTGCTCAGGTTCAGGAAGTTGCCCGAGCCGGTGGTCGTCGCATCCGCTGCGGCACTGGGCTTGCTGCTGTTTCCTGTCGTACGCCACCCCTAGTATCGCGCTGCAGGAGGACATCATGAAATGGGTGACCCGCGAACGTCCGAAGATCGACCGCATCGCCTGCCCCTGGCTGATTACGCGATTCATCGACCGGCAACCGGAATTTCTCTACGTTCCCGCGTCCGACGTGTTCGAGGTCGCGCAACGCTCCGGGGCCATACCGTACGACATACCCGGCGCCGAGCTGTCGCATGTCGGCGAACTGTGCAGCTTCGATGCGTTCCTCGGCAAGTACGCACTGAGTGATCCGGCCCTGCAGGCGCTCGCGCTGATCGTCCGCGGCGCTGACACGTCACGGCCCGGGCTCACGCCGCAGTCCGCCGGCCTGTACGCGATTTCGCTCGGCCTGTCGCACAACTTCGCCGACGACCACGAGATGCTGCGGCATGGACTGATCCTGTACGACGCGCTTTATGCCTGGTGCAAGTCCTGTCAGGGTGAAGCGCATCGCTGGCCGCCGATACCCGGCTGATGCACGCGGCGCGGTCGCTGGTCGCACGGTTGCTCTTTGCGCTCGTCAATCGTCCCTTAACCCCGCATCGGGAGAACGCCTCATGAATGATCCATCCCGTCGTCACTTTCTCCAAACCGCGTCTTTCGCGACGGCCGGCATCGCGCTCGTCGACGCCGCACAGGCCGCCGACAAGGCGGATGCAGCCCCCGGCATGCCGCCGGCGGTTCCGGCGTTTGCTCCGGTACATCAACCGAAGCCGCTGGCGTTCGACCCGGCCAAGCTGGATGGCCTGTCCGAAAAGCTGATCCGATCGCACTGGGAGAACAACTACGGTGGCTCGGTCAAGACGCTGAACGCGGTCAAGCTCAGGCTCGCCCAGGCGCTGGCCGACAAGGACACCCCGCCATTCCTGTACGACGACCTGAAGCGCGAACACCTGATGCGCACCGGTTCGGTCGTTTTCCACGAGCTGTACTTCGAGAACCTCGGCGGAAGCGGAAAGGCGGATGCGGAACTGCGCACGCAGATCGGCGCCGCATTCGGCGATTTCGATGCCTGGGAAACCGAGTTTCGCAGAGTCGGCGCAGGCCTTGCGGGCGGTTCGGGCTGGGTCGTGCTGGGATACAACCTGCATTCCGGGCAGATCGAGAACTACTGGCTGGCAGACCACCTGCACAGCCCTGCCGCCACGCTGCCACTGCTGGTCATGGACATGTACGAGCACGCCTACCAGATGGACTACGGCGCGGGTGCGGCCAGGTACATCGATGCTTTTTTTCGGAACATCCGCTGGGAATCCGTCGCAGAGCGGCTCGCTTACGCCCGACGCGCGGTCTCGCACAAGCCGTGAAGATCCGCCACGCCCGGGGCGCCATGGTGGCCTGTGCGATATGGCTGGCGCTGATCGATGCGACCCGGGCCAGATCGCCCGAGCTGCCGCTGGAGCTGGTCGCCGACGTGCCGCTCCCCGGCAACACCTCGCGCTTCGACTACGAGAGTCTCGACACCGGCCGGCACCTGCTGTTCATCGCGCATCTGGGCCAGAGCGAGGTGCTGGTCTTCGATACCCGCACGCGGCAGGTGCTCAAGAGAATCGGCGGCCTGCGCCACGTGCACGGCGTGCTGGCGGTTGCCGAGCTGGGCCGGGTGTATGCGAGCGCAACCGGCACCGACGAGGTCGTCGCGATCGACGAGGAGCGCTTGACGGAAGTGGCGCGGATCGCGGGCGGCAACTACCCGGACGGAATGGCGTACGCCCCGCAGGCCGGCAAACTGTACGTCTCCGACGAGACCGGGGCCACCGAGACCGTGATCGACGTGCGATCCAACCGGCGCGTCGCCACGATTGAGCTGGGCGGGCAGGTGGGCAACACCCAATACGATCCGGTTTCCCGGCACATCTTCGTGAACGTGCAGTCGCGCCGGCAACTGGTCGAGATCGATCCGGCGACCGACCAGATCATCGCCAGGCTCGACCTGCCGGGCGCGAAGGGAAATCATGGGTTGCTGATCGAACCGGACCTGCGCCTGGCCTTCATCGGCTGCGAGGACAACAGCAAGCTGCTGGTGGTCGACCTGGGGTTGCGCCGCATCAGCCGCTCGTACGACGTCGGGTCAGAGCCCGATGTTCTGTCCTACGACGCGTCGCTGGGCCTGATCTACGTCGCCTCGGAGTCCGGGACACTGTCGATGCTCAAGGTCACGGCGCAGCGCATCGAAAAGCTGGCCGAGGGCCGTCTCGCGCCGGACGCCCACGTGGTTGCGGTCGATCCCGAGACGCACCTGGCCTATTTTCCGATCAGGAACCTGGGCGGGCACCCGGTGCTGCGAATCATGCGCCCGGTACCGTAAGGTCGGCCCAGGGTCGTCAGCCATCGACGCCGGCCGGATAGACTGTGACCGTGCGACGAACGATGGAAGCAACCGAAGATGATCGTGCAGGAGGTGCGATCAGGCGCGCCGCGGAAGTTCTGCTCGCCTCACTGCAGCTGGGATTGAGTTCGTTCGGCGGCCCGATCGCGCACCTGGGCTATTTTGAGCGCGCGTACGTCCAGCAACGCAAATGGTTGAGCGGGGACGACTACGCCAGCGTGGTGGCGCTGTGCCAGATCCTGCCCGGACCGACCAGCAGTCAGGTCGGTTTTCTAATCGGGCTGCACCGTGCCGGCTGGCTCGGCGCTTTGGCGGCGTGGCTCGGTTTCACGCTGCCCTCGGCGCTGTTGATGGTTGCCTGCGCGGCCGTTGCGGCGGGAGCCCAGGGGCCGTTGGCCCAGTCGATCGTGCACGGTCTGAAACTGGTGGCCGTGGCCGTCGTCGCGCAAGCGGTGTGGAGCATGGCGCGCAGGCTGTGTCCGGACCGGGCCACGACCGCCATCGCGCTCGCCGCCGCCTCGATGCTGCTGGTGATCGGCGGGGCCTCGATGCAGCTGGCGGCGCTCGGGGTGGGCGCGGCAGCCGGCGCCGTCTTGTGCCGAAACGGCCGCTTCGAGGGCGGGCGGCTGTCGATATCGATCCGGCCCGCCGTCGCGTGGACCGCGTTCGGCCTGTACGCGCTGCTTCTGGTCGGCATGCCGCTGTTGGCCCGCCTCTTCCCGCACAGCCTGATCGCGCTGGGGGCAGTCTTCTACCGGGCCGGCGCGCTGGTGTTCGGCGGCGGTCATGTGGTGCTGCCGCTGCTGCACGACGCGATGGTGCCCGGCGGCTGGATTTCGGATGACCGGTTTCTGACCGGATATGGACTGGTGCAGGCGATGCCGGGCCCGCTGTTCACGCTGGCCGCGTATCTGGGCGCCGCCAGCAGCGGACCACAGGAGCCTGCGGTCGGCGCTGCCGTGGCGATGGCCTTCATTTTCCTGCCGGGCCTGTTGATCGCGCTCGCCGGTGTGGCGCTGTGGAGCCGCCTCGCACGCCACGAAATCGTGCGTGCGGGCCTGACCGGCGTCAACGCGGCAGTGGTCGGATTGCTGGGCGCGGCACTCTACAGCCCCGTGTGGGTGACCGCCGTGCGGGGTGGAATCGACGTCGCGATCGCGATCGTCGGCCTTGCACTGCTGGAACGATGGAAGGCGCCGCCGGTGATCGTTGTGGCCACGTGCGTCGTGCTAAGCAGTGCTCGGGCGTTCGGCTGAGGTGGACTGCACCCCTCGGTAATCGAAACTCAAGGTTTCCTCGCTACCATCCGGCGTGCCGAGTCTGAAGCCGGCGGCCAGGGGCCGGCGGCGGGCCGGACCCGAACAACGAGGCAATCCGCAAGGATGCAGAGATGAGGATCGTCGCATTGACGCTGGCGGCCGCGATCGGGGCCGTTGGCCCCCTGCTGGCGGCTGGCGACGCGCCCAGCGTTCTGGTACGCGCCGAGGCGCCGGTGCGGGCGCGCCTGACCGAGACGCTGGTCGCGTACGGCGTTGTGGCCCCCGAGACGGGCCGCTTGAGCGCGGTGAGCGTGCCTCACGCCGGCCTGGTCGTCGCCCTGCGGGTCAGCGTCGGTCAGGTCGTGCGGCAGAGCGAGCAGCTGCTCGACCTGCAGACGGATCCCACCGCAAACCAGGATTACCAGCAGGCCCTCAACGAGCTCGAATACGATCGTGGCGAGTTCGCCCGTCTGCAGGCGCTGGCCGAGCAGCAGCTCGTCAACCAGACCCAGGTTGCCGCGGCGAAAAAAGCGCTGAGCGACGCGGAGGCGCGCCTGGCGGCTCAGAGCCGACTTGGCACGGAAAGCCTCGCCACGACCCTGCGGGCGCCGTTCGATGGGGTCGTGACGGCGATTTCGGTGGCGCCGGGAGAACGCGTCGCGGCCGGCGCCCCGCTGCTGCAGTTGGCACGCACCGATCGCCTGCGCGCTCAGCTCGGGGTCGAGCCATCCGATGCCCAGCGGGTCAAGCCCGGCATGCCGGTGCGCCTGGCTTCGGTGTTCGACGAACGCAAGGCGATCGATACGATCGTGGCCCAGGTGCAGGGCATGGTCAATCCTCAGACGCAGCTGGTCGACGTGGTGGCAAGCTTTGCGAACGCGGGCCGGGCCGGGCTGCTCCCGGGAACGCGAGTGCGCGGGCGGATCGAGGTCGACAGCGCGACCGCGTGGACCGTTGCCCGGCAGGCCGTGCTGCGCGATGACCGCGGCGCCTACCTGTTCCAGATTCGGGCGGGCCGGGCGCGCCGGGTCGACGTTGCAGTCGGCATCCAGACCGACGAACGGATAGGCGTCTCCGGCCCGATCGATCCGACCGAAAAAATCATCGTGGTGGGCAACTACGAGCTCAGCGACGGCATGCCGGTGCGCGAGGCGCCGCCGTGAGCTTCACGGTTTGGCTCCAGGCGCATCGCCGCTCGATCCTGTCGATGCTCGCGCTGCTGGCTGCCGGAGGCATCGCCGCCGCGTTCCAGCTTCCGGTAACGCTGTTCCCCACCGTGGACTTCCCGCGGGTGGTGGTGAACGTCGACTCCGGCGACCGCCCCGCCGACCTGATGGTGCTTCAGGTCACGCTGCCGGTCGAAGAGGCGGTTCGGCGGGTGCCGGGCGTCGTGTCGGTGCGATCCACCACCAGCCGCGGCAGCGCCGACGTGTCGGTGGGCTTCAACTGGGGCACCGACATGAACCTCGCCACGGTTCAGGTGAACGAGGCCGTCACCCAGGCGCTGCCGATCCTGCCGGCGGGGACGCAGCTTTTCACCCGGCGCATGGACCCGACCGTCTTTCCCGTGATCGCCTACAGCCTGACTTCGGCGACACGCTCGCTCACCGAGCTGTACGACCTCGGTCAGTATCAGTTGCGACCGCTGCTGTCCAGCGTGGCCGGCGTTGCGCGCGTCCAGGTCCAGGGCGGCGCCCGCGAGGAGTACCGGGTCAACACCGACCCGGCCCGCCTGCAGGCGTACGGCCTGACGATCGCCGACGTCGCCAAGGCCCTGGGCGCGGAGAACGTCATCACCGCGGTCGGCCGCCTCGAGGACCACTACAAGCTCTACCTGGCGGTTTCCGATACGCGGCTGCGCACGCTGGACCAGATCCGGCAAACGGTGCTGCGAAGTGGAGCCGACGGCCTGATACGGCTGGTCGACGTGGCCAAGGTCATCGACAGCACCGTACCGCAGTGGATCCGGGTGACCGCCGACGGCCACGATGCGGTACTGCTGAACATCTACCAGCAGCCCGGCGGCAACAGCGTCGAGATCTCCAAGCAGATCGGCGCGCGTCTGGCCGACTATGGCGGCCAGCTGCCCAGCGATGTGAAGCTGGCCAACTGGTACAACCAGAGCGTGCTCGTGGTCGACTCCGCCGCCAGCGTGCGCGACGCGATCCTGATCGGCGCCGCGTTGGCGGCCGTGATCCTGTTTGCGTTCCTGCGGAACCTGAAGGTGACGCTGATCGCGATCATCGTGGTGCCGACGGTACTGGCCGCCACGGTGGTGCTTCTCTATGTATTGGGCATGAGCTTCAATATCATGACGCTCGGCGGCATGGCCGCGGCGGTGGGGCTGATCATCGACGACGCCATCGTGATGATCGAGCACATCGTGCGCCGTCTGCGTGGCAGCCAAGGCCCGCTTCGTGGCAAGGTCCTGGGTGCGGCTCTGGAGTTCGTACGCCCCCTGGCGGGGTCGAGCGCATCGACCGTCGTGATTTTCGTGCCGCTCGCCTTCCTGAGCGGAGTGACCGGCTCGTTCTTCCAGGCATTGTCGCTGACGATGGCGGCCGGTCTGATTATCTCGTTTCTGGTGACTTGGCTTGCGGTTCCTCTGCTGGCCGACCGCCTGCTCGACGAGAAGGATGCCGCCCAGCAGGAAGGCGGCCGCATCTCGCAATGGCTGCATGCGCGTTACGCCGGGTTGATGGACCGGCTGCTGCGAAGGCCCGTCCTGGTCCTGGTCGGCGTCGTGCCGCTGCTGGCCGGCGGCTATGTGGCTTATGGCCAGATCGGCTCCGGTTTCATGCCGGCCATGGACGAGGGTGGATTCATCCTCGACTACAGGACGCCGCCGGGAACGTCGCTCACCGAGTCGGACCGATTGCTGCGCCAGGTCGAGTCGATCCTCGCGGCGACCCCGGAGGTGGACACCTATTCGCGCCGCACCGGCACGCAGCTCGGTGGCGGCGTCACCGAAGCCAATGAAGGCGACTTCTTCATTCGTCTGAAGCCGCCGCCGCGGCGGGCGATCGGCGAGGTGATGGACGAGGTGCGGGGGCGTGTCGAGCACGATGTGCCGGGCCTGGAGATCGAACTGGCCCAGCTGATGGAGGATCTGATCGGCGATCTCACCGCTGTCCCGCAGCCGGTCGAGATCAAGGTCTTCTCCGACGATCCGCAGCAATTGCAGGCATTGGCCGAGAGGATCGCCGAAGCCATCGGCAAGATCGCGGGGGTCGTGGATGTGCGCAACGGCATCAAGCCGGCCGGGGACGCCCTGGAGATTCACATCGACCGAGTGAAGGCGGCGCTGGAGGGCGTCGATCCGGAGTCGATCACCCAGTCCCTCACGGATTACATGGCGGGCAATGTCACCACCGAAATTCAGCAAGGTCCCAAGATGGTCGGCGTGCGCGTATGGACCCCGAGGTCGCAGCGCAAAACCGACGCCGACATCGGCCACCTGCTGTTACGCGCTCCCGACGGCCACACGTTTCCGCTGGCGCGGGTTGTCGACATGGAGTCGGTGTCGGGTCAACCGGAGATCACCCGCGAGAACCTGAAGCGGATGGTCGCGGTCACCGCGCGCATCGCCAACCGCGATCTGGGCTCGACCATCGCCGACGTCAAAGCCGTGCTGGCTCGCCCCGGGTTGTTTCCCCGCGGCATTTACTTCGAGCTGGGCGGCCTGTATCGCCAGCAGCAGATCGCCTTCCGCGGCTTGTCCGGCGTGCTCGCGGCCGCGGCCGCACTGGTGTTCCTGCTCCTGTTGTTCCTGTACGAGCGTTTCCGGGTCGCGCTCTCCATCATGGTGGGCTCGCTGCTCGCGCTTTCGGCGGTGTTCATCGGGCTGTGGGCAGCGGGCCTGGAGCTCAACATCTCGGCCATGATGGGCATGACGATGATCGTGGGCATCGTGACCGAGGTCGCGATCTTCTACTTCTCCGAGTACGTGGACCTGGCGGGCGGGGCCGGCACCGACGCAACACTGGTTGAAGCCGGCAAGAACCGGATGCGGCCGATCGCGATGACGACTTTCGCCGCGATCCTCACGCTGGCGCCCCTCGCCCTCGGCATCGGCCAGGGGTCGGCCATGCAGCAGCCGCTGGCGGTTGCGATCATCTCGGGCCTGATCGTCCAGCTGCCGCTCGTGCTGTTGGTGATGCCGGTGCTGTACACGGTGCTGCGCGGTCGGCCCGGGAGGGTGTAGCGATGGTCTACGAGCTCTACTATTGGCCCGGCATCCAGGGGCGTGGCGAATTCGTGCGGCTGGCGCTCGAAGAGGGTGGCGCGCCCTACGTCGATGTGGCCCTGGTGCCCGAGGAGGAAGGCGGCGGCGTGGCGGCCTTGCAGGGACTGCTTGGAGACGAGAGCCTCGCACAGCCGCCATTTGCACCGCCGTTTCTGAGGGCCGGCCGCCAGTTGATCGGACAGACCGCGAACATCCTGCTGTTTCTGGGCGATCGGCTCGATCTGGCTCCGCGCGATGCCGCCGGCCGGCGCTGGGCGCATCAGCTGCAGTTGACGATCGCGGACTTCATCGTGGAGATCCACGACTCGCACCACCCGCTCGGCGGGGACCTGTACTACGAAGAGCAGAAGCCCGAGGCCAGGCGCCGTTCGAAGCAGTTCCGGGAAGACCGCCTGCCGAAGTTCCTCGGCTATTTCGAGCGGGTCTTGAAGAGCAACGCGGCCGGGCGCGGCCGGCGGATGGTCGGCACGCGTGTCTCGCACGTGGATCTTTCGATGGCGCAGGTGGTGGCGGGCCTGCGCTACGCGTTTCCCTCGGCCAGCCGCAAGGCGCTGCGGGGATGCCCGGGGCTGCGGGCGTTGTACGACGACGTCTTCTCGCGCCCGCGCGTGCGCCGCTATGCGGCCTCGGGCCGACGACTGCCTTTCAACAACGACGACATCTTCCGCAGGTACCCGGAACTGGACGGGTGAACTCAGCCTATGAAGCGCACGACGACCCCGGCGACGAGGCAATACACGCCGAAGAAATGCCAGCGGCCCTGTTCCAGCCACCGTGACAGCCATCTGAGGGCCGCCAGCCCTGCCAGGAAGCTCAACCCCATCCCGAGCAGGCTCGGGGTGACGAAATGCAGCAGTTGTGCGGGCGCGGCGCCGGAGGAGGGCGTGACCGCCTTGTAGAGGCGGTATGCCTCCCTCGCGATCACCGGTGGGGTCAGCACCACCGCCAGGGCGAAGCTGAACTCCTCCGCCCGCAGCCGGCTCACGCCGAGGAAAAGGGCCGTCGAGATGGTCGCGCCGGAGCGCGAAAAGCCACGGAACGGCAGGCACAGTCCCTGCACCGCGCCAACCCACGCGGCCCCGCGCAGGGTGAGGTCGCGAGGCGGGCGCTTGGGAACGCGCGAGGAGACGATGATCAGCACCCCGGTTGCGCCCAGCGCGACCGACATCAGCCTGGCGTTGCCGAACAGGACCTCGATTTCGAAATCGGGCGAGTTGTGTGCGACCACCCACTTGATCACCTGCAGCAGGACCACACCCACGACGCCGGTCAGCGCCGTTGCGGTTACGACCAGCAGCGCATTGGCGCGGAACGCCGACATCGACGAGAAGTAGTCGGCACGCCACGACTTCCAGAAGTACGCGATGACCGCAAACATCGTGCCGGTGTGCAGCATCACCAGCAGAAGCGTCATCTGGGGAGCGGTCGGATCCAGCCCCATCAGCTTTTCGGCGACGATCACGTGCGCGGAGCTCGATACCGGCAGCAGCTCGGTCGCCCCCTGGACGACGGCCAGAATCAGGATCTGAAGCAGGCTCATACAAGGCGTTGGATCGGAAGTGGTCGGGCCGCGATTATCTTACGTTCGGCGCCTATGATGGGGCGACCATGGAGCCGCCCACCGATCCCGTTGACGCGCGCTTCCAAGCCGCGAGCGATCAGACCCTGCTGGTGTCTTTCGGGGACCGGATTGCCGCGGAGACGCATGATCGGGTGCGCTCGCTGCTGGCCTCGTTGCAGGATGCGCCGATCGCCGCTACGCGCAACCTGCACCCGGCCTATTGCTCGCTGCTGATCAAGTTCGACCCGCTGCGGACGACCCACGAGGCGATCGAGCGCGAAGTGCGCGACCGGATCGTCCGGCAGGACACGACGACGGCCGCAGCCGGGCGCCAGGTGGAAATTCCGCTGTGTTACGGCGGCGAGTTCGGGCCCGATCTGGCCCCCCTGGCCGAGCTGCGGCACCTCAGCATCGACGATCTGATCCGCACGCACTCGCAGGCTGCGTATACGGTGTACTTCCTCGGTTTCGTGCCCGGTTTTGCCTACCTCGGTACGGTTCCCGACACGATCGCCGCCCCGCGCCTTTCCTCGCCCCGGCGCCGTGTCGAGGCCGGCAGCGTCGGGATCGCGGGGCGCCAGACCGGCATCTACCCGTGCGCCGTGCCGGGCGGTTGGCGGCTGATCGGAAGGACGCCGCTTCCGTTGTTCCGGATCGACCGCCAGCCGATGGCGCTGCTGGCGCCCGGCGACGAAGTTCGGTTTCGTCCGATCTGCGGCGACGAATTTGTTCGCATCAAAGAGGCTGACGGATGATTCGGGTGGAGTTGCCCGGGTTGATGAGCACCGTCCAGGATCTGGGCCGCGAAGGCTTCGGTCCGCTCGGCGTGTCGGCGTCGGGCGCCGCCGATCCGATCGCTCTGCGAATCGGCAATCGTTTGCTCGGAAACCCCGAGGGGGCCGCCGCCCTCGAGCTGACGCTGATCGGCGGGATGTTCCGGTTCGAGACCGATACCTGGGTTTCGATCACCGGATCGGACTTCGGAGCCACGCTCGATGGCGAGCCGTTGACCACGTGGGTCGTCCATCGGGTCGGCAAGGGCGAGGTTCTGCAGATGCAATCGACGCGCAGTGGAGCCCGCTGCTACCTGTGTGTCAGCGGGGGACTGCAGGTGCCGCTCGTTCTTGGCAGCGCATCGACCCACGTGCTGAGCGCGCTGGGCGGCTTGAACGGCCGCCCGCTTCGAAAAGGCGACCTGCTGCGCACGGGTCCATGCCGGCCGCCCGCCGCCAAGCGCGTCAATCCGGAGATGGCCGAGCGGCTGGCACCGCGTCGTCGCCTGCGCGTGACCGATGGCTTGCAGTCCGATTGGTTCACCGAAGCGTCGCAACGAGCGTTCCTTGAAGTAAGCTTCCGGGTGACGGAGGCATCCGATCGGATGGGTTTGAGACTGGAAGGCAGCGCCATCGAATCGACCTCGCAGGCCGACATGATCACGACCGGTGTCGCCCTGGGAGCGATCCAGGTTCCAACCGGTGGCCAACCCGTGATCGTCTTCGTCGAGCAGCAGACCACGGGCGGCTACCCGGTGATCGCCAACGTGATCGCAGCCGACCTTGCGTCGGTCGGTCAGCTGCGCCCGCGCGACTCGGTGCAATTCGAGCTCGTCTCGCAACGGGCTGCCCGCGACTTGATCCTCGAGCAGGAGTCGTGGCTCAAGTCGGACCAATTGCTGTTGTCTTGATCGCTGCCATCGACGCCAAGGGCTCCGACCGCATGGATCTGAACTGCGACATGGGCGAATTGCCCCAGGCGGTCTTTGACGGCACGCAGGACCAGTTGATGGACTCGCTCACCTCCGCCAGCATCGCATGCGGCGGTCACGCCGGCGATGAGCGCACGATGGAGGCGACGATCCGGCAGGCACTGCGGCACGGCGTGAGCATCGGCGCGCACCCGGGGTTTCCGGATCGGGCCAACTTCGGTCGCCTGGCCGTTTCAATGACCCCCGATCAGATCGCCGAAACGGTCCACGACCAGGTCGTTGCGCTGGGTCGGGTCGCGGATCGCTGCGGGGCGGTCGTGGTCCATGTGAAGCCTCACGGCGCGCTGTACAACCTGGCGGCGCGCGACGCGGCGGTCTCGCGAGCGATCGCCGACGGCGTGGCCAGGTGGCGGCAAGATGTCGTGCTGATCGGTCTGGCCGGCTCGAGGATGCTCGAGGTCTTCCGCGATATGGGTTTCGAAGTCGCCGCGGAAGCGTTTGCGGACCGCACCTACGAGCCCGACGGCAGCCTGCGTTCGCGCAAGCTGCCCGACGCCGTGATTCGCGATCCGCGATTGGCCGGCGCGCAGGCGCTGCGCATCGCGCAGTCGCATCGGATCATGGCCGCCGATGGCAGCGAAATCGAGGTCGATGCGCAGACGATCTGCCTGCACGGCGACACGCCGGGTTGCGTGCAGATCGCGGCGTCGGTCGCTTCCAAATTGCGCGAAGCGGGGCTCGAGTTGAAGGGCCTTTGCCGTGCGCGGCTCGCGGCCTCAACGCTCCGACAGCCGGTCAACCAACGCTCATGATGGCCGCGCTGCGGTCCGAGCCGCAGGTGCCACAGAGCCATCGGGGACTGCCGCCTCCTCCCCCAGGTACCGTCGCATCCGGGCGAGCGCTTCGTCGACCGCCCACCCGCGCCCGATCGCACGCGATCGCTCGAAGGCGGCATCGCCCAGCGCGGCGCGCGCGCGGGTGCTGAAGGACTCCACGAAGGCCTTGTCGGCCGGATCCAGCGGCCATTTGAGCTGGTCAAAGTGGAACATAGCCGCGCCTTCGAATAGAACCGACGGTTCCCAGTCGCCTCGCACGGCCGCCAGTCCCGCGCACAGGACCAGCGGAAAGACCCGCTGATAAGGGGCTACGGCGAATTCCTCGTTCAACGTCGCCGCCTCGAGCAACTGCTCGCGCACTGCGGCGGTGCTGCCCTGCGCGAGCGCGGTCATCACGAGGTTATGCAGGCCCGATCCGATCAGGCGCACGTCGCCCTGCCGCCGGGCTTGCGCCAGCGCAGCCTGATACAGGGACTCGGCCCGGGTCCAGTTGCGGTCGAGCCGCTCCAGTTCGCCCAGCGCCAGAGCCGCCTTGCCGAACTGTTCGCTTTCGGTTCCCAGCTGCCGCGACAGCGCCAGCGCCTCTTCGATCCGCAGCCGCGCAGCGGCGAGATCCCCCTGTTCGGCGCAGGACATGCCGGAAAACGTCAGCGCGTCCGACAGAATATCCGGGGCGCCGATCTCACGGGCGATGTCGACGGCCGCCTCGTGTGCCTGCATGGCCTGCTCGAACTGGCCGATGCGGGCGGCCAGTCGCCCCGCGTGCGTGAGCGCCTCGCGGTGAAGGCGATCGCGGGTCGTGGCGCCGGCACGGCGCAAGGCCTCCTGCGTCACGCGCAACCCCAGCGAGAGCAGGGCACGATTGAGCCAGTACCGGAAAAGCCCCGTGACCAGACGCAAGTCCCGTTCGCCGCCCCTGGCGATGCGGTCGCACCAGGCGTGCGCGGCGAGCAGGTTTTCCAGGTCGAGGTCCAGGCGCTTCATCAGCTGGCCCTGCTGGGGGCCGTAGGATTCGATTCTCGCCTGTTCGGCCAGCGCAACGAATGCGTCCAGGTGCCGGGTTCGGCTCGCGTCGCCATCCCCCGCAGCCTCCAGCCGGTCCAGCGCAAACTCGCGCATCGTCTCCAGCAGCCGATAGCGGGGCTCGCCGCCGGTGTCGGGTTCGACGACCACGAGCGACTTGTCGACGAGCGCACCGAGCGCGTCGAGCACTGTCCACTCGTCGATGTCCTGATCGGCAGCGACCTGTTGCGCCGCCTGCAGCGCGAAGCCGCCCGCGAAGACCCCCAGGCGTCGGAACACGGTCTGCTGGGACTGGGTAAGCAGGCCGTGGCTCCATTCGAGCGCCGCCCGCAGCGTCTGGTGCCGCGGCAGCGCGAGCCGGTTGCCGCTGGTCAGCACGCGAAGGCGGTCATCCAGGCGGGAACGAAGACCCTCGATGCCCAGCAGCGGCACGCGCGCAGCCGCCAGCTCTATCGCCAGGGCGATGCCGTCGAGCTTGCGGCACACGTCGATGACCGCGGCGACGTTGTCCACGGTCAGCGAAAAGCGCGGATCGGCGGCCCGTGCGCGCGCCTCGAACAGCGCCACGGCACCCGCTCGCCGGGCGGCGTCCACGGACTGCTCGGCCGGCAGCGCGAGGGCGCCGATCCGGAACACCTGCTCGGCGGCGATCTTCAGGGGTTCCTGGCTGGTCGCAAGCCAGCGCACGCCCGGGGTCGCCGGGCTGAGCGACTCCACCAGCTCGGCCACCGCGAGCAGCAGGTGCTCGCAGTTGTCGAGCACGATCAACATCCTGCGCCCGGCCAGTGCCTGGGCGATGGCCTCGAGTGGTGGCTGGCTGCCCAGCTTGACCTGCAGCGCGCTCGCAACCGTGGTCGCCACCAGAGAAGGGTCGCTGACCGGCGCCAGCTCGGCCAGGCACACACCGTCTTCGAATGCGCCGCGCAAGCGGTGCTTGAGCGCACGGGCCACGGTCGTCTTGCCGATGCCGCCGGCTCCGACCACGGTGACCAGCCGATGCGCCAGGACGAGGGCACCGAGGACACTCAGATCATCTTCCCGGCCGAGCAGCAGCGGTGCAGCCTCCGCAGTGACGCCGCCGGTCGGCGCCGCGAGGGCCGGCTCGCCTGGCGTTTCGCCGTCGACGCCCCCATCCATCCGTTGCGAGAACTGGTAGCCGCGTCCCGGAATCGTCGTGATCGCCTGCGGGCCGAGCAGCCTTCGCAGCGTGGAGATCTGCACCTGCAGGTTGTTTTCCTCGACCACCAGCCCGGGCCAGACGAGATCGAGCAATTCGCTCTTGCCGACGACGCGCTCGCGGCGATGAATCAGCGCCAGCAGCACGTCGAAGGCGCGCGCGCCGAGCCTGACCGGCTCTCCATCGATCAGCAGCTGCCGCGTTTCGGGCTGCACCACGAAGCGGCCGAAGGCCAAATCACCGGAAGGGGACGGACCAGTCACCGGGGCCTCATTTGGCAAAAGATTACCCGAAGGCCGGCCCTCACCCCCGGCGAAGGTGGCCGGATCTCAGGCGAGGAACTGCAAGCTCGCCGGCACCTGGCGCCGCAGCAGCGCGGCGCGCGCGGACCATTGCGTTTCGGGGTCCAGCGTTTCGACAAACCGCACTTCGTTGGCAACGAGCAAAGCGATCGGCACGCCGTCGCGGTACAGAACGCGATTGCCGGTCAGTGCCGGCAGGCGCGGGCCCGGCGTGAGGATGCCGATCACGTTGAGCGGATCGGCGCCGCTCAGGCTGACCAGCGCTCCGGGGCGCTCTCGCCGGCGCGCGTCGCGCAGCAGGCCGATCGCTTCCGGCACGGCGAATTGCTCGCCCGTGACGCCGGCCACGAAGCGCCCGCCGCGTATCTCGCCGCGCGCTTCCAGCCGACGATAGCTCCGCAACAGGCTCCGCCACGGTGGCAACCAGTCGGCTTCGCGCGCGACCAGGCGCCAGAACACGACGCCATAGCGCCGCAGCAGCGTGCGCGCGACGTGTTCGACGATCGCGGGATCGTCGGCAGGGTCGCGCGGCGTGGTGGCGGTCGCCGGCCGCTTGCGCCGTGCCAGTGCCCAGCGGCCGGCATCCTCGATGCCGAACAGCGCCGTGCGGCGCAATCGGCGCCCTCGGTCGACGCCGCGGCCGTCGAGGCTGCGGCGGCGCTCCGATGGCACCAGCAGTGCGCGCAGCCCGCCGAAGCTGTCGGCGTTGACCAGTCCCAGCGCCACCAGCTCGCCGAGCGCGTCCTCGACCTGCGTGCGCAGCAGGCCAGTGCCATCGACGATCTCGTCGAAGAACGACGCCCCGTGTTCCGTGATGAACTCGACGATGCGCTGCGCGCGCGTGCTCGCCTCGGCGCCGTCGCCGTCGCGCGCCAGCGCGGCCCAGATCGGCAGGTTGCGTCGCGACGCGAGCGCGATCGGTGTGGTGCGCACGGGGCTGGGCGCGCGCTCGCCGCTGGCGTGCAGCGGCGCAATGCGCGTCCACACGACCCGGCCTGCGCGGCTCAGCTCGTCGAGCCACACCGGGTCGTACTCGTTGACCCGGGCGGGCAGGATCTCGGTTTCCCAGGCGGCCGCGGGCGCCTCGAAACCCTCGAGCTGCGCCACGATGTTGGCTACGGCGTCGGCGCCTTCGACACGCGCTTCGGGCGCCACGCGCTGCCATTCGAACAGGAACCGCACGAAGTCCCGCGCCTCGACCGGTTCGATCTCCTGGCGCAGCCGATTCACCGTGTAGCGATGAATGCGCGCCAGCAGCCGGCGATCGCACCATTCCGTATCACCCGCCGGCGAACCGCGATCGGCGCCGCCGCTGGATTGCGCCGGCGTGAAGCTGCCGCGCATCGCGACTCCCTCCGATTCGAGCTGCAGCAGCGCGGCGTCGGTCTGCGAGACCGGCAGTGCGAGGGAAGCGGCCAGCTCGCTGGCACGGATGGGCCCCAGCCCCTGCAGGCGGTCGCGCACGATCTCGACCAGCGCTGCCTCGCGCGCCCACGGCTTGCTGTAGTCGGCCGGCGCCTCGATCGCCGGTGTGCGGTCGACCGAGGCAAAGACGGCCTCGAATTCGGGCAGGCGCTCGGCCGCGACGAACAGGCCGCTCGCTCCGAGTCCGAGGCGGGTGGCGCGCCGGGCTGACGCAAGCTCGTCGATCAGCGCCCGCCACGGCGGCTGCGCGTCGATCTCCGAGCCGGTCAGGAACCCCAGGCTCAGCAGGGCATCGTGCAACTCGTCGGCGTTGCGCGCTTCCGGCCACACCTCTGCGCGCACACGCCGGATCGCATCCGGGTCGAGTTTGCCCAGGTCGGCCGCGGTCTCGGCATCGATCCAGCGGCGCGCCAGCACCGCCTGCGTGCGCCGTTCCTCCAGCGGCGCATCGTCCAGGTAGGCGTACGGCCGTGCCGCGAGGATTTCCAGCGCCAGCGGCGAAGGCTCCGTCAGGTCGCGCGCGACGACCTCGATCCGGCCACGCTCGATCGCGTCCAGCACGCGCTCCAGCCCTTCGATGTCCATCGCCTCGTGCAGGCAGTCGTCGATCGTCTGGCGGACCAGCGGATGGTCGGGAATCTCGCGGTCGCCGACGATGTTCTCGCCGCAGGCGACCTGATCGGGGAAGATCGCGGCCAGCAGGTCTTCGGCCGCCATCCGCTGCAGCTGCGGGGCGACCTTGCGTCCGCCCTGGAAGCGCAGCAGCGCCAGCGCCACCGAGGCGTTCCAGCGCCAGCGCGTGCCGAACATGGGCGCGTCGAGCAAAGCCTGGACCAGCAACGGCCGTACTGTGCTGGCCGACAGGTAGCGCGCCACGTCCGCCAGCGCAAAGCTGTGCGCGGTGGCGAGCGACAACACGATCGCGTCCTCGGTCGCCGCCGCCTGCAGTTCGAAGTCGAACTTGCGGCAGAACCGCTTGCGCAGCGCCAGCCCCCAGGCGCGATTGATGCGGCTGCCCAGCGGCGAATGCACGATGAGCTGCATGCCGCCCGATTCGTCGAAGAAGCGCTCGAGCACGATCCGGTCCACGGTCGGCAGCACGCCGAGCGCCGCGTGGGCGGCGGCCAGATAATCGACGGCCTGTTCGGCGGCCACGGTGGCCAGGCCGGCCGTTCCAGTGAGCCAGGCCAGAGCCTGCGCGCGCCCGCCGGCCGCCAGTTGCGCCGCGATCGTCTCGCGCAGGTCCGAGACCGCCTGCGACAGCTCGGCCGTGCGGCCGGGCGCCTCGCCAAGCCAGAACGGCATCGTGGGCGGCTGGCCGCGGGCATCCTCGACCCGCACGATGCCGCGCTCGATGCGCATGATCCGGTAGGAGTGGTTGCCGAGCTGGAACACGTCGCCGGCGAGGCTCTCGACCGCGAAGTCCTCGTTGACGGTGCCGATCACCTGCGCCTGTGGCTCCAGCTGGACCGTGTAATCGGCCGTGTCGGGAATCGTTCCGCCCGAGGTGACCGCCGCCAGTGCCGCGCCGCGGCGGCCGCGCAACACGCCGTTGACGGCATCGCGGTGCAGATGTGCGCTGCGGCGCCCGCGCCGGGTGTGGAAGCCGTCGGACAGCATTCGAACGACCTCGCCGAACTGCTCGCGCGTGAGCGGGCGGAAAGGCGTCGCGCGCCGCACCATTGCGAACAGCGCCTCCTCGCTCCACTCCTGCGATGCCACCTCGGCGACGATCTGCTGCGCCAGCACGTCGAGCGGCTTGTCCGGAAGCGACAGGCGGTCGAGTTCGCCGCGCCGAACCGCATCCAGCAGCGCGGCGCACTCGCACAGCTCGTCGCGCGAAAGCGGAAACAGGCGCCCCTTGGGCACGCCGCCGACCGCGTGCCCCGAGCGGCCGACCCGCTGCAGCAGCGCGGCGATCGAGCGCGTCGAGCCGATCTGGCACACCAGATCGACCTCGCCGATGTCGATTCCCAGCTCGAGGGACGCGGTCGCAACCAGCGCGCGCAACTCGCCGCGCTTGAGCCGCTGCTCCGCGTCGAGCCGCTGCTCGCGCGCCAGACTGCCGTGGTGCGCGGTCACGTACCGATCGCCCAGGCGTTCGGACAGGTGGCGCGCGGCGCGCTCGGCCAGGCGGCGCGTGTTCACGAAGATCAGCGTCGTGCGGTGCTCGCGCACCAGCTCGGCGAGCCGGTCGTAGACCTGCTGCCACACTTCGCCCGACATCACCGCTTCGAGAGGCGAGGGCGGCAGCTCGATGGCGAGGTCGCGCGCCCGGACATGGCCCGCGTCGACGATTGCACAGTCCGGCGCGCCGGCGCCATCGGTGCGCTCGCCGACCAGGAAGCGCGCGACTTGTTCGATCGGCCTCTGCGTGGCCGACAGACCGATCCGGACCAGTTCGCGCCCCGCGACCGCCTCGAGCCGTTCCAGCGACAGCGCCAGGTGCGCACCGCGCTTGTTGGGCGCCAGCGCGTGGATCTCGTCGACGATCACGGTGCGGGTGGTCGCGAGCATGCGGCGGCCGGATCGGCTCGTCAGCAGGATGTACAGCGATTCGGGGGTGGTGACGACGATGTGGGGCGGGCGCCGGCGCATGCTCTGGCGCTCGCTTTGCGGCGTATCGCCGGTGCGCACCTGCGTGCGGATCTGGACGTCCGGCAGGCCGAGCCGCTCCAGCTCGGCGCGGACCCCGGCGACCGGCGCCTCGAGGTTGCGCTGGATGTCGTTCGACAGCGCCTTTAACGGCGAAACGTAGACCACGTGCGTTTCGTCGGCCAGGCCGTGCTCGATGCCTTCGCGCACCAGGGCATCGATCGCGGCCAGGAACGCGGCCAGCGTCTTGCCCGAACCGGTCGGTGCGGCCACCAGCGCGTGCCGACCCGCCGCGATCGCAGGCCACGCCTGCAGCTGCGCGGCCGTCGGCGCCGCAAAGGCCGACTCGAACCAGGCGCGGGTGGCTGGATGGAACAACTCGAGCACGCTTTTCTCGCTGCCAATCGATCGGGATCGGCAACGATACCGCCGAAATCCGCTCGCCGTTTCCGAGGGTTTGCCCGACAGCCCCTTAGGGAACGAAGGCTGGCCGGGCTGGCGTGCAGGCGGCCTGGCGAGGCGTCACGAGGACGCCTGCTTCACGTCGTCGACGTTTCGCGCCCACAACTCCAGGGGATTGCCGACCGTGCGGCGCAGGAAATTCCGTGCCGTAATAGCGGTTACTTGATCGTCGAACGACACGACCTGGGCATATTGTTGACCTGGCAATCGGTACAGCCAGATTCGGCGACGCACAATCATCGGAACCTTCCGGCTGGCGCGATGATCGCAGTTTCCGATGCCGGCCGCGATCCGTGAGGGTCAGCCCCTCACGAGATCCTTGACGCCGGCGTCGAGCGGTACGCCTGCGGCCACCTGCTTGCGGCGCTTGGTGCTGTTGCGACCCGTCAACAGCGAAGCGATGCGCTGGTCGATGCTGGCGGCGGCGCTCTCCGAGATTCGCCCGATCGCCCGCTGGCGATCAAGGTTCTCGAGCAGGTTGAGCAACTGCTCCTGGCTCAGCGTCTGCAGCTTCTCGTCGGTCCAGTCGAAACGCATCGGCGTATGGAAGGTCGGCTTGCTTGAATTGTCTGAATTGCGCACCATCTGCTGGCCCTTCGTGTGAATCTCCTAGCTGCTCGCCGCAGGGCTGCCCGCCAAAGCGCGCTCCGCGCGCTGCTTCAAAGCGGTGTTCATTGCGTCCAGACCCGACCTGCCTCGCAGCCGACGGCGCTGAGTGAGCAGCGGAACCATGATCCCCCGCACTTGCTCGCTGTGGTGGAATCGAACACCGCCTTCGGGCAACGATTCGATCCGGAATCGGCGCTCCGACGAAAACATGCCCGGCACGGTCCAACGCTCCAGCCAGCGCAGCTCGCGCGGTTCGCGAGAGCGCACGACCGTCGAACGGACGCTCAGGTCGTCGCCCACGGGCGAGGTGAGTCGGATCTCGATCTGCGCGCCGGCGGTGGGCCGGCCCAGAACACCCCGAATCAGCGGATTCCAGCGCCGGTACGTGCCAAAGTCCGCAAGAATGGCCCAAACGAGCGACGCCGGAGCCTGGATATCGATTTGCGTTAGAACCCGTTGCATCACTGAAGTATGGACCCCGGACACGCAGCCAAGCGCCTTCGGGCCAGCACGGCCATCGCGGGGACGGAAATGCGGTATCGTCCAACTTCAAGCAGTTGACGGGAAAAATATATCGCTCGACAAGCGAAGCGGCGACGCGTAGCGTGTCGGGGCTTTCGTTGAAGTTTCGTACTCCTCCGGCCTTTCCTGACACGCTGCGGCCCACCGCGGCGCAGCACCTCAGGTTTTCCCCAGGTTCACGTTTCTTGATCGTTAGCTCGCCGCGGGGCGTTCTCGCGGTGAATAAGTTTCTACTTTACCTTTCAAGGAACGAGAAAATGGCAAGCGGTACCGTCAAGTGGTTCAACGACGCTAAAGGCTTCGGATTCATCACGCCCGAAGATGGTGGCAAGGACCTGTTCGTGCACTTCTCCGAGATTCAAGCCGGCGGCTTCAAGTCGCTGAGCGAGGGGCAGCGCGTGCAGTTTGTCGTCAAGCAGGGCGCAAAGGGTCCGCAGGCGGCCGAGATCCAGATCGTCTGACGACAACTGGACTGAAGAGCGCGGCTCGCCGCGCTCGCTCGGAAACGGGTGAAAGCCCGTTTCCTTCCTTTTCCGGGCATGCCGGCCCACGCCGGCTTTCCGGTTTCTGGCTTACTCCGGGGGTGTCGCCATGGCGAAGGAAGAACATCTGGAAATGGACGGAACCGTCAGCGAAGTGCTGCCCGATTCCCGATTCCGCGTCACGTTGGACAACGGACACAAACTGATCGCGTATTCGGCCGGCAAGATGCGCAAGCACCATATCCGCATTCTGGCAGGCGATAAGGTCTCGCTGGAACTGTCGCCCTACGATATGAGCAAGGGCCGCATCACGTTCCGCCACATCGATGGCAGGGCAGCCGGCGCCCCGCAGCAGCGCAGACGCTGACCGCGGACGGGAGCGCTTCATCCGGGGCTTCCCGCGGGTCCCTGTGCCGCGTCAGAAGCGCCGGCCGGGGTGATTTCGCTTGCGTCAATTCGATATTTGCAGTATTGTGGAAGTGTGAACGAGGCAGACGCAGTCCGATCCCTTGCCGCCCTCGCACAGCCACTGCGCCTGCGGCTGTTTCGCGCGCTCGTGGTCGCCGGCGAAGATGGCCTGACGCCGGGCACGATGGCCGATGCACTGGGTATTCCCGCGGCGACGCTGTCGTTCCACCTGAAAGAACTGGCCAACGCCGCTCTGGTGACGCAGGAACGCGCCAGCCGCTACCTGATCTACCGGGCAGCGTATGGCCGGATGAACGAACTGCTGGCCTACCTGACCGAGAACTGCTGCCAGGGTGCCGAATGCCTCGACCTGGCCGCGGCGGTGGACTGCACGCACTGAAAACCGAACCGGGACAAACCATGAAGCGCTTCCATGTACACGCCCACGTCGAAGATCTGCAGGCGAGCATCGCGTTTTATACGAAGTTGTTTGCCACCGAGCCCAGCCGCGTTGAGACCGATTATGCGAAATGGATGCTGGAGGACCCGCGCATCAACTTCGCGGTCTCCACTCGAGGCAGCAAGCCCGGCATCGACCATCTGGGTATCCAGGCCGACTCCGAGGAAGAGCTGGCCGAATTGAAGGCAAGAGCCCAAGCGGCCGACATGGCGCTGCTCGACGAGGGCGAGACCAGCTGCTGCTATGCGCGCAGCGACAAGTACTGGATCACCGATCCTCAGGGCATTGCGTGGGAACATTACCGTACGCTGAGCAACATCCCGGTGTTCAGCGAAAAGCCCAGCGCCCCGAGCGAGGATTCGGCGTGCTGCACGGCCTCCGCGCCGCGGGGCAAACCGTTGGGCATTGCGGTCAAACCCGCGTCGTCGTGTTGCTGAAAAACCATCGTGGTGAACAAGATCTACAACGTGCTTTTTGTCTGCACCGGTAACTCGGCGCGCTCGATCATGGCCGAAGCACTTCTGAATCAGATGGGCAAAGGCCGCTTCAAGGCCTACTCGGCCGGCAGTCACCCCACCGGCGTGCTGAATCCTTCGGCGCTGGCGACCCTCAGAGAGCTGCACCTGCCGACCGATGGCCTGCGCAGCAAGGACTGGGACGAGTTCTCAGGGCCAAAGGCCTCGCAGCTGGACTTTGTCATCACGGTCTGCGACAAGGCTGCCGGGGAAGTTTGCCCGTTGTGGCCTGGCCAGCCGATAACCGCCCACTGGGGCGTGCCCGACCCGGCAGCTTTCGACGGACCGGAAGACCGCAAGGCGAAGGTCTTCCTCGACACCGCGCTGGCTCTGAGGAAGCGCATCGAGTTGATGCTGGCGCTGCCGTTTCAACGATTGGATCGCTTCGCGATCCAGCGGGAGGTCAAGGACATCGGAACACGCTGACCGATGGGCGCGACCGGAACGTCCCGCAAACTGTTCGCCGAGGCCCTCGGCACCCTGCTGTTGCTGGCGGTGGTGGTCGGCTCGGGCATCATGGCCGAGCGCCTGTCGGGGGGCAACGTCGCCATCGCGCTGCTGGCCAATACGCTGGCGACGGTCGGCGGGCTTTACATCCTGATCGAAGTGTTCGGGCCCGTGAGCGGGGCGCACTTCAACCCGGCCGTGTCGCTGGTGATGGCCGGGCGAGGCGCGATGCCCCGCTCCTTGCTGGCGCCCTACGTGGTCGCGCAACTTGCCGGCGCCATGCTCGGGGCATGGCTCGCCCACTCGATGTTCGACCTGACCATCCTGCAGTTTTCAAGCAAGGTTCGAAGCGGCACCGGGCAGTGGATTGCCGAGGCGGTGGCAACCGCCGGCCTGCTGCTCGTGATCCTGCGCGCGCCCGCAAGCCGGGTGGCGGCCATGGTGGCGTGCTACATCGGAGCGGCCTACTGGTTCACGGCTTCCACCTCGTTCGCCAACCCCGCAGCCGCCTTTGGGCGCATGTTCAGCGACAGTTTCGCCGGCATCGCTCCGTCCAGCGTGCCGGGCTTCGTGGTGGCCGAGTTGGTCGGGGCTGGCATCGGTGTGCTCATCCATCGCGCGATGAGCACGAGCGCGAGCAGCTAGCGGCAACGGGCCGGTCGCTGTCGCCGGCCGACCGGCCCTCGCCCTCGTTGGCCTTGCGTCAACGCGACATTCAGCGCGTTCCCGCAAAGGCCGCCTGCAACGCCGCGATGTCGATCTTGACCATCTTCATCATCGCATCCGACGCCCGCTTGGCCTTGGCCCGATCGGGCGCGGCCATCATCTCACCCAGTACGGTGGGGACAATCTGCCACGACAGGCCGAAGCGATCTTTCAGCCAGCCGCACTGCTCGGCCGCGCCGCCCTCGAGAAGCGCGCTCCAGTAGCGATCGATTTCGGCCTGATTGTCGCAATTCACCACGAAGGACACCGCGTGGTTGAACGGGTCGAGCGAGCCGGCGCTCATCGCCATGAACGACTGGCCGAACAGAACGAACTCGACGATCTTCACCGATCCCGGCGGGCCGCTGGGCGATTCGCTCGGCAGCGCCGTCACACGGGTGACGCGCGAGTTGGGAAAGATGGAGGCGTAGAACGCCGCGGCCTCCTCGGCCTGCGTGGAATACCAGAGAAAGGGCGTGATTTTCTGCATCGGTTGCTCCTGAGAACACTTACTGGTCGATTGTCCGGGTGCCAAATCGACATCGGTCAGACCGGCTTGTCCACGAGGTGCGGGATTATGTGACTTTTCCATGTACAAGACACTATCGACACCGCGCCATGGTCGGTCTGCACCCTGTCGGGTAATCACCGGGTCACGCAACGCACCTAGATTTGCGGCCCGACGGACTCGATCGAGGAGACTCATCGTGATGCAGGATAAGACGTCGTTTGGCGCGGCCCGGTCGATAGGGGCCGCTGCGGCCGTGGCCGCTGCTTGCGCGCTCGCGCCGGTGCATGCTGAGACCAAGAGTCCGATCAAACACCTTGTCGTGATCTTCCAGGAGAACGTTTCCTTCGATCACTACTTTGGAACGTATCCGAATGCGCAGCCCAACCTGGACGGCTCGGCTTATTTCACCGGGGCGCGCCAAGGCACGCCGGGAGCCAACACGCTCGGCAGCGCGGGGCTGCTGACCAATAACCCGAATGGCGTCGATCCGTTCCGAATCGACCGTTCGGTCCCGGTGACCTGCGACCAGGACCACGGCTACGCCGATGAGCAGTTCGCGTTCGACGGCGGACTGATGGACCGCTTTCTGAAACACAGCTGTCACGATGCCCATCTCGGAGTCAACAGCACGATGGGCTATTACGACGGCAATACCGTAACGGCCCTGTGGAATTACGCCCAGCACTACGCGATGAGCGACAACTCGTTCGGGACCAGCTTCGGGCCGTCAACGCCGGGGCTGCTGAACCTGCTGGCTGGCACCACGTTCGAGGGCACCGTCACCAATGGTTTGTCGCCGACCGGCAACATCGCGAACAGCGCGACCTCCGGCGCGGTCATCGGTGATCCCGATCCCGACGGGGACATTTGCTCGAATCCGACGCGCACCCAGATCACGATGTCCGGTATCAATGTCGGCAACCTGCTGAACACGGCCGGCATCACATGGGGTGCGTTCATGGGAGGCTTCGACAACTGCGCGCAGACCCACAACAACGTATCGGGCGCGAGCGCGGGCCTCGATTACATTCCGCATCACGCGTTCTTCCAGTACTGGCACAGCACGGCAAACCCGGGCCACCTGCCTCCCAGCTCCGAGGCGATGATCGGGCACACCGATCAGGCCAACCACCAGTACGACCTGAGACGGCTGTTCACGGCGATCGCCGGGCACAATCTGCCCGCGGTGAGCATCGTCAAGGCAGCCGCGTACCAGGACGGACATGCGGGTTACTCGGATCCGCTCGATGAGCAGACGTTCCTGGTGCACACGATCAATGCGCTGCAGGCGTCGCCTTACTGGCATGACACCGCCATCGTGATCGCGTACGACGACTCCGACGGCTGGTACGACCACGTTTTGGGGCCGATCGTGTTCCAGTCGAGCGTGACCGAGGATCAGTTGCTGGGGCCCGGAAACTGCGGCAGCCCCAGGGCCGGCGACCCGGCTGGCGGCGCCCAAAACGGCCGCTGCGGTTATGGTCCCCGTCTGCCGCTGCTGGTGATCTCGCCGTGGGCCAGATCCAATTACATCGATCACAGCGTGACCGACCAGTCCTCGATCATCCGCTTCATCGAAGACAATTGGGGTCTGCCCCGCATCGGCAACGGCTCGGCCGACGCGGTGGCCGGCTCGCTGGACGGCTTGTTCGATTTCTCGGACGACCCGAGCGGGCCGCGCCTGATCCTGGAGGAGAGCACCGGCGCCGTCGTCAGCGTCACGCGCTGAGCTGCCCTCGGCAAGCTGCGGCAGGGGGCCTGCGCTCGCTTACCGGCCACCCTGTCCCCGGTCCTGCATGTCGCGCAGGATCGCATCGATGCCTCGCCGCCAGGACTCGTCGGTGTTGCTGCGGATGTCGACCGACTTCTGCAGCACGACCGCTCCGGACGACACGTCCTCGATCCGGATGTTGATGTTCAGGATCAGATTGCTGACCTTTTGAACCCACCCGACCAGCACCCGATCCGCCTTCAGCGCCCTGGCGATATCCAGCTCACATCCGTTGCATTCACGCAGGTTCTGGAGCGCTCGCAGCCGGTCGATCATCGGCTGCACCGCGCTGGTGTCCACCACCCGATACCATCGCCTGGACTGAAGCTCGGTTCCGAGCTGGCGCGTGATCGCGGCCAGGCGCTGGTACTCGGGACCGGCAGGCGCCAGTTCGTGCTGGTCGTCGATCAGCTCGAAACCCAGGACGGCGATGGAAGGCACGTCAACGGCTGCGGCGACGGCCGCAGCCAATGCCATCGCCAGCAGGAGCCGGCGCCGCGGGCGGCCAACCGGTACATCGCAGCGGCGGCATGGCGGCATCGCGAGTCCAATCATGTCCGACCCGATCGGTCTTGTAGGCTATTTCCGAGATCGCCCGCCTGCTCGCGCGAGCACCGCCAGCAGCAGCACATTGGCCCCGGCCTCAAGGTGCTCGGGGCGGGCGTCCTCCGTCTCATTGTGGCTCAGGCCGTCCTTGCAGGGCACGAAAATCATCGCAGTGGGCGCCACGCGTGCGACGTAGATCGCGTCATGGCCGGCGCCGCTGACCATCTCGCGATGCGGGTAGCCAAGTGCTCTGACCGCGGCGCGAACCGCGTCGACGCAGCGAGGGTCGAAACGCGACGCCGCGAAGTGGTCGACCTGTTGCAGGGCGCATTCAAGGCGAAGGTCATGGGCGACAACCGCAGCGGCGTCGCGGAGCTCGCGGTCCATGGTAGCGAGATCCTCGTCATCCGGATGTCGCAGGTCGACGGTCATCTTGACGAGCCCGGGAATGACGTTGCGCGAATTGGGACCGACGTGCATGAACCCGACCGTGCCCCGCCCGTCGGGCGCGTGGCGTACCGCCAGCGCATGGACCGCCTCGACCATCCGCGAAGCGCCGCGCAGCGCGTCGCGGCGTGCCTCCATGGGTGTTGGTCCGGCATGCGCGTCCTGCCCGCTCCAGATGCAGTCGTACCAGCGCAGCCCCAACGCTCCTGTCACCACGCCGATGACCTTGTCCTCGCGCTCGAGAACGGGTCCCTGTTCGATGTGCGCCTCGAAATACGCGTCGAGACGGCGTTTGCCGACAGGCGCCGTACCCGCGTAGCCAATGCGCTCGAGCGCTTCGCCGAACGTGATGCCATCGCCGTCGCGCTGCTGTAGAAGATGCTCGAGTGTGAACACGCCCGCAAACGCACCCGAGCCGCCCATCACCGGGACGAACCGACTGCCCTCCTCGTTGGTCCATATCGCGACGCCGACCGGGTTCTCCGTCACGATATCGGCATCCTTGAGCGTTCGAAGCACCTCCAACCCCGCGAGCACGCCGTAATTGCCGTCGAATTTGCCTCCCGAGGGCTGCGTATCGATATGGCTTCCGGTCAAGACGACCGCTGCCGCGTCGCTTCGCCCGTGCCGCGTTGCGAAGATGTTGCCTGCGGCGTCGACCTCGATTTCGGCATCCGTCTCGCGCAGCCAGCCGACTACCAGATCGCGGGCCTGCCGGTCGATATCCGTGAGCGCAAGGCGACGCACGCCGCCCCTCGGAGTCGCCCCGAGTTGCGCCAGGTCCATCAGCGAGCGCCAGAGGCGGGCCCCGTCGACACGGACCGAGGTCGGCGCGACGGCCGGGCCGGAAGGCATTTCGGATGTCGTGTTCATCGATCGCCTCCTTTTAGTCGAGTTCAGGCCAGGCTAGATACTGCCCTCGCGCACGCCGCCCGGTCCGTGCGCTGCGCTCGGCGTCGCGCTGGGCACCTCGCGCAGGTGACACGCAACCAGGTGGGTCGGCACCGCTTCCTTGAGCACCGGTTCCTCGACCCGGCAGCGATCGAACGCATAGGGGCAGCGCGTGTGGAAGCGGCAGCCTGCGGGAAGCTGGATCGGGCTTGGCAGGTCGCCTGGCAGAATCAGGCGCGTTCGATGAACGGTGGGATCCGGTACCGGAACCGCCGCGAGCAGCGCTTCGGTATAAGGGTGCAGCGGATTGCCGAACAGTGCGCGCGTCGAGGCGATCTCCACGATCCTGCCGAGATACATCACCGCGACCCGGTGGCTGATGTGCTCGACCACGGCGAGATCGTGTGCGACAAAAAGATAGGACAGGCCGAATTCTCGCTGCAGATCGACGAGCAGGTTGATCACCTGGGCCTGCACCGACACATCGAGCGCCGAGACCGGCTCGTCGCAGACAATCAGTTTCGGCCGAGGTGCCAGAGCGCGCGCGATGCCGAGACGCTGTCTCTGCCCGCCCGAGAATTCGTACGGGTACTTCGGCATCTGGTCGGCTCGCAAGCCGACTTTCTCGAAGAGAGAGAGCACCCGCTGCTGGATTTGCGGCCGGGCACTTCGCTCGAAATTCCGGATCGGTTCGGCGACAATGTCTGCAGCGCGCATCCGGGGGTTCAGCGACGCATAAGGATCCTGGAACACGGCCTGCATTTGCCGGCGATAAGGCCGCATGGCTCGGCCCTTGAGCCGATCGATGCGCTGTCCTCGCCAAGCGACCGCGCCTGCGGTGGGCTCGATCAGTCCCAGCACAGTCTTGCCCAACGTCGACTTGCCGCAGCCGCTTTCTCCGACCAGGCCGAGCGTCTCGCCTTCGGCGATCGCGAAGCTGACCTCGTCGACCGCGTGAACCTGTGCCCGCGCCCGACCGAAGACGCCGCGGTGAATGGCGTAATGCTTGGTCAGTCCGCTCACCTCCAGCAGCGGCGCACGGGTGAGCCCCGTACCAGGTCCGCCCGCCGTCATGCCATCGCCTCCCCGGGCATCCTCTCCGATTCCCAGCAGGCCGCGCGATGGCCGGGCGCCTTTTCCTCGAGCGGAGGATAGTCTTTCTGGCAGCGCGCCGTGGCGTACGCGCAGCGCGGCGCGAAGGCGCAGCCGACGATCGGTTCGAGCAGCGATGGCACGGTGCCGGCTATCTCGGTTAGATGCGTGATCACACCGCCCCGGTTCGAAGCGCCGAGCGTCGGAATGGAGTCGATCAGGCCGCGCGTATAGGGATGGCGTGGACGCGCGAACAAGGCGGCGACCGGCGCCTCCTCGACCTTGCGCCCGGCGTACATCACGACCACCCGTTGCGCCATCTCCGCCACCACGCCCAGGTCGTGAGTGATCAGCACGATGGCCGCACCCGTTCTCTGTTTGAGCTCGCGCATCAGATCGAGGATCTGCGCCTGGATCGTGACGTCCAGAGCGGTCGTCGGTTCGTCGGCGATCAGCAGCCGCGGCTCGCACGCCAGTGCCATGGCGATCATGACCCGCTGCCGCATCCCTCCTGAAAGCTGATGCGGGTAGTGCGTGACACAGCGTTCCGGCTCGGGCATGCGCACCAGCCGCAGCATGTCGATCGAGCGGTGCACTGCCTCGTCACGGGAAAGGCCGCGGTGCAGCATCAGGACTTCCGCAATCTGGCGGCCGATGGTCAACACCGGGTTGAGCGACGTCATCGGCTCCTGAAAAATCATGGAGATGGCATTGCCGCGAATCCGGCGCATCTGCGGTTCCGACAACTCGAGCAGATCTCGTCCTTCGAACAGCACCTGGCCCTGCACGGTGCGCCCGGGAGGACAGGCGATCAAACGCAGAATGGACAGTGACGTGACGCTTTTCCCACAGCCCGATTCCCCGACGATGGCGAGCGTCTCGCCGCGCTCGACCGAAAAGGACATGTCATCGACGGCACGCACCACGCCGTCGCGGGTGAAGAAGTAAGTCTTCAGCCCCTTCACCTCGAGCAGCGCCGCAGCCGGTTCGTGGGTAGTGTTCATCGCCTCACAGGCGGCGTGCCAGCCGTGGATCGAGCGCATCGCGCATGCCGTCACCGAGCAGGTTGACGGCGAGCACCGTCAGCGAGAGGCAGATGCCGGGAAACAGGATGAGGCGCCCTGCGATCTGGATCAGGCTTCGCCCTTCGGCCATGATGTTGCCCCAGCTCGGAATGTTCGGCGGCGTGCCCGCTCCGATAAACGAGAGTATCGCTTCGGTAATCATCGCCGATCCGCAAACATAGGTCGCCTGCACGAGCAGCGGCGCCATGATATTGGGCAGGATGTGGCGTACCAGAATTCCAGGCAAGGTCGTTCCGGCAGCGATCGCCGCTTCGACATAGGGCTGCTCACGCAGCGTGAGCACGAGGCTGCGCACAAGCCGGACGACGCGTGGAACTTCGGCCAGCGTGATGGCGGCGATCACGTTTCCGATGCTCGCGCGGGTCAAGGCCATCAAGGCGATGGCGAGCAGCACCGACGGGATCGACATGAGCCCGTCCATCACGCGCATCACGACCGCGTCCAGCCAGCGCACGTAGCCGGTGATCAGCCCGATCGCCGACCCGAGAAAGACCGAGAGCATCGCCACGGCGAGGCCGACGACCAGCGACACGCGCGCTCCGTACACCACGCGGCTGTAGACGTCGCGGCCAAGCACGTCGGTACCCAGCCAGAAGTCGGCCGACGGCGGCTTCAGCCGCTTGATCGGCGCGACGGCTTGCGGGTCGATCGTCCCCAGCCACGGCGCCAGTATCGCGATGGCGACCATGCACGCGAGGATGAGGCCGCCAAGCAGGGCGGTCGGATGCCGTCGGAACGCGTCGCGGAAGCGCCTCCAGGTCGGCGATACCGACCTTTTCGCGGCGATCGGCGGTGCAGCAAGGCTCGTCGGATCCATCTTAATAGCGGATGCGCGGGTCGAACAGCGTGTACGACAGATCCACGGCGAGGTTGATCAGCACATAGACCGCGGAAAAGATCAGGATCACGCCTTGAATGACCGGATAGTCCCGCCGCAGGATCGCATCGACGGTCAGCCGCCCGATCCCGGGTAGCGCGAACACCGTTTCGGTGACGACGGCGCCGCTGATCAGCAGCGCGATTCCCACGCCGATGACGGTCATCACCGGAATGGCCGCGTTCTTGAGCGCGTGGCCGATCAGAACCTGCTGCGGCGCCAGGCCCTTCGCCGCCGCGGTGCGGATGTAATCCTGCGCGAGCACGTCGAGCATGCTGGCGCGCGTCATGCGTGCGATCAGCGCGACGTAGACCGTACCCAGCGCGATGCTCGGCAGAATCAGATGGCGCAGCCATTGCCACGCTCCATCGCGAAAGTTGCGGTAGCCCTGCACCGGCAGCCACTCGAGCTGAACCGAAAACGTAAGGATCAGGATGTAGGCCAGCACGAATACCGGGACCGAGAAGCCCAGGACCGAGAACGACATCACGGCGCGGTCGAGCCAGGACCCCGCTTTGGCGGCAGCGATCACACCCAAGGGGATCGCGACGAGGATAGCCACCACGAGCGTGCAAAGCGTCAGTGCTACGGTCGGCTCGATACGCTGCCCGATCAGCTGGGTCACCGGAAGGTTGGTGAAGATGGAAGTGCCCAGATCTCCGTGCAGCAGCGCCCATAGCCAGCGACCGAACTGCACCACGAAGGTCTGATCGAGCCCCAGCCGCGCGTGGATACGCCGGATGTCCTCATCGGTCGCTACGTCGCCGGCGATGATGGCGGCCGGATCCCCCGGCGTCAGATAGAGCAGAGAAAAGACGACCAACGCGACCACCGCCATGACGACGGCGGTCGAAAGAATACGGCGGACGATGTACGCAATCACCCGTCGTCTAGGCGTCGCGCGATAATGCCGCTAACGCTTCTCGACGTTCCACAAAAGCGTCATCGGCGCAATGATCACACCGCTCAGGTTCGAGCGATACGCCGTAGGAAGAATGAACTGCGCCGTCGGCACATATGGAACGAATTCAAAAGCGCGCGCCTGCACCGCGTCCGCGGCCTTTTTGGAGGCGGCCGCATCGCTGGCGCTAAACCACGCCTCGCGCAATTGCTCGAGCCTGGCATCGGTGGGCCAGCCGAACCAGGCCTTTTCGCCCGAGGCGCGAAGCGGGAAACTCACCGCGGGCGAGGTGACATCGGGGCCGACCAGCCAGGTGTGGAAGATCGACCAGCCGCCTTTTTCGACCGGCTCCTTCGACGCCCGGCGCGTGATCAACGTTCCCCAATCGCCCGCCTGCACCTCGACATTCAGGCCGAGCTTGCGCAGCAGCTCGGCCGTCAGCAACGACTGCGAATGCACGATCGGCTGGTCGGTCGCATCGATGATGACGATTTTCTCGCCCTTGTAGCCGGACTCGTTGATCAGTTGCCTGGCTTTTTCGAAGTCGCGCTTGCCCTTCGCGGGTTCTGCGCCCACCTCGCTCGAAAGCGGCGTGCCGCAGGTGAAGTAGGAATAACACACGTGTCCGTTCTTCGGGTCACCCGCGATACCGAGCACATAATCATTCTGGTCGACGACGGTGAGCAACGCCTGGCGCATCTTTGGATGGTTGAACGGTGGATGCAGAAAATTGAAACGGAGCACGCCCATCGAACCCAGAGGGTCGATGTTCTCGACCTTGATGCTGCTGTTCCTGGCCAGCACCGGAATCAAGTCGGGCGGGAACTGTTCCCACCAATCGACCTCCCCGGCGCTGAGCGCGGCCGCCGCTGTGGCCGAATCCGGAATGTAGATCCACTCCACGCGGTCGACTTTGACGACCTTGCCTCCGGCCGCCCATGAGGGCGCCTCCTTGCGCGGCACGTAGTCGACGTTCCTGACGTACACGACCTTGCTGCCCGGCACCCATTCCTCCTTGACGAACTTGAAGGGCCCCGAGCCGATCGCTTCGGTAATGCCGGTGGATGCGTCGGTCCTGGCGATGCGTTCGGGCATGATGAACGGAACGTTCGACGACGGTTTCGCCAACGCTTCGAGCACGAGTGGAAACGGCCGTTTCAGCCTGAGCGTGAAGGTCTTGTCGCTGACGGCTTTCCAGGATTCCGTCACTTCGGCTATCTTCTGGCCGAGAGCATCGCGCTTGGCCCATCGTTCGATCGACGCGATGCAATCGGCTGACCGCACCGGCTGGCCGTCATGGAACTTCAATCCGTCGCGCAGCGTAAAGGTGTACGTCAGTTGATCCTTGCCGAGGTCGTACTTGTCCACCATCTGCGGCTGAACGTGGAACCTGGCATCGGTGGCAAACAGCGTGTCGTAGATCATGTACCCGTGGTTGCGGGTAATGTATGCCGTGGTCGTGATCGGATCGAGAATGCGCAGGTCCGCTTGCGGAACGAGCTTGAGTACCTTCTCGCCTTGAGCGAACGCCGCCGGCATGGTCCAGACCGAGGCCAGGACGAAAGCGCCGATCGCAGCGGCCATTGAACGAAGCCGTGCAGAATGCTGGTTCATCGCGATGGTTTCCCCCGTGCGCATCTAATACCTCGCCGGGTTCGCTGTCTACTGATTTTGGCACGACCGATGGCATCCGGACCCCGAAATGGCTGTCCGGCAGCTCTGCCCGGCGCCGGGCGGCCGCAGTCGGCTGCCGCCCATGGCCGCCTCGTGTAACGTCCGTGTTCAGGCGCGCGCTGCTTCCGGTGCGTGGCTCGCGACACGTTCTAAGGCGCAACCCCGATGAGCACGGTCAATTACCGAGGCGGCTGCCTCTGCGGCTCGGTCCGCTATGAGATCGCGGGCGAATTGCAGCAGGTCGTTCATTGCCATTGCACGATGTGCCGCCGGCACAGCGGCGCCGCCTTCTTGACCTACGCGGCCTGCCGGGCCGAAGACCTGCGCCTCATCGCCCACCCGCCCGCGCCATACCCTTCATCGCAGGGCACAACGCGCGGTCACTGCGGGCGTTGCGGCAGCCCGGTCACCTTCACTTCCGATTCGGACACCGCGACGGTGTGGCTGACCCTGGGCAGTTTCGATGAGCCCGAGCGCGTTCATCCGCGCGAGCACTGGTTCATCGCCAGCAGGCTGCCGTGGCTGCACCTCGACGACGGCCTGCCGGGCTGGCAGGAATTTCCGCTATGAGGTCCAGATCGGGTCGCCCGGGGAGAATCAGTGACTGTCCGCGATCACAGGAAATTCCAGGTCAACCCCAGTGACACAAAACCCGGGTGGCCGCCGGCCGCAATGAACTGCCGGTACTCGCCGTGCAGCGCCCACGAGCCCAGCTTGAATTGGACCCCCGCCCCGCCGGCGAAACCGGTATCGATCCGGTCCAGTTCGAGGGTCTGCCTGCAGGTCGCATCGTTCCAGGGACAGCTCCCCACCCCGGGTCGAGATGTGGCCACGTGCGAGGTGCTTTTCAGCCGGGCCAATCCTGCCTCGAGGTAGACATCGAGCACCGGGGGCGGCAGCGGCAGGTAAACAACGCCAAAGGCGGCCGTGGCCTTCCTCGAGACATCGGTCGGAAACGAGCCGGAGTGACCACTTGCCTGCCCCAGGTCAACGTGCGCCAGCTCGGCACCGAGAAGCGGGCCCAGGCGCGGTGCTGCCACTGCTCTAAGGGCCAACCGGGTTTCCTTGACGCCGGTGGAAAGTTCTGAGCCGCTGACCGCAGTGAACCGCTTGTACTCAACCGGCAGCGTCAACGAGCCCAGTTTGACTTGGGACCACCTCCCGCCGGCGGGGCTCGTATCACTACGGTCCAGCCGGAAGGGTTGGAGGTTGCAAGTTGCCTGATTTGTCGAACAAATCCCCGCCCCAGGTGGCCATGCAGTGGATTCGACAGCGAGCAGCGGCACCGGGAGCAGTCCGGCCATCACGCTGACTGCCGGGGCCTTGCCTTTGAAGGGGTCGAAGCGCGCTGGACCGACGACAGAGTCAGAGGCTGGATTGGCAGTCGCTCTGACTTGCAGGCGTCCGATAGCCCGGCCAGGGTAAGGGTCCGGTAAGTCGACAGCAAAAGCCCGATCGAGCAGCAGCGCGGCCAGCAAAACGGCGGTCAGGGCCCCAGCAAAGTGACTAGTTCCAAACATCAAACCTGACCGCGCGCCCGCAGATCGTGCAATTCCAGATGGCGAAGGTCGACTGCACCACGTTGGGCTCGACTTCGAAGTCGTGATCGCAATGGACATCGCCGTGGCTTTGCCTCATCGAATACGGGCAATAAACGTCGCTGTCGAGCAGAATCTTGCGCGAGCGGTACTGCGGGCGCTCGGGCGTCTTCGGTATCTGGGTCGTGTCCATATTCTCTTTCTCCATGAGCCCACTCCCATGTGCCTCGAAACGGGCACGGACATGACAAACTCGTCGGTATCAATATGCGCTTGAGCGGGCTTCGAATTCAAGTAACCCATTGAGCTTCGGATGTCTGCGGTAGTCAAAAGCACCCGGGGGATGTTTTGAGGGTTCGCTTAAGGGATTCACCCCCATCCATTGCAGGTGAAGCACCCATCGATTTACCATGTTCCCGAGGGCATCCCCGTGCCCGCAGCGCCGTTTCATTCGTAATGGCGCGCGCCATCATGTTTTGCTCTCGGCTCCATAGAATCGGCGCGTCGTATTGACTTACTGTCGCCTCGGAGGGAACGATCATGAACGTGGGCTTCATTGGACTGGGACGTATGGGCGTCGGCATGGCCGCCAACTTGTTGAAGGCCGGCCATCGCTTGACCGTGTACAACCGGGCGCGGGCGAAGGCCGAGCCGCTGATCGCGCAGGGCGCCAGGCTCGCGGCCAGCGTTTCCGACGCCTGCCAGGGCGACGCCGTCGTCACGATGCTGGCCGATGACGCGGCGGTCGAGCAAATCGCGTTTGGTGACGGCGGCATCATCGATCGCCTGCCGCCCCGCGCGGTGCACGTTTCCTGCAGCACGATCAGCGTCGCCCTGTCGAAGCGGCTTTCTGAAGCGCATGCGAAGGCGGGCCAGCGCTTCGTCGCCGCGCCCGTGTTCGGCCGCCCGGGAGCGGCGGCCGCACGCCGGCTCTTCGTGGTCGCGGCCGGCGAGCCGGGTGCGATTGAAGCCGTGTCCGCGCTTCTCGAAGCCCTGGGGCAGAAGACTTTCGTCATGTCCGACACGCCTCAGGCCGCCAACCTGGTGAAACTGAGCGGCAATTTCCTGATCGCTTCGGTGATCGAATCGCTGGGTGAGGCGATCGCGCTTGTCGAAAAGGGAGGTATCGACCCCCGGCGATACCTGGAGTTGCTGACGTCGAGCCTGTTCGATACGCCTATCTACAAGAACTATGGCGGGCTGATTGTCGGCGGCAGCTTCGAACCGGCCGGCTTTGCCGCGCCGCTCGGCTACAAGGACATTCGACTGGCGCTGGCGGCCGCCGAAGACCTGCGCGTACCGATGCCGGTGGGTAGCCTGCTGCGCGACCGGCTCCTGACCTTGCTCGCCCAAGGCGGCGAGCATCTCGATTGGTCGGCGATCGGCAGGTTGCCCGCGGCGGATGCAGGACTGACGTCGACCTGAAGGAGGAGGATATGAAGGCCGCAATCATCGGCGTCGGCGCGGTCGGGGCCGCCACTGCGATGGCGATCGCGCTGCGCTCGTGCGTTCGGGAGCTGATCCTGATCGGTGCCGTCAGGGAATGTCCACAACGACGTTGCCCATGACTTCCCCGCGCTCGACGATCTCGTGCGCCTCCGCGATGGCCTCGAGCGGCATGCGGCGGGCGACGGTGTGAATGAGCCGCCCGCGTTCAAGCAGCTGCGTCAGTTCGTTGATGCCCGCCGCGCGGTCCGCGGCCGAGAGCTCATAGACCAGAAAGAATCGCAGAGTAATGCTGTTAATCAGCAGCCATTGGCCCGGCAGAGCGGTCTCACTTGGCGACGTGCCGTACACGACGACCGTGCAGTGAGGCCGCAGGAGCGCCGGATAGAGTTTGGCATTGGCACTGAGATCCATCTCGATCAGCGCATCGACCCCTCGTCCGTCGGTCAGTGCCTTCACGCGCTCGCCGACGTCTTCCGTGCGGTAGTTGATGGTTTCGTCCGCACCTGCCGCGCGCGCGTGCCTCGCCTTAACGTCGCTGCTGATCGTCGTGATCACCCGCGCTCCGCGAAGCTTCGCCAGCTGTATGGCGTAGTGGGCCACGGAGCCAGCGCCGCCGGCGATCAGCACGGTCGTTTCCGATCCGACCTGGGCCAGACGGATCGCCTGAATGGCTGTCAATGCAGGGATGCCGAGGCAGGCGCCCACCTCGTAACCGACGTTTTCGGGCAGCCGAACCGCCTGAGCACCAGGAACGACGATGTACTGCGCAGCGGTGCCGTACGCGCGCTTCCATTGTCCATTCCATATCCAGACGCGCTCACCCATGCGCCCGCAGACGCCTGCTCCCACCGCGTCAATCTCACCTGCTCCATCACTGTGGGGAATGATCAGCGGCGCGCTCATGCGGCGCCCAGCGCCGCCGCGGCGCGACTTCCAATCCGACGGATTGATACCCGAGGTCCGCATCCGGACGCGCACTTCGCCTGGGCCGGGTTCCGGCGTCGGCAACTCTCCGGTCCGCAATACCTCGCGGGCGCCACCTTGCTGTGTATAGAACGCTGCACGCATGGCATTCCCCTCGAGTTCGTTGCGCGAAATCATGCCGTTCGACTCGCGCGTCGGGATTCTGGCACTAGAGGCCATGACCCCCGATGGGAACCGGGAGCGGTAGTTCGAGGAACCGGCAAGTGTGGGTGCGAATAGGGCGTGGCGAGACGTGCGACGGTGAATCCCCACGGAAAATTGGATCAATCCCTATGCGGATCGGGGTCGATTTGGGAGGGACCAAGATCGAGTTGATCGCCCTCGATGACAGCGGCGTTACGCTTCTTCGCCGGCGAGTGCCGACACCGAGCGGAGACTACGCAGGTACGTTGAATACCATCGCCGCGCTCGTTGTTTCGGCAGAGCGCGAGCTACGCCGGACGGGCACGGTGGGCGTCGCGTCGCCAGGCGCGATCTCGACACGCACGGATCTGCTGAAGAACTCGAACAGTACGGTCCTTAACGGACATGCCCTGGACCGCGATCTGTCCGAAAGCTTGGGTCGACCCGTTCGCCTCGAGAACGACGCAAATTGTTTCGCTCTCTCCGAGGCCGTCGATGGTGCCGGCGCCGGGCACGCGGTCGTATTCGGCGTGATCCTGGGTACCGGCGTCGGCGGCGGCATCGTCGTTGACGGTCGCCTGCTGGTCGGACCGCATCGAATCGCCGGCGAGTGGGGTCACAATCCCTTGCCGTGGAGTCGCGACAGCGAACGGCCGGGCGCGGCTTGTTATTGTGGAAAAGCCGGTTGCGTCGAGACTTTCCTGAACGGTGCAGGCCTCGCGCGCGAGTATCAAAGCCACGGAGGAAACGGTGCCCTGAGCGCACCGCAGATCGCATCGGCCGCGCGAGCCGGTGATGCTCGGGCGCAGCAGTCGTTGGCGGTCTACCAGGATCGGCTGGCGCGCAGTTTAGCGGTCGTGGTCGACCTGATCGACCCGGACGTGATCGTGCTGGGCGGCGGCTTATCGAACATCGACCGACTGTACGACGGCCTGACCCAGCGGGTCGCGTCACACGCATTCTCCGACGCCATCGACACACCGATCGTGCGCGCGCTGCACGGCGATTCGAGCGGGGTTCGCGGCGCGGCGCGGCTTTGGACGCCTGGCGGGTCCGAGCACTTGTAGAAGTCGCGCAACCCTCGACTTTGGCGCGTACGCCGACCCGCTACTTCGGCGGCGGCAGGCCTGCATTGATCGAAAAAACCGTCCCGTATGGCCCGTGCGTCGTTCCATACAGGACACCGCTGGATGCCTGAATCAAGAACTGAGGGTCCGGCGTCGAGTTCGCGACAATCAGCCAGTTGCTCGGGCACGCAAGCCTCGCGACGACGATGCGAGAGAAGCTTGTCGAGTCGCAAACTACGTCGCGAACTTCTCGGGAAGCAGCCGGTCGTACTCCTTCTTGACCACGGCATAGCATTCGCAGGTCCGCTGTTCGAGCCTCTTGCGGTCCAGCACCGTGATGCGGCCGCGCCGGTACTGGATCAGCCCGGCCTCCTGCAGGTCGCCGGCGGCCTCGGTGACGCCTTCGCGGCGTACCCCCAGCATGTTGGCGATCAGTTCCTGCGTCATCACCAGCTCGTCGGACGGCAGACGGTCCAGGCTCAACAGCAGCCAGCGGCACAGCTGCTGATCCAGCGAGTGGTGGCGATTGCACACCGCGGTCTGCGCCATCTGGGTGATCAGGGCCTGTGTGTAGCGCAGCAGCAGGTGCAGTACGGGACCGGCCCGGTTGAACTCCTGCATCATCAGGTTCGCATTCAGCCGAAACCCCTGCCCCGCGCTTTGCACCACCGCGCGGCTGGGCGTGGATTCACCGCCCATGAACAGCGAAATGCCGACAATCCCTTCGTGCCCGACGACCGCGATCTCGGCCGAGGCCCCGTCTTCCATCACGTACAGCAGCGAGATGATCGACGTAGTCGGAAAGTACACGTGGGTCAGCTTGTTACCGGACTCGTAGAGGACCTTGCCCAGCGGCAGGTACACGGGTTCCAGTTGCGGCAGCCAGCGCTGCCATTCGGCCTCGGGCAGCGCGGCGAGCAGATGGTTCTTTCTGGGGTCGGCGGTCAAGGCCATCCGCAAACTCCGAGGCGTCCAGAACGACCGCGGCAGCGGTCTTCCGCAGAATCCCTATCGAACTCGCGGTTGATACTATCGCGTAGGGATAGGCCAAGGCAAGAGGGGCGCGTGATGCGATCTGGGCCCGTGGGGCGAGCGCGCACCTGATCAGCCCGGAACCCAAGGAAGCGAGATGTGCCAGGACTCGTCAAGCGTCAAGCGCACAAAGCTTGCGCGAAGGCTGAAGGACTGCTAACCAACTATCCCGTGGAACGGAATCGCTTGCGACCTCAGTCGGTGTTCCAGTCCCGAAGCTCTTCGGCGTGTTCCATTTCGTCGATCAGGATGCCTTCGAGCAGGCGCCGCGTGGTCAAGTCGCTGTCCCCGATCAGAGTGAGGATCTTGCAGTAGTTATCAATCACCGCGTTCTCGGCAATTAGGTTAGCGCTGATCATCTCTTTCAGGTCCGCCGAATCGTCATACACGGCGTGGCTGCGCTGGATCAGCGAGAACGGCGAGAAATCGGGGTTACCACCAAGTTGCACGATGCGTTGAGCGAGTTGGTCCGCATGAAGCAACTCCTCGTTCGCATATCCCAGAAATTCCCTGGCGATCTTCGGCATCGCCAAGCCATCCGCGATAAATTGGTGGCGCTTGTAGCGCAGCACGCACACCAGCTCGGTGGCCAGAGAGTCGTTGAGCAGCTTGATGATCGCCTCTCGCGACGCACTGTCGTGCGAGGTCTCGGCGTCCACGCTGTGCGTTGTGGCGTCGATGGCCTTTTTCACCGGTTGCCGCAGCTTGGCCAACACGACGTCCAGCATTTTGCGCTCATGGTCGGCCCGTGGAAATTGCTTGGCGATGGTGCGTTCATTGTTGAGAGCCATGGGTCACCTCTTGCGTTGATGGTTGGCGCCAGGCGCCTGCATGGCATGGGTACCGCCATCCTGTAGGCCGCTGTACTCGATAGCCGGTACGCCACCTACCTGTGTTCCGGTGTGACAAAACGTACCCATTCCTCGCTCTAGCCCGTGACGATCCCGTAGGGCTCCCCTTTTTAACCCGGCAAACTAGGCTCACCGATCCGCGCAGTCTGTGCGGTGGCGCACAGAGGCACCCCCACCGCGCGCCGCGCCGGAAATACAGCGGGGAGCAGGGCGTTCTGTTCGATCAAGGTCGCCAGCAGCTTTAGCTGTTCCCTCTAGGTCCAAGTAATGGCTGGCGGGGACGGGCTGGGGTTCATCGAGGTCCCAGGCGCAGGATGATGCGCGACGCTATTCACCTTGGTCTGACCGGTGGGGCCCTTATGCCGGTCGGGCTGGAGCCTGTCGGTGCGCTGTCGCACATACGGGTGGCCCATAAGTGCGCGGCTGCGGAACCACGGCGGCAATGCCAGAATCTTTGCATGAATGCTTTGCAATCGATCTTCGATCGGGTTCGCTCGCTGGCGCGCGAGCAGTGCCCGCGCCAGTTGCCGCGCCGCAGCGCCAAGCCGCCAATCGGAGCCCGCATCGTCCAGGTTGAAAGCGGCGTGCGGCTGACCGTTCAGGCGGGCCTGAGCGATGAGCTGTGGATCTGGCTGCTCGATAGAGGTTGGCGCGTGGTGACCCATCGCCCGGATCGACGACGCTATAGGGAAATCTCGTGGTCCCGGGTGACACGCCTGATCGACTGCGATCCGGCATATCGAGAGAGAGTACTCACCGAGGCGATTTGGGACGCTGAGTCCAGGCCAACGGTCGCGAACGGATCGACCAACTGAGGCGAAGGCAGCGGCGCCTGCGAGGCCCACCCTTAAAAGAGGGGGAGCCGCGCCAGGCCGGGCCAGAACCCTGGCCTTCCCCTCCGTCGAGGTAGGCGCGGCTTGACCTTTTCAGGTCTCGCGGCTCGGACGTCGGCCGGCGTGTACTGCGATGTGTTCGATACGCGGTCGGACGTAGCTTGGGCGGTCCGCGGGCGATTGCCGGCGAAAGCGCGCCGGCGCGCTGTTTCTGAATCGATCACGCACAGTTCGAGGGGCAGGTGACACGTCGCCGCCAGACGCGCCATCCCGCGCCGTTCTGCGACTGCGCATTTCCGGTGATATCGGCCGCCCTGAATGTCCGCAAGCCGGCCATAGGGGATGTTCAATTTCCGCCGGCCCGACGAGCGGCAAGAAAATGGGCAGTTCTGTACTGGCGTGACGACATTTATCGCCGATGGATATGGAGCCGGCAGCCGCTCATAGACGAACGACGGACGGAGCGTGGATCGCCCAAATCGCTATGTGCGCTGGCGCACGGATTGCTCGTTGTACTGCGCCCAGACTGGCGGTCCCCGACGGGCACAGGTTCAGCGGGCAGCTATTTCGCCCAAATCGCTATGTGCGTTGGCGCACAGATTGCTCGTTGTACTGCGCCCAGACTGGCGGTCCCCGACGGGCACAGGTTCAGCGGGCAGCTATTCGAAACCATCCTCTGGAACCACGATTCACCGCGCAGGCGGGAGTTTCGACCAATCGTTTCGACAATGTTGAACGTGTGGGCCATTGCTGGTCAGGTGACCAGCGATGCCGCAAAGGGGAGGCGGATGAGAAGGATTCATCCATTTATGGCTTCATCACGTACAGAGAATGCGAGGTAATCCATGAAGAAACTCAGCTTACTTCTCCCTGTTGTTGCGGCATTCATTTATTGCCCCATGGCCACGGCCCAGCAACAGAGCACCGTGTTCCTCGGATCGGCCGGAAGCTTCGGAGTTCTGGCCGGCACCACGGTTACCAACACCGGGCCTACCATTGTTAACGGGAATCTTGGGGTTTCGCCAGGAACCGCGGTCACCGGGTTTGGGCCCGGGGTCGTGAACGGAACGGAAGACGCAGGCGATGTTATTGCACAGCACGCTCAAGCCTCCTTGAACATCGCCTATAACGACGCCGCAGCACGGACGTCGGTAGGCATAGTCGGCCTGGCAGGGGACCTGAGCGGACAGACCCTCACCCCTGGCTTGTATAAGTCCACCTCCACTCTGTCGTTGTCGGGGACTCTCACTCTAGATGGCAGCGGTGTCTACATCTTCCAGATTGCGTCCGGACTGACGGTAGGCACTGGCGGCACAGTGGTCCTGAGTGGTGGCGCGACTTCGGACAACGTCTTTTGGCAAGTTGGCAGTTCAGCCACGCTCGGAACGACGGCTGATTTCAAGGGCACCATATTAGCGCTTACTTCGATCTCGCTTGCCACGGGCGCAAAGCTCGATGGCAGGGCGCTGGCTCAACATGGCGCGGTTACATTGGATACCAATAACGTGACAATCCCGCTCGGGGCGGTGCTGGTAGTACCGCTCCCACCACCACCACCACATCATCATGGGGGCTAACACGAACTCGGGGGCTGTCGGCGCTAGATAGTCTTGTTGGGGACCGTTCGACCTCTACGATTCACTGTAAATTAATGGCTTGGGAGGGTGTCCTCTCAAGCCATTTTTCTTGAGTCCGCGCAAAGTGCCCGCGGCGAGCTACTTGGGCAACCAGCGCGGATGGCCGGAATGCGGAAGTCTCTTCATCGTTCCTGAAAGCCCGGGCAATTCCAGCCATTCTCGGATTCTGCCCCAATGCGGTCATCGGCGCCTGGCCATCAATACGCTGGCCGAGATCGGCCCACCGCAATAAAGCCAAAACGCTGATTTGCGTACGCTGGCGTACGGTACTTCGACCTCGATGCCTCTATCTTCTGTACTTCTGAATCCCGTTGGAGGCGTTTGCCATGATGCGAAAGATGAGCTTATTTGTGCCCGCCGTATTGCTGACCCTGGCGGGGTGTGCCAGCCACTACATGGTGCGCGACCCTGCCAGCGGCAGCACTTACTACACGAGGGACGTCGATCGGACGGGCGACTCGGGGTCGGTGAAGTTCAAGGACGATGCAACCGGTGCAAATGTCATCATCCAGCAGTCCGAAGTCCGCAAGGTCAGCGAAGACCAATACGAAGCCGGCGTTAAGCGCGGAAAGTAAAAGTCCGTCTGGGCTTCCAGGGGTTCGACCGACATATCACGCAGTCCGCTTTTTACTTTCGGGCCACCTGGAAGTCCGCTTCGGGTCCGTGCGAAGAAATGAGTCCGCTGACGAGTTGGCGGGTCGATATCCGCAGCTCCACCCGTTGCGACAATGCCCAGCGCAATCCAGGCTTGGCTCTGGCTCGCCAACGCGGTTCCGCCTACTCTTTCGGCGAGGATTTGCCATGACACTGAATGCGATCAAAGATGTTCTGTTGTGGTGCGTCGCCATCAATTATTTCTTGTTGATACTCTGGGTGGCGATTATCGCCCTCGCACACGATTGGTTTTACCGGTTGAACGCACACTGGTTCAAGGTCGAGGTCGAGCAATTCAATGCAATAAACTTTGCGGGGATCGCCTTCTACAAGACCGGCATCTTTCTTCTAAACCTCGTTCCCTTGATCGCGCTTCACCTTTCGTCCTAGCAGCAAGACTATGGCTGCCCGGGCGGTCTACGCGAAAATTGCGACCGCTTTGCGCGAACCAACGAGTCAGCTTCGAGGTCGGCCGCGACAAACCGCGCCCGGTAACGGCGCTGCTGTTGCCATGTCGGCACACCATACGGAATTGGAATCTCGGTGGCGCGCATCCCTTGATCCCGGTCTAGCGCGCAGTTATGTCGAGCAATTCACTGGGCTTCGCGCGCGCAGGGGAGTAACTCACCCCGCCTATTTCACATAAGCACCGGCGCCACATAAGTGCAGGAAAGACTCTGTTGTAGCCTTTTCGGCAAACTCGGAGGCTGTGAAGACCTTGGGGTTCACTTCGCGCCCCAGCACGCTCTGCGCCGAATGCAACACCTTCACAGCCCGCGCGAACGAGGCTACGGCTTACGTCGAAAGAGGACGGGCAAAAGCAAGGTTGTCGTCAGGGTGAAAGGAAAAGACCGGCTTGCTTCAATCTAAGCCGAGACCTCCCTGCCGGTCGAAATTCGCGTCGTGAAGGTGGAATGTCAGGTGGCGCTGGGGAGAACTTCAGGTGAACTCCTGATCGCCGGCTCTACTTTGCACGGCTATAGTCGGTTAGGGCTCAATGGGTATCGGGTTCCATCGCCGGAAAAGCCCTCACGGGCAGCTTCTCGGTTGGCAACCTTGGGAGGAATGACCATGCGACTGACGACAAAAGGGCGTTTTGCGGTAACTGCAATGATCGACCTTGGCCTACGACAGCATCGCGGGCCGGTCACACTGGCAGGGATCAGCCAACGTCAAAGGATCTCTTTGTCTTATTTGGAGCAGCTGTTCGCGAAGCTACGCCGGCATCAGCTGGTCGAAAGCACCCGGGGCCCGGGTGGCGGATACCGGCTCGCCAAGCCGATGGAATTGGTGAGCGTCGCGGACATCATCTTCGCGGTCGACGAGCCGATGGATACGCCGCAGTTTGCCAGCAAGGAGAACGGCGACAACGAGCAACGTTGTACGACGCTTGAGCTTTGGACCAGCCTGAACCGTCAGATGATTGACTTTCTGGATTCCGTGTCGCTGCGAGACCTGGTTGATCAGCAAGGAAGCCGAGCGCCGCAGACCTCGGCGGCCACCAGCGCGGCCGGCTCTACTGTCGCCGCGCTGTCGGATGCGTGAAGGAGCACTTCTCTTTATCACCGCAGGGACGTTGGCCTACTGGGAGGCACGCCACCGCTAGGACCTGAATTTGCCCATCAACGTTGCGATCGATTACGCCGCGCGCCAGGCGTGCTCCTGGAACGCCGCCTCGATGCGTGGATTGGTGATGCTCGCCGTGTAGTTGGTGATCGTCGAGGCTGCGACGATCGCTACGACCTCGAGCAGATGGTCCTTGCCGAAACCCGCGGCAATAAAGGCATCGGCATCCTTTTCCGAAATGTGCCCACGCTTTTCGATGAGCGTACGCGCCAACGTCGATAGCGCGGCGAGCTTCTTGTCCCTCGGGACGGTGCGCTCCCGAATGGCCCTCACATCGACGGGATCGATGCCCTCCTTCAGCGCCAGGGTCGTGTGGAAAGCCACCGGCCATTCCGCGGCGTTAGTAACAGCATTGGTGAGAAGAACGGTCTGGATCTGCGCTTCGCTAAAGCTGCCGCTGTGCACCTTCGAGAACAGTGCGACGAGACTGGCGATCAGGACCGGTGACGTCGCCATCGCACCGGCGATGTTCGGGATGATTCCGAATGCCTGTTGAAGGCTCGCCAGCGACGGCTTTGACTGCTCGGGGGCTGATTCCATGGTGTAGACGGGGAAAGTTTGCATGGCAATTCACCTTTGTCGAAGTGGAAGAGATCGAATGACGTGACATGAAACCGATCGTTGTTCGCGCTCGGTGCGATAGACGGCGTGAAATTAACGTGGCAAGGTCTGGCGGAAATGCCAAAATCCCCTCGTTCCTCGCCAAAGCCGGTTCGCGTCATCGACGTGGTCACGTACCCGGCGTTCAAGTTGCTCGACGCCACGGGGCCGATTCAGGTGTTCGCCTCTGCCAACGATCTCGTCGCCGACTCGGGAGGGGCGCGACCTTACCTCCTTAGGGTCGTGGCGAAGGGCGGCGAGGGCGCCACTTCCTCGGCCGGCGTGGCGATAGCAGCAGGTCCGCTGACGCAATCCAGTGAGACGCTGGATACCCTGCTCGTCGCCGGTGGCGAGGGGGCCGACGCGGCGGCTGACAACCCGGTATTGGTCGACTGGATCAGGGAGCGATCAACTCAGGCGCGTCGAGTCGCCTCCGTCTGCACGGGCGCGTTCCTGCTTGCTGCGGCCGGGTTGCTGGATGGGCGCCGCGCAACAACCCACTGGAAGTACTGCGCCCAGCTTGCCGAACGGTTTCCAGACGTACGCGTCGAACCCGATCCGATTTTTTTGCGTGATGGTCCGATTTGGACGTCGGCCGGAGTGACAGCCGGGATTGATCTGGCGCTGGCGCTCGTGGAGGAAGACCTCGGCCTTTCCGTGGCGCTGGCTGTAGCCCGGCATCTGGTGGTTTTTCTCAAGCGTCCCGGCGGACAGGAGCAGTTCAGCGCTGCCCTGAAGTTGCAAGCAGCAGACGACAAGTTTGGCGCGCTCCACGACTGGATCAACAAACACTTGGCGAGCGATCTTTCGCTTTCGGTTCTGGCCGACCAGGCCGGCATGAGCGAGCGCAGCTTCAGCCGGCACTATGCGGAGGCGACTGGGCAAACGCCTGCCCGTGCGATAGAGCGACTTAGGGTGGAAGTGGCGCGGCGCCTGCTTTCCGAGTCACGCCTGCCGGTCAAGCGAGTCGCACAACGGTGCGGCTTCGGCTCGGAAGAAACAATGCGCCGCAGCTTCCTGCGCCTGCTGGGCATCACCCCGCAAGACCACCGTTCTCGGTTCAGCTTTTAGGTCCTGCCGTACCTTCGCTACGCCTACTCGACCGTGACGCTCTTCGCCAGATTCCTCGGCTTGTCGATGTCGGTGCCGCGTGCCACGGCGGTGTGATAGGCCAGAAGCTGCAGCGGTACCACGTGCAGCACCGGTGACAGGTCGCCGTAATGCTCGGGCATGCGGATCACATGCACGCCCTCGCTGGGCTCGATGTGGGTGCCGGCCCCTGCGCACACGTACAACTGCCCGCCACGGGCGCGCACCTCCATCATGTTGCTTTTGAGCTTCTCCAGCAGCAGGTCGTTCGGGGCGACGGTGACCACCGGCATTTGATCGGTCACCAGCGCGAGCGGGCCGTGTTTCAATTCGCCGGCCGGGTAGGCCTCGGCGTGGATGTAGCTGATCTCCTTCAGCTTCAGCGCGCCCTCCATCGCGATCGGGTAGTGCAGTCCCCGGCCGAGGAACAGCGCGTTTTCCTTGCGCGCGAACACGTCGCTCCAGGCGATGATGTTGGGCTCGAGCGCCAGCACGCTCTGGACCGCGGCCGGCAGGTGTCGCAGGTTGCGCACCACGTCGAGCTCGCGCTCGGGGGTCAGGCGGCCCTTGATCTTGGCCAGCGTCGTGGCCAGCAGGTAGAGCGCAACCAGCTGGGTCGTGAAGGCCTTGGTCGATGCCACGCCGATCTCGGTGCCGGCGCGCGTCAGGAACTGCAGGCGCGTCTCGCGCACCATCGCGCTGGTGGCGACGTTGCACACGGCCAGCGTGCTGCTCATCTTGAGCGATCGGGCGTGCCTCAGGGCCGCCAGCGTGTCGGCGGTCTCGCCGGACTGAGACACCACGATGACCAGGGTGGCCGGATCCGGCACCGAAATCCGGTAGCGGTACTCGCTGGCGATCTCGACCTCCACCGGAACGCCGGCGATTGATTCGATCCAGTAACGCGCCACGCAGGCGGCGTAGTAGCTGGTCCCGCAGGCCAGGATCAACACGCGGTCGATGTCGGCCAGTACGTCGTCAGCGCCTTCGCCGAACAGCAGCGGGTCCAGCGCGATCGCCTGGTCCAGCGTGTCGGCGATCGCCTTGGGCTGCTCGAAGATCTCCTTCTGCATGAAATGCCGGTAAGGGCCGAGCTCGGCCGCGTTCGAAAACGCGTTCAGCGTCCGCACCGGACGCTCGACCGGTCGGCCGTTGCGATCGACCATCCACACTCGGCCGAGCTGCAGGTCGGCGATGTCGCCTTCTTCCAGGTAGATGAACCGATCGGTCACCCCCGCCAGCGCCAGCGCGTCCGACGCCAGGAAGTTCTCGTTGCCACCGACGCCGACCACCAGGGGGCTGCCCGAGCGCGCACCGATCACCCGGTGCGGCTCTTCACGGCAGAACACGGCAATCGCGTACGCGCCCTGCAGCCGCCGGACGGCGGCCTGCACGGCCTCGAACAGGTCGCCCTGGTAGTGGTGGTCGACCAGGTGCGCGATCACCTCGGTGTCGGTCTGGCTTTCGAACGAATATCCGGCCGCCTTCAGTTCCTCGCGCAGCCCCTCGTAGTTTTCGATGATGCCGTTGTGCACCACCGCGATACGAGCGCGGCGCGCGATACCCCCTTTCGGCACGCCGGGGCCGGCGGACACGTGCGGGTGCGCATTGGCGGTCGTCGGCGCGCCGTGCGTGGCCCAGCGCGTATGGGCAATGCCGAGAAAGGACGATAAAGACTCGGCCTGCTGGTTCAATTCGGCGATGCGCGACACGCTGCGCAGTCGCTTCAGTTCCCCGTCCATGTGGACGGCGACGCCGCAGGAGTCATAGCCGCGGTATTCGAGGCGCCGAAGACCTTCGACCAGAGTCGGAACAATGTTCCTCTGCGCGACCGCGCCGACGATCCCACACACGGAAATTGCCCCCACGGATGGATTAAGGTCCACGCATCCTAGTAGCATGTTAGAGAAATTAACTTTCGTTTTTTGGATATTCTCAAAACGTCATTTCTAGCACTCAACGTAATGAAATATAATTGAATATAAACATCTATTAATGAAGCATGTAATACATGATTGAGCTCGACGAAACCGACCGCCGGATCCTGAACATGCTGCAGCAGGATTGCGCGCTGACGAACCTGGAGTTGGCCGGGCGCGTCCACGTGTCGGCCCCGACCTGCCTTCGCCGCGTGCGGAGGCTGGTCCAGGAAGGCGTGATCGAGCGCCAGATCGCGATCGTGTCGCCCCAGGCGCTGGCCGCGGGGCTGACCGCCATCGTCGAGGTCACACTGGAGCGGCAATCGGCCGATCTGCTGGAGCAGTTCGAGCAGCAGGTGGCTGACGTGCCCGTGGTCCAGCAGTGTTACCGGGTATCGGCCGGGCCGGATTTCGTGCTGGTGGTCTTCGTTTCCGACATGCCCGCCTACCACGCTTTCGCGCACCGCGTGTTGAGCACGCACGCCGGTGTGCGCAACGTGCGCAGTTTTTTCTCCATGCACCGGAGCAAGTTCGCGCCGGCGATACCGGCCTGACCCGGCGCGCCTGTCCCGAACGCCGGGCGCGCCGCCTTTACACTGCACCACCGATTGAATCGCCGACCCCGCCTTCGCGCCGAGCCGATGTCCACCCATTCCTCCCCGCTGGCCACCCAGACCGCCACGACCCTGAGCACGGACGCCGCTGGCGCCGAGCCGATCCAGACCGACGCGGTGGTCATCGGGGCCGGACCCGTTGGCCTGTTCCAGGTGTTCGAGCTGGGTCTGCTCGAGATCAAGGCGCACGTGGTCGATTCGCTGCCGCGCGTCGGCGGCCAGTGCATGGAGTTGTATCCGGACAAGCCGATCTACGACATTCCGGCCATTCCCGTGTGTTCGGGGCGGGAGCTGACCGAGTCGCTGCTGCAACAGATCGCCCCGTTTCACCCCACTTTCCATCTCGGGCAGACGGTCAGCACGCTGCAGCGGCAGGACGACGGTCGGTTCGCGCTGCAGACCTCGCGCGGCACCCGCTTTCTGACGCGCACGGTGATCATCGCCGCCGGGGTGGGCGCGTTCGAGCCGCGGCGGCTGCGGCTCGAGGGCATATCGGACTTCGAGAATTCGCAACTCTTCTACCGGGTGCGTGATCCGACCGATTTCGCCGCCCAGCGATTGGTGATCGCCGGGGGGGGCGATTCGGCGCTCGACTGGGCGCTGAATTTCGCGCGCGACGCCGCGCATTCGGCCGACAGCCTGGTGCTGGTGCATCGGCGGCACGAGTTTCGCGCCGCTCCGTCCAACGTGGCCCGGATGCGCGAGCTGGCGGCCCAGAACCGGATGCGCCTGCTGATCGGACAGATCACGGGCTTCGAGCAATCGGCCGGGCGCTTGACCGCGCTGCAGGTGACGGGTGTCGACGATGCGGCGGTCTCGCGCGTGCCGCTGGACGCGTTGCTGGTGTTTTTCGGACTGTCGCCGCGGCTGGGACCGGTCGCCGAATGGGGCCTGGAACTCGAGCGGCGCGCGGTCACGGTGGACACCGAACGGTTCGAGACCAACGTCCCGGGCGTATTCGCGGTGGGCGACATCAACACTTACCCGGGCAAGAAGAAGCTGATCCTGTCGGGCTTCCACGAGGCCGCTCTGGCCGCCTTCGGGGCCGCCCGCTACGTGTTCCCGAACAAGCCGATCCACCTGCAGTACACGACCACATCGACCAAGGTGCACAAGTTGCTCGGGGTCGAGTCGCCGACCCCGGCCGGACCTGCGCGATGAATCCGCTGCGCGCGCTCGGCGCCGCCACGTTGGCCTGGGCGGCTGCCGCGCTGCTGCTCGCTGCCGCGCCCGCGTGTGCGTTGCCCGAAGCGGCCGACGCCGGGTCGTTCGACGACTACGTGCTGGCGCTGTCCTGGTCGCCGACCTTCTGCGCATCGCATCCGGGCGATTACCCCGAATGCAGCCAGCGGCGCGGCTTCGTCGTCCATGGCCTGTGGCCGCACTACGCCGGCGGCGGCGGTCCGGAGCATTGCGGCACCACCGAGGTGCTCGATCCCGACACGGTGGAACGCGCCAAGGCGGCCATGCCCGATGAGCGGCTGATTCATCACGAGTGGGTGGTGCACGGCTCGTGCAGCGGTTTGTCGCCTCGCGACTACTTCATAACGCTGATTCGCGCGGTCGCGCGGCCTTCGATTCCGTCCGAGTTCGACGGCAGCCGGCCGCGCAGGCTGACGGCCCCGCAGATCGTGGCGGCGTTCGTGAAGGAGAACCCGTCGATGAGCCCGCGCTCGCTGGCGTTGCGCTGCACCGGTGATGAGCTCGAAGAGGTTCGAATCTGCCTGTCGCGCGACCTGCATCCGCAGCCCTGCGGCCGCGACGTGCGGTCGCGGTGTCCCGCCGGGCCGCTGCGCATCGGGGCGACCCGACCCCCACCCCCAGGATGAGGGTCGAAAAACGCGTCGCGGACCGCGCTACTTCTTCAGGTCCTGCTCCTCGATCTGCAGGTACGTGAAGTGCACATTGCGCCGGTGGTGCGTTTCGTACAGCGCCCAGCCGCGGAACGGCGCAAGGTCGAGGTGCTCGGTCGTTTCCATCAGGCCATCGCCGCGCAGGTACGCGGCGCGGGTTTCCTGCAGCAGCGCGTGCAGGTATTCGCGCATCTGTGCAAGATGCGCCGCGGGCCCCGGCGCGCCGTGTCCCGGCACCACCATCGCGGGTGCCAGCGCCTGCAGTTCGCGCAGCGCGTCGATCCAATTGGCCAGCTGGCCGAGCTGCGTCTGCGGCACCACGCCGAAGCTGGCCATGTCTCCGGTGAACAGCACGCCGCTCGCCCGGTCCAGCACGGCCACGCATCCGGGCTGCCGGGTCCAGCCCAGATAGATGATCTGCAGCGTGCGGCCGCCGGCATCGATGGTCTGGCTGCCGTCGATCAGCCGCGTCGGCCAGGCGGCCCGGGTCGCCGCCAGCGCATCGGTATCGGCCTTGGCCTTCACGTCGGCCACGCAGGCGTCGCAGTGTTCGCGCATGAAGGCGTCGGTGTCGCGGTGCGCCAGCACGGGGATGCCGCGACGGGTGAATGCCGAGTTGCCCAGCACCTGGTCGGGACTGGCCTGCGTGTCGATCGCCAGGACGACGGGCTGGTCGGTCAGGCGGGCCGCGGCGGCCAGCAGCGCCGCGCCGTGCTCGGCGCTGCTGCCGGTGTTCACGACCACCACCCCGCTGGGCCCGACCAGCACGCCCAGGTTGCCTACCGCGCCGCCATTGGCGGTCGAGGCGGCCTCGTCGGCTCCGCGCTGCACGTACACGCCGGGTGCGATTTGCCGCAGCGGCGCGTAGCGGTCGGCGGCCGATGCCGGCGCGGCCACCGTCAGCGCGCATGCGATCGCCAGCGCCCGTCGCAGGGCGCATCGCAAGTGCGCAATAATCGCGTTCAGAACACGCTGCCCGCCGGCTGGGCGGCGATCCAGGGAGAGCCCATTCATGTCGATGCGCGTTTCGATCGCCGTTGTTGCGTTTGCCTGCGCAGCCGCCGCTGCTCCGGCAGCGTTCGCCTACGACTACCCGACCACCGACCGGGTGCAGTACGTGCTCGAGTGCATGTACCGCAACGGCGGCTCGAGCGTGTACGTCTACAAGTGCTCATGCGCGATCGACGCGATCGCGCAGAAGTACACCTACGACGACTGGGTCAACGCGTCGACGATCGCGCGCTACCAGAACATGCCGGGAGAAGGCATGGGCGTCTTCCGCGACTCGCCGGAAGGGCGCGACGCCGCCAAGCGCTACCGCGAGGTCGAAGCCGACGCCAAGAAGTCGTGCGACGTGCCCAAGTAGCGCGCCCGGCGCGGTTCGGTCCAGCCTGAACGCTGCGCTGCTCAAAGCCCTGCCAGACCCGAGAGCGCCGCTCAGGACCCGGCGGCGGCTCCGCTGCGGATCGCGACCGACGTCTCGAAGGTCGCGTTGCTCGAGTCGACCACTTCGGCCTTCAGCTCGCCGTCGGAGCGCGGAGTGAAGTAGAAGCGGAAGTTCGGGTTCTCGCTGATCGTGAAGTCGACATCGGCGCTCATCACGGTCTTGCCCGCGTAGCTCACCTGCACCGTGCGCACGAAGCGTGGCGGCGCGTACAGGCGCGTGACCTGGTCCATCGCGAGCCCCGACACGTTCGGGTGGCTGATCATCAGCTCGGCCAGGTTGGGCTGACCCAGCTGAACGCTGGAATCAGTACGGAATTTCATCCGGCCCAGCCGCGCCATCGCCGACTCCATGTCCTTGCCAGCCGGCGCCGAGCAGCCGCCCGAGGCCTTCACGTACCGGGTCGCCATATACAGCTTGCCGTCCTGTGTCTCGGCGATCGCCCGCACCCAGCTGTAATCTTCGATCCGGATCCGGGTTTCGATGTCGGCCCGCCCGCTGTCGGGTGTCAGCGTGAACACCGCCCCCAGGGGCGAGGGATTCTTGTCGATCACCAGATAGATCTTCCGGATGAAGCGCTGCGGCTGCTGCGCCTGCACCGCGTGGATCAGGATCGGCACGACGGCCGCATCCTCGGCGCGGTTCGGAGCGTCCAGCGTGATGACCTGATCGGCGCCTGGCTCGAAGCTGCGGTCGGCAAACTGCGCCGCGCGCACCTTACGCCAGGTGTCGGTCTCCGTTTCCTGCGAGCGGGCCGCCACGCCGGCCAGCAGCGCAAGCAGCAGCGCCGCCGCCAGCCGGATCGGATCGTTCGCGCTCATTTTCACTGTTCCCATTCGAGCTCCGCGTAGGCGGCCGCGATGTTGCGTCGATGATACCCGTCGAACAGCAGCCAGCGGCTCTGCTCGGCGCCCGCGACCTCCTGCATCGCCTGGCTGATCGTATGACGGGCCCGGATCGCCGCGCGGGTGCCGTCGGCCAGGGCCTGCAGATAGCGCCGCTGCGCCGCCATGGCGGCGCGCCAGTCGTCGGAGGGCCCATGGCCCGGAATGACGCGCTGCGGATTGATCGCCTCGATCTGGTCCATCACGGCCAGCCAACCGGTGAGACTGCCGTCCAGCGACGGGATCCGGCCAGCGAACAGCAGATCGCCCGCCCACAGCGTGCCAGTGCGCTCGTCGTATACCGTCAAGTCGTTGTCGGTGTGCGCGGTGCGCCATGCCCGCAGCATCAGCGTGCGGCCGCCCAGGTCGAGCGCGACCGGCTCAGCCGGCGTCACAGAGCGGGTCGGCATCACCAGCTGCGCATCGCGCCCCTGCTCGCCCAGCTCGCGCTGCAGCGCCCGGGCATAGCTGCCGCTGCGCGCCGCCAGCGCCGGCCCCAGGTGCACGTGCCCGATGAACTGGGGCCCGTCGGGCAGGAAAGCGCTGTCGCCGTACACGTGGTCCGGGTGCATGTGCGTGTTGATCACCGCGCACACCGGACGGTCGGTGGCGGCCCGCACCGCCGCGCGCAGCCGCGCGCCCTCGACTGGGGAGCCGCCGGCATCGATGACGGCGACGCAGCGCTCGCCGATCACGAAGCCAACGTTGGCGATCGCGCCCAGGTTGGCGGCCGACGTTTCTTCCTGAGCGCCGTAGAACACGTAGGCGCCCTCGCCGATCCGGCTCACCGGCAGCGCAGTGGCCGGATCGGCGAGCGCGCAACCGGCCGCCAGCGCCGGCGCCACCAGCAACGCCTGCAGGGCGTGTGCAAAACGCATGTTCGACGGCTCCAGCAGCGCAAGCAGCAACGGGTTGTTATCCTAGCCCGCTCCATGACCGACCTGAGCGATTTCGACCGCTGGCGCGAGCGCGCCCATGCGCTGGAAACGGGCGTCGCGCAGGCCGTCGTCGGACAAGCGCGCGCGATCCGCCTGACCACGATGGCGCTGCTGGCCGGCGGTCACGTGTTGCTCGAGGGCAACGTGGGCGTCGGCAAGACCACGCTGCTGCGCGCGTTCGCGCGCGCCATCGGCGGCGGCTTCGAGCGGATCGAGGGCACGGTCGACCTGATGCCCAACGATCTGATCTACCACGCCTACATCGACGCCGACGGCCGGCCCCGGGTGGAGCCGGGTCCGCTGCTGCATCACGGTGCGGATCTGGCCGTTTTCTTCTTCAACGAGATCAACCGGGCGCGGCCCCAGGTGCAGTCGCTGCTGCTGCGCGTGATGGCCGAGCACAGCGTGCGCGCGTTCAACCGCGACAGCGCGCTACCGTATGTCACCGTGTTTGCCGACCGCAACCGGGTCGAACGCGAAGAAACGTTCGAGCTCGCGGTGGCGGCGCGCGACCGCTTCATGATCGAAGTGTCGATCGACGCCCCCGCCGACGAAGCCCTTCGCTGGCAGCTGATCAGCGAGCCGCTGTTCCACGACACCGATCAGTTGCTCGAGCGGGTACCGCGCGCACTGCTCGACTTCCGGACGCTGCGCCAGAGCGCGGCGGCGATCCAGCGTTCGGTGCGCGCCAGCGGCGCGCTGCGCCGCTACGCGCTGGCGCTGTGGGACACGCTGAACCGGCCGGCCGCCCATGGGCTGGTCCTGGAAGGGGCCGACGTGGGGCGGATGTTGCTGGCCGGGGCCAGTCCGCGCGGCGTGTCGATGCTGATCCGGATGGCGCGCGTGCGGGCCTGGCTGGAAGGGCGCGATTACCTGGTGCCCGAGGACCTGCGCGAACCGTGGCACGAAGTGATGACGCACCGGCTGGCGTTGGACCCCGTGTTCGAGCTGCGCCGCGCCGAGCTCGTGCCCCGGCTGCTGGCGGCCGTCCTGGATCGGGTGGCAACGCCGTGACCAGCGGCGACAGGGCCGGCGATGCGGGCCGGGATATTCAGTACAGGCTGGCGCGCCGCCCGCTGCACGGGCGGCCTGGCCAACACCGTTCGCGAGCGCCAGGCCCGGGACTGGAGGTGCACGGACTTGCGGCGCTGTCGGCCTATCCGGACGTGCGCCGATTGGACGTGCACGCTTCGGCGCGCGACCCGTTCGGCCAATGGATCGTGCGGCTGCCGCGCCAGCGCTCCAGCGTCACGCTGATGGTGCTGGCCGATCTGTCGGCCTCGATGGCGTTCGGCCAGGCGCCCCGCAAGGTGGACGCGCTGGCCGACCTGGTCGACGCGCTGGGCCAGTCGGCGTGGCGGGCCGGCGACGCGATCGCCTTCATCGGTGCCGACGGCGTCCTGAGGGAGCAGTGGATGCTGGCATCCACGCGCAGCCGAGGCCCAACGGTCGAGTTGGTGCAACGGTTGCGCTGTGCGCAGCTGAGCGCAGCCGGCGCAGCAGCGATCGTTGACGCCGCGCGGCGATTCGGATGGCGGCGCGATGCCCTGGTGTTTCTGGTGTCCGATTTTCATTGGCCCGAGGCCGTGCTGCAGGGCGCGTGCGCGGCGCTTGCCGGCAGCGACGTGGTGCCAGTCGTGCTGTGGGCGCGGCACGAATTTGACAACTGGCCCCGGCGCGGCCTGGCCGAGCTGCAGGACCTGGAAAGCGCCGAGCGCCGCACGATCTGGTTCCGGCCGGCGCTGGTTGAAGCGATGGCGCGCGCCGGCGCCCAGCGGCGCAGCGGGCTGCGCCGGCAATTCGCCGATTACGGCTGGCGCGCGTTCTTCTGCGATGGCGCCTTCAGTGCATCGGCCATGAACGCCTACTTCCATGGCGAAGACCGCGCGGACTGAGGCCGCCGCCCTCACCCCCGCCCCTTTCCGGCCTTCGGCCGAAAAGGGGAGAGGAAGAGAACGAGGGGGCTGGGCTGGCCCCCTCGTGCTCCCCCAGCCAATGTATGACTGCAGCGGGAGAGGGGAGGGGGTGAGGGCGCTGGCCGCCGTGCTGGCGCTCGCAAGCGGCGCCGCCTCGGCGCTGCCGCTGCAGACGGTCGAGCCGCGACCCTTCGGGTACACCGTCGGCGATGCGCTGGTGCGCCGGGTGGTGGTGGAGCGCGGCAGCGACGCAACGGTGGATCCGGCCAGCCTGCCGAAGCCGGGACGGTACGGCCGCTGGTTTGCGCTGCGCGAAGCCACTGCGCTGCCGGACGGCGTGCGGCTGGTCTACCAGCTCGTGAACGCGCCGCTGCAGCCAGCGCAGGAGAATCTGCCGTCGCTGAGCCTGCGCGTGATCGGGCCGGACGGACGCGCCAGCGAGGCGCCGATCGGCCCGTTCACGGTGACGATGTCGCCGGTGGCGCATTTCGGCCCCGACGACGTGATCCAGACGAGCGATTTGCGACCCGATCTGGAGCCGCCACCGATCGATACCCGCAGCCGACGCCAGCGGGTGTTCGCATATGCCGCCGCGCTGCTGGCGCTGGCGGGGGCTCAGCTGGCGCCCGCGCTGGCCCGCAGGCTCGGGTGGCGGCGGGCCGGGCCGTTCGCGCGCGCCTGGCGCGCGCTGCGCCGCGCGCCGCTGCGGGGCGACGATGCCGCCGCACGGCACGGCGCGCTGCGTCGGCTGCACCAGGCCCTCGACGAAACGGCCGGCCGGACGCTGGCGCTGGACAACGTGGAGGGGTTGCTGGATGCGCAGCCATGGCTGGAGCCGGCGCGCCAGACCGTTCAGTTGCTGCTGGCCGACTCGCGCGCGGCCTTTTTCGGCGAAGCGGCGCCGCCGCCGCGCGCGCGCCTGTTGTCGTTGGCGGCGCAACTGGCCGAGCTGGAGCGGCGCCGGTGATCGCTTTCGAATACCGGCCGCTGCTGTGGCTGTTGCCGCTCGCGGTTCTGCCATGGCTGCCCGGCGCACAGCCGCCCCAGGGCAGCTACCCGGCCCTGGCGCTGATCGCGGTCGACCGCCCGTCGCGTTGGGTCGGCCGCATGGTGCGCGCCAGCGCAAGCCTTGCGATCGCTGCGCTGGCGGTGGCGCTGGCGGCGCCGCACTCGCCCGAGACCACCGTCGACACGGTCGTGCAGGGCGCCGAGATCGTCGTTTTGCTGGACCGCAGCCTGAGCATGGACCAGCCGTTCGGCAAGCCGTCCAACGCGGTGCTGGACCTGAGCGGTCCGACCAAGGCGCAGGTCTCGCAGCGCCTGATCGATCAGTTCGCGCGGCAACGCGCTGACGACCTGTTCGGGCTCGTGCTGTTCAGCACGTTGCCGCTGCCGGTGCTGCCGTTCACGCAGCGCCAGGACGCGATCCAGGGTGCAATCGGCGCCACGGGCACCAGCCGTGCGCTGGGAGATACGGATGTGGGGCTCGGGCTGCTGGCTGCGGCTTCCTACTTCGACGGCCGGCCCTACTCCGGCTCACGCGTCGTGGTGCTGGTTTCCGACGGCGGCGCGCAACTCGATCCGGTCACCCGCGCACGCATCCGCGATGCCTATCTGCGCAACCGGATCGCGCTGTACTGGCTGTACATCCGGTCACGCTTCGGTCCCGGCCTGTCGGTCGCCAGCCAGGGCGACTCGCCCGCCGATGACGCGATCCCGGAGCGCTCGCTGCACCGCTTCTTCCGCAGCCTGGACACGCCGTACCGGGAGTACGAAGCCGAAGATGCGGAGGCGCTGCAACGCGCTATCGCGGACCTGGGCCGCCTGGAACGCGCGCCGCTGCAGCTGCGCGTGCTGAAGGCGGGCTCCGACCTGCGGGCCTGGCCGCTGGCGACCGCGCTGGCGGCCGCACTCGTGCTGGTGGCAGCCAACCTGTGGACGATCAGGCCATGGCCAGCCGCTTCCTGAAGCGCGCCGGCCCCATCGCGCTGCGCGTGGCGAGCTGCGCTATCGCGTGCGCGCTGGCGATCGAATCCTGGCAACTCGCGCGCGCGCAGCAGGTGAACCGGGAATTGGCGGCGCACCTGTCGGACCGCCCGGAACGATCGGCGCGCACCGCTGCCCTCGGGGACGATCCGCGTCTGTGGGTTGCCGCAGCGCGCCAGCCGGTGCAGGCGGGACGCACCGCGGAGGCGGCCGCGCTGCTGCGTCGGGCGGCCGACGCCTCGCACGGCCCGCTGCGCCAGGTTGCGCTGTACGACCTGGGCGACCTGTACCTGCGCGAGGCGCTGCGGGTGCGGCAAAGCGGTGCCGACGCCTCGGCGCTGCCGCTGTTCGAACTGGCCAAGGAAAGCTACCGCAGCGCATTGCAGCAGGATCCTGGTCTGTGGGACGCCAAGTTCAACCTGGAGCTGGCGCTGCGGGTGGCGCCGGATCCGGATCCCGACGACACCGGCGCGCCGCCCATTCCGACGGGCGAGCGCTCGGTCACCACGATGCGGGCGTTCACGCTCGGGCTGCCGTGAACCTGCTGCACGACTTGCGCCGCCTGCTCTCCGCGCTGCCCGTGCGGGCAGCACTGCTGGCGGTCGTGGCGCTGATCGCAGCGGCGCTGGCGGCGCCCCGCCCCGTGTTGCCGCGCCGCGTATTCGACGGCATCGTGGTGCTGGACATCACGCAGAGCATGAACACGCTCGATGCGCTGCTCGATGGCCGGCCCGCGAGCCGACTGGCCTTCGCCAAGGCCTGGCTGCACCGCGCGCTGGCGCAGCTGCCGTGCGGCGCCCGCGTCGGCTGGGGCGTGTTCACCGAGTACCGCAGCTACGTGCTGCTGCTGCCGGTGGAGGTGTGTGCCAATTACGCCGAGCTGTCGGGGAGTCTGGACCGGATCGACGGCACCATGGCGTGGGCCGGCGGCAGCGAGATCAGCAAGGGTCTTTTTTCGGCGCTCAGGATCAGCGCGCGGATGCCGGAGCGTCCGGCGGTGGTGTTTTTCACGGACGGTCACGAGGCGCCCCCGCTGCGCAGCGACTATGCGCCGGCCGTCCCGGACGACGCCACCGATCCGCACGGGCTCGTCGTGGGTGTCGGCGGCGACGAACTGCGGCCGATTCCGAAATACGACCCCACCGGGCAGCCGATCGGCGTCTGGGGCCCTGAGGAAGTGATGCAAGCGGCGCCGCAGGCCGGATCGGGGGAACTGGAGCGGCCGCAGTCTTCGCCCCCGGCCGCTGGCACCGAGCACCTGAGCTCGCTCAAGCAGGACCACCTGCGCGAGCTTGCCGCCCTCAGCAGCCTGGGTTACGTGCGCCTGAAGCCGGCAACCGCGGTGAGTGAGATCCTGCAGGACCGCCGCGCCACCCGCCGCCTGCCCGTGCCGGTCGATGCGCGCGCGCCGTTGGAAGCGATCGCACTGGCGCTGCTCGTTTTGGCGATCGGGCCCAGGCGCCGCGTTCCGGCCGCCATCCAGCGCCGGGTGCGGCGCATTCAGTCGTACTTTATATAGCGGAAGCGCTGATCGTCGCGCGGCGTGCCTTCCAGCGGTCCGCCTTCCAGACCGGGCTGCCACTGGATCACTTCTTCGATTTTCTTCGCCAGAGCGAAGTCCTTATCGGTGACACCCTTGGCCGTATGCGTGCACAGCTTAACGATGACGAAGGCGTACGACACGGCCAGATCCGGATGGTGCCAGGCCGCTTCGGCCAGGTGCCCAACGGCGTTGACCACCATGAGCGTGCCCTTCCAGCTCTCGGTGCGGTACTTGCGGCGAATCCAGCCGCTCTCATAGGTCCAGTGCGGCAGCTCGGCGGCGAGTCGCTCCGCCACCTGCTGCTCGGAGTAGGCTGTCTCACGCGGCTTCGGCGTCGTCGTGCTCATCGCGATGCTCCTTCTCGGTGCGTGGCTCGTTCGGTCTCGCTGCGAACGTTCCAGGCGTATACCGGCGCTGACATATCAGCCATGTTTTTGGCAACGTTTTCGGACCATTCGCGTTGACCTGCCCGGCATCATGCGGCAACCGTGGTTTTGTTTGCTGCGCTACAGCATTCACGAACGATTGGCAGGCGGCGGGCGGGATTGCCAGAGCGGCGCCATTTGCTGTAATTTCCGCGCCAGATCGCGGATTGTCCAACAACGCAAACCGAAACGCACGGACAATTCATCCCGGTAAGACGCATGACCTTGTCTTGCCGCCGGTGATTCAAAGGGCGTCAGGTGGATACTGCAATCAGCGTTCAGCGGCGGCCGCTCGGCTCGCGAGAACCTTGCGGCGGCTTTGAGGGCAAACGTAAGGAGACGCTCATGCATGGGGGAATACGCTTTCTTTTAGTCGGAGCCGCCGCCGCAGCACTGGCAGGAACCGCGGTGGCGAATTCGGACTTGGCGAAGTTGGAAGCCAATCCGGACAACTGGGCGGCGCAGTCGGGCGATTTCGCCCTAACGCGCCATAGCAAGCTGACTCAAATCAACAAGACCAACGTTCACAAGCTGCAAGTGGCGTGGACCTTCTCGACGGGCGTCCTGCGCGGCCACGAGGGCGGTCCTCTGGTGATCGGCGATACGCTGTATGTGCACTCGGCGTTCCCGAATAAGGTGTTCGCAATCAACCTGGACGACCAGACGATCAAGTGGAAGTACGAGCCGAAGCAGGATCCGTCGGTGATTCCAGTGATGTGCTGCGACACCGTCAACCGGGGCCTGGCCTACGCGGAAGGCAAGATCTTCCTGCAGCAGGCTGACACCACGCTGGTCGCGCTCGACGCCAAGACCGGCAAGGTGATCTGGTCGGTCAAGAACGGCGATCCGAAGGTTGGCGCAACCAACACCAACGCCCCGTTCATCATGAAAGACAAAGTGATGACCGGCATCTCGGGCGGCGAGTTCGGCGTTCGCGGCTACATCGCGGCGTACGACATCAACACCGGCAAGCAGGTCTGGAAGGGCTACAGCATGGGTCCGGATTCGGACATGCTGATGGACCCGGCCAAGACGATGACCTACTCGGACGGCAAGATGGTGGCGGTTGGCGCCGATTCGTCGCTGAAGACCTGGCAGGGCGACCAGTGGAAGATCGGCGGGGGCACGACGTGGGGCTGGTATGGCTATGATCCGCAGCTGAACGCGATGTTCTACGGCTCGGGCAACCCGTCCACGTGGAACCCGGTGCAGCGTCCTGGCGACAACAAATGGTCCATGACGGTCTGGTCTCGCGATGTCGACACCGGCTCGGTCAAGTGGGTCTACCAGATGACGCCGCACGACGAGTGGGACTTCGACGGCATCAACGAGATGATCCTGGCCGACATCCCGGTGCACGGCAAGCCGACCAAGGCGGTGGTGCACTTCGACCGCAACGGCTTCGGCTACACGCTGGATCGCACCACCGGGCAGCTGCTGGTCGCCGAGAAGTTCGACCCCGCCGTGAACTGGGCCACGGGCGTCGACATGAAGACGGGCCGTCCGATGGGCGTTCCAAAGTACTCGACCGAGCACAACGGCGTTGACGTGACGACCAAGGATGTCTGCCCGGCCGCTCTGGGCACGAAGGACGAGCAGCCGGCGTCGTTCGACCCGCAGACCGGTCACTTCTATGTGCCGACCAACCACGTGTGCATGACCTACGAGCCGTTCAAGGTCGAATACACCGCCGGCCAGCCCTATGTGGGCGCCACGCTGACGATGTTCCCGGGCCCGACAACGCCCGTGAACTCGTTGCCAGGCAGCATGGGGTCGCTGATCGAGTGGGATGCCGGCACCGGCAAGATCGTCAAGTCGCACCCCGAGAAATTCTCGGTATGGAGCGGCGTGCTGACGACCGACGGCGGCATCGCCTGCTACGGCACGCTCGAGGGCTACCTGAAGTGCGTCGACGCCACCGACGTCAACAAAGAGCTGTACAAGTTCAAGACGCCGTCGGGCATCATCGGCAACGTGAACACCTGGACCTACAAGGGCCGCCAGTACATCGGTGTGCTGTCCGGGATCGGTGGCTGGGCCGGCATCGGCATGGCCGCCGGGCTGGAGAAGGACACGGATGGTCTGGGCGCGGTCGGCGGCTACAAGGAACTGGCCAAGTACACCGAGCTGGGCGGCCAGCTGACGGTGTTCGTGCTGCCGCAACAGTAACGTTCGCGTAGTAGATTCTCGATCCGAGCGCGCGAGCCTGGCTCGCGCGCTTTTTTTAGCGCGCCCGGACGGGCGCATTCGCGTTGAATCCTGACCGATTGGCACCGACATGGACAAGATCTTTGTGAGCGGCCTGCGCCTGCAGGCGATGATCGGCATTTACCCGGACGAACGAATCTCCTCGCGTCCGGTCGAAATCGACCTCGAGTTCGGCGTGCCCGGCAAACGGGCCTTCAGGTCCGGCAACGTGACCGACACGATCGACTACAAGGCGGTGTCGGAGCGCGTTCGAGGCGAGCTCGCCCGTGTGAGATTCGGTCTTCTGGAGGAAATGTCCGAAGCGATCGCTCGCATCGTGCTCGACGAATTCGGTTCGCCGTGGGTGCGTGTGACCATCGTCAAAACGGGCGTTCTCGGAGATGGCTTGAAGGTCGGTGTTTCGATCGAGCGTCGCGCTCCGAAATCTCGCGACGCCGGCATCGCGGCACGTCGGAACGGGGTTCCGGTCGGGCCGGACTATCGGATGCTGATGTCCGGTCGGTATGACGGGGGGTGATTCTGCGGTGCAGCAAACTCTGGCCCGCACAGACCGTACGCCGAGCTAGTATCTTAAAGAAGAGGGATCCAATGAGAGTTTTGCCTCGAGTGGGCATTGCGAGCCTCGTTGTCGCCGTGCTGGCGCAAAGCGCCAGTCTGGTCGCTGCGCAAGACACGCCGCCCACCGTCGCGCCGGATCAGCCAGCCAGTGCCGCCAACGCCAATCCGCCGTCCGCGCCCGCTGCGACCGTCCCGGCTGCAGCCGCGCCGGCGCAGCCGCCCGCCGCAACCCCGGCTGCGCCTGCCCCGGCGGCACCCGCAGCCGACGGCGCTGCGCCGTTATACCGCGTGGTCGATGGCAACCACGTCGACTCCCACACGATGAACGGGTGGCGCACGTGGCGTGCGATGGCCTGCGAGCGCTGCCACGGCGCGAACCAGGAGGGTCTGGTCGGCCCGTCGCTGGTTGACGACCTGAAGACGATGCCCCGGGAGGATTTCAACAAATGCATCCTCGAGGGGCGAATCGACAAGGGCATGCCGAACTTTGGCGAGGTGAAGACCGTCGTCGACAACATCGACAACCTGTACGCTTTCCTGAAGGGACGTTCCGACGGGGCGATTCCGACCGGCCACCTGAAAGAGATCCAATGACAGGACACAGCCGACCTCGCCGCCGGATCCTTGCGGTCGCCTCCGCGCTCGTGCTGGCGGTCGTGGCCGGCGCGCGCGCCCAGTCCCCGCCCGCGGGCGGCAACGTGCTGCGCGTGTGCGCCGATCCGAACAACATGCCGCTGTCGAACCGCAATGGCGACGGATACGAGAACAAGATCGCCGAGCTGCTGGCGCGACAGCTCGGCTGGAAGCTGGAGTACACGTGGTTCCCGCAGCGAATGGGATTCATCCGCAACACGCTGAAGGCCCGCGATCCGGACCAGGACCGCTTCAAGTGCGATCTGGTGATCGGGGTTCCGGTCGGCTACGAGCTGACGATGACGACGCCGGCCTATTACCACTCGACCTGGGCGATGGTGATCCCAAAAGGCAAGGGGCTGGACGACATCCATACGCCGGACGACCTGCTGAAGATCGATCCGGCTCGGCTGAAAAAACTGCGCTTCGGGCTGGTGGCGCGCACCCCGCCGACCGACTGGCTGCTGAAGAACCATCTGTTTGAGCAATCGGAAGCGATTCCACCGCAGTCCGGCGATCCGGAAGCGTACCCGGGCGAGTTGGTCGAGAAGGAGCTGGCTGCGGGCCACTTCGACATCGCGTTCGCCTGGGGGCCGATCGCGGGCTACTTCGCCAGGCACGCCAAGCCGCCCGGCATGTCCGCGGTGCCGTTTCCGCCCAGTCAGGACATCCAGTACGACTTCAAGATCGCGATGGGCGTGCGCTTCGGGGAAAAGGAATGGCGGGACCGTGTCGCGGCCCTGATCGCGAGCAATCAGAAGGAAATCGACGCCATTTTGCTGTCGTACGGAGTGCCGTTGCTGGACGACCAGGGTAAGCCGATTTCGGCTGCCAACTGAGGCCCCTCACGATGCAGCACCGTCGCGCAGTGGGCGCTCGCACGCTTTGCCCTGCGAACCTGCGCCGGCATGCGCGGTGCGCCGCCCGCATCGCGGGGGCCGCGCTTTTCTTGGCGATGGGCGCGGCGCGCGCCGATCCGGTGCCCGTCTCGCCGGCCGAGACGCTGCTGTTCATGACGCCCCAACTGCAGGAAGTGCAGCCGCCGAGCCGGCTGCGCTATGCGTTTCGCAAGAGCGGGACGCTTGAAAAGGGCTTTTCGGACACGGTCGATATCGACATCACGGGCGAGCCGGACGGCAGCAAGAAGGGCGCCGCCCGGTTTTTCTCCGGGGCCAAGCAGATCAAGTATCCGGATGTCGAGCATGTCGAGGGCAATCCGGTGCTGCTGTTCTACCTGGAGCGCGAAATCCGCGAAATGTCGCGCCTGACCGGCGGGCAGCCGAACCACTTCCGGCAGAGGATTCGCCAGGCGCTGGCCGAATCGGCGCAGGTCAAGAATGTCGACATCCGCTTCGACGGCCGCAGTTTGCAGGCCTCGCAGATCACGATTGTGCCGTATGACGCCGACCCTAATCGCGCGCGCTTCGAGCAGCTGGCCACCAAGCAGTATGTGTTCACAATTTGCGAGAAGATCCCCGGCCGCGTCTATCAGATGCGGGGCTTCGTTCCGGCCGCGAGCGGCTCGCCCAACGATGAGGCCGTGGTCGACGAAACGCTGACGTTCCAATCCGCCGGTGCGCCCAAATAGGGCGCTGGTCACGGCGGGCCGCGGATCACTCACCGAACAGGTATCCGCAGCCCCGGTCGTCCGGATCGTGCGCCAGGATTCGGTCGTACAGCCCGAGGCTCTCGGACACGGCCCGTTCCTCGTCTTCCCGCAAGAGGAAGCCCGCGGCGACCTGCTGGCCCGCCGCCGTGCGCACCCTGGCGATGAAATCCTCACGCCTCGGGTAGCGCTCTTCAAGGCTCGGGCGCGGATCGCCCGCGGCCTGCCGCTCGGCCGCGGTGCGGGCGAAGGGAACAAAGCTGCCGTCCCACCGCGCCGTGGCCCAGGCAAAGCCCGTTTCAGGCGCGCGCCCGTTCCACCCGGTATGTGTCCCCAGGGGGACTTCAAGCTCCACCAGCCGCACGCCGCCGCGGTCATTGCCGTCGGCGTCCGGAGCCGGCACGCGCGTCTCGTACGCGGGGCCGTGCTGCGGCGGAACACGGCTGGCAACGCCTTCTGCGCGAAAGCGCGGGCCGAAATCCAGGCGCGGCTCCCGCAGGTTCTGTTCGGGCGGTGAAAGCCCCATGCCCTTCGGAAAGGCGGCGCGGTAGGCGGCCACCGTGACCAGCGTGCCGTCGCTCAGTTGGGGGTAGGCACTGGACGGCGGCGCCTGGCCCACCCCGGCCCAGCGTTCGAGCGCCAGGATCAGCGCCCGCATCGGCAAATAATGGTCGGTGGTGCTGACGCAGTTCACGTAGGGAGCGCGCGTGCGCGAGCGGCCCACGTAGTGCTGTGCGCCCATGAAGCCGTAGATGCGCACGTTGTCCGCCGGCGCCACGTCCCGGGCGCCATCCGCCGTGGTGGTGATCAGCGACGCGCCCCGGTTCCAGTACTCGGTGGACGTATTGGCGATGATCAACTTCGGCAACCGTCCCCGCGCGTCGCGGGCGTGGTCCAGCAGCGACGCGGTGCTTGCCGTGACGGGGTCGCGAGTCGGTGCCGTGGTGAAGGGGAATTCGTCGGTGGGGTAGTCGTGCTCCTCGAGCATCGACGGGTGACGCGTGGGCTGCGCGAAGCGGCTGTTGAAGCCGGCCGAGCTGCCGGCGCCCGGCACCTGCAGGTAGGCGCCATCGAAGGCCAATTTTCCGGTCTCGTCCACGTCGAGGCCATCGTGCAGCATTCGACCGATCGCCCGCCCGGACTGGCTGATGCCGAAGATCAAGACCCTTGGCGGCGCCGGCGCACCCTCGAATGGGTGGTCGCGGAAATAGGCCAGCAGATCGCGAATGCCGGCCAGGCCGGCGCCGGTCACGTAGGGATCTTGGGTGGTGTAGGTGAGCTCGTAGATCGTTCCCGGCTGAAATCCCCCATCCAGTTGCACGCGCCCCGGCCCGCCCGCCCGTTCAGGCGCGAGCAGGCGCCAACGGGACCGGGCGATCGGCTGGCGGGCGTCTTCCGGGCGGGCCCGCCCGGTCAGCACCGCCAAGGTGTCGTTGGACACGGCCGGCTCGTAGGTCAGGCCGAGCAACCCGGCGTAGGTGGTGAGATCGGTTGGCGCACTGACGATGAACTCGTTTTCCACCGGACCCGTGATCGCGGCCCCACCCGGGCCCTTCGCGACGGGAGGGGCGAAGATCAGCGGTTTCGCGCCGGCCGACGGCGGCACGGCGTCCCACGTCCAGGCCGAGAACAACAGCGTGAAGCCGTGGCGCATCAGGAAGCCATCTCCGGCATCGGCAGCAGTGGTCGGGTCGTTGTTGGCGGGGCTGCGGCCGTTGAGCTGGCCGAGGATGGCAATGCGGCCGCGGTTGTTGACGTCGTAGATCAGCGTGGAGGTTTGAACCTTGACGGGCCGCAGCAGCACGAACTCACTCGCGAAGGTGACCCGGCCGCGGCCATCGCGGGGTGCGCGCTTCAGATCGACGATGCCGGCGTTGGCCGGCGCCGCCGGGTCCAGCGCGAAATGGGCGATGGCGCGGAACTTTTCGTATGCGCCCGCTTCGCCGAAGCTCGTTCCGGGTGCAAACGGCACCCGCTCCAGAACCTCCACGCGCTCGACCGCGGCCCGCGCACAAGCGCTGGCCGCGAACAAGACGATGACCGCCGCCAGCGGTGCCCATGGTCGAGACATTTTCACCATCCCTTCGAAGGCGGCTGGTAGGCTTGCACTGCGGCGTCCATCGATTCCATTCTAGTGAGTCCGCCTTGAACCAGTCCTCGTCCGACGATCACGGCCTGCCCGAGCTGACGCTGCGCGGGATCCTGCTCGGCGGCCTGATCACGTTCGCCTTCACGGCCGCCAATGTCTACATGGGGCTGAAGATCGGTCTGACGTTCGCCACGTCGATTCCGGCGGCTGTCATTTCGATGGCGGTTCTGCGCCTGTTCAGGTCCTCCAGCATCTATGAGAACAACATCGTGCAGACGGTGGCGAGCGCCGCCGGCACGCTGGCATCGATCATCTTCGTGCTGCCGGGCCTGATCATCGTGGGCTGGTGGCAGGGCTTTCCCTTCTGGACGACCTTCGCGATCACGGCGCTGGGAGGAATCCTCGGCGTGATGTTCTCGGTGCCGCTGCGGCGGGCGCTGGTCGTCGACACCGACCTGCCGTATCCCGAAGGGGTCGCCGCGGCCGAGGTGCTTCGCGTCGGCACCGACTCGCGCACGGGTGATGCGGAAAGCCGCCTGGGTCTGAATGTCCTGATCGTCAATTCCGTGGCGTCGGCCGCGTTTGCGGCGCTGAGCAAGACCCGGCTGCTGGTCGACGAGGCGGCCATCTACTTCCGCACCGGTGCGGGAGCGACCGGGGTCTCGGCCAGCCTGTCGCTGGCGATGATCGGCGCGGGCCACCTGGTGGGCCTCTCGGTGGGCCTTGCGATCCTGCTCGGCATCGCGATCGGCTGGTGGGTCCTGTTGCCGATTCTGACCGCGATGTCGGATCTGCCGGGCTCCGCGGAGCAGGTGGCGCTGTCGGTCTTTCGCAGCGACGTGCGTTTCTTCGGAGCCGGTGTGATCGGCGTGGCGGCGCTGTGGACGTTTGGGACGATCCTCGGCCCGATCGTCGCGGGCCTGCGCTCCGCGATCAGAGCCTCCGTTTTGCGAAGCGCCGGCGGCCACGCGCTGCCGCTGATCGAGCGCGACCTGCCGGTCGGTATCGTCGGCGCCGGAGTGCTGGCAACGCTGGCGCTGACCGCGCTGTTGCTGCGGCAGTTCATCGCAGGCGGCCCGTTGGCGGACCACGCCGTGCCGCTGATCGCCGCGACGCTCGTCTACATCGTAGTGGCCGGCGTCGTGACTGCGGCGGTGTGCGGCTACATGGCCGGTCTGGTCGGATCGTCCTCCAGTCCGGTTTCAGGCCTGGGCATTCTGGCGGTTCTGACGGCCGGGCTGATGCTGCTGGCGGTGGTTGGCAGGCCCTCGGCGCCCGGTCAGTCCCAGGCGATGATTGCGTACGCGCTGTTCGCCACTGCGATCGTCTTCGGTATCGCGACCATTGCAAATGACAACCTGCAGGATCTGAATACGGGCCGGCTGGTGGGGGCTACCCCGTGGCGGCAGCAGGCGGCGTTGCTCGCCGGAGTCGTGTTCGGATCGCTGGTCGTTCCGCCCGTCCTGGATCTGCTGAACACCGCCTACGGGTTCGCCGCTGCCGCCGGCGCCAGGCCGAACGCGCTGCCGGCGCCGCAGGCGGCGCTGATCTCCGCGTTGGCGCAGGGCGTGCTGGGCGGCAGCCTGAACATGCGGATGCTCGAATTTGGTGTGGCGGCCGGCGTGCTGCTGATTGCGCTCGATGTGGCACTGGGGCGGGCCGAGAAAATGCGGCTTGCGCCGCTCGCGGTCGGTCTCGGTATCTACCTGCCGATGGGCGTCAGCCTGGCCCTGGTGCTCGGCGCGGTGACCGGCCGCTACTACGACCGCTGGGCCGCGCGCACCGCCCGTGCCGCTTTCGCCAAGCGGATGGGCGTGCTGATGGCGACCGGGCTGATCGTGGGCGAGAGCCTGTTCGGGGTGCTCTACGCCGGCGTGGTGGCGGGCTCGGGTACCAGCGAGCCCTTGGCGCTGGTGGGGGACTGGTTTGCGACGCCAGCCCTGCTGGGCGGCGTCGTCGTCTTCCTGGCGCTGGTCGGTCTGCTGTACCGCCGGCTGATCACGCGCTTTGCGGACGACGCGGTCCGCTAAGCGGGCCAGTGGATCAGCTCGCCCTGTCCGCCGAATGCCAGGTCGCCGACCCAGCGCCGCACGCGGATCGACGTCCGGGTCAGCGCCGCGAAGCGCGACGGCAGCTCCTTCCAGGACCGCGCCAGCAGCACCAGGAACCCGAACGGCAGCTCGCCGCCGTCGTTGAAGGTTGGCCCGGGCGACGGCGCCGGCCCGGCAAACAGCAGCGTGCCGCGCCGCATGGCGAAGCCGGGCCGTGCGCCGCAGGCGCCCAGTGTCGCAATCGTGCCGCCCTGCATGCGCGAGGCACAGTAATCCCCGCAAGAGCCCTCGGCCAGGATCAATCCGCGTCGCATGTGGTCGCCGGCGCGATCGCCCAGGCGCCCGGCGACGATCACCACCCCGCCGCGCATGCCGCGGTGCTCGCCGGGCAACGCCGCGCCCAGGTAGTCGCCGGCATCGCCGCCGATGCGCACCAGGCCGGCGCTCAGCCCGCAGGCCGCATAGGCGTCGACGCTTCCGCTGACTTCGATGCGGCCGCCCTGCATGCCCAGTCCCAGGTAGGCCCCGGCGTCGCCCTCGATCCGGATCTGGCCGTCCTGCATGCCGGCTCCGATCCGGTCCATGCGCGCGCAGTCGCCCTCGATCAGGATGGAACCCCCGGCGCTGCCGCGCACATCGAACCATTCGCCCACCGGCACGCGGCGGCGCCCGCACGCAAGCAGCACGCGCGCGACCGCGTCGGCCGACTGGCCAGCCAGACGCTCCGGCGTCAACGGCGACAGGTCCAGCCGGAACTGCGGTGGCGTGCGTACGCGCAATACAAGATCGCTCATAAAGTCAGGTAGAAGAACTCGCGAGGCGCCCTCATGGCAAAAGAGCTCGCAACGGAAAATGGAACTTCCCGAGCTTGCCGCCATAATTGCCGGCGCTCAGCCGCCGCACTCCGCCGGCTGCGCCGATGGCGCACACCGCCCGCAGGCCGGCCTGCATCGAGTCGCGCACCGCTTCCTCGGTGAGCCCGTCGATCACGATCTCGTACACGCATTCGATTTCCGGCCCCAGCTCCGAATCGACGCCCGCGCGCAGCGTCGGGCAGAACGGGTGGTTGGTCGAGGCGATCAGCGTCTTGTACTTGGAGCCGATCTTCGATCCCGAGCGGGCGATGCCCCCCGGAAACGGCATGATCGCGCCGCCGACCTGGCGCATCGCGGCGATCGCGGCCTCCGCGGCGGCCAGTGCCCGTGAGGCGCCGCTTGCCAGGATCAGGAAGTTGCCGCCCCCGATCCCGTCGCTCATGGCGGTGGTGTCCTCGGCGATGAACTCCCCGTCCATCACCGGCACGCGCCAGTAGCGGCGTGTGCCGATCACCTTGGAAATCTGGTAGCCGTCGCCGAAATACCGCAGCGTCTTGCCCAGGGGCAGGGGCTTGCCGTTGACGATGCCGGCGAAGACCGCGCTGGTCGGCGAAGTCAGCACGCATTGACCGACGCGCCGCTCCAGCTGTTTGGCCAGCTCGCTGCTGGAGGTCGTGAACAGCAGAACTGCGACCCCGAGCCGCCCGTCGGGGGTCTCACCGGGGCCGAGCTCGCGCTCGATGCCGGCTTCGCAGCCGCATCCGATCACGGACGTGGCAAAGCCCGTCATCGTCACGGCCGCCTGGCGTGCCCATGCGGCCGTGTCCGCCGTGATGATCACGCGCGTGGCGCGCATCGCGAAGGCCTCCGCAAAGGTGTCGTCGATCGAGACGCCGTTGACGATCACCGCGGCTTTCCCCGGCATTCATGAACGAGCAGTCCCGAGCCGCACTCGCACAACTCATCCGCACTGATCCGGAACGCGGACGCGGAGGTGGTCTGGTAGCGCTCGAAATAGTCGGCGACCGCGGTCTCGATCGATCGGTCGTACTGCGGCTTGACCGCGTGCACGCGGCCACCGGCCGGCACGGCCACCAGGCGGCCGTCGCGCACGACCAGCTCGCCGTCCTTGAACACGTACTGTGGCGCCGCGAACATCCGCTCGCGGTCTGCCTCGTCGCGGTACACGGTGATGTCGGCCGCCGCCCCGGCGCCCAGGTGCCCGCGATCGGACAGGCCGAGCGTGCGCGCCGGGCCTGCGCGCGTCATGATCGCGATCTCGTACAGCGAGTACTCGCGCGTCAGGCTGCCCAGCGTCGAGGCGGCGCGCGCATCCGGATCGATCTTCTGGAACATGTCGCTGCGGAACGCGCGATCGGTCAGCAGCCGGATCAGGTGCGGGTAACTGGTGAACGGCGCCCCGTTCGGGTGGTCGGTGGTCAGGAAGATGCGCCACGGATCGCGCACCGACAGGAATATTTCCAGGCCGATCGCCCACTGCAGCGCGTTTACAAAACTCTGGTCGCGGTAGCGGAACGGAACCACGCCGCAACCGGCGTCGCATTCGATGTCCATGATCACCGACTTGCGCGGCGATCCCAGCTCGGCGTTGTGGTACTGCATCATGCTGTCGCCGGAGGCCGTCACGGTCTGGCCGAACATGATCTGGCCGACGTCGGCGCTGACGTTCGCATGCGCGTTGATCGCCTCGGCGATGCGCGCCGCGGCCGACGAGAACTTGCGGTCGCCCTCTGTGCCGTAACTGTGGAACTGCACGTGCGTCAGGTGAATCGGCAGCCCTTCGGCAGCGTCGATCGTGGCGAGCGTCGTGTCGACGTTGCCCGGCACGCCCAGATTGCATCCGTGTACGTGCAGCGGATGCGGCACGCCCAGCTCGTGCACGGCGCGCGCCAGGGTGCGCAGCACCTGGCGCGGGGTGACGCGGTAATGCACGTGGGCTTCGTCGATATCGAGGCGGCGCTGGTTGAACTTGAACGCGCTGATTCCGCCTGGATTGACCACCTTGATCGCGATCGCCTGCGTGCAGTCCAGGATCCAGGCTGCGTAGTCGTTGATGCGCGCCTGTGGCTCGCCGGTGGCCAGCATCCGCAGGAAGAAGTCGTCGTTACCCAGCAGCGCATAGCAGCCCTTGTCGACGATCGGCGTATCGGCCAGCTCCAGGTGCGTCTGGCGCGCGTTGATCGGGAGCATGGCCGGCTCGAAGCAGGCGGTGTAACCCATTTCGGCGTAGCGATAGCCCGCCGCCAGCGTTCCCGGCGTAGCGTGACCGCAGCTCGAGCGGGTCAGCGCAGTGCGCTCGTAGCCGCTGGCGCGGTGATCTTCGGGCAACAGCATCCGCGCAAGATTGACCTTGCCACCGCCGATATGCGTATGCAGGTCGATGGCGCCGGCCATCACGATGCGGCCGGTCACATCGATCGTTTGTGCATCGGGTCCATCGGGCGGCGCCTCCACGATGCGGCCGTCGCGCACGTACAGGTCCCGCACCTGCCCGTCGATTCCATGCGCCGGATCGATGATCCGCCCGCCGGCCAGCCGCATCAGCACCGCCGCAGCTCCCGGGAAATGGCGCGCAGCGCGTGCGCGCAGGATGAAAGTTCGGAGCCGCGCGCAGCCGACAGGTGCATCGTCAGCACCCTGTCGGTTCGCACCAGGTGACCGCCATGGTCGACGCCCGGCGTTGCGACCGGAAAGTAGACGTCGGCGCGCCGTGCCGCGCTGGCGTTCGCGCCGGCAACCAGGATCAGAGGCGGCTTGGGCGGCGCCGTGGCCTCTGGCGGCAGCGGCAGGTCCGACAGCGTCGAGATCCACACCAGCGCGTCGGCTTCGCGCCTGGCCAGCAGCCGGCGCGCATCGAACAGGTAAGGATCGTAGACGGGCCGGTCGCTGGCGAAGCTGGTGCGAAACGGCAATCCCACCTGCCACAGCAGCACCGCGCCGGCCGTCAGATCGGCCTCACTGCCGCCCAGGGGCAGACCGCAGAACCGCGTGGTGCGACTGAGCGCAGTGAGCGTGCGCCCGATCGCCTGCACGCTGAGCTCGGCGTGCGCAAAATCCAGATCGGCCGCCGCCCACACGATGACGCCGTAGCGGGCCGCCTGCATCGCGCTCGCAAGCTCCCGCAGCCGGTCGATCGGCACTTCGCCAACGCGCGTTGCATCCAGGCGCGCGCCGGCCGCCAGCGCGGCCAGGGCTCCGAGCAGATCGGGCAGGTCGCTGCGCTGGCAGGCCAGCCAGTCGGCTCGCCCCGGGGCATCCGGCGGCGGCCTGGCACCCACGAAAATCGAGCGGCGCTCGCTGTCTTTCAAACCGAACAAGGTTCCGCCGGGTGCCGCGATCCGCTCGAAGAAGCGCGGAAAACGGCTGACGATATCGGTTCCGATCACAACCAGCAGGTCGGCCCGGTTGCGGACCTCGGCCAGCGTCGTCGTAATGGCCCCTCGATCCTGGAACGCCAGCACATTGCGGAACTTGGCGGCGGAGGTCGCGTGATCGACGACCGCCCCGCAGCCATCGGCCAGTTCGACGGCGGCTCGCATGCCGGCCACGTCGGTGGCCAGGCCCGCGATCAGCGGTTGCCACGCCTCGCGCAGTATGTGGGCGGCGGCCTGCGCGGCTTGTTCGAGCGTGGCGACCGATCCGGCCACCAGCGGCGTGTCCAGCCCCGGGGCGGACTGGCGCCCAAAGCCCGCCCGGCTCAACTCGCACCCGCGCGCGCGCACGGCCACTGCACCGGCCGCCGCGGCGTCGACCACCACGTCCTCGCACAGCAGCCCGCAGAATGGGCACGTGCGGGTCGCGACCGCGGCCGGCCCCGGCTGCCCTCGATCGAGACGCGCGACCATGGGCCGATTCTAACGACGCCCTTGGGCCGGCGCGGATGTTCGGACTGAAAGATCGCGGGAGTATCCTTCGCGCTGGCTTCATTCCCGGTAACAAGATTCAAGGTCGACCCGTGCAAAGTCCGGCTGGAATCTCCCGGCACGCAGCGCCGGCCCCTTCGCAGATCCGGGTTATTGCGCCAGCGCGCCTGCACTTCGGTTTTGTCGATCTGCATGGCGGATTGGGCCGCCGGTTCGGCAGCCTGGGGCTGGCCATCGAACGCCCGATGGTGCGGCTGCGCGCCTTCCATGGCTCGGGCATGGAAGCGGTCGGGCCCGGTGCCGAACGCGTCGCGCGCGCCCTGAACGCGCTGCAACAGCGCTACGGGATCGGCCCTGGCGTGCGGGTCGAGATCGAAGAAGCCATTCCGCCACACGCCGGCCTGGGATCCGGAACCCAGATCACGCTGGCTGCTGCCGCGGCCGTTTGCGCGCTGTCCGCACTGTCGGTGCCGGTAACGGAGCTGGCGCGGGTACTGCAACGGGGCGCGCGCTCGGGAATCGGAAGCGGCGTGTTCGAGCTGGGCGGATTCGTGGTCGATGGCGGCCGTGGGGACCAGGATCGCGCTCCGCCCGTGATCAGCCGCCTGCCCTTCCCGGAGGAGTGGCGCGTGGTGCTGGCGTTCGATCCGGAGCTGACCGGCCTGCACGGGGAGCGCGAGGCAGCGGCATTCCGCGATCTGCCCCAGTTCCCCGAGCGCGAGGCCGAGCGCCTGGCGCGCCTGGTGCTGATGCAGCTGTTACCGGCGCTGGCCGAAGCTCGGCTCGATCAGTTCGGAGTCGCGCTGACGGAATTGCAGCGGACGATCGGCGACCACTTCGCTCCGGCGCAGGGCGGACGCTACGCGAGCCGGCGTGTCGAAAGCACACTGCAGCAGTTGGCCGGGTACGGTGCCGCGGCCTGCGGACAGAGCTCGTGGGGCCCGACCGGCTTTGCGATTTTCGGCGGTCAGGCAGCCGCCGAAGCGGCCATCGAGCGGCTGTGCGGCTCTCCGCAAAACGCCCCGCCAGCATCGGTCCACGTCGTACGGGGATGCAACCGCGGGGCACAGATGCAGCCGTTGTACGCGACCGCCGGCCAGGCGGTCGCAGCCTGATTGCCACCGCGCGAACATTCCAATCGTCCATCGGGGTCTACGTGATGGAGCATCCATACATCCTGCATTTCCTGACGCCTTCCCGCCACGCCAGTCCGTTCGACGTGAACATGGCCTTGGATGCGGGATTCGACGCGGTGATCCCGTATACACAGGTGACGATCGACGACGTGGCCTCGCTGACGCAGGACGCGATTTTTTCGCGCGGCCCCAATGGGGTCAAACGCACCGGCATTTTCATCGGTGGCCGCGAGGTCGACCTGGCACACGAGATGCTGGAGGCTGCGCAGGCCGCGATGGTGCCGCCGTTCGAGACGTCGGTGTTCGCCGATCCGAGCGGCGCCTACACGACGGCCGCCGCGATGGTGGCCGAGGGCGAACGACTGCTGAAGGTTTCCCGCAGTGAGGGCCTGCAGGGCGCCCATGTCGTCGTATACGGGATCGGACCGGTCGGCGCCTGCGCGGCCGTGCTGGCCGCCGGCGCGGGCGCCCCTGTCACGCTCGTGTCGCACATCAGCGAGCTGCGCGCGCGCAGCGTGGCTGCCCTGCTCCAGGCGCGTTTCGGCGCGGTGATCCGCGGCGCCAGCGCGGTCGATTCGGAGCAGAGGCGCGCCCTCATTCGCGACGCCCACGTGATCCTGGCGTGCGGCAAGGCGGGCGTGCGCCTGTTCGGGCGTGACGACCTGGGCGCCGCGCGCGAACTGCTGGTGGCAGCCGACGTGAACGCGGTGCCGCCCGAAGGTGTCGAAGGAATCGGCGTGATGGACCGCGGCAAGCCGCTGCCGGCGGGTTCCGGCCGGGCGGTCGGAATCGGCGCGCTGGCGATCGGTAACATCAAGTTCAAGGTGCAACGGGAGCTTTTCGAGAAAATGCGCTCGGCCGAGCGGCCCGTGTATCTGGATTTTCGCGACGCCTTCGACCTGGCGCGCAAGCTGAGCGCGTAGGTTTGCGGCTCGACCACAACCGGTGTCGTGAAACGCCGCCTGCATCAGCCGTCGATGTCGAAGCCCGACCGCTTCCTGGTGGTGGCCCATTCGGCGCGGCTGCTCGCGCAGTCGGCCGCGCGCGCCGGACTTCCCGTTTGTGCACTGGATCTGTTCCACGACGATGACACGGCCCGGCTGGCGCAGGCCAGTGAAGCGGTCGATCCGCGCGCCGGCGACAGCCCGGGATTCGATCGCGATGACCTGCTGCGCCGGGCCGCGCGGCTGTGCCCGCCGTCGCGGTGCCGGGGGTTGGTCTACGGGGCCGGCTTCGAGGACGACACCGGGACGCTGGCGCTGCTGGCGCGCGACCGCGAGCTGTTCGGCAATCGGCCAGAGCTGGTGGCGCGGTTGAAGGACCCGGCCGAGTTCTTCACGCTGCTCGACCGACTCGGCATCCCCCATCCGGCCACGGTGCTGTCCCGGCCCGCCGACCGGCGCGGCTGGCTGTACAAGCGGCGCGGCGCATCGGGCGGCGCCCATGTGATCGACGCGGCCGCCGGACCCGGCGAGCCGGCCCCCGGCGCCGGATTCTTTCAGCGTCGCACCGCGGGCCGCAACCTGTCGTTGTTGTTCCTGGCCGACGGCCGGCAGGCCGAAGTGATCGGGATCTCACGCCAGTTCACGCGCGGCGCCGGCGAGCGGCGCTACGCGTACGCCGGCGCGGTCGGACCGATCCAGCTGCCCGCGGCGGTGACCCGCGCGCTGCGAGACGCGTTGCACGCCCTGGTTGCGCACACGGGACTGGTCGGCTGCAACAGCGTTGATTTTCTCCTGCAGGGCAGCCAGCCGGCGGTGCTCGAGGTCAATCCGCGCCCGTCCGCCACGATGGACCTGTATGACGGCAACTGGCCGACGGGACTGTTCGATGCGCACTTGAGAGCCTGTCGCGGGCGGCTGCCTTGTGCGTCCGGCGCCTGGCGCGCGCGCGGCGCGCGGGCCCATGCGATCGTGTACGCCGATCGGCCGCTGCGCGTTTCGCCGGATACCGCATTTGCGCCCTGGTGCACCGACATTCCGCGCGCCGGCAGTACCGTCGCGGTCGACGCACCGGTCTGCACCGTGCATGCAGACGGCGCTGACGTCTCCGCCGCGTTGCGACAACTCAGCCGGCGCCGGCACCGGACCGTGATGGAATTGACAACACGATTGAACTCGGAGGAGACCGAGCATGGATGCAAAAGCAACGCGCCCGAGCGTGAATCGCGGCGCCAATCGGCTGGTCGCATCGCTGCTTGAGGAGCGCGATGCGCTGCGCCTGGATGTGCGCCGTCATGACAGCGGAGCGACGCTGGTCGATGCCGGCATCCGCACGCCGGGTGGACTGGAAGCCGGTCGGCGCATCGCCGAGATCTGCATGGGAGGGCTCGGCCGGGTCCAGCTGAGCGCCGGCAAGGGTCGCTGGCCGATCACGCTGTCGGTCAGCGCCGCCGACCCCGTGCTGGCCTGCCTCGCCTCGCAGTACGCAGGCTGGTCGCTGTCGAGCGGCAGTGGAAAGTCCCGGTTCCAGGCACTGGGCTCGGGACCGGCGCGCGCGCTGGCGTTGAAGGAAGCGTTGTTCGAGGAGCTCGGGTACCGCGACGAGGCCCAGTCGACCTGCCTGGTGCTGGAAGTGGACCGGGACCCTCCGCTGGAGGTCGTGCAGAAGGTGCTGAAGGATTGCCGGGTCGCAGCCGAGCAGTTGACCATCGTGCTGACACCGACCAACAGCCTGGCGGGAATGGTGCAGATCGTCGCGCGCGTTCTGGAGGTTGCGCTGCACAAGGTGCACGCGCTCGGATTTGCGCTGGACGCGGTCACGGACGGCGTGGGCAGCGCGCCGCTGGCACCGCCCGCCCCGGATCTGTTGACCGCGATGGGGCGCAGCAACGACGCGATCCTGTTCGGCGGCAGCGTCCAGCTGTACGTGCGGTGCGAGGACGCCGCGGCGGAGAATCTGGCGCAGCAGCTGCCGGCCGAAGCGTCGCGCGATTATGGCAAGCCGTTTGCGGCGATCTTCAAGGATTACGGCTTCGACTTTTACAAGATCGATCCGATGCTGTTCGCGCCGGCGGTCGCGGTCGTAACCAATGTCGCATCGGGGCGGACGTTCCGGGCCGGGCACCTGAACGACGAGCTGCTGACGCACTCGTTCTGCTCGTAGCGGTCGCGATGTCGCTGCGCGTTGCGATCCTGACCGACCAGCCCGGCTGGCACGGCCGCGAGTTGCAGCGGGCATTGCGCGCGTTCGCGGTGCAAACGGCTTTCGCGAGCCTGTCGGACTGCCGTCTCGATCTGCAAAGCGCGCGGCCAGGGGTGCGCGTGCCGGGATTCGGCGCGCACGAACCCGACGCGGTGTTCGTCCGCAGCATCGAGGCCGGCACGTTCGAACAGGTCACCCTGCGGCTTTCGGTCCTGCACGCGTTGCGCGAGCTGGGCGTGCCGGTCTACAACGACGCGCGCGCGATCGAACGCAGCGTCGACAAGTCGATGACGACCTTTCTGCTGCGCCGCCACGGCATTCCGACCTTGCCGACCTGGGTGACGGAGCGGGGCAGCGTGGCGCGCGGTGTCCTGATGCGCGAAGCCGCGCGGCGCAACGAGCTGGTGGTCAAGCCGCTGTTCGGCTCCCAGGGCAAGGGACTGCAGCGCCTGGCGGCGGGTTCGGCCATCCCCGCCGAGGACCAGGTCAGCGGGGTGTGGTACCTGCAACGGTTTCTGGATTGCGGCGAAGGCAACTGGCACGACTGGCGCGTACTGGTCGTGGGCGGCCGCACGGTCGCCGCGATGCTGCGGCGAGGCCGCTGCTGGGTCACCAACGTTGCGCGGGGAGCCCGGGTTGAAGCGGTCGAGGCCCGCGGCGACCTGGCCCGATTTGCGATCGAGGCCGCAGCGGCCGTGGGCGCCGACTATGCGGGGGTCGATCTGATGCGCGATGCCAGCGGACGCTGGTTCGTCCTGGAGGTCAACAGCATTCCTGCCTGGCGTGGCCTGCAGGCGGTGACCCCGGCGCGGATCGCCGATGCGCTGGCGGGCGACCTGGTCAGCCGCTATTTGCACCCGTCGCGAATCCGGCTGGCACCCGCGCAGACGCGATGAGTGCGCGCGCAGGGGCGGCGCTGGCACGCCAGCATTTCCTGGCAGCCTGCGAGCTGGATGTCACCGCGTTGAAACCGGGCAACGTCAGGGTTGGAGTTCCGGCACACGGAATGGCTGCCGACGACTTCATTCGCAGCGCGCATGCCAGCGCCCCCGCACTGGGCGAGTGCGGCACCTCGGTGGGACAGCGGGTACTCGCTGCGATCGAACGCACACAGCAGGTTGTGCATTGCAATACGAATCTGGGCATCGTGTTGCTCGCGGCGCCGCTGTTCTGCGCTGCCGAGGAGGACGGCGAGCTGCGCAGCGCCGTCGCGCGCCAACTGGCCGGACTGGACCGGCGCGACGCGGTCCTGGTATATCAGGCCATTCGCTTGGCGCGTCCGGGCGGAATGGGCACCCGATCCCGGCACGACGTACACGCCGAGCCGCAGGTGACGCTGCTGGAGGCGATGCGGGAAGCCCAGGACCGCGACAGCATTGCCCGGCAATACGCACGGGACTTCGGCGACGTGTTCGATCTGGGGCTTGCGCAATGGGAACAAGCGCTGCTGCGATTCGGCAATGAATCGCGCGCAGCCACGCAGGTGTATCTCGTATATCTTTCGACCTGGCGCGATTCGCTGATCGAACGGAAGTTCGGAACTGCTACCGCGCAGGCGGTATCGGACCGAGCAAGCCAACTGTGCTCGGAATTGTTTTCATCTCGTCGCTTCGATGACATCGAGCCGCGGCTGCTCGCATGGGATGAACAACTGCGGCAGGCTGGTCTGAATCCCGGCACCAGTGCGGATATGACGGTGGCGACCGCGTTTGCTGCCAAACTGACTCGGGCGGTGTAAAGTGCCGCAGGCGCGGGCGGGCCCGCGGCGGGAGAGCATGGAGAAGGCGCTAAGAACCTTCTCGGCGTTTCCAGGACACTCGCAATCAAGGGACGAAAGGAGAATAGTCGAATGGCCAAAATTACCAACGTGCGCGTCGGCGAATCGCTGGTCGGCGACGGCAACGAAGTTGCGCACATCGATTTGCTCATGGGGCCGCGCGGCAGCGCGGCGGAAACCGCGTTCTGCAACTCGCTGACCAACAACAAGGACGGCTTTACGTCGTTGCTGGCGGTGATCGCGCCCAACCTTCAATGCAAGCCCAACACGCTGCTGTTCAACAAGGTGACGATCAAGGGCGCCAAGCAGGCCGTCCAGATGTTCGGACCGGCGCAGGCCGCGGTGGCGCGTGCAGTGGCGGATAGCGTGCAGGCCGGCGTGATTCCGGCCGACGAGGCCGACAATCTGTTCGTGCTGGTGGGTGTTTTCATCCACTGGGAGGCTTCCGACGACAACAAGATCTTCGACTACAACTACCGCGCTACCAAGGAAGCGATCGAGCGTGCGATAGCGGGCACGCCGACCGCAGCGGAAGTGACCGCGAAGAAGGGTTCGGTCAAGCACCCGTTCTCGCCGAAGTAAGCGCAACTTCGAATCGGGGTTTGTCGCAACAGGGCGGTCCGAGGGCCGCCCTTTTCCTGTGCGCCACCCGCCGGCTTCACGGTGCATGGCCGGCCGCTTCGGTGCCGGCGACTTTCATCCGCTCGAGCAGCTCGACCCAGCGGCGCGGGTCGCCACGGATGGACGCGCTCGACCACACCAGATCGGCCGGCGCCTCGCCGGCGCGGACCTCGGCCCGCGACAGGTTCGACGGCAGATGGAACTGGTCGTCCTGGATCAGCTCGATGCCGAGCGCGTCCCGCACCGTGGCACGAGCCCCTGCGGTCGTGCTCCTGGCCTGTGTCAGCACGATGGCGCGCACCCGCTTCCAGGGCGCGAAAAACGGGCGGCGATAGGGACCGTACAGCCAGATCGCGATGCCCAGTTCGGACGCTTCGATGATCGGCAGCGCCAGCAGCGCGCGCACTGCGAACAGGATCGCGAGCCCGACGGTCAGCCACAGCGTCGCCCAGAACAATTCCTGGCCCAGCGGCGAGCGCGGACCGTGCCAGGCCCAGGCCAGGGTCGAGACGGCCCCCAGGCCGATCAGCACCTTTGCCCACCCGGCGCCACCGCTGGGCATGATCCGGACCGACCAGGGCAGATCGGACGGCCTCTGTCGAACGGGGTTGGGATGCATCGCGTGGCAGCCAGCCGGGCCACCCGGAGGGCGGGTGCAGCCGGGCGCAATGTACCGGACTGTTGCGTTATTCCCAATTGCACCGGGCCGTGTAGGGAATTGCGGATCCGGCTCATCGGTCGCCTCCCCTACAATGCGATTCGTCCGAGGGGGAAGGGGTCGAGACCCGGCTTGCCCAATGCCTATAAAAGTGATCCTCGCCCAGCCGCGCGGCTACTGCGCGGGCGTTGTCCGCGCCATCGAGATCGTCGAACGTGCGCTTGAAAAGTACGGCGCGCCGGTTTACGTGCGGCACGAAATCGTGCACAACCGGCACGTGGTCGACAGCCTCAGGGACAAGGGCGCGCGCTTCGTGGAGGACCTGTCCGAGGTGCCTGCCGGCGCCGTCACGATCTTCAGCGCACACGGAGTCGCACGCGAGGTCGAGCAGGACGCCGAGCGCCGCCGGCTGTCGGTGCTCGACGCCACCTGTCCGCTCGTATCGAAGGTTCACATGCAGGGGCAGCGCTACGTCGACCAGGGCCGTACCGTGATTCTGATCGGGCATGCGGGTCACCCCGAGGTGGAAGGCACGATGGGCCAGCTGACCGCGCCGGTGCGGCTGATCCAGAGCATCAAGGACGTCGAGCAGCTGGACATACCACGCGATGCGCCGGTCGCGTACATCACGCAGACGACCTTGAGCGTGGACGACACCCGGGCCGTGATCGCAGCGCTGCGAGCGCGCTTTTCCAACCTGGTCGGGCCCGAGACCCGCGACATCTGCTACGCTACTCAGAACCGGCAGACTGCGGTTCGCGAGCTCGCCAAGCTGGTCGATCTGATCCTCGTGGTCGGGGCCCGCAACAGTTCCAACTCGAACAGGCTGCGTGAGATCGGGCAGGAAGCGGGCGTGCCGAGCTACCTGGTCGCCGACGGCAGCGAGGTTCGGTCGGAATGGCTGCAGGGCAAGCGGACGGTCGGCCTGACCGCGGGCGCTTCGGCGCCGGACGTGCTGGTCGATGATGTGGTGGCCGCGCTGCGGCGCTTCTCGTCGATTCAGATTTCCACGCTGCCCGGTATCGAGGAAAAGATCCAGTTCCGTTTGCCCAATCAACTGCTCGAAGCTGCGGTCCAGTAGGCGGCAGCCGCCGGATCGACCGACTTCTGCGAGCAGCGAGCAACTGACGTTTTGTAGTCCGGGAGTTTGAACTTGGCCATTTCTCTTCACGAGGCGCTTGCCGTCGGAGCCTATGTGGTGCGCCAGCACCTGGCGGGCCGCAAGCGTTATCCGTTGGTGTTGATGCTGGAGCCCTTGTATCGCTGCAACCTCGCCTGCGCGGGCTGCGGCAAGATCGACTATCCGGATCCGATCCTGAACCAGCGGATGTCGGTGGCCGATGCGCTGGGGGCGATCGACGAGTGCGGCGCACCCGTGGTGGTGATGGCGGGCGGCGAGCCGCTGCTGCACAAGGATCTGCCCCAGATCGTGCGGGGCGCGATCGCGCGCCGCAAGTTCGTCACGGTCTGCACCAACGCCCTGCTGATGGAAAAGGTGCTCGATCAGTACCAGCCCAGTCGCTACTTCAACTGGTCGGTGCACCTGGACGGTGATCGCGAGATGCACGACAAGTCGGTCTGCCAGACCGGCGTGTACGACCGGGCCGTGTCCGCAATCCAGGCGGCCAGGCAGCGCGGCTTCCGCGTCAACATCAATTGCACGCTGTTCAACAACGCCGATCCCGAGCGGGTCGCGCGCTTTTTCGACGACGTCAAGGCACTTGGCGTCGACGGCATCACGGTCTCGCCTGGATATGCCTACGAACGCGCGCCGGACCAGCAGCACTTCCTCAATCGGACCGCGACCAAGGAGCTGTTTCGCAGCATCTTCCGGCGTGCTCGCGACGGACGGGGCTCCAAGTCCTGGCCGCTTTTCCAGTCGAGCCTGTTCCTGGACTTTCTGGCCGGCAATCGCAGCTACCACTGCACCCCATGGGGCAATCCGACCCGCACGATCTTCGGATGGCAGCGTCCCTGCTACCTGCTGGGGGAGGGCTATGCCAAGACGTTCAAGGAGTTGATGGAAACGACCGACTGGGACCGCTATGGCGTTGGCAATTACGAGAAGTGCGCCGACTGCATGGTGCATTCCGGATTCGAGGCGACCGCGGTTGCCGATGCGATCAGCAGTCCCTGGAAGCTGGTGAAGCTGTCGCTGACGGGCGTTCGCACCGAGGGACCGATGGCGCCGGACATTCCGCTGGCGCGCCAGCGGCCGGCCGAATACGTATTTTCACGACACGTAGCCGAGAAGCTCCAGGCGCTTTCCAGAACCTGATCGACCTGCGGCCGACCCGGCGATTGTTGCCAGGGACGGAGACATCAGGTCAAATGGTTGCAGTCTGACAGTCGGTTTCGGGAATCGCCTTGCGCGCGTCGCGCAGGGGGCCGAGTCGCGGAATCGTGTGATGGCACTCACGGCTGACCAGGTCGCATTGCTGAAACACCTGCTGGATCAGGCGTTGCCGCTCGACGTGAACGGCCGCCAGCGCTGGCTCAGGAATCTGTCCCCCGAACATCAGGCGCTGGCCCCGGCGCTGCGCGAGGCGCTGCTGTCGGAGGACACGCAATCGGGCGTTGCCGTGCTGGCAACCGCTCCTGAAAATGACGGCGCTGACGACGCGGTCACCGTACCGAGCGCCGGGCTGCGAGCCGGCCAACGGATCGGACCCTACCAGCTGGTGCGCGAACTGGGCGCCGGCGGCATGGCGGTCGTGTGGCTGGCGCGTCGCGATGGGCGCGAGGTTGCCTTGAAGCTGCCGCTGATGTCACGCCTGCGGCGGGACCTGGCGGAACGCTTCGCGCGCGAATGCGAGATCCTGGCCAGGCTCGAACACCCGAACATCGCCCGGATGTACGAGGCCGGCATATCGGACGACGGGCTGCCCTACCTGGCGCTGCAGTACGTGGAGGGCCTGCCGCTGACGACCTGGTGCGACACGCACCAGGTCGGCGTGCGCGAGCGTTTGAAACTGTTCCAGCAGGTTCTGGATGCGGTGCAGTACGCGCATGAGCGCCAGGTCGTGCATCGGGATCTGAAACCCTCGAATCTGCTGGTCACCCAATGGGGGCAGGTGCGGCTGCTCGATTTCGGCGTGGCCAAGATGCTGGCCGACGGACAGGTCGTCCTGCAGACGGACCTCACGCGGGTGTACGGGCGCATGCTGACGCCGGACTATGCGAGCCCGGAGCAACTGCAGAACAACCGCATCGGCGCGGCCAGCGACATTTACGCGCTCGGCGTCGTGCTGTACGAGTTGCTGGTGGGAAACCGGCCATACCGGATCAAGGTCGACCCTTCGGTGATGCCGCTGGAGCAGGCGATCCGGGATGCGCAGATCCGCAAGCCCAGCACGCAAGTGCAGGAGGCGGCCGCGGCGGCGCGCGCCACCAGCCGCGAAAAGCTGATGCGGCGGTTGCGCGGCGACCTGGACAACATCGTGCTCAAGGCATTGGCCAAGCAGCCCGAGGCCCGCTACTCCAGCGTCGCATCGTTCGCCGCCGACGTGCAGCGTTACCTCAACGGTGATCCGGTCGAGGCGCGCTCGGATCGTCTGGGCCCCCGCACCGACCGCTTCCTGGTGAGCCACCCGTTCGCGACCGCGACCGTTGTCACGCTGATTGCAGCGGCGATCGAGCTGACGATGACGTACCGGATTGACTGGGTCGCGGCGCTGCATCGGGCCACCGAAAAGATCGGCGCATGGAGTGCGGCGGTGCTGCCGGCGCCGGAGCGAGCGATCGCCGTCGTTCCATTCACCGACCTGAGCGAGGCGCGCGACCAGGCGTATTTCTCCGAGGGGTTGTCCGACGAGCTGGCCGACCGCCTGGCGCGCATCGCGGACCTGCGGGTGATCGCCCGCACGTCGTCTTCCCGTTTCAAAGGCAAGAGCGACGACGCGCGCCCGATCGCCGAACAGCTCGGGGTGGCCGCTGTGCTGTTGGGCGACGTTCGCCGGACCGGATCGTCGATCCGGGTGAGCGCCCGCTTGATCCGGGGGTCGGACGGATCCAGCCTGTGGGCGCAGACCTTCGATCGCGAGGCAACCGACGTCTTCAAACTGCACGACGAGATCAGCAGCGCTGTCGCCGGGGCGCTGCATGCGCCGCTGATGCAGGACCCGCCCCCGAATCCGGCCTCGGAGCGCAACTTCGATGCGTACGACGCGTTTCTGCGGGGAGCCTATTTTTCCCGGCGACCCGCGCAGGAAGACCTTCCAGAATCGATCGCGGCCTACCAGGAGGCGGTCCGGCTGGATCCGCAATACGCGCGAGGCTGGGCGGAACTGGCGCGCGCCTTCGTCCACCAGGGCCGCGGCCAGCCGGACGCGGTTGAAAGCGCGTACGCCAAGGCCAAGGAGGCGATCGCGCATGCGCTGGCCATCGACCCCAAGCAGCCGGTTGCGCACGCGATGCTGGGCTATGTCTACTGGGACTACGACCTGAACCGGGACGCGGGCCGGGCCGAATTCGAGAAGGCGCACGAGCTCGATCCGTCGGACGCCGATGTGCTGGCCGCGCTGACCACCGTCGCCGTGGCGCGCGGACGCCTCGACGAGGCGATCGACTTCGAGCGTCGCAACGTGGCCGCCGATCCGCTCAATGCGCCGACGCTCGGCGAACTTGGAAACCTGTATCGGAACGCCGGCCGCTTGGTCGAATCGGAACAGGCGCTTCGCAGGGCCGTGGCGATCGACGCGACCCTCGGTGGCGCCCACTGCGACCTGGGTCTGACGCTGATCGCGCGCGGCCAGCCCGAACCGGCCCTGGACGCGATGCGGCGCGAGACCGATCAGGCGGCACGGGTCGGTTGCCTGCCGATCGCTTTGTGGGCCCTGGGCCGGCACGCCGAAGCGGACGCCGCGCTGGCGTCGCTGATCGACCGCTACCCCGATTCGCGCGCCTACGGCATCGCGCAGGCGCTGGCATTCGAGGCGAAAAACGATGCCGCCTTCGAATGGCTCGAGCGGGCCTGGCGGCAACGCAACGCCGCCCTGGCGATGATCAAGGTCGATTACTTCCTGCACGGCCTGCGCGGCGATTCCCGCCTGGCCGCGCTGCTGGCGAAAATGAAGCTGCCGCAGTGAGGGTATGCCAGGGGTACTGATCGTCACCGGTGCCGGTCGAGGAATCGGAGCGGCCGTTGCGCGCCTCGCGGCGTCCGAAGGCTATGCCGTGTGCGTGAATTACCTGAGCAACCGCGAAGCGGCCGCCGACGTCGTGGCCGCCGTCGCGGCCAAAGGCGCGACGGCGGTGGCGTTCCGGGCGGACGTTGCGCGCGAAGATGACGTGATGCGCCTGTTCGAACACGTGGACTCGTCGCTGGGACGCGTGACGGCACTGGTGAACAACGCCGGAATCCTGGAGAAGCAGTGTCGCGTCGAGGACATGGATTCGGCACGGATCAGCCGGGTTTTCTCGACCAACGTGGTGGCTGCGTTTATCTGTTCGCGCGAAGCGGTGCGGCGGATGTCGACCCGGCACGGTGGACCGGGCGGGGCCATCGTCAATATTTCATCCCGGGCGGCCCAGCTCGGCTCGCCGGGAGAGTACGTCGATTACGCCGCGTCGAAGGCGGCGCTCGAAACCCTGACGGTGGGTCTGGCCAGGGAGGTTGCCGCGGAAGGCATTCGGGTCAATTCGGTCTCGCCCGGTCACATCTACACGGATATTCACGCGCGCGGCGGTGAACCGGCGCGGGTCGATCGGCTCAAGGATTCGATCCCGATGAAGCGCGGCGGCACGGCGGACGAGGTGGCCAGGGCGGTTCTGTGGCTGCTGTCGGACGAGGCCTCCTATACGACCGGTGCGACCATTGACGTCTCGGGGGGCCGATAGCGCCTGCGGTCAGCCGGCCGCGCTCCGGCGCAGCTGCGCGCGCAGGTTCGCCAGCTCTTCCATCAGGTCCGCGACCAGCGCGGCCAGTTCCGGGTCGGCCTCGAACGCGATCTCCAGGCGCCGGATGGTGCGCACCCGTACAACATCGCGGCTGCCGAAGCGCCACTGCGACGGCCGGTCCCCTGGAGGACGCAGCCGGCCTTCGACCACGTGGCTGGCGACCCAGTCGGAGCTGACCGCGCAGGTGCCGCACAGCTGCTCCAGCGTCAGGCACGCTTCCTCCAGCAGGGCTCCCATCAGAACCGGTTGATCATCCATCGGTCAGCTCCCGGATGTGGCGCGCGGATCGAATTTCACATCGCGCGCCATGGCTTCGTACAGTTCCTTTGCGCGCGGGGTGTCGGCGGGCGGCCATACGACCCTCAGGTTCAACACCAGATCGCCCGGCGGATCGCTCGGAACCCCCCGGCCATGTACGACCAGCTGGCCTTCGGTCTGTGCCCCTGGCGGGACGCGTACCTTTAGAACCTTGCCATCCGGCGGTTCGACCGGGACGACCGCGCCGAGGGCGGCTTCCCACGGCGCAATCGGCAACTCCATCACCAGGTTGCGACCATCGATCCGGTAGCGCGGGTGCGGCTCGAAATGTACTTCGAGGTACAAGTCTCCCGGCGCGCCCGACCCGAAGCCGGGCGTGCCCTGGCCGGCCAGGCGGATCAGCTGTCCCTCGCGCACACCCGCCGGGATCTGCACGTCGAGGGTGCGCGTATCCAGCGTAAGGCGGCCTTTCTCGTCCACCTTCGGCACGCGCAGGCTGATCCGGTGGCGCGCGCCGCGCCAGGCGTCCTCGACGTCCAGCACCACCTTGGCGTAGTGATCTTCGCCGCGCGCGGCGTCTGCGTGGCGCGCACCGGCGCGCTGGGCCGAGCCCATGCGCCCGAACAGCTCGGAGAAGAAATCGGAGAATTGCGCGGCGTCCCCGTCCGAAAATCCGCGCCCTGAGAACTCGTAACCGGCGTCCCAGTTCGGGGGCGGGCGGAAGTCCTCGCCAGGCGCATGGCCGGTGCCCAGCGCGTTGTAGGCAGCGCGTTTTTCCGGGTCGGACAGCACCGCGTTGGCTTCGTTGATCTCCTTCATCCTCTGCTCGGCATCGGGCTCCTTGCTGACGTCGGGATGGTACTTGCGGGCGAGCTTGCGGAAGGCCTTCTTGATCTGATCGGCGCCCGCGTCGCGAGGCACGCCCAAGGTTGCGTAGTAGTCCTTGAACTCCAAGCGGGCCTCCGAAATGACTTCGGCGCGCCACCAGGCTAGGCGCACGAAGCCGCCAGGGTACTCCTGGCGACCTGCGCCGCCGCTGGGGCCTTGACGCGCGGCGGGCGGTATCGTTGGCCCGATCGGCGGTCACACGCGGACGGATCGGAGGAGGATCAAATGGAAGGTGAATTGAAAACACTCGGCCACGTTCAGAGCACGCTGACCGAGATGGCGCTGAGGTTCGGACCCAAGCTCGTCGTCGCCGTGCTGATCATGGCGGCCGGCCTGGTCGCCAGCCGCTGGCTGGCGCGGGCGACCGAGCGGACGCTGCATCGGTGGGCGCTGGAGCCGCCGGTGCGGCAGCTGCTGGTCAGGCTGGTGCGCGTGCTGGTGCTGGGACTGTTCGCGATCGTAGCCCTGCAGAACCTGGGCGTGGAACTGCTGCCGCTGATTGCCGGACTGGGTGTCGCCGGCGCCGGCCTTGCATTGGCCACGCAGGGCGTGCTGAGCAACATGGTTGCCGGGCTGACGATCATCTTCACGCGGCCCTACCGGGTCGGCGAATCGATCGCGATCGTCGGGGTCGAAGGCACGGTGGAGGCGATCACGCTGTTCAATACGGTGCTGAGCCACGCGGACCAGTCGCGCGTCGTGATACCGAACCGCAAAATCGTCGGTGAAATCCTGCACAACTATGGCCGCATCCGGCAGGTCGTCGTCACGGTCGCCGTCGCGTACGACGCTGATTTGAAGCTGGCGCTGGCCACCGTCAACGAACTGGTGCACGGCAACCCGCGTGTGCTGGCCGATCCTGCGCCGGGGGTGCAAATCACGGCCCTGGGCGACTCGGCGGTGCGGATCAGCGCCAGCCCGTGGGTCGCGGTCGGCGACTATGGCGCGGTCGCCGGCGAGCTCAACCTGAACATCATCGAGGCGATGCGCCAGCGTGGCATCACGATCCCGTTTCCACAGCGGGAAGTGCGGCTGCTCAACAATGATTTTCTCCCTCTCCCGCGGAGCGGGAGAGGGCCGGGGTGAGGGTGGTATGGGTGCCGTGGTGCTAGGGTGCTGCCCAGCCCAATTCCGGGCCCAGTACGCGCCGACACCGCCCCAGTACCTTGAGCGCGACGCCTGCGTCGGCCGCAACGCGCGCCAGATCCGGCAACTGGCCGGGTTCTCGAGCGATCGAGCCGATCACGGCCACCAGGTCGATGCGGCCGTCGGCCTTCATGCCGACAACCGCCGCCGGCGGCAGCCCGCGCTCGGCCGGGTCCGAAATCACGCGCAGCACGGCAAACGGGCGACCCGCACGCTGGGCCATGCCGGCGGCAACGTGCGACTCCATGTCGGCCGCGACCGCGCCCGTGGCGGAGTGCAGATGCAACTTGTCGGCCGAGCGGATCAAGGGCGAATCGACTCCGGCCAGCGGCTGCGAGTCCGCCCCGCTCAGCGCTGCGCGCAGCCGCTCGCTCCAGCGCACATCGGTCGCGAAGCGGTGGGTTCCACCGACGACCTCGGCGGGAATCACGAGCGTTCCCGGCGCCCGCCCCGGCTGCAGTCCGGCGGCCAGGCCGAAGCTCAGCACGGCCTCGGCGCCGGCCGACAGGGCGCGATCGAGCTCGGCTTCGAGCCGGTTCATGTCTGCACCGGCGGCGATGGTCCGTCCCGGGGCCTGTCGTGCCACGCGCGCTTCGGCCAGCAGCCCGGTGACGACCACCAGGAAGTGCTGCGCCATCGGCCGATGGCTCCGCGTTACATCCCGATCCGCAGCGGCTCGGACCTGGCGGCCTTCAAATTGCGGTAGCGCGCCAGCGCCCACAGGGGAAAGAACTTCGAGTATCCGTGATAGCGCAGGTAAAACACGCGCGGGAAGCCCGTTGCCGTGTAGTCCGGCTCGTCCCAGAAGCCGTCCGCGCCCTGCGTGCGCTGTAGGTAGCGGATGCCGCGCTCGACGGCCGGATCGTCGACGCGCCCGGCCGCCATCAGGCCCAGCAGCGCCCACGCCGTCTGCGACGCCGTACTGGGCGCCGCCTCATAGCTCCGGTACCCCAGCCGGTAGCTTTCGCCGTCCTCGCCCCAGCCGAAGTCCGGGTTCTGGATCGATTGGAGCCATCGCACCGCCCGCTGCACTTCCGGCGCGTCCCGGTCGACGCCGGCCGCATCGAACGCGCACAGCACCGACCACGTGCCGTAGATGTAATTCATGCCCCAGCGGCCGTACCAGCTGCCGTCGCGTTCCTGCGTGCGCCGCAGGAACTTCAGCGCGCGCTGCAGCGCCCGCCGGCGTTCCCGGGTCAGCGGCAGCTGCGCCAGCATCGATGCGCAGCGCGCCGTCACGTCCGCGGTTGGTGGATCGAGCAGCGCGCCGTGGTCTGAAAACGGGATGTGGTTCAGATATTCGTAATCGTTGTCGGCGTCGAAAGCGCCGAAGCCACCGCCGCGGCTCTGCATGCCCAGCACCCATTCGAGGCCACGCGCGACCGCCTCGCCGAACTCGGCTCCAAAAGGCAGACCGGAACCGCGCACGGCGCGGTCCATCGCCATCACCACGACGGCGGTGTCATCGATGTCCGGGTAGTGCGGATTGTTGTACTGGAAGGCCCAGCCGCCGGGGCGAACCGCGGGGCGCGTCATCGCCCAGTCGCCGACGGTGTCGAGCACCTGGCGCGGTTTGAGCCATCGAAGGGCCCGCCCGGCCCGCGCCATCGGCTCCTCGCCACCGACCTCCAGCAGCGCGTGCGCGACCAGCGCGGTGTCCCACACCGGCGACGCGCAAGGCTGGCAGTAGGCCTCGTGGTCCTTGATGATCAGCAGCCGATCGACCGAACGGCGCGCCGTGGCGCGGTCGGGGTGGTCCGGGCGGTAGCCCAGTGTGGCGTACATCATCACCGAATTGGCCATCGCCGGGAAAATGGCGCCCAGTCCGTCGTCGCCGTTCAGGCGCTCGGTGGCAAACTGCACGGCCCGCTCGATCGCGCGCCGGCGTGCTGCGGCCGGAAAGTGCGGCTCGATCAGGTGCAGCACGCGGTCGACCGCGCGGAAGATCTGGCTCCACGGGAAGCGGTGATGCTCGCCCCGGGGCCAGCGACGCACCAGCTCCGGCGGCGCGCAGAACAGCTCGGCAATGCCGACCTGCCTCGGATTGCACGCCAGGGGCCGCAGCGCATTGAGCACCGTCAACGGCACCAGCACCGTGCGCGCCCAGTACGAGATCTTCGCGATGTGAAACGGGAACCAGCGCGGCAGCAGCAGAATCTCGACCGGCATCACCGGCACGCTGCGCCATGGGATGGCTCCATACAGGGCCAGCAGCGAGCGCGTGAACACGTTGGTGCGCGCGGCACCGCCGTGCGCCAGGATCGCCGCGCGCGCGCGCGCCATGTGGGGCGCGTCCGGGTCGTCGCCGATCATCTTCAGCGCGAAGTACGCCTTTACGCTGGCCGAGATGTTCAGCCGACCGCCCTCGAACAACGGCCAGCCGCCGTGCTCGCCCTGGATACGCCGAAGGTAGTTGCCGATCCTGCTTTCCAGCTGCGGGTCGGGCGTCTCGCCCAGCCAGTGCACCAGCAGCACGTATTCGGCCGGGATCGTCGCATCGGCCTCCAGCTCGAACACGAAATGCCCATCGGGCTTTTGCAGGGCCTGCAGCGCGCGGGTCGCCTGGTCGATCGCATGCTGCAGCGAGCAGGGCTCGAGCGCCGCCCAGGTCGCGCCGGCCTTGGGCTCGTTCAGGCGCGCCGACATCTTCAGAACATTGGACCTGGCCGATTGGCGCAGGCTCTCGGTCTGGACCGACGCGCGCATCCGCGTGACCACGCGCGACAGACGCACCAGCTTGACTCCGACCTTTCGAACCGCGTTGTGCGCCATCAGAACACCCCGTGGCGCAGGACGTTGAAAAGCAGCCGGACCTTGCCGAGGCTGACGCGACGCCGCGGCGCGGCGAAGCCCTGCCGCTCGATCCGCTCCAGGATGTCGGCGTAGACCGATGCCATCAGCCGCGGTGAGCGCACCGCGGCGCGCCGGCACGAATCCATGATGCGTGCGGCCTGCTGGAAATGCTCCCGCGCACGCGCCACCAGCGGGGCACAAGCCCGGCCGATGTTCGGATGTGTCACCGCCGCCTGCGGCTCGGTGTCGGTGATGCCGGCGGCGACCAGCGCTTCGCGCGGCAGGTAAAGGCGCCCGATCGCGGCGTCCTCGTCCAGGTCGCGCAGGATGTTGGTCAACTGCAGCGCGCGCCCCAGGTGGTGGGCCAGCGGCCGCGCCTGCTCCGGCGGTACCCCAAAAATCCGTACCGAGAGGCGTCCGACCGCACTGGCAACGCGGTCGCAGTACAGGTCCAAGGTGGCCCAGTCGGGGGCCCGGATATCACGTTCGGCATCCATCAGCATGCCGTCGATGATAGCGTCGAAGTCCGGCTGTTCCAGGCCATAGCGCCGGACAACGGGCGCCAGGGCCGCCAGATGCTCCGGTATGTCGCGTCCTTGATACAAGTCGGCCAGGTCGCGGCGCCACTGGGTCAGTTCGGTCTGCCGTTCGGCGCGCGACCCGTCGCGGTCGGCGATGTCGTCCACGGCCCGGCAGAAGCCGTATACCTGGTACATGGCCTCGCGCTGTTGTGCCGGCAGGATGCGCAGGGCCGCGTAGAACGAGCTGGAGCTGGCGGCGGGCGCCGCCGAGGACTGCCGCCGTGCGGCCGGCTGTGCAATGCCGATCGTCACGCTCCCCCCCGATGCGCGCTATGGCCTGGCGCGGCGTGCAGTCGGCGCGCGAGCTCCGAGCCCACGGCGCCGCCCGCCAGCCACAGCGCTTCGATCCGGTTCAAGTGAACCGGCTCGCTGAGCGGGTCGCGCTCGAGCAGCCACCCGTTGAGCTTGCGGGCGACCGCCGCGATCACGGCCGTTTCCACGCCGAGCCGCAGGTCCTTGACGAAGGTTGGAAGCTGCGCTGCCGGCAGCAGCAGCGATGCGGTCCGGCGCGCCACCGATTGCAGGCAGGCGCGCAATTCGGGCGTGGCTCGCGGGGCGTCCAACGCGGTGACAAAGGTGCCGTGCCGCTCGAACGCATCGAGCGGCACGTACACGCGGTCCAGCGCCCGGTAGTCCTTTGCGCAGTCCTGCAGATGATTGATGACCTGCAGCGCCGAACACAACGCGTCGCTCGGTTCCCAGCTCGCGCGGCTTTCGCCGTGCACGTCGAGCACGAAACGCCCCACCGGCATGGCCGAGTAGCGGCAGTACTGCATCAGGTCGTCCCAGTCCCGGTACCGGCGCTTGGTCACGTCCAGTCGGAACGCGGTCAGCAGGTCCAGTGCGTGCTGCGCCGACAGCCCCCGTTCCCCCAGCTGCGCGCGCAGCGGCAGTGCCGCCGGATCGCGGTCCGTCTTGCCGAGCAGCGTGGCCTCCAACCCGTCGAGCAGCTCGAATTTCGCCTCGGGCGCAAGGCTGGGGTGATCGGCCACGTCGTCGGCGGCTCGTGCGAAGCGATAGTACGCAAGGATCGGGGCGCGCAGGCCGGGGGCGATCAGGCGCGAGGCGACCGGAAAGTTCTCCTGCGTCTTGCCGGTGCCGTAGTCTTCGCAGGTCATGCTTGCACGCGCCCCTTCCAAAGGCCGCCGCGGCCGCGGGCGTGCTGGTGCGCGCTGTCGAGAGTGAATACGAGGTAGGCCGCGGCGATCGCGGGCAGGCACACGGTCCATGCCGGCGACAGCCGGTAAAAGCGCACCGTCGGCCAGAATGCGAATGCCATCAGGGCCCAGGCGCCGGCCGCGATCCATCGGGCGCTGCCCGACCCGAGCAGCGCGATCAGCGGCGCGGCCAGGTAAGCCAGCGCCAGGCCCGCCACCGTCGCGGCCAGCCACCACGGCGAAAACCGCAGTTGCGCGTAAGCGCTGCGCGCCACCATACGGCGGATGTCGCCGAACGCAGGATAAGGGCGAAGACTGCGCACCCGCTCGGTCAAGCCCAGCCAGATCGGACCGTGCCGCTTCAGCTGCATGGCGAGCGCGCAGTCGTCGATCAACGCGCCCCGGATCGAGTCGATCCCGCCGGCGGCGGCCAGCGCGCTACACCGCACCAGCATGCAGCCGCCGGCGGCTGCGGCGGTCGCGCGCTGGTGCCGATTGACCCAGGCGAACGGATACAGCATCTGGAAGAAGAAGATGAATGCGGGCACCAGTGCCCGTTCGGCCAGGCTGCTGCAGCGCAGTTTTGCCATCAGCGAAACCAACGCCAGCTCGCCCGCCTCGGCGCGCCGTACCAGGCTGCGCAGCGTGTCGGGGGCGTGTCCGATGTCCGCGTCGGTCAGCAGAAGGTACTCGGGCCGCGCCGGCGCCTGCAGGGCGCGCACGATCCCCTGGCTCACCGCCCACAGCTTTCCGGTCCATCCGGCCGGCAGCTTGGCGCCTGGCACGATCACGAGCTGGTCCGGAGCGCTGCTCGCCAGGCCGCGCGCCACGGCGAGCGTCGCGTCGCTGCTGTCGTCGTCGACCAGGATCACCGAGAACGGCCCCGGATAATCCTGCCGCAGCAGCGTGCCGACCGAATCCGCAATCACCTCGGCCTCGTTGCGTGCCGGCACCACGGCGACCACCCCGGGCCAGCGGGATGCGATTGCGCCGATTGGGTCGCGATCGTCCCGCACCGAGCCGGTCCAGAAGCGGCCTCGCCCCAGCAGCAGATGGATCCAGATGGCCAGCGCGACGAGCGCAACGGCGGTCTGCACGGCAGTGGTGCTCATCGGATCGTGCCCGCCTGCCGGAACCAGGCGATCGCGTCCTTCACGGCCTCGATCGGCGCACGCGCGCTGTAGCCGAGCTCGGACTGCGCCTTGGCGCTGGTGAAGAACATCTTGTACTTGGCCAACCGCAAACCGTCCAGCGTGGCGAACGGCTCCCGGCCGGTGAAGCGCGCGATCGTTTCGGCGGCGAACGCGATCGGGTAGACCGCGGCCCGCGGCAGCCGCACGCGTGGCGCTGCGCGGCCGGTCAGGCCGGCGATCATCTCGAGCATCCGCGCCAGCGTCACGTTCTCGCCGCCCAGGATGTAGCGTTGGCCGATCCGCCCGTGCTGCAGCGCCAGCAGATGTCCGCGCGCGACATCGTCCACGTGCACCAGGTTCAGCCCCGTATCGACGAAAGCCGGCATCCGTCCCGAGGCAGCCTCGACGATGATGCGCCCGGTCGGGGTGGGGCGCACGTCGCGCGGGCCGATCGGCGTGGACGGGTTCACGATCACGACCGGCAGCCCATCGGCGGCTGCCATCTGCAGCGCCAGCGCTTCGGCCGCGACTTTGCTGCGCTTGTAGGCCCCGATGGCGGCATCCTGCGAGAGCATCACGCTCTCGTCGGCCGGCGTGCCGTCCGGATTCAACCGCAGCGTGGCCACGCTGCTGGTGTAGACGATGCGCTCGGCGCCCGCTGCCCGGGCGGCGAGCAGCACGTTGCGCGTGCCCTCCACGTTGTTGCCGACGATCTGGCCCGGATCCGGGGCCCACAGCCGATAGTCGGCGGCCACGTGAAAGACGAAGCGCGCTCCAGCGGCCGCGTCGATGACCGCGCGCTCGTCGCGCAGGTCGGCCTGGACGATTTGCAACCCCGGCAGATCCAGGTTGGTGCGCGGGCTGGTCGGACGCACCAGGGCGCGGACGCGATAGCCCTGCGCGAGCAGCACGCGAGCCACGGCCGAGCCGACGAAGCCCGATGCACCGGTGACGAAAGCCAGATCCACGATCAGCCAGCCAAGCAGAGCGACCGAATTGTCGTTACCCCCGTTTGGAGGGTCCGAAGCTTATCCGAACGCACCGGACGGGCTTCTCCCGCCGCCGCCTGTCGGAACGGGCGTCGGCTATCTGCCTTTGACGCCGTCCTTCCTTTGTGGATGAACTTTTCGAGCAACGGCCGGGCTGGCGCCCGCCGAGCACAGGTCTGGACATCGGGCCGCTAAAGAGTAGAGTTGTCAGTGCGGGTATTTCTCCGCGCGGCCAACAGCCCGAAAACCAGAATCGGGACGGGCCGGGAGGAGGTGCCATGAAGCGCTCACGCGTCGCCGCCGCTGCAGTTGCGGTGTCGCTATTGACCTCGGCCGGCTACTCCCAGTCGCCGGCCCCTGGGGCCCCGGCCGGCTCGACCGTCCCGAGCTCCGGGACCGATCCGGCCTCAGTCACGCCGACCGCAAAAATGAGCGGGCGCGAGATGCTCAATGCCGCGCTGCAACCGGTTCAGCAGCAAGTCGCCGCCAGCCTGCAAGTGGGCGTTGGCCTGCTGTTCAACCGGCTTTTCAGCGCCCTGGGAGCTTCCAACGCATCGCTGCCCGCGATTGCAGCGCCCGCTGCCCCCAACTACCAGGCCGCTCAAGCGGCCGCCCCGACCTATGGCGCCGGCGCCGGCGCGGCCGCTTATCCTGCGCCGGCGGCTCCGGCGGCCAACCCAAATGGTCAACCGGCGAGCGACCCCACCGCGGTTGCCCAAGCGCCTGCGGCCGGCTATCAACCGCCGCCGCCCGCGCCACCGGCTGCGCCCGACACTTCGGCGGCCACTGCGAGCGGCGCCTCAGCGCTGGTGCCGTCGGTGGTCTACGCGCTGGACCAGGTGGACCCGGCCACGTTCGCGACGATCGGCTCGATCGATCTGAGCCACGGCCCCCCGCTGCTGCATACGGGGGACGTCTTCGCAATCCGCTATTCCACCAACGTGCCCGGGCAGGTGCGAATCGACAATATCGATTCTGCCGGCGTCACCAACTCGCTGGGCACGTACACGGTCGTTCCCGGGCGCGACAATCGCATTCCGGTGACCAAGGGGATCATGTTGACCGGGGTCACCGGCATGGAACAGTTCAAGATGTACTTCTACCCGTGCGTCAGCGACGCGGGCAGCGGGTCCTCGGGTGTTGCCGCGGCACTGCCTGCCTGCTCGGGCGCCGCGAACCCGAAGCTTGCGATGGCGAGCAAGCTCCTGGTCGTGGCGAAGAGCGCCACGAATCTGGAAAGTCCCGATCCGACGATCGCTGTGGCCGCGACCGCCAACTACCGTCCCAACGACGTAACGGAGAACGACTTCGCATTGCAGCACCTGCCGCGCCAGTAGCAGTCGGTGGGGCAATTAACCGGCCGCCTTCAAGCTCACTCCGTGCGCAGAGCAATCCGACTTCTGATCCTGACCGCTTCCGTGGCGGCCGGGACCGCGTCTGCCGAGGACCGGGGGCTGATCATGACGATCAGCGACTACCAGGGCAACGCGGCACTGCCGGGCGTCGCATTCGACGCCGCCAATGCGCAGCGCATATTGCTGAAGCTGGGCTTTGCCACCAATCACGTGCGCGTCGCCCCGGAGGAAGGGTTGACGCTGCAAGGCATGCAGAGCGAACTCGCCAATCTGGTCGAGCAGACACGGGACGGCGATCGGGTCTTCGTCTATTACTCGGGGCACGGCACCAGTTATACGACCAATACCGGCGCGTGCGAGCAGGCGCTGGTGTCGCGCGATTTGCAGGCGCTGTCGTCGCGCGCGCTGTTTGACTACCTGAAGAGCCTGCGCGACCGCGCCAGCCGCGTGGTGGTGATCCTCGATTCCTGCTTCTCGGGCGGTGTCGCCGTGGCCGACGCTGCGGCCACGCGCTCGATGTCACGGGCCGTGCATTTGAGGCCGAAGTACTTCAAGGCGTCGCAAAGCGACGACAAATGCTCCATGGCGGTCAACATGGCCCCGAAGGAGCTGCGGGGCCTGCGCGGCGCCAAGAGCGCCGTGAATCTCGAGCGCAACTACGTGTACATGGCCGCCGCGCGCGACAACGAAGTCGCTTATGACGATGGGACAAAGGGCGGGATCGCCACCAACGCGCTGGCCGATTGCCTCGCAAGCGGAGCGCAGGATACCGACCACAGCGGCACCGTCTCGTTCGGGGAGCTGACCGCCTGCGCCCAGGCGCGCATCGATTCGAAGGGCTCCGGCAGCGACGCAGTCCAGCAGCACCTGGTGGTCGCCGGCAACGACGGCCTGCCGATCGCCAGCGCGGCGCCGCCCGATCCGGGCGCCAGTTCGAATCCGAAGGCGACGCTGCGGGACCTGCTCGCCGGCGCCGATGCGCGCTGGGGCGTCGATGTACAGCCGAGCCTGCAGCGCTTGATCATCCAAAAGGATTCGTTCGGGCTGACGGTCACCAGCGGTCGCGACGGATACGTCTACGTGTTCTACGTCGGCTCCGACAATCGCGAATTCCTGCAGCTGTACCCGGCCGGAACCGGCCAGCAACAGTCGGTGCGCGCCGCAGTCCCGTTCGCCCTACCGCAACAGTGGCGCGGCGGCGGGCCGGCCGGGACCGACGACCTGCTGGTCGTTGTAACGCCTCAGTCTCGTAATCTTGATGCGCTGTTCGGCAGCGCGCGCACGGCCCCTGGAACGTATGCGAGTGCAGGCGAGCTGCGCGCGGCGCTCGGAGTCTGCACGGCGCAGCCGGGCCAGCCGTGCGGCGGCCCCTCGACACGCAACCTGGTCGCAGTCGTCCCCGGCAGTACGCCGACTGACGGATATGGGGCAGCTCTGGTCTCAATCGAAGAGAGCGCGCAGTGACGGTCCGATAGCCCGCCAGTCGGGATTGCGTGAATAAATCCGTCCTTACCCCTGACACCAAAACGAAGAAGGGGTTGATTGGAAAAGCGGCAATCCAAGCCGGGCACGAGACCTAGAAATCTTCCGGGGGGCAACCATGGCAACCACCATGTCGAGACGAGTCGAATCAGCGCTGGGCACGCTTGTGGCGATCATCGTCGGATTCCTTGCCGACGTCCAACCCGCGCACGCTCAAATCAACGTCAACAAGGCGCGGATCGGGTGCCTCGATATCCAGACGGACGGCAACTTGACCGGATTGGTGGCGCAAGCCTGCAACGGCAAGTGGGACTGTTCGTACAAGGCTCCGACCGAAAGCCAGTACAAGGCGGCCGGGGTTCAAGCGAAGACGAGGAGCTTCTGCAGCCAGGGAATGGAGATTACCTACCTGTGCGCAGCCAACGACTTTCATACGGTCGGTGTGCCGGGCGATGCGTGGAACAACCCGCCGGCGCAGTTGCACTGCAACCCACCGCAGGCTGCCCACGTACCCAAGCCCGACCTGATCACGGTCGGTTCTGCGCGCATCGGCTGCCTCGACATCCAGAAAGACCCGAATCTGACGCCGCTGGTGGCTCGGGCATGCGACGACAGGAAAACCTGCTCCTACAAGGCTCCGACCGAACAGCAGTACCGGGCCGCCGGAGTCCAGGCGCTCACGCGTTCGTTTTGCACGCAGGGGATGCAGATCTCGTACCAGTGCGGGCACAACGACTTTCACACCGTCGACGTGCCGGGTGACGCCTGGAACCACGACGCCGCAGTCCTTGATTGCAGTCCTCCGGCAACTACAACCGGATCGTCGTCCCATCCGGATGTGATCAATATCACGGGGGCGAGAATTGGCTGTCTGGACATTCAGAAGACGCCGAATATGACGTCGCTGGTGGCCGCCGCCTGCAACGACAAGAAGGCCTGCTCGTACAAGGCACCGACCGAACAGCAATACAAGGCGGCCGGAGTGAAGGCAGCCACCCGGAGCTTTTGCACGCAGGGCATGGAAATAAGCTACAACTGCGGGCATAACGACCCTCAGTCGGCGTTCGTGCCGGGCGACGCCTGGAATAACCCGCCCGCCGAGTTGTTGTGCAATCCCGCCGCCCTTCCGCCCAACCACGTGTTTACAGCCGGAACCGGCGCCATCGGAGTCACGAAGGCGAGAATCGGTTGCCTGGACATCCAAACCGACGGCAACCTGACAAGGTTTGTCCAAGGGGTCTGCAACGACCGGCTCGAGTGCAGCTACAAGGCCCCGACCGAGGCTCAGTACAAGGCCGAGGGCGTGCAGGCCAAGACCAGGCAATTTTGCACACAGGGGATGGAGATCACTTATCGCTGCGGTCAGAACGACGAGCAGGTGGTCAAGGTCGATGGCGATGCCTGGGTTCATCCGCCGGCCCAACTGATCTGCGACGGCAGAACGATCGCGACGAATCGGCAGAGCCTGACCCCCCCGCCTCAAGGAACCCCGACCGAGCCGGCCTGCACGGTGCCGGTGGTCTGGACCCAGGATCCGGCTGCGGCCACCGAGTACATCCTGGCGCCATCGAACATGCTCGACTGGACACCGACCCAGTCGCGTGGCGATTACACCTTCATCGGGTTCCGCCCACCGCAGCCGGCTACTCGTGCGATATATCGATCGGCCCCGGTCACCGGCAGCCCCCAGGGAGCGCCCGGAAGCACGTTGGGAGCGAACGAGGGGCGGGTGCGAAGCGAATTGCGCGAAGTGGCCCAGGCCAGGAGTCCGCTTGGCGCCCTGTGCAAGGCCGCTCAGATGTACACGCACAACAAGCCGGCGCCGAATGCAGACACCCCATCCGACCTGCAGTTCGGCGATGCCTTTGCCGATCTGAGCGTGACGGGCAAACACACGTTCGCCGAGTTCGTGCGGCTGCGTCCCACCGCCGCGACCTTGAAGACCGACAGAGATTGCGCCGGCGCTTCGGATGCCGGGATCGCCCGAGCGCTGGACCGGGCCTACCAGGTGGCCGACGCGCTGCGCCTCCCGCACGATTCGCCGCAGCGCAAGGGGCTCCATTGGATTGCGGTCTCCGGGGAGGACGACCAACCCTACCGGCCGGTCAACGTGCCTTCGACCAGCTATCCGCAGTTCGAAATCACGATCGACCTGCCCAAGTGGAACATTCGAGGCATCCAGACGCGCTACATGCTGGCCCACCGGACCCCGCCGGCCTTTCAGCGACCCGCCCCGCTGGTCGACGGCGGGCCCGGGCACCAGGTCCCGGCCGACGTGCTGCCTGCGCTGGCGCCCGATGCGCAGGTGCTCCTGTTCATTCACGGCATGGATTCGAAACTGGAGGAAGCCGAGGATCTGACCAAGGCGCTTCATCAACTGCCCGACGGCAAGAACTGGACAGTGTTGTCGCTTGATCTGGCGAGCAGCGGATACACCGACAACCTCGATCCCGGGCTGATTTCGCCCGCCGGCGCCGTGGCGTGCCACCACACGCCCTTGATCGATTTCCTTGAAGACTTCATCATCACGTTCGTCGCTACGCTCGACCGGCAACTCCAAGGAACCCTCGAACCCAGGATCAAGGCCGTGGTCGGCGGCAGCCTGGGCGGCAACATGTCGATGCGGCTGGGTCGACGCACCGATGTGAACTGGATCACCCACGTGGTTCCCTGGTCTCCGGCTGCGATCTGGCCGTCGATGATCGCCCGACCCAACTGCGTCTCCTGCGGTTGCGATACCGGGTGGGACATGCTGAAGGATCGAGCCGTCAATCAGTCCCTGGACTGGGCCGGCAAGGATCCGAGGTTCCTGCCCAGGAACGAGACGCCCGAGCTGCGCCGGGAGCTGTTCTACGGAGGTTTCGACTGGGCCCCGGTGGGCGGGCTCGGCGGGCCGCCCCAGGCGATGTGCTGGTTCTCGGACAATTACCGATGCAAGCAACAGCTCATACTCGGATCGCGCATCGACCGGCAGGAGACCTACGACAAATACTTCCGCGCCTGGCACTGGGAACTCGGTGCCGAACAGCTGGCCTTCAGCCACCAGCAATTCTCGCCGAACACAAACCAACCGCTGTATCTGAAGAACACGAAGCCGATGCTTCTTTTCACCGGCTACGAAGACACCTGCGGGGGTCTTGGCCAATACACGCGCGACGTCTCGGAAAAAATGGTCAACACACCGGGCTACGCGCGCTTCCTGAACAGGACCGGCCACTCGCTCGACAACGAACATCCGGACTTCATCGCACGCGAAATCGCCGAATTCCTGAAGTGATTGCTAGGTTTTACGAACAGCCTCCGCCTTCGTTCTGCGAAAAGCAGGACCGATGGGGGTCTGAACGACGGCCTCAGAACAGATTCGCAGTCCACGCCGGCTTGGTGACTGGATGTTTCCTGAACTCGACGCGGGGGGAAAGCCGATGGGAAAGTCTGTGACGTGCGCTTTGGTTGCAATCGGATCTCTTGTGTTGCTTGGTCCCGCCTTATCTCAGACAGATGCTCGATGCGTGTCCACGTGCCTGGCACAATCCTGTCCGTCGGCCGATTTCCCGAATGCGAGCGCCCGCACCGCTTGCTTGAACCGGTCCCGCGCGAGCTGCACCAGTGACTGCGCCGCTCCAAAAAAGAGCCCCCCGGCGACGGGAGGAGGCAGTCCGGTTCCGGCAGGTCCGTTGAGAGGTTTTGTGGATCTGCACGCCCACCTGATGGGCCACCTCGGATTTGGCGGCACTCTGCTGTACGGAGGTGTGGACGTTGGATCTCCCATGCCACTGGGCCCCGATTGCCAGGCCAACTACACCGCCCGAACCATCGACGACGCTTTGGGGCACGACAATCCGGTGCATGGGGGAAAGAACCTCATCAACAACAAATGCGGCGACTACATCCGCAACGCGGTCGTGACCCAGGTCGAGCAAAGTCTGACGCAAACGCCAATGGACGAGCCCGCGTTGGGCTTTTGCGCCAGTACCAGCAGTTGCGCCCTTGCGTTCCCGGGTATGCCCAGGCAGCACACGAGTTTCGAAAATTGGCCCAGGTGGAACGATGTTACCCACCAGAAAATGTGGGTCGATTGGGTGCAACGCGCGCATTGGGGAGGCTTGAACGTCATGGTGGCGCTTGCCGTCAACAGCAAGGTGCTTGCCGACATGACTCAAGACCACCACCCGGAAAAGGGGGACCAGCCGACCGACGACAAGGGGTCGGGCGATCTTCAGATTCAAGCCATCAAGGATTTCGCGAGTCGACATTCGGACTGGGTGGCCGTAGCTTATGACTCGACGCAGCTTCATGACATCGTTGCGCGAGGTCATCTGGCGATCGTGCTGGGCGTGGAGCTCGACAACATCGGCGATCTGGTCGGAAACGTTCCCGCACCGGCCCTGGTGGCGGAAGTCGACCGTCTGTACAAGGAGGGCGTGCGCTACATTTTCCCGATCCATCTGGTCGACAACCCGATTGGCGGGACCGCGGTCTACATCGACGAAATGAATAAGGCCAACAAGTACGAGGAGGGAGCATATTGGACGCTCGCGTGCGCGGACCGGAATGAGAAAATCAACTACATCTATAACGCTCCGCCGCCTCCTTCATCCGGCCCGCGGCCGGATATCTTCGAAGCCGCCTGGAATTCGATCACGAATTCGATCGGTCAATTTGCGGAGGACGAAGCGATGAAAGCGCGTCTTCACACGCTGCTTCAACCCGGGCCGACATTGGATTGCAACAACAGCAAGCAATACGGCAACAAAAACGCCCGCGGGCTCAACCCGAGCGGGATCGGTCACATCGCTATCAAGCAGATGATGAAGCACGGCATGTTGATCGACATCGATCACATGTCGAGCGCGTCGGCCAACGGGACCCTGGATCTTGCCTTTTCGGCGTCGCCGAAGGGCTATCCGCTGAACAGCGGCCATAACGGATTGCGAGGTTTCTTTGAAAACGGGAAGTCCAGCGAGCGCTCGTTCACCGCTGAGCAGTATCAAAAGATCGGCAAACTGCATGGCATGGCCGGGATCGGTTCGGCTCAGACGGCCTCTCATGACTGGGCCCGCATGTACAACGCGGTTCTTGCCGAAATGCACAAGACGGAGCCGACTGCCGCGGGTGGTTTCGGTACCGATTTCAATGGCCTCGAGTTGGGCATGCCACCCCCACCCAAACCGGTGATTCGAAATTGCGAGGCCGATTACGTCATCGAAAACTGCGAGGCGAGTTCGGATGCCGGAGCGGCGCGTCACAACGCCTGCGTGGCCGCCGGCAAGAAGGCCTGTCTCGGAAAGCCGCCTGTTTGCGTTCAATATTGCGATTATCGTGGTACTTATCTTGCATATGACTCCGTCAAATTCCCGATGGGCACGACAGACACGAAGAGCTGGGATTACAACGCGATGGGAGTCGCCCATTATGGAATGCTGCCGGATTACGTGCAGGACGTGGCTCGAAACTTCAAGGCGACCGCAGGTGCACCTGGTGGCGCAAGCCTGGTCAACGACAGTCTGATGAACGGTGCTGAATATTTCTATCAGACCTGGAAGAGGGCCGAGGAGCAGAGCCAGTTCGTAAAGTAACGAGGGCGCTCATGCGTGAATTCCTCGTTCTACCCGCCTTGCTGGTCGCCGTTGCCGCACATGCAGCGCAGCAACCCGCCTCGGCGCCGCAGCGCGACGCCAAGCGCGTCGCGCTGATCATCGGCAACAACGCCTACCAAAGCGTGCCGCCGCTCGCCCGAGCGGTCAACGACGCGAAGGCAATGGCCGCCGCGCTGAACAAGATCGGTTTTACGACGACGCTGCTGACCGATGCGACGCAGAAGCGGATGAACAAGGCGATCAACGAGTTTGCCGAGGGCATCGCCGGTGGCGGCGTGGGCGTGATGTTCTTCGCCGGGCATGGGGTGCAGATCGACAATCAGAATTTCCTGTTGCCGGTCGACATCGAGGAGCCGCAGCTCGATTCGGACGTTCAGGACCAGGCGGTGAGCCTGCAGGCGATCCAGGAGAAGCTGGCGCAGGTGCGCGCGAGGTTCGCGTTGATGGTGATCGATGCCTGCCGCGACAACCCGCTGCCGCGCAAGGCCGGGCGCAGCATCGGCGGCACGCGCGGCCTGTCGCAGCCGACGGCTCCGAACGGCCAGATGATCATTTTCTCGGCCGGCGCCAACGAAACGGCGCTGGACTCGCTGTCGCCGACCGACCACGATCCGAACGGCCTTTTCACACGCGAATTCCTGCCGGTCCTGAGTCGGCCAGGTCTGAGCGTCAGCGATGCTCTGAAGGCTGTGAAAAAGGGCGTGATCGCCAAGGCCGGCAGCGTCAATCACGACCAGCATCCGGCGGTGTATGACCAGACCGACGGCGACTTCTATCTGGTGCCGGGGACGCCGAATGCCGGGTCGAGCGCGACTTCAGAGCCGGATCATGCCCCGTCCACTGCGAGGCAGGCGGCTGCGCCCGCCGGGCCGCCCGGCCGGGATGAGGAGGAGACGCTGTGGGCCCAGATCCAAGACTCGAAGCGACAATCGGATTACGAGGTGTATCTGGACAAGTTTCCCAGCGGGCGCTACGTCGAAGCGGCCAAGGCCGCGGTGCACGGCTACGGTTGGATTGCCGACTCCAGGACGGGATGCAAAATGTGGACAGGATGGACGCGAGCGAGCCTGACCTGGACCGGCGGATGCGTCGACGGCCGTGCCGAGGGCAGTGGCACATTCGAATTCATCGACGGGGAACGAAGAGTCGTGGGGCAGAAGACCGAAAAGGCGGGGCACAATATCGGGCCCATGTCGCAAAAATCTTATAAGAACGGTCAGCCCACTTACAGCTGGGAGGGGGAGATGATCAGAACGAAGGATGGAAAATTGATATTCAGTGGAACGATCGTTCATGAATCGAGCGACGACAAAATTGCCAGCGAAACCGGAAAGTTTATGAATGACTTTCTGTTTGACGGAAAGCAGACGTTCCGCGATGGGACTGAGAGGACCTGCCAGTTTGCGGAGGACGGAAAAGCTACCGGTACCTGTCATCTCAAAGGGAAAGACGGATACACGTATGACGGCGATGTCAAGGACGGTCGCAAGACCGGGCACGCGAAGATTCACACCGGCAAATGGGACTACGAGGGCTCGGTGAAGGATGGAACGCCCGACGGTTACGGCAAGGCGGCCTTTCCCAATGGAGATACGTATGAGGGCGATATCCAATCGGGGAAGAACAACGGAAAGGGCGTGTACGTGTCGAAGAACGGCTGCCGATATGTCGGTGACTTTGTGGATGGGCAGCGCCACGGACAGGGCGTGTACACATGCCCGAATGGCACCCGCCAGGAAGGCAGGTTTATTGCGGGAGTCTATGCCGGGAAATAGGACGCACTGGCCGCCGAACGCCGGTACGGGTCGGCCGTAAAAGCGCACCCATCAATTCGGCGGCGCCAGATTGAAGACGAACTGACCCGTTTCGTATTTGTCGGAAAACTGCCCTTGCACCGTTTGATCGACGATGCGCCCGCGCAGCGTGATGTGGGCGCTGGATTTGCCGTCGGGGTATGTCGACTGTATCAATCCGAGCGTTTTTGGAAGGAACGTCCTCCCGAATCCGGTGACGTTGTCCGGATTTGACAGGTTCATCCTGCCCGTCACACGTACCCCGTTGCTGCCCTGATATTCGAAGGCTCCGCCCTGCGTGAATGAAATGGTACCGTTGATCGTTTGACCGGGCTGAAGCGAGCTCGTGATGTAGCCGGGGAATGGTCCAGGCTGTCCCTGTAGGACTGCAGAGGTCATCGCCCCGGGCGTCGGCGCCACCGACGCAACGGGCGATGCGCCTTGCGTCGACATGAGCGCCAGACATTGCCGGGCCAGCTTCGCGAATTGGCCATTGGGTGCCAGTTCCAGGTTCTTGCGGAGAGCATCGGTCGTGCCGTCCGGACAATCCAGCGGGCCGTTCAGGGGGCGGCCGATCAGCACCAGGTTGATCTTCGGGCACATGCCTTGGGCGAGCTCAAAATAATGATCTGCATTGCTCGGATCGGCAGTGATATCTTTCATCGAAAGATCGAAGAGCACCTTCTGGCATACGGGCTCCGCGCACTTGTACGGGCCACTTGCGGACGAAGGAACGACGCTCGCTGCGCCGGAACCGGCGGAGGGCTGTGCCATCGCGATCGAGTCGGCGGCGGACAGGTTCTTGCGAGAGGCAAGGGGCGCGCCGGCCAACTTGCGCGCCATCAGCGAAGCTTCGGCGCTGTGCGGTCCGTGCGGAAATTGCTTGCTGTAATCGGCAAAATCGCCCGCATCGGCGCTGTCTTTGATGCGGTTCCAGAAAGATTGTTCCACCTCGTCAGCTGACTGTACGTGGATCGCATCGGGCGCCGTCTCGGCGGGCGCGTCGGCAGCGCGGGCCGGGGCCGCGGCACGCACTGCGCCCGGCTTGAAGGAGAATTCTCCGACCATCGAACTGGACTCCCACGGGGTCTGCTTGCCCGCCGTCTCCTCGACCACCCGTGCGCGCGCACGCTGAAACACGTGCTCGATGTCGCTGTCGTCGTCCGCCAGGCTCTTCAGCAAATGCTTGGTGTATACGCCGTTGCGGCCGTCGCCGTCGCCCGCCACGCTGCCCGGGGCCGTCGAGTACTCGATCAGCGTTCCGCTTCCCGCCTGCACTTGCGCCAGGCCGCGCGAAAGCGATCGAAACGAGCGCGCGAAAGGATTGTCGCGGCAGGCATCAAGAATCAGGACATTCAGAGCGGCGCCCCCGTCGTCCATGGTCTGCACCACGTAGTCCAGGCGCAGCGAGGCATCCTCGGCGTCGGCCTCGGTTTCGATCTGCGCATCCACCGGGACCAGGAAATTCTGCCCCCTGACTTGCAAGCCATGACCCGCGTAGAAAAACAGCCCGGCCTGAGCGCCGTGCAGCTTCTGACCGAACTCTCGCACGGCGTTCTTCATCTGGATCAGGCTCGCATTGCGCTTGAATATCACCTGGAAGCCCAATCGCTTCAATGTCGCCGCCATGTCCTCGGCGTCGTTGCCCGGGTTGCGCAGCTCCTTCGCATTCTTGTAGCCGGCGTTGCCGATCACGAGCGCCACGCGGCCCTTGCCGGCCGCATCCTTGTCCGACGCCGTCGCTAGCGGCATCCCGCCCAGGACCACTGCAACCAACACGAGAAAGCGAAACCACATCCCAGCCATTTGGACCGCCCGCCTCGGCGCGTTCGGCTAGTTGTCCGTCTTTCGAATCTCGACCCGCCGATTGATGTCTGCCAGCGGATCCCCGGAGTTCTTGAGCTTCGACGCTCCGAACCCGACCGGCACCAACCGGCTTGCCAGGACCGCATGCGCCGAACCCAGATAATCGCGCACGGCGAGCGCCCGCTTGCAGGAAAGCTCGTCATTGAGCGCCGCGGTGCCGCGGCCGTCCGTATGGCCGGCGACGACGAATTTGCTGCCGGCCAGACGGGCGTCGGTGATCGCGGCGGCCAGCTGATCGAGCTGGCGGCGGCCCTCCGGAAGCAGGATCGAGCTGCCGATCTCGAACTGAACATCGAGCTCGATCGCCGGCGCTTCGATCCGATAAAGGTTGCGGCTTAGCGCTCCTGCCGAGCCGGTGCCCGCTTTCTCACGGTCCGGTCCGGCACCGGCGTCGCACGGGCGCCCTTCGGCCGCGGCGCCGTTCGCCGGTCGCAGCGATCGAGTCAGGGGGGCAGGGGGCGCGGAGAGCCGCTCGATGATCGTCTCGCTCGGTACCACGTCCGCAGCCTGTGCGATCGCGGCCCCCGGAATCAACACCGTGGCCGCCAGAGCAGGAATTCGACGCCAGACCATGGTCGACACCTCCTCAAATAAAGCATCTCATCAAAGTCAGTAGCGGGCAACCCCTTTGAGCTCGGACTGCGACTCAATGCGCCACAGTCGCCGTAGAGCCGACCTTGGCCCGCGCCAATGCCGTCAGCATCCGGTAAGGGCGCAAGCCTTGCGGAGGAGTCAACCGCCGGGCGCTGCCGGACCTGACTTCGTCCGGGTCGGTCAGCCAGACGAAGATGTAACTGTGGCCACCGGCGGTCAACTCGATGCCGGCTTGGGGATTGCCGAGGACGACCCACTGCTCAGCGGTGACCTCGGGTGGCTTGGCCGAGAAGCCGTGGCTTTGATCCGACGCGGGCTGGGTGACCTCGAACCGCACCGAATCGCGGCTGACCACGAGGTAGCCATAGCACCACGAAAACGTGTGCTTGTGAGCCACCGCGAAACGCTGAGCGTCATCGGCGAGCGCGGGGGTCGTCGGCGTTGGCGCTTGCCGCGCAGTGCTGGCGGCCGGCGCTTCAACAGATGGCTCGGCCTTTTTCAGCCTGCGCGCCATCACGGACGCCTCGGCACGATGGGCCCCATCGGGAAACTGACGCGAGTATTCCTCGAAGTCCGTCGGGTCGGTGCTGTCCTTGATCCGGTTCCAGTACGACTGTTCGAGTTCCTCTGGCGTTTGAACGTGAATGGCGCCCCGCGCGTTCTGGGCCAATACAGGCGGTCCGGAGGTGTCACCCGCGCCCAGCGCAAGCGCGCCCCAGCCACAGAGCAGGGTGGGCAAAAGGCCGCCCCACAGCCGTCGGCCAGGCCCGCTCCTTGCGCCGCTCATTGGAATCGTCCTTCTCCCAGGAAAGCATCCCACCAATCCCTGCTGGGTGCAATCCTGGAACCCCTATTGAAGGTGCTCGGTATCCCAACCGTTCGGACGCGCTTCGCTGTCGATTTGCGACATCCTCAGGGACGCAATGAAAGCCACGCGGCGGTAATCGCCAGCGTGACCAGCGTGACCGGCACCCCGGTGCGCGCATGCCGTCGCCAGTCGATCAGGATGCCTCGTCGGCGCGCCGCGGCGATCACGATGATGTTGGCGATCGACCCGACGATCAGCAGGTTGCCCGACAGCGTGCTGGCCAGCGCCAGCAGCGGCCCGTCTGACGGCGACCCCGCGATCGGCAGCAGCAGCATCACGGCCGGCACGTTCGACAGCACGTTCGACAGCAGGAAGGTGGCGCCGAACAGCGGTACCGGCGAGGCCAGCGGTACTCCCGCGCCGGCCAGCCACTGCACGGCCTGCTGCGCCAACCCGGTGTCGGCGAAGCCCCGGTTGACGATGAACAGGCCGATGAACAGGATCAGCACCTCCCAGTCGACCAGCCCCAGCATCTCGCGCGAGTGCAGCTTGCGGCTCATCAGCAGCAGCCCCGCGCCGATCAGCGCCGCGACCTCGCGCGGCCAGTGCGTAAAAAGAAACACCGCGACCAGCGCGCCCGCCACCACCAGCCCTTTGGCCGTCTGCCAGCGGTCCAGCTCGACGCCGGCGTCCGTCAAGGGTGCCGAGGGGGCGTGCTCCAGCAGCCAGCGCCCGCGCGCCTGCGCTGCGATCAGCGCCCAGATGGCGGCCAGGCCACCGACCACCGGAACGCTCGCCTCGAGCAGGTAACCCCCGAAGGGCATGTTCAACACCTGTCCGATCAACATGTTCTGCGGATTGCCGATCAGCGTGGCGGCCGAACCGACGTTGGCGCTGCAGGCCAGCGCAAGCAGGAACGGGGCCGGGTCGAGCCGGCGGCGCGCACAAGCATCGGCCAGCGCCGGTGCAACGGCCAGGCATACGACGTCGTTGCTGAACACGGCCGACAGCAGTCCGGCCATGGCGATGACGGCGCCGAGCAGCGCAACCGGCTTCAGCGGCAGCGCCGCCAGCTGCACGGTGACCCAGTCGTAGAAGCCTCCCAGTCGCATCTGGGCCGCGATCACCATGAACGAGAACAGCAGCAACAGCGTCGGCAGGTGGACCGATCGGGCGGCCTGCTCCGGGTTCAGCGCTCCGATCCCGACCAGCCCGATCGCCCCCAGCAATGCGATCCCGGTGCGATCGAGCTGCAGAAACGGCAGCGTGCCCAGCATCATTCCGAGGTAGACCGCGGCACAGATCAGCACGACGGATGCGGTCACCCGTGGCCTTTCAGCGTCGCCGCCAGGTCGGACGGCTTGATGCGGCCATCGTGCAGGGCGCTGGCGACCAGCACGCCGGCCGCGCCGGCTTCACGACACCGCAGCAAGTCCAGGGCGTTGCGCACGCCGCCGGCCGCGTACAGCCGCGAGCGCGGCGCCAGACGGCGCAGCGTGGCGATGTGTTTCAAGTCCGGGCCTTGGCCGCTTCCGACCCGCGCCAGATCCATCGCGATCACCTCGGACGGCCAGCGCGGCAGTCGCTCCAGCAGGGCAGGCTCCCCCAGCAAGCGCTCGCCGCGGTAATCGACCGACAGCACGGCGTGCGGGCACGCCGCCAACAGCTGCTCGGCGGCCTGCGCGGTCAGCGATTCCGAGCCGAGTACCGGCGTGCCGCGCTCGGCGATCGCCGTCAGGTCGCGGCGGTTGCGGATGCCGGCATCGATCCAGAGCGAAAGTGCGGGGGCGATCCGCCGCACCGCGTCGATCGCGGACCATTGCGGTGCGCGGCCGAGCAGCGCGTCCATGTCGGCGATGTACAGCCGCGCGAACCGGTGCAGGCCCAGCAACGCCGGCACCACATCTTCGACGCGCGCCGAGTCGCACAGGCTTGAACGGATCGGCCGATAATGCGCGCGATCGCCGCGGCGGGCGTGCACCACCAGGCCGCCCATCAGGTCGATCACCGGTATCACCTCGCAGGGTCCATCGGCGGAAGCGTCGTGCGCATTCATGTGTTCGAGTTTATCTGTGGCGGTGGCCTGGCCGGCTCGCCGGTGCCGCGGCAGCTGGCGCGCGAAGGCGACCTGATGTTGTCCGCGGTGGTGGCCGATCTGCTCGAGTTGCCGGGCGTCGAAGTCTCGTTCGCACGCGATGCGCGGGTGCCGCTGCCGGCGCACGAGCCGCTGCGCGCGGCGCGGGTGTGCTGGCGCGGACTCGACCCGCCGCCCGCGCAGGCGCTCGCGCGTGAAATCGCCGCATCCGACGCGATCTGGCCGATCGCGCCGGAAACGGGTGGCGAGCTGGAGCGCACCGCGCGCGCCGTGCTCGCCGCCGGCCGCCTGCTGCTGGGCCCGCATCCCGACGCGATCGCCCTGACCGCCCGCAAGTCGGCCACCGCGGCGCGCCTGGCGCAGGCCGGCATCGATGTGGTGCCGTGCTTTGCCCCCGGAACCGGCTGGCCCGCGATCCACGGTCCGTGGATCGTCAAGCCCGACGACGGAGCAGGCTGCGTCGACGCACGCATCGTCGCCGGCCGCGATGAAGCGGCCGCCGCGCTCGGCGAGCCTGGCGGTGGCTTGATCGCGCAGCCGTGGATCGCTGGCGAGGCCATGAGCCTGTGCGTGCTGTCTACGCAGGGCAAAACTGACGTAGCGAGCGTAAACCGGCAGCACTTGCAGCTTGATCGCGGGATAGTCGGGCTGGCTGCGATCGAAGTCAATTGCGAACCGGTCACGGCGCCTGTGCGAGCGCTGGCCGAACGGGTCGCAACGGCGATCCCCGGGCTGAACGGCTATTTTGGAATCGACTACATACAGGCCGCGGCCGGACCGGTGGTGGTAGAGGTGAACCCGCGCGTGACCACCTCGTACGCCAGGCTCAGGGCAGCGCTGGGAGTAAATGCCGCCGAATGGGTGGTGGCTGCCGCCACCGGCAGGCCGGCACCGTGGAAAGGCGCGCATCGTGGCCAGGCGGTCCGATTGAACTTGGACGGACATGAACGCGGTTGACGTTGCCGAGGTCGCTCACGTCGGCTGGGACATCGGCGGTGCGCATCTGAAGGTTGCTGCGGTCGACACGCGCGGCTGCGCGGTGGCGGCCCTGCAGGTGCCGTGCGCGTTGTGGCGCGGCATCGGGCAGCTGGAAAGCGCGCTGGACCAGGCGCTCAGCGCTCTGCCGGCCGGGGCCATCGCGGCACGCCATGCGGCCACGATGACCGGCGAGCTGGCGGACCTGTTCGCCGACCGCGAAGAGGGCGTGCAGCGCATCGTGGCGGCCATGCGGCAGCGGCTGGGCGAGCCCGCTTTGCGCGTGTTCGCGGGCGAGCGCGGATTCCTCGATCCGGAGCTCGCGCTGCGCCATACGGCTGAAGTGGCTTCGGCCAACTGGCTGGCCACCGCGGGCTTGATCGCACTCAGGCTCGGCGAGGGCCTGCTGGTCGACATCGGCAGCACGACCGCCGACCTGGTGGCGGTGCGCGACCACCGGGTCGCCGCCTCGGGACGCACGGACTTCGAGCGCCTGGTCAGCGGCGAGCTCGTGTACACGGGTGTCGTGCGCACTTCGTTGATGGCCCTGGCCGATGCGATCGAGTTCGAGGGCCTGCGGATTCCACTGATGGCCGAGCATTTCGCGACAACGGCCGACGTGTATCGCCTGACCGGGGAACTGGACGAGTCGTGCGATCAGTATGCGGCGGCGGACAGCGCGGAAAAGTCCCCGCAGGGAAGCGCAAGGCGCCTGGCACGGATGATCGGGCGCGACGCGCACGAGCGGCCGCTGGCGAGCTGGCAGCAACTGGCCGGCGTGTTTCGCACCGTGCAGATCGAGCGCATCCGGCGCGCGGCCCAACAGGTGCTGTTGAGGAGCCGGATCGGGCTGCAGGCGCCCCTGGTCGCGGTGGGCAGCGGAGCGTTTCTGGTGCCCGAGCTGGCGAGCCAATTGCACCGCCCGGTGATCACATTTGCGCACCTGGTCGACTCGTGCGCGGAGCTGTCTGCGCTGTCGATGTGCGCACCGGCCGTCGCGGTGGCGATGCTGGCGCAGCAGACGGGCCGGTGAGCGGCGCGCCGCAAACCCCACCCCGCATCGTCGTGAAGCTGGGCGGAAGCCTGGCCGACGATCCTTCGCTGGCGCAGTGGCTGCACCAACTGGCGCTGCCGCACTCGCCCCGGCTGGTGGCCGTGCCGGGTGGCGGTCCTTTCGCCGAAGTGGTGCGTGTTGCGCAGCGCCGATGGCGCTTCAGCGACCACGTGGCGCACGTGATGGCGATCGGCGCGATGGATCAGTTCGGGCGCATGCTGTGCGGCATTGAAGTTCGAGCGACGCCTTGTTCGACGCCGGCGGATATCGAAGCGGCGTGGGCGGGCGGCCAGCTGCCGGTGTGGCTGCCGGGGCCGTTGATGCGCGATGATCGCAGCCTGGCCCAGGGCTGGGACGTGACATCGGACACGATTGCAGCCTGGCTGGCCGAGGCGCTGGGGGCGAGCGGCCTCCTGCTGGTGAAGTCGTGCGAACTGCCCGATGCCTGTGACGATCCGGCCCTTCTTGCGGCCGCCGGCATCGTGGATCGGGCCTTGCCGGTCTTTCTATCGCGCACCCGGCTTGGGCTGCAGGTGGTGCACAAGGACCGATGGAGCGACCTTGCGCACATCATCACCCGGATGACCTATCGGGATTGAGCGATCGCGGGTCATTACCACCGTTCTCCTGTCGGGTTTGAGGACTTCGACCCATCCAAAGCTCCGACAATAGGGTCTAGAGTCGGTAGCCGGCTGCGGCCTTGCCGAATGAGGGACAACTCTTTCGAAATGGCCCGTGCGATGGGTCCGATCCATTCTCTGCGTGCGCGGCTGCGCGCGCTGTTGGGCGAGCCGCTCCCGACTCCGCGGCAACTGCCGCGCCGCAGCCGCAAGCCGCGCATCGGTGCCCACGTCGTGCATGTCGGCCTGGGTCTTCGCCTCGTGGTGCAGGCCGGGATGAGCGACGAATTGTGGCAATGGTTGATGGATCAGGGCTGGCGGGTGGCAGTGCACCGTCCGGACCGGCGCGTGTATCTGGACATTCCGGCCTCCTGGGTGACGCGCCTGGTCGACGCCGACCCGGGGCATCGCAAACGGCTGCTGGCCGAAGCGATAGAAAGCGCGCAGCCGAGGTCGGCGCTGGCGCGCGGGCCCTAACCCCGAAACCCGGGCGCCGCGGGTCGCAGCCCGTCGAAATCGTTCATCAGCCCCGCTCAAGGCTCGATCAGTCCGTGGCGGACCGCCAGCAGCGTCAACTCCGACTGGTTCTGCACGCCCAGCTTCTGCTTGATGTTGTACAGGTGCGTGCCGACCGTGGACGGCGCCAGCTTCAGATTGTCCGCGATCTGGTTGACGGTCTGGCCGCGCGCCAGCTGCACGAACACTTCGAACTCGCGTTCCGACAGCTGCTCGGTCGGATTGTCGCCGCCGTCCAGATCCTGAACCGCCATGCGCTGCGCGATCTGCGGGTCCAGGTAACGGCGCCCTCGCGCGATCGTGCGGATCGCTTCGATCAGCGCCTCGGGCGCACCGCGCTTGGACAGGTAGCCCAGCGCCCCCGCCTTCAGGGCGCGCCGCGGATGACTGGTGTCCTCGTGGGCCGAAAGCGCCAGGATGCGCACGTCGCGATCGTGCGCCGCGATGCGCTTGACGGCCTCGATGCCGCCCATCCCCGGCATCGCAAGGTCCATCACGACCACGTCCGGTCTGAGCTCGGCCACCTTCTGGCAGGCCGTTTCGCCGCTGTCGGCTTCGCCGACCACCTCGATATCGTGCGTGGCCTGCAGCAACAGCCGAAACCCCATCCGGACGACCGCATGGTCGTCGACCAGCATCACCCGCGTTTTCGCGTTCATGCCCGCTCCGTCGCGCTTCAGCCGGCCGCGACCGGCTCGACCTGCAGCGGAATGCGCGCCGATACGCACACGCCGCCCCCCTCGGGCTTTTGCAGCTCGAAGCTGCCTCCCAATGCGACCGCGCGCTCGCGCATCCCCAGCACGCCGTAATGGCCGGGCTGGCGCCAATCGACCGGCAGCCCGTGCCCGTTGTCGGTCACGCGGATCGACAGGTCGACTCCTTCCACCCGCATCTGGATCTGAACGCGCGATGGCCCGCCATGCCGCAGTGCGTTGTTCACGGCCTCCTGCACGATCCGGTAGGCCGCGGTCGACAGCGTCTCGCCCGGGTCGGGCGGCAGCCTCTGCAGATCCAACGCGAACTCCACCTGCGGATGCTGCAGGCGCCAGTCGCCCAGCAGATCACTGAGCGCTTCGGCCAGCCCCGCGTGGTCCAGCGGCAGCGGGCGCATCCGCGCGATGATCTGGTGCACCGCGCCGTAGATCTGACTGGCCGTGTCGACCACCAGGTGGGCCGCCTGTTCCAGCGCCGGGTCCTGGCCGCGTACGCGCTGCGCGATTGACACCCCGGCGCTCTGGATGGCGGTGACCTGCTGACCGAGCTCGTCGTGCAGCTCGCGCGCAATCGCTGCGCGTTCCTGCTCGATCCGGGTCTGGATGATCTGGGTGAGCTCGCGCGACTGCGCGAGGTTGGCCTCCGCCTCGGCCGCCACCCGGCGCGCCTCGACACTGTCCTGTACCACTTGGGCCATCCGATTGAACGCCTCCCCGATCGGACGCGCCTCCTGCCCCGGCAGCGCAGGCAACCGCGTCGAGTAATCGCCGGCCCCGATCCGGCGCAGACCCTCGACCACCTGGCCCAGCGGCTTCAGGGCGCGCCGGGTCAGAACGTACGCCAGCAAATTGCCGAGCACCAGGCCCAGCGTTGCCCCGGTGACCACCCTCATCAGGTCGTCCCAGCCGTCCAGTACCGAACGAGACGCATCTGCCTTCAGCACGATGCGTCCACCGTTGAGCTCGATCTCGGTCGGCCGCGTCGGCGGCGATACGAGCCGCGAGAACCAAGCGGGCGCCTCGCGTCCGGCCTTGTAGGTCGGGCCCGGTGAGCTGAAGATCAGCTCGCCCGTGTCGTCGTACAGCGAAATATCGTTGCCGCGCACATGTCCCAGGCGGCGCAGGAACTGCACCATGCCCGGGACGCCGGCCTGCTCGTAGATCCAGCCGACCCGCGACAGAACTTGCGAGGCGACGATACTGGCCGCTTCGACTTCCTCGCGCACGCTGCGCCGGGTGTCCTGCACCTGCTGCACGACCAGCAGCGTCGTGAAGCCGGCAATCAGCGTCGCCAGGATCAGGTGGAGTTGAAGTCGAAGGCTCATCGCTCGGTTACATGTTATGGCATCCGCGCCCGAAACCCGTCCCGATGCTGCGCTGCAGCAGGCGGTCTCAAGAAAATCATGAGGGCCGATTCCCGGTGGCATCGATGCCGCGGCCGCGGTCGCCCGCGCACACTGCGCTCGGTACCGGTTTACGTGCGGTACGCAGTTCCAGGGCCGGTTGAGCGGCTTGTTCGAACCTACAACCAGGAGTGTCATCATGAAGTGGGAAACTCCGGCAGCTGCCGAGATCCGTTTTGGCTTCGAAATCACGATGTACGTGGCCAATCGGTAAGTAGTGCTTTCCTGAACCGCGGGCGGCGGAATCGATTAATCCCCCGAACGACGCTGCCCCGGCAGGATTGCGGCACCGGGCGCTGCGGCGGATCGTTTCCGCCAAGGCGCCCGGTCCTTTATGTAGGATCCGTCTTCCAGGTCCCTTCGCTGCATCCGGTTCAGGGCGGTGCCCAGCCCTGCGAGCGACCGGGGACCTTTCAGAGCCTGGCGATCATGAGAGTGCGCGTGCTTGGAAGCGCGGCCGGCGGCGGCTTTCCGCAGTGGAACTGCAATTGCGACAACTGCCGGGGCGTGCGCAGCGGGACCATCCGCGCCCGCCCGCGCACGCAGTCTTCGATTGCGGTGAGCGGCGACGGACGCCGCTGGGTGCTGTTTAACGCCTCGCCGGACATCCTGCAGCAGATCCGCGAGTTCCCGTCGCTGCAGCCAGGCGATCCGCTGCGCGCCACCGCGATCGCGGCGATCGTGCTGATCGACGCGCAGATCGACCATACGACCGGGCTGCTGATGCTGCGCGAGCACGACCGGCCGCTCGAGCTGTGGTGCACGGATCCGGTGTTCCAGGACCTGACCACGGGCAATCCGGTGCTCAATGTGCTGAGCCATTTTGCCGGCGTGAAGCGGCACAGCTTGCCGCTGTCCGGGCAGGAATTCCGGATTGCCGGTGCCGACGGGCTGCGCTTTGCGGCCGTCGCGCTGAGCAGCAAAGCGCCTCCGTATTCGCCGCACCGCGACCGTCCGCAGCCCGGCGACAACATCGGCGTGACGATCCTCGACGAGCGCAGCGGCAGGAGGCTGTTTTACGCACCCGGGCTGGGGCAGATCGAGACACCGGTGCGCGAGGCGATGAGGGCCGCTCACTGCGTGCTGGTCGACGGCACCTGCTGGAACGACGACGAGCTGGTGCAGCTGCGGGTCTCGAAGAAGCGGGCGCGCGAAATCGGCCACCTGCCGCAGAACGGCGCCGGCGGAATGCTCGAGCAGCTCGATACGCTGCCCGCCAGTACGCGCCGCATCCTGATCCACATCAACAACACCAACCCGATCCTGAACGAGGACAGCCCCGAGCACCGCGAGTTGACGCGCCACGGCGTCGAGGTGTCTTACGACGGAATGGAAATCCACCTGTGAGCGCCAATCCGAGCGACCTGCAGCAGCCGGCGTGGGGCCGGGCCGAATTCGAAGCGCGGCTGCGCGAGAAGGGCAAGGCCTACCACATCCACCATCCGATGAACGTGCTGCTCAACAGCGGCGGCGCCTCGCGCGAGCAGATCCGGGGCTGGGTGGCGAACCGCTTCTACTACCAGATCGCCATCCCGGTGAAGGACGCGGCGATCCTGTCCAACTGCCCGGACCGCGAGGTGCGCAGGAGCTGGATCCAGCGGATTCTCGATCACGACGGCTTTCAGATCGGTCCGATGCAGGATGACGGCGGCATCGAGTCCTGGATCCGGCTGGGGGTCGCAACGGGACTCGCGCGCGAGGAGATACTGGACCTGCGGCACGTGGTGCCCGGCGTGCGCTTTGCGGTCGATGCGTACGTGAACTTCGCGCGCCGCGCGCCATGGCAGGAGGCCGTGTGCTCGTCGCTGACGGAGCTGTTCGCGCCGGAGATCCACAAGGAACGGCTGGCCAACTGGCCGCAGCACTATCCGTGGATCGAGCCGGGCGGCCTGCAGTACTTCCGCCAGCGGGTCAGCCAGGCGCGCCGCGATGTCGAACAGGGGCTCGCCGTGACGCTGGAGCATTTTCGCACGCGGCCGCTGCAGGAACGTGCCCTGCAGGTGCTGCAGTTCAAGCTGGACGTGCTGTGGTCGATGAACGACGCAATGGCGTTGCGCTACGGGGTGCGGATGTGAGCGCGCCGATCAGCACCGCGCCGGCGCTGCAGGCCAGGCCCCGGGTCGGGTCGGGCTACCGCCTGCAATGGGAGCCGGCCCAGCAGGCCTGGGTGCTGCTGTTTCCGGAGGGGATGGTCAAGCTGAACGGCTCGGCCGGCGAGATCATGAAACGCTGCGACGGCGTCCGTTCGGTCGGCCAGATCGTGGCCGACCTGGAAGCCAGCTTCGGCGCGCAGGGCCTGCAGGCCGACGTGCTGGCGTTCCTGGACATCGCGCGCGGCAAACACTGGATCGAGGACTGAGATGGACGCGACGCGGGTCGATGCCGTGCCGGCGGGCACCCTGCAGGCGACCAATGGCACGCCGCTGTGGCTGCTGGCCGAGCTGACGTACCGCTGCCCGCTGCACTGCGTGTACTGCTACAACCCGGTGGACTTCGCGCTGACCGAGCGCGAGCTGGACACCGAAGGCTGGCTGCGGGTGCTGCGCGAAGCCCGGGCCCTGGGATCGGTGCAGTGCGGCTTTTCCGGCGGCGAGCCGATGGTGCGCGAGGACCTGGAAATCCTGGTCGCGGAGGCACACCGGCTCGGCTACTACACGAACCTGCTGACCTCGGGCGTGGGACTGACCGAGGAGCGCGCTGCGCGCCTGAAGCAGGCGGGCCTGGACCACATCCAGCTGTCGTTCCAGGACTCCACCCGCGAGATGAACGATTTTCTTTCGCACACGAGGACGTTCGAACTCAAGCAGCGTGTCGCGCGGATGATCAAAGCCAACGGCTGGCCGATGGTGATGAACGTGGTGCTGCACCGGATGAACGTGGACTGCATCGACAAGATCATCGAGATGTCGGTGGAGCTGGGAGCCGAGTACCTGGAGCTCGCCAACAGCCAGTACTACTCCTGGGCCCACGTGAACCGGGACCATCTTCTGCCGTCGCGCGAACAGCTGCAGCGGGCCGAGCGGATCACCAACGAATACCGGGCCCGACTCGGCGACCGGATCCGGATGTTCTTCGTGGTGCCGGACTTCTACGAGAACCGTCCGAAGAAATGCATGAACGGATGGGGCAACGTGTTCCTGACGATCACGCCCGACGGCACCGCGCTGCCCTGCCATACGGCCAGGATGCTGCCGGGCCTGGCTTTTCCGAACGTGCGCGACCAGGATCTGCGGTCGATCTGGTACGAGTCGGAGGGTTTCAACCGCTTCCGCGGCAGGAGCTGGATGAAGGAGCCTTGTCGCACCTGTCCGGAACAGGAAAAGGACCTGGGCGGTTGCCGCTGCCAGGCGTATCTGCTCACGGGCGACGCGGCCAACGCCGACCCGGTATGCGACAAGTCGCCGCATCACGGCGTCGTGACCGATGCGCTCGAGAAGGCCCAGCGGCCGGATACGGGCCGCGGCAATGTGCGGCCGCTGGTGTTCCGCGACCCGAAGGAGTCGCGCCGGCTGATCGCCGAGGCGGCGGCCGCGCCGGGTGTGCACAACTCCGGGTAGAGCGCGCGCGCTTCGACCGCAGCCTCTCGTAGCAGGGACAGGGCCGCGTGACCTGGATCAACGGCCTCGATGACTAACATCTATCGGTGACTAGCATCTATTTGGCTGTGGTGCAGCCGCTCAGCGGGTGTACCGTTCAAACGTGGTGACCTTGAGGCGTTTGTCGAAGCCGCAACCTGCATGGAGGGGTGCCTGAACGGCACCGACAGCGATGACCACCGTAGCCCATATTCTCAATTCGAAGCCTGAACACACCGTTTATACGATTACACCGACGGCGTCGGTGTTCGAGGCCGTCAAGCTGATGGCGGACAAGAGCATCGGCGCACTGGTGGTCCTGGAGGGCGGGAAGGTGGTCGGCATCATCACCGAGCGCGATTACGCGAGGAAAATCGTGCTGGTGGCGCGGTCATCGAAAGAAACGGCGGTGCGCGACATCATGACGACCTCGGTGATGTACGTGAGCCCCGAGCAGACGAGCGAGGATTGCATGGTGCTGATGACAGAACACCGGGTCCGGCACTTCCCGGTCATGGACCAGGGCAAGCTGGTCGGGCTCATTTCCATCGGCGACCTGGTCAAGGACATCATCTCCGAGCAGAAATTCGTCATCCAACAGCTCGAGCAATACATCACCCGGTGAGCGGCTCACATTCTCCTGTAGGAGCCCGCCCTCAAAGCCGCTGCAGCAGCAGCCCCTTCAGGTACTCCCCCTCCGGGTGCGTCATCAGCATCGGGTGATCTTCGCCGGGGCCCAGCCGCGAGCGCATCACGCAGTCCACGCCGGCGTCGATCACCGCGCCGGCGACGATCTTCTGGAACAGGTCCACGTCGATCGCGCCTGAGCACGAAAAGGTCATCAACACTCCGCGCGGTTGCAGCAGCCTCAGCGCGTTCAGGTTGATGTCCTTGTAGGCGCGCGCGGCGCGCTCGACGTGATGATGGCTGGACGCGAATTTGGGCGGATCCAGCACGATCAGATCAAACCGCTCTGCCGCCTCGCGCAATGCGCGCAGCTGCTCGAACACGTCGTCGCAGCGCCACTGAACCGCCTCGGCCTCGAGCCCGTTCAGCTCGACGTTGGCGCGGCCGAGCGCCAGCGCATCGGCCGACGAATCCACCGACACCGAATCGCGGGCGCCGCCGCGCGCCATTACCACCGAAAACGACCCCGTGTAGCAGAAGGCGTTCAGCGCGCGCGGCGCGCGGCCGAGCGTGGAGGCGAGCTCGCGCGCCAGCTCGAGGGCCAGCCGGCGGTTGTCGCGCTGGTCGATGTAGAAGCCGGTCTTGTGCCCGCGCCGTACATCGACCCAGTAAGCCAGGCCATGCTCTCGAACCTGGATCCGCTCGGGCGGCTCGCGGCCGCGCAATACGCCCCGCTCCCCGCCCCGCGCTGGCCCGGCGGGCGTCGACAGCGATTCGCGCGCCCGCAGCGCGCTGTCGGAGCGCTCGAACGCGTGGTGACAACCGCTGGCCTCGCACAGCGCCTCGACCAGCACGTCGGAGTGCGCCTGCACGCCCGGCGCCTGCAGCTGCACCACGAGCTGGTCCGCGTAGCGATCGACGATCAGGCCGGGCAGCCGGTCGGCCTCGCCGTAGACGAGGCGCAGCGCGTCGCTGACCGGCGCCAGCCGGTCGCGCCGCCCGACGGCCTCGCGCACCCGGGCTGCCAGCCAGTGCCGATCGATCCGGTCGGCCTCGTCGAAGCTCCAGCAGCGCGCCCGGATTGCCGAGTCGGGTGCGTACGCGGCCCAGGCGAGCCATCGCCCGTCCGCGCCGTGCACGCCGACCAAATCGCCGGCGCCTGGCGTCCCGCTGACGCGGGCGACCGCGGTCGCGTAGATCCACGGGTGGCGCCGTTGCAGCGAACGTTCCTTGCCCGGCTTTAACCACAGCTGGTGCATCGCGCGAATCGCCCGCTCAGGCCTTGCGGCGCGCGCGCGGATGATGCGAATCGTAGGCCTTGGCCAGGTGCTGCCAGTCCAGGCGCGTGTAGACCTGGGTGGTCGAGATGTTCGCGTGCCCGAGCAATTCCTGTACCGCGCGCAAATCGCCGCTCGATTGCAGCAGATGCGAGGCCATCGAATGCCGCAGCACGTGCGGATGAACGTGCACGCCCAGACCCGACCGCGCCGCCAGCTGCTGCAGCCGGATCTGCACGCTGCGGTGCGTCAGCCGCGTGCCGCGCGCCGATACAAACAGGGCCCGCTCCGGCGCGGCGGCGAGCGTGTGCCGCACGTCCAGCCAGGCGCGCAGCGCCTCCACGGCGGGCCGCCCGATCGGAACCGAACGGCGCTTGGACCCTTTGCCGGTGACCGTCAGCTCGCGCTCGGCCAGGTCGATCCAGCCGAGCGAGGCGGGCGCCGAACCCTGGGCGGCGTACGGCCGCAGGTCCAGCCCCACCAGCTCCGACAGGCGCAATCCGCTCGAATACAGCACCTCGGCGATGGCGTGATCGCGCACCGCCAGGGCTCCAGTGCCGCTCTGGTGCGATGCAAGGGCGACCGCCTGATCGGGGGTCAGCGCCTTGGGCAGGCGCTGCGGGCGGCGCGGGCCGCGCACCCCCAGCGCCGGATTGGAAGCGCTTGTTCCGCGCGAAGCCAGGTAACGGAACAGGGCCCGCCAGGCCGACAGCATTCGTGCGATGCTGGCCGGGGCCAGTCCCTGCGCATGAAGGCGTCCCGCGGCCCGCCGCACATCGGCCGCGGTCAGATCGGACAAGGCCCGGCCGGCCGCCAGCTCTCCCAGGCGCTGCAGGTCCCGGCGGTACGCGGCCACACTGTGCGGGGACAGGCGCCGTACTGCGGCGAGCTCGTGCAGAAATTCCTGCGCGACGGCCGCCAGCTCGCCGCGGCCCATGTCATCCACGCAGCCGCGTCAGGGCGGCCGCGGTCAGCTGGCCGATGCGACTCAGGAAGGCGGTGCCCATGTCATTGCGGAAGCGATGCGGATCATCGGAACCCAGCGTCAGCAGTCCGAACGGTGCCGAATCCGGGTCGGCGCGCAACGGGACCAGGGCCAGGCTGCGGGTGTCGGGGAAATCGGCTTGCATCCAGCTGGCGGCCGCGAAGTCGGCGTTCAGTCCGCAAAACGGCGCCTGCATGCTGGCGGTGAACCGAACCACGTCGGCGGGAACCGCACTTGCGCAGTCGAGCCCGGCAAAGCGCGGCGCGAACTCCCAGATGCGCACAGCCGCCGCCGGCACCCCGAACGCCTCCTTCAGCCCGTCGACCACCCGCTGGGGCAGGCTCGCCTCGTCGCGCTCGGCCAGCAGCGCGCTGGCCCATCGCGCCAGGCGCTCGCCGATCGCGTCGTTGTCGCGGCCGTGACGGGTCAGATCCGACAGGTTCGCCTCGAGCGTGCGGATGCGTTCGCGCAGGATCTGCGCCTGGCGCTCGGACAGCGACACCGCGCGGCCGTCGTGCGGGTCTGGCAGCTCGATCGAGCCGAGCAACCAGGGCTTGCGACGGAAAAAGTCGGGGTTGTCCTGGATAAAGATTGCGACGTCGTCCTCGTTCACGCCTTCCTCGTCATTTACTCGATCTCGATCTCGCCGTCGAACACCCTGACGGCCGTGCCGGCCAGGAAGACCGGCCCCGGACCGCGTGCGCCCGCACTGTCCCATCGTACCGACAGCAGACCGCCGCGCGCGTGCACCTGCACCGGCGAGGACAACAGGTCCCGCTGGATTCCCGACACGACCGCCGCGCACGCGCCAGTGCCGCAGGCGAGCGTCTCGCCGGCGCCGCGTTCCCACACGCGCAACCGGATCGCATGCCGGTCCAGTACCTGCATGAATCCGGCGTTCGCCCGGTTGGCGAAGCGCGGATGGTGCTCGATCACGGGCCCGTCGACCTGGACTGGGGCCGAATCGACATCCTCGACCCGCTGCACCGCGTGCGGATTGCCGATCGAAACGACCGAAATCCACGCGGGGCGACCATCCACCGGCAGCGGCCACAGCGTGGCCCGCCCCTCGGTGCGTTCGGTCAGGCCGTCGGTGGAAAAGCCGCTGGCGGCCGGATCCAGATCCGGAACGCCCATGTCGACCGAGACGGTGCCGTCGTCCAGCAGCCGCGGCTCGATCAGTCCGGAGGCGGTCTGAACGCGGATCGAGGTTCGGCTCGTCAGACCCGCTTCGCGCACGTAGATCATGAAGCAGCGCGCGCCGTTGCCGCATTGCTCGACCTCGCCCCCGTCGGCATTGAAGATCCGGTAGCGAAAGTCGGCGCCCGGCCCGGTGGCCCGCTCGACGAGCAAAACCTGGTCGGCGCCGACGCCGAAGCGGCGGTCGGCCAGCGCTCGCGCCCGCGCGGCAGTGAGCTCGAGCGGGTGCCGGATCCCGTCGAGCATCACGAAATCGTTGCCGGCGCCCTGCATCTTGGTGAACCGCAGCCGCATGCCACCATTATCGCCGCAGGCGCGCCGTTCAAGGCGCGTGGGTGCCGGATGCCGCGGCCGGGGCGCAAACGTCGGGCTAGTAGATGGACGGCGCCCCCGGCGGGCGCGTCTTGAAGCGCCGATGCGTCCACAGGTACTGGTCCGGCAGGCGCCGGACCCACCGTTCGATCTCGCGGTTCATCCGTTCGGTGTCGTGCTCGACGCTGGGGCCGGGAAAATCTTCCCAGGGTGCCTCGACGCGGAACACGTAGCCGTTGCGCGTCTGCTCGGTGACGGACATCAGGACGCGTGCGCCGGTTATCCGGGCCAGCCGCGACACCATCGGCAGCGTTGCCGTCGGCACGCCCATGAAAGGCACGAAGATCGAGTTGGACGCGCCGCCATCGATGTCCGGCAGATAGTAGAACGGCCGCCCATCGCGCATCGCCCGTACCACGGTGCGCAGGTCCCAGCCGCGCCGGGCGACCAGCAGCTGCGGCAGGAAGCGCGAACGACCGTGCGCCAGCCACCGGTCCCACACCGGGTTGGACTGCCGCGCGTAGATCGACACGCAGCGGATATCGACGGTCATGCGCACGGCGCCCGCGTCCAGCCCGACAAAATGGGGTGCCAGCATGATCACCGGCCGGTTGGCCGGGTCCTGCAGCCGCTCCAGGCCCTCGAAGGCAACCAGCCGCTCGACATCCCGCTGGCTGCCCTTCCACAGCACCGAATGGTCGACGGTGGCGCGGGCCAGGTTGCGGAATACGCGGCGCCCGAGCTGGCGGCGCCCCCGCGCGTCGAGCTCGGGAAAGCATGCCTTCAGATTGGACAGCGTGACACGCCGGCGCGAAGCGACCAGGATCCAGCCGAGATCCCCCACGACGTGCGCCAGCCAGCGGCGGGCCCAGGGCGGCCAGCGAGCCGTCGAATTGACGATGGCGATGGCCAGGCCGGCGGCCCAGATGTCGATCCGGCGCCGCGAAGGACCCTGCGCTGCGATGGCCAGCTCGGACGGCACTTGACTCACGGGTGGATGGTAATGGGACGCGGACGGGGGCTGTTCCCGTATAATCGCGGCTGCCGAGTTAACGTACAACTTGCAGGGCGATTTCGTGGACGGATGCCGGTCCGCGAAAAAAAATACTGCTAAAGCGTCACTTCTCCTCCGCGGTCGTGGCGCGCTTCTGAACCGGAGTGTGAGCCATGGCGAGCGAGTTTCTGTTTACGTCCGAATCGGTTTCCGAGGGCCACCCGGACAAGGTGGCGGACCAGGTATCGGATGCGATCCTCGATGCGATCCTGACCCACGATGCGCGCGCGCGCGTGGCCGCCGAGACGCTGGTAACCACCGGCCTGGTGGTGCTGGCCGGCGAAATCACCACCTCGGCCGTGGTCGACTACGCGCTGGTGGCACGCGAAACGATCAAGCGGATCGGCTACGACAACACCGACTTCGGCATCGATTTCAAGGGATGCGCGGTGATGGTCTGCTACGACCGGCAAAGCCCGGACATCGCCCAAGGCGTCGACGAGGGGCGGGGCGTGGACCTGGATCAGGGTGCCGGCGACCAGGGGTTGATGTTCGGCTACGCCTGCGACGAGACGCCCGAGCTGATGCCGGCGCCCATTTACTACGCGCACCGCCTGGTCGAGCGCCAGGCCGACGTGCGGCGCGACGGGCGCCTGCCGTGGCTGCGGCCCGATGCCAAGTCGCAGGTGACCCTGCGCTACGTCGACGGCAAGCCGCATTCGATCGACACCATCGTTCTGTCGACCCAGCACGACGAGGACGTCGACTACAAGACGCTGCAGGAGGCGGTCATCGAGCTGATCGTCAAGCCGGTGCTGCCCAAGGAGTGGCTGGGCCAGACGCGCTACCTGATCAACCCGACCGGCCGCTTCGTGGTCGGCGGTCCGCACGGCGACTGCGGACTGACGGGCCGCAAGATCATCGTCGACACGTACGGCGGCGCCTGTCCGCACGGGGGCGGCGCCTTTTCCGGCAAGGATCCTTCCAAGGTCGACCGTTCGGCCGCCTACGCGGCGCGCTACGTGGCCAAGAACGTGGTCGCGGCGGGCCTGGCGCGCCAGTGCCAGATCCAGGTGAGCTACGCCATCGGCTACTCCAAGCCGATCAACGTCACCGTGTACACCGAGGGCACCGGCAAGATTCCGGACGAGCGCATCGCCCAGCTGATCGGCGAGCACTTCGACCTCAGGCCCAAGGGCATCATCCAGATGCTCGATCTGCTGCGGCCGATCTACAGCAAAACGGCCGCCTACGGGCACTTCGGCCGCGACGAGCCCGAATTCAGCTGGGAGCGCCTGGACAAGGCCGCTCAGCTGCGCGAGGCCGCCGGCCTGAAAAAAGCGGCCTGACGGGCCGCTGACTCCTCACCACCCTCACCCCCTCCCCTCGCCCGCGCCAGCGGGACAGGGGAGGGGGTGAGGGCGGCGGACTGGCCAATCCATCGAGGCGGCGGGCATTGGAACCCGATTTCCGGGGGTTGCCGGTATCGCATTCGCGCGATCCTTAATCGTGCCCAATTCGTCGCTTCTCGAAGCGGCGGTCAGGGCGGCAGCACCGGGAAGGACGGTCAAGCATCGTGCTGAAGCGAATTGCGGTATCCGAGCTGCGGATCGGCATGTACATCGACGAGTTATGCGGCTCGTGGATGGAGCATCCGTTCTGGCGCACGTGTTTCGCGCTCAGGGACGAGGGCGACGTGCGCCGCATCCTGGCAAGCGGCATCCACGAGGTGTGGATCGACACCGGCAAGGGGCTGGACATCGATGCCAGCGCCGGCTCCGTGCCGACCCGGGCCGAGGCCGAAGCCGAGATCGATCGCAAGCTGCAATCGGCCGCCGCGCAGGTCGTACCCGGCGCCGATCGAACCGCGTTCGCCGAGGAGCTGGAGTGCGCGCGAGCGTTGTACGCGCGTGCCAGGACCGCGGTGCTGAACATGTTCAGCGAGGCCAGGTTGGGCCATCCGATCGATGCGGGAGCGGCGAACGAGCTGGTCGACGAGATCTTCCAGTCGGTGCAGCGCAATTCGAGCGCGATGGTCAGCCTGTCGCGGCTGAAGCGCGCCGACGAGTACACCTACATGCATTCGATTGCGGTGGCCGCCCTGATGATCACGCTGTGCCGGCAGTTGGGCCTGAGCGAGGCGGACACGCGCGAGGCCGGCCTGGCGGGGTTGATGCACGACATCGGCAAGTCGAAGATCCCGGACCGCATTCTGCGCAAGCCGGACAGGCTGTCCGACGAGGAGTGGGTAACGATGAAATCGCACCCCGAAATCGGCCACACGATCCTGTTCCAGGCCGGCCTGGGGCCGATACCGCTGGACGCGGTCCTGCATCACCACGAGAAGATCGACGGCTCCGGCTATCCGCACGGACTGGCCGGCGATTCGATCAGCCTGTTCGCCAGGATGGCCAGCGTGTGCGATGTCTACGATGCGGTCACCTCCAATCGCCCGTACAAGTCCGGCTGGTCGCCGGCCGAAGCGATCCGCAAGCTGGCCGAATGGGCCCCCGGACACTTCGATGAGAACGTGTTTCAGGCTTTCGTAAAGACGGTCGGCGTCTACCCCGTGGGCACGCTGGTTCGATTGGAATGCGACCGACTTGGCGTGGTCGTCGAACACAACGAGCGTGCACTGCTCAGGCCCCAGGTCAAGACGTTCTTCTCGATCACCTCGCAGAGCCGGATCGCGCCCGAGCTGCTCGATCTGGCTGATCCGCGCAGCAACCACCGGATCATCGGCCGCGAAGACCCGGCCGCCTGGGGCCTGACGCGCCTCGACGATCTCTGGGGCGGACACCCGATCCGCGTGTAGCCGGATCGTCATCCCGGATCCGGGCCGGGGGTAAGGGCTGCCCCGGTGTCGCTTACCGACACGCTCGAGTCGCGATGCGGTCAGCAGCACGCAGCACCCGTCGGTAGGATCGTTTCACCCGGTCGTTGCGGACCGGCGGCGCCGTGGCTGCGGACGCCGACAGGAGATCCCGGATGTCCGACGACGACGAAATCGATTTGAGCGCGCTCGACGACGACGAGCTGGTCGAGCAGATGCACGATGACCTGTACAACGGTCTGAAGGAAGAGATCGAAGAAGGCACCCGCATACTGCTGGGACGCAAGTGGGGGCCCGACCTCGTGCTGGAACGGGCCCTGGTGGGGGGAATGCAGATCGTCGGCGTGGATTTCCGCGACGGCATCCTGTTCGTTCCGGAGGTTTTGCAGGCGGCCAACGCGATGAAGGGCGGCATGGAAATCCTGCGCCCATTGCTGGCCGAGACCGGCGCCGAACCGATCGGCAAGATCGTGATCGGAACGGTGAAGGGCGACATCCACGACATCGGCAAGAACCTGGTCTCGATGATGATGGAAGGGGCCGGCTTCGAGGTGATCGACATCGGCATCAACAACCCGGTCGATAAATACCTGGAGGCACTCGAGACCCATCGCCCCGACATTCTGGGCATGTCGGCGCTGCTGACCACCACGATGCCGTATATGAAGGTCGTGATCGACACGCTGAAACAGAAGGGAATCCGCGACGACTACATCGTGCTGGTTGGAGGTGCGCCGCTGAACGAGGAATTCGGCAAGGCCGTCGGGGCCGATGCCTACTGTCGAGATGCCGCGGTCGCGGTCGACACGGCCAAGGCGCTGATTCGCGCGCGACGCGCCGCGCGCGTCGCCTGAGGTGTCGATGGGCTCGCAGCGGCCCCTGTTGGTGATCGCCTGCGGGGCGCTCGCGCGCGAGCTGCTGGCCGTGATCGGAGCCAGCGGCTGGCCGCACATCCACGTGCAGTGCCTGCCAGCGGATCTGCACAACCGGCCAGAACGGATCACCGGGGCGGTGCGCGAGAAAATCCGCGCCGCGCGCGCGCGCTTCGAACGCGTGTTCGTCGCGTACGGGGACTGCGGCACCGGCGGCGCGCTGGACCGGATGCTGGCCGAGGAGGGCGTCGAGCGCATCGCCGGGGCGCACTGCTATGAATTCCTGGCCGGATCGGCCGCCTTCGAGCGCCTCAGCGAGCGCGAGCCCGGCACGTTTTACCTGACCGATTTCCTGCTGCGCCACTTCGATCGGATCGTGATCCGCGGGCTCGGCATCGACCGCTATCCGCATCTGGCAGCGCAGTACTTCGGCAACTACCGGCGTCTGGTTTACCTGGCGCAGCAGCCGAGCGAGGAAAAAACGGCGGCGGCGCGCACCGCTGCGGAGCGGCTGGGCCTTCAGTTCGAGGCGCACCCCACGGGACTCGCGCCGCTGACACGCGCGCTGGGTTTCGCAAAGCGGGAGGCGGTCCAATGGGCAGGCTGATCGTGGTGACCTGGCGCGACATTCCGGCCCAGGTGATCGTCAAGCGCGGCCGCGAGACGGCGCGCGCGCCGCTGTCGGACCGCTTCCAGATGGCGATCGATCGGGCTGCGATGCGCGCCGGCAAGGGCAGCTCGGACGCCTACCTGGCCGACTGGAAACGCAGCGAGCCGCGCGCCTGCGGCGACGACATCGATCAGGAGGCGCGCGCCGAAGCTCAGCGGCTGGAGGCGCGCTACAGCGACGCCGACCTGGAGCGGCTGATCCGCTCGCGCGGCCTCGATGGACCGGCTCAGCCCGGCGAGGAGTGACATGATCGCGATGCGCCGCTGGTCGGTGCGCCACGCGCGCGGGCTGGAAACGACGTACCGGATCCTGGAACGGGTCTTCGTTGCGCTCGATCCGGTCTGGCGCCGGCTCGGTTACCGGCGCGTCGAGGCACCGGTGGCGGCGATCGAGCGTGCGGTCAAGGGGCTGCTGTTCGATTGCCAGATGTGCGGCCAGTGCGCACTGGGCGCGACCGGGATGTCCTGCTCGATGAATTGCCCGAAGAACCTGCGCAACGGCCCCTGCGGCGGGGTTCGCGCCAACGGCAACTGCGAAGTGCACCCCGACATGCCCTGCGTGTGGGTGCTCGCCGTCGAGGGCAGCCGTCGGATGCGCGAGGGCTCGGTCTCGATCCGCCTGGTGCAGCCGCCGGTGGACCGCCGCCTGCAGGGACGCTCGTCCTGGCTGGCGGTGGCGCGCGAGCGCGCCGGCTCGACCCCATGATCTTCGAAGACGAGCCGGTACCCGGCTATCCGTTGCCGATCCTGCCCGGCCACACGTCGCCCGGGCGGCTCGAGCGCGTGCTGCGGGCCGGCGTATTTGCGGTCACCACCGAGCTGGACCCGCCCGACTCGGCCGATCCCGAAGAGGTGTACCGGCGCGCGCGCGTGTTCGACGGCTATGTGGACGGCATCAACGCGACCGACGGCAGCGGAGCCAACTGCCACATGTCGAGCCTGGCCGTGTGCGCGCTGCTCACAAAGGTCGGCTATGCGCCGGTGATGCAGATCTCCTGCCGCGACAAGAACCGCATCGCGATCCAGGGCGACATCCTGGGCGGTGCGGCGATGGGCGTATGCAACATCCTGTGCCTGAGCGGCGACGGTGTGCAGTGCGGAGATCATCCTCAGGCCAAGCCGGTGTTCGACCTGGACAGCCTGTCGCTGCTGCAGGTGGCCCGCACGCTGCGCGATGACAAGAGCTTCCAGAGCGGGCGCAAGCTCACCTGGGCTCCGCGCGTGTTCCTGGGCGCGGCCGAAAATCCGTTCGCGCCGCCCTCCGAATGGCGCGCCGCGCGACTGGCCAAGAAGGTGGACGCCGGCGCCCAATTCATCCAGACACAGTATTGCTTCGACATCCCGATGATGCGCGATTTCATGCATCGCGCGGGCGACCTGGGATTGCTGGAGAAGGTGTTCGTGCTGGCCGGCGTCGGGCCGCTGAAGTCGGCCAAGTCGGCGCAGTGGATGCGCACGCACGTGGCGGGAACTCACATCCCGGATTCGGTGATCGGGCGCCTGCAAGGGGCGCAGGATCAGGCGCTCGAAGGCCGCCGCCTGTGCATCGACCTGATCCATCAGCTGCGCGAGATCCCGGGCATCCGTGGAGTGCACGTGATGGCGTATCGGCAGGAGGAAACGGTGGCGGAGGTGATCGAGCGCTCGGGCGTGCTCGCCGGCCGCCGGCCGTGGTTCCCGGAACGGGACCAGCAACAGCAACCGGAAAGGATTTCTTCGTGACCGATACCGTCGTCAGTTCCGCCACCCGCGAGGTCGTGATCGGGTTCGAGCGGCCGTTCGTCATCATCGGAGAGCGGATCAATCCGACCGGCCGCAAGCTGCTGGCGGCCGAAATGGCGGCCGGCAACTTCGAACGCGTGAAGGCCGATGCGGTCGCGCAGGTGGAAGCCGGCGCCCACATGCTGGATGTCAACGCCGGCATTCCGCTGGCCGACGAGCCGGCGATCCTGGCGAGCACCGTCGAGCTGGTGCAGTCGCTCACCGACGTGCCGCTGAGCATCGACTCGTCGATCGTGGCGGCGCTGGAGGCGGGGCTGAGGGTGTACAAGGGCAAGGCCCTGGTGAACTCGGTCACTGGCGAGGAGGAGCGGCTGGAAAGCGTGCTGCCGCTGGTGAAGCGCTACGGCGCCGCCGTGATCGCGATCTCCAACGACGAAACCGGCATCTCCGAGGATCCGGACGTGCGCTTCGAGGTGGCGCGCAAGATCGTGCAGCGCGCCGCCGATCATGGAATTGCCGCTTGCGACGTGGTGGTCGATCCGCTGGTGATGCCGATCGGAGCGATCGGCCAGGCCGGCCGCCAGGTGATGCGCCTGGTGCACCGGCTGCGCACCGAGCTGAAGGTGAACACGAGCTGCGGCGCTTCCAACGTCAGTTTCGGGCTGCCCAACCGCGAGGGCATCAACGCCGCCTTCCTGCCGATGGCGATCGCCTCGGGAATGACTTCGGCCATCACCAATCCGCTGCAGGAGGACCTGATCAAGGCCATCATGGCGGCCGATGTGCTGATGGGCCACGATCCGCAGTGCACCCGCTGGATCCGGCGCTATCGCGATCCGGCCGTGGCGGGCTCCGAGGCGGAAGCCGCGCGCGGACGCCGCGAGAGCCGGCGGCGCCGGGCCTGATGCCGACCGGGACGACACCGTGAACCGCGATGCGCTGATCGTGTTTACGCCCTCGGGGCGTCGGGGGCGATTCCCGCTCGGCACGCCCGTGCTGCAGGCTGCGCGCTCGCTGGGCGTGGATATCGATTCGGTGTGCGGCGGGCGCGGCATGTGCGGCCGCTGCCAGGTGACGCTCAGTGAAGGTCACTTCGCCAAGCACGGCGTGACCTGCAGCGCCGCGCATCTGAGCCCGTTGTCGGGCGTGGAGGAGCACTACCGCGCCGAACGCGGGCTGGCCGAGGGCCGGCGCCTGTCGTGCTCGGCCCAGGTGCTGGGCGACCTGGTGATCGATGTGCCGCCGGAGTCGCAGGTGCACCGCCAGCTGGTGCGCAAGGGCATCGAGGCGCGCCCGATGGCGCGCGACCCGGTGGTGCGTCCGTACTACGTCGAGGTGCAGGGACCCGACATGCACGACCCGTCCGGTGACCTGCGGCGCCTGAAGGATGCGCTGGAGTTCGAATGGCGCCTGTCCGGGTTGGATTGCGACGTGCGCGCGTTGCAGCAACTGCAGCAGGCGCTGCGCAGCGGTAACTGGGCGGTGACGGTCGCGGTGCATCAGGGCCGGCAGATCCTGGCCGTCTGGCCCGGCTTCCGCGACCGCATTTTCGGCATGGCAGTCGATGTTGGCTCGACCACGATCGCGGCCCACTTGTGCGACCTGGGCTCGGGCGACGTGGTCGCTTCCAGCGGCATCATGAACCCGCAGATCCGCTTCGGCGAGGACCTGATGAGCCGGGTCTCGTACGTGATGATGCATCCCGACGCGGAGCGCGACCTCACCAACGCGGTGCGCGGCGCGGTCAATCAGCTGGCGCAGGAGGTGTGTGCGACCGCCGGGATCGACCTGCGCGACGTGTTGGAGCTGACCTTCGTCGGCAATCCGATCATGCACCACCTGCTGCTCGGGATCAGTCCGATCGAGCTGGGCGGGGCCCCTTTCACGCTGGCCACCGACGAGTCGGTGACGCTGTGGGCCACCGAGCTGGACCTGCGCGTGCACCCGAACGCGCGCATCTACGTTCTGCCGTGCATCGCCGGGCACGTCGGCGCCGACGCGGCCGGCATGATACTGGCCGAGGCGCCGCATCTGAACGACGAGATGACGCTGCTGGTCGACGTCGGCACCAACGCGGAAATCGTGCTGGGCAATCGAGCGCGCCTGCTGGCGTGCTCCAGTCCGACCGGGCCCGCGTTCGAGGGCGCGCAAGTCAGCGCCGGGCAACGCGCCGCACCGGGCGCGATCGAGCGGGTGCGGATCGACCCCGAAACGCTGGAGCCCCGTTTCAAGGTGATCGGCTGCGACCTGTGGTCCGACGATCCCGGCTTCCGGCAGGCCTCCGAGGCGGTGGGGGTCACCGGCATCTGCGGATCCGGCATCATCGAGGCGATCGCCGAGATGTTCCTGACCGGCATCGTGGACGCGGACGGCGTGATCGACGGTGCCAGCGCGGGACGCAGCCCGCGAATCCGGGCCGATGGCCGCACGTTTGCGTACACGTTGTACGAGGCCGGCGCGCGCAAGCCGGCACTGCGCGTCACCCAGGCCGACGTGCGGGCCATCCAGCTGGCGAAGGCGGCCCTGTACGCCGGCGTGCGCCTGCTGATGGATCGCATCGGCACCGAGCGGATCGACCGGATCCGGCTGGCCGGCGCGTTCGGCAGCCACATCGACGTGAAGTACGCGATGGTGCTCGGGATGATTCCCGATTGCGAGCTGGCGAAAGTCAGCTCGGCGGGCAATGCGGCCGGCACCGGGGCGCTGATCGCGCTGCTGTCGGGCGCCAGCCGGCGCGAGATCGAGCAGGTCGTGCGCAGCGTGGAGAAGATCGAGACCGCGATCGAGCCGCAGTTCCAGGCCCATTTTGTCGACGCCATGGCGTTTCCGCACGCGCGCGCGCCCTTCCCGAACCTGGCGCGCGAAGTGCGGCTGCCGCCGCCGAAATCCGCGCGCGACGTGCCGCGCCGCCGCCGCGCGGTCTGAGGGCAGCGGCTTACACTGCGCTTCTCATCGTCGGATCGAACCAAGGCATGCACGGCACGATCGCCGCAATCGGGCTGGTTTTGACCGCCGTTGGCGCCCTGTATTCAGGCGCCGCCTGGCTGCTGCTGCGGCGCTGGCGTGAGGCGGCGCCGCAGGCAGCCACCTGGCGGCCTGCGGTGACGGTGCTCAAGCCGCTGTGCGGCGCCGAACCGCAACTGGCCGAATGCCTGCGTTCGCTGGCTCGCCAGACCTACCCGGACCTGCAGGTCGTTTTCGGCGTCCGTGAGGCGTCCGACCCGGCCGTAGCGATCGTCGAGCAGCTGCGGCAGCAATTTCCGGCGCTCGACATCGATCTGGTCGTCGACAGCCGCGCCCACGGCGAGAACCTCAAAGCGAGCAACCTGATCAACATGTTGCCGCGCGCGCGCCATGCGGTCGTGATCATTTCCGACAGCGACGTGCGCGTCGAGGCCGGCTATCTGGACGCGGTCATCGCGGCGCTGGCGCCGTCCGACGTTGGCGCGGTGACCTGCCTTTACCGGGGACGCCCGGGAACCGGACTGTGGTCGCGCGTGGCGGCGCTCTTCATCAACGACTGGTTCTTTCCCTCGGTGCTGGTGTCGCGCGCACTGGGGGATCGGTCGTTCGGATCGGGGGTGACGATCGCGCTGCGCCGATCGACGCTGGAGGCGATTGGAGGCTTGCAGGTCATCGCGGACCACCTGGCCGATGACTGGCTGATCTGCGCGCATGTGCGCCGCCTGGGGCTGAAGACGGTGCTGAGCCCGGTCGTGGTCGAAACCGAAATCGCCGACGAGGGCCTGCGCGCTCACGTCAGCCGCGAGCTGCGCTGGATGCGCACGATCCGCACGGTCGAGCCGCTTGGATACGCGTTCATGGGACTGTCGATCTACCTGCCGGTCGCCCTGCTCGGTGCACTGCTGGCCTGGCCGTCGCCGTGGGCGCTGGGCCTGGCCACCTTGGCCCTGTTCGGCCGGGTGGGTATTCACCTGGAGCAGCGGCGGCGCGCTGGAGCCCGTCTGGGGTACGATCTGCCCCTGATCCCCCTTCGCGACGGTCTGCTGCTGGCTGAGTGGATCGCCGGATTCCTCGGCCGGGGCGTTTCCTGGCGGGGCCGGCGGTATCGGGTCCGCAGCGGCGGGGCCTTGAGTCCGTTGAAGGGTTGAAGAACGACTGCCGGCTGCGGAATCCACCGGGCCGTTGCTTGGACAGCTGATCCGATGGCATTGAAAACCGTATTCCTGCATCCCCCGTCATTCGACGGTTTCGACGGCGGCGCCGGTGCGCGCTACCAGGCCAAGCGCGAGGTGCGCTCCTTCTGGTTCCCGACCTGGCTGGCGCAGCCGGCCGCGCTGGTGCCGGGCAGCGTGCTGATCGATGCGCCCACCGACGGCCTGACGCTCGCCGAGGTGATGCCGCGCGTGAAGGACGCCGACCTGGTGATCATGCACACCAGCTCGCCGTCGTTCGCCAGCGATTGCAGGGTCGCCGAGCAGTTGAAGGCGGCCAACGCGCGCATGCTGGTCGGCCTGGTGGGCGCCAAGGTGGCGGTGGATCCGCTCGGCTCGCTCGAGTCGGCCCCGGCGGTGGACTTCGTGTGCCGCGAGGAATTCGACTACACCTGCCTGGAAGTGTCGCAGGGCAAGCCGCTGGCCCAGATCGCCGGGCTGTGCTACCGCGGCGCCGGCGGCAAGCCGGTCCTGACGCCGGCACGCGCGCCGATCGAGGACATGGACGCGCTGCCGTGGGTGACGCCGGTGTACCAGCGCGACCTGAAGGTCGAAAACTACTTCATCGGTTACCTGAAGCACCCGTACGTGTCGTTCTACACCGGGCGCGGCTGCAAGTCGCGCTGCACCTTCTGCCTGTGGCCGCAGACGGTCGGCGGCCACCGCTATCGGGTGCGCAGCCCGGCCAACGTGGTCGAGGAAGTCGCCTGGATCCAGAAGAACATGCCGCAGGTGCGCGAGATCTTCTTCGACGACGACACGTTCACCGACCTGCTGCCCCGCGCCGAGGAAATCGCGCGCGGCCTGGGCAAACTGGGGGTGACCTGGTCGTGCAATGCGAAAGCCAATGTTCCGTACGACACGCTGAAGATCATGAAGGACAACGGGCTGCGCCTGCTGCTGGTCGGTTACGAGACCGGATCGGACCAGATCCTGCGCAACATCAAGAAGGGCATGCGAACCGACTTCGCGCGCCGCTTCACCCGCGATTGCCGCGAACTCGGCATCACGATCCACGGGACCTTCATCCTGGGCCTGCCGGGCGAGACGCGCGAGACGATCGAGCAGACCATCCGCTTCGCCAAGGAGATCAATCCGCACACGATCCAGGTCTCGCTGGCCGCGCCGTATCCGGGCACGGAGCTGTACCGCGACGCGCTCGCCAACGGCTGGCTCAGCAACCCGGACCCGTCGCAACTGGTCGATTCGTCGGGTACGCAGCTGATCCCGTTGAGCTATCCGCACCTGAAAGCCGACGAGATCTACCACGCGCTGGAACGCTTCTACAAGAGCTTCTATTTCCGGCCCCGCAAGATCCTCGAGCTGGTGGCCGAGATGTCGACCAGCTGGGAGATGACGCAGCGCCGGCTGCGTGAGGGGGTCGAGTTCATGCGCTTCCTGAATCGCCGCGCCGCCTGAGGGTGGCGGCTCCGCGCCATGTAATCGTCACGGCCGACGATTTCGGCCTGGACCTGGCGATCAACGAGGCGGTCGAGCAGGCTTACCGTGATGGGGTACTGACCGCCGCCAGCCTGATGGTGGGCCAGCCGGCTGCGCGCGATGCGGTCGAGCGGGCGCGCCGCCTGCCGGGCCTGCGGGTCGGACTGCACGTGACGCTGACCGGCGCTTCACCGATGCTGCCGCCGCAGCAGCTTCCCGATCTGGTCGATGCCGCGGGCCGGCTGCCGACGCACCTGCCGGCGTTCGGGTGGCGCCTGGCCACCCATGCGGCCGTGCGCCGCCAGGCCGAGCGGGAAATCCGCGCGCAGTTTCAAGCGTTCGCGGACACCGGCTTGACGCTGGATCACGCCAATGCGCATCAGCACTATCACCTGCATCCATTCGTGCTGGACCGGATCGTATCGATCGGCAGCGCCTTCGGATTGCGCGCGGTGCGCGTGCCGTTCGAGCCGCTGTGGCTGGCGCGCGACGTGCCGGCCAGCGCCGCGCGCGCGGCCCGCCTGCCGGCGCTCGGCTGGGCGATCGGTGCGCGCTGGATGCGGCGCAGACTGCGGGCGGCGGGGCTGGCCTACAACGACGTCCTGTTCGGGTTGCGCTGTAGCGGCCGGCTGAACGAAGCCGCCCTGTGCGATGCGCTGGCCCGCCTCGGCCCGGGAGTTGTCGAGGTGTATCTGCATCCGGCCACCCGCAGCGGCCCGCGCGAGCAATCGGCCGGGGTCGGCGCCCACGCCACCGAGGAATTGGAGGCGCTGATCAGCCCGCGGGCGCGGCAGCGGTTGCAGGCGCTGCGCGCGTCGGTGGGCGGATTCCTGGACATTCCGTCCGATGCGATGAGCGCCCACGGGACCGGAGCGGCGTGAAGCGCCTGGCCTATCTGCTGGGCCTGGCCGGGCTGGCGGTGGTCATTGCTCTGGTCGCGCGCGCCGGCTGGCACGCGGTACTGGATGCGGTTGCAACGGCCGGTTGGCCGCTGCTGTGGCTGGTGCCGCTGCGCGCGATGCCGATCGGGCTCGATTCGGTGGCCTGGCGCCTGTTGCTGGCTCCGCGAGACGCGGACGGCCACGCCCGCTGGCCGGTGCTTTTCGCCACGGCAATCGTGCGCGAATCCGTGAACCGGCTGCTGCCGGTGGCCGGGGTCGGCGGCGAGCTGGTTGGAATCCGGATCGTGACGCAGCGCGGCGTGGATGCCGCCGCGGTGGCGGCCAGCGTGATCGCCGAGGTCGTGCTGACGTTGGTGAACCTGGTGCTGTTTGCCGCACTGGCCCTGGCGCTGCTGCTGGCGTTTCCCCATGGCACGGCATCGCTCGACGCGATTTACATTGCGGTCCCGCTGGCGTTGCCGATTCCGCTGGCCGCCCTGTGGCTGATCAGCGAGGGCCGGCTGGTCGCCTGGCTGCGTCGCCTTGCTTCGCTCGTGACCGGCGGCGGCGAGCGTGCCCCAGCCTGGCTTGCGTCGATGCCGTTGTTCGAGGCCGAGCTGGCGGCCCTGGCGCGTCGCAGGGGCCGGCTCGCCTTGGCTGCGCTGGTTCAACTCGCCGGAATGGCGGCCGGCGCATCGGAAGACTGGCTCGCGCTCAGACTGCTCGGCCACCCGATCGGCATCGCGCAGGCGCTGATCATCGAGGGTGTTGTGCTGTTCGTGCGCAATCTGGCCTTTGCGGTTCCGGCGGGGCTCGGGGCCCAGGAGGCCGGTATCGTGGTGATCTGCGCTGCCGTCGGCCTAGCCCCGCAGCTGGCCATCGGGCTGGCGCTGGCCAAGCGGATGCGCGAAGTGCTGTTCGGCGTGCCCGCGCTGATCGGCTGGCACCTGTGGGAAAGCCTCGGCGGCCTTCATTCACGCCGACTGCGCAGCTCCGGTCGCAGGTAGGCTTCGACCTGTTCGACGAACTTCTCGGGTTCGATCGGCTTCGGAATATAGCCCTCGAAGCCGGCCTCGAGCACATAAGCGCGGTCGCCCCGCATCGAAAAGGCCGTCACCGCGACCACCGGCAGACCGCTCAACTCCGGGTCGCCGCGCAATTGCTCCAGCACCTCGTAGCCGTCCAGCACCGGCACCTGCAGGTCGCAAAGAACCAGATCCGGCTGCGTCTGCCGCGCCAGGCGGACAGCTTCGACTCCATCGGTGGCGACCAGCGTTTGGTGGCCCGCCGTTGTCAGCAGGTATTCGACCAATGCGAGGTTGGCCTTGTTGTCCTCGACGATCAGGATGCGTGCCGCCATCGTCACGCCTGCGGAAGTACCAGGGTGAAGGTGCTGCCCTTGCCGGGTTCGCTCAGCACCAGTATTCGCCCCCCGAGTGCTTCGGCCAGTTTCTGGCTCAGATGCAGGCCAAGCCCGGTCCCTTCTGACGGCCTGCCTCGGGCCGCGTCCAACCGTGAGAACGCGGTAAACAGCTTTCCCAGATCTTCCGCCGCGATACCGATGCCGGTGTCGGCCACGCTGATCTCGACCGTCGGGGTGCCTGCGCGCAAGCCGCGCGTGAGATGGATCCGGATGCCGCCGTGGTCGGTGAAGTTTACGGCGTTGTTGACCAGATTCAGAACGATCTGCCTCAGCGCGCGCTGATCAACGCGCACCGACAACTCCTCATCGGGCGTAAGGACTTCCAGCGTCAGTCCGCGGCCCTTGGCAAGCGGACGCAGCGAGCCGGCCACATCCTCGACCAATTCGGCACACAGCGTCGGCTCCGCTCTGAGCTCGATCGTTCCGGCCTCGATCTTGGCCAGATCGAGCAGGTCATCGATCAGTGAAAGCAGGTGGCGGGCGCCCGACTGGACCATCTTCAACTGCTTTTCCTGGTCCCGGGTGAGTGGCCCGGGAAGCTTCATCAACAGCGTGCCGGTGAAGCCGAGCACCGCGTTCAAGGGGGTGCGAAGCTGATGGCTCATCGCGGCCAGGAACCGCCCCTTCGCCTGGTTGGCCCGCTTCAGCTCGGCCCTCTTTTCCTCGAGCGCGCGTTCGAACTGCTTGCGTTCGGTGATGTCGCGTATCGCGGCCAGCACCAGGGCACCGCCTTCTGCGGCCGGCAGCGGGCTCAGGCTGATCGAGACCGCAAACTCGCTTCCATCCTTGCGCAGTCCGTACAGTTCCAGGCCGGCCCCCATTTCCCGGACGTGCGGCTGCGCGAAGAAGCCGGTGCGGTGACCCGCATGGGTTTCGCGGTAGCGCTGCGGCAAAAGCTTTTCGATCTGCAGCGTGCGCAACTCCTCCCGGTCGTACCCGAACAGCTGCGCGGCGCGGGAATTGGCAAGCGCGATCCGGCCGTTCGAACCGACCATCACGATGCCGTCGGGCATCGACTCGAGCAGATCGCCGAATCTGGCTCCCAGCAGCCTCGCGTCGCGCAAGACCTTCAGATGGGTGACGTCCTTTTCGGTGGAGATGACGACACTGAGCGCGCCGTCGGGACCGCGAATCGCCTTTTTAGTCGCATCGACATGGATCAGCGATCCGTTCTTCGCTCTGCGGATCGACTCATGGGTCGACTGCCCGCTCGCGAGCGTCTCGGCCAGGATGCGTGCTTCCTCGTGAATGCGGTCTTCCGGAACGATCAGGTCGCGCAGCAGGCGGTTGACCGCCTCCGCGCTCGTGTAGCCGAAGATCGATTCGGCAGCGCGATTCCAGAAGAGCGTGCGGCCGTCGGCCGCCGTCGCGATGATGGCCTCCGGCCACTCCTCGAACAGGAGCCTGCCGAGATCGGCGGTCACGCGGGCCTCGTCGATGCGATTTTGCCTGGCCACCGGGATGAAACGACCCGGTGGCGGAAGTGGACATAGCTTACGGATCAGTAACGAAGCTGCCTATCGTGGCGTTACGACTGGACCCGTCGTGAAATCCCGATCGCTGTAGCCGCGCGCGTACAGCGCTAATCAAGGGGAATGATTCCGTGCCGAATCGCATACCGGACCAGCGATGGCAGGTTGTCGATGCCGAGCTTTCGCATCAGCCTGACCCGATAAGCCTCCACGGTCCGGCGGGACAGGCCGATCACGCGACCGGCCTCCGAATTGGATTTGCCTTCGGTCACCAGTTTCAGGATATTTCGCTCGGTCGCGGTGAGCACCTCGACCGCGGATTCGCGGTGCCGGGCGCCCTCGCGTTGATCGAGCAGGGCCTGCGCGAGGGTCTGGCTGATATAGCGGTCACCGCTGGCTACTGCGCGCACCGCGCGCACCAGTTCATCGGCGCCGGTCTCCTTTGGAAGAAAGCCGCGCGCACCGGCGTCGATCGCGCGCCGCACGATGATGGGCGACGAATGGGCCGACAGGATCAGCACGCGGCTGCCCGGAACACGGTCGCTCAGGATCCGCGTCGCGTCGATCCCGTTCATGCCCGACATCGTGATTTCCATCAAGACGATCGAGGGGTTTAAGCGCTCCGCCTCTCGCAGCGCCACGTCCGTGTCTGCGACGGATGCGATGACCCGCACGTCCGCCTCGCGCTCGAGTACGGCTTGCACACCGTCACGCACGATGCGATGGTCATCGACGAGCAAGGCTGAGATGAGCGGTTGGACGATTCGGTTTGGCTTGATCTTTTGCGCCGGCACAGGATCGATACTTCCGGACGCGCGGCTCCCCAGGCGACCGCGCCGCCGCATCGTAAGGTTGGGAGTTGCCGCTGGATACCGTGAATCTACGACGCCGCGGTCGTACCTTCACGATCGCCGGATTCGACGATGACGATGGCCGCTCCAAACGACCCAAGTGCCGCCATGGCTTTCTGGCGCACGAGGCGGGACGCGATGAAAGCGCGCCGGATAGGGATGAATGCCATCTGTCCTATATTGGTGCATTTCCAGGCGCGACCACGGGCAACGGATGAAGCCGTTTGAGCCACGATCCATCATCGAACCGTTCCGCATCCGGTCGGTCGAGCCGATCCGCTTCACCACCCTCGAACAGCGCGAAGCCGCATTGCGCCAAGCGGGCCACAACCCTTTTCTGCTGCGAGCGGAGGACGTGCAGATCGATCTGCTGACCGACAGCGGCACCGGTGCCATGTCCGCGCGCCAGTGGGCCGGGATGATTGCCAGCGACGAGTCGTATGCGGGCGCCTCGTCGTTTTACCGGTTCGAGCGGGCGGTTCAGGACGTGACCGGATTCCGGCACGTAATCCCGACGCATCAAGGTCGTGCTGCCGAGCACATCCTGTTCGCGACGATCGCCAGGCCGGGCGATGTGATTCCGAGCAACGCGCACTTCGACACCACGCGTGCCCACATCGAGCGGCAGGGGGCGCAGGCGCGCGACCTGCCGTGCGCGCAGTCGCGCGATCCGACCCTGCGGCATCCTTTCAAGGGCGACATGGATCTGGAGGCGCTGCGGCTGACGATCCAGGAGGTCGGACCGGCGCGCATCCCGGCCGTGATGATGACGGTGACCAACAACACCCTGGGCGGCCAACCGGTGAGCATGGCCAATGTTCGCGGTGCCAGCGCGCTCGCGCGCGCCCACGGCATACCGTTCCTCATCGACGCCTGCCGCTTCGCCGAGAACGCCTGGTTCATCCGGACGCGCGAAGCCGGCTACGAGCAGGCCAAGCCGATCGATATCGCGCGACAGATGTTCGCCCTGGCCGACGGTTGCACGATGAGCGCCAAGAAGGACGGCATGTCCAACATCGGCGGGTTTCTGGCGGTGAACGATGACGAGCTGGCGGCGCGCTGCCGCAACCTGGAGATCCTGACCGAAGGGTTCCCCACTTACGGCGGCATGGCCGGCTACGACCTGGAAGCGGTGGCCCAGGGGCTGTACGAGGCGCTGGACGAGGGTTACCTGCGCTACCGGGTCCGCTCGATCGAATACCTCGGCGAAAAGCTGCTGGCCGGCGGGGTGCCGATCGTGCAGCCTACGGGCGGGCACGCGGTCTACATCGATGCACGTGCCCTGTTGCCGCACATCCCGGCGCAGCACTACCCGGCCTGGTCGCTGAACAACGGCCTGTACCTGGTCGGCGGCGTGCGCGGGGCCGAGGTCGGGTCGGTGATGTTCGGCCGCCAGCCGGACGGCTCGGAGCGGATGGCGCACCTGGACCTGGTGCGCCTGGCGTTTCCGCGTCGCGTCTACACGCAGAGCCATGTCGACTATCTGGCCGAGGTGATCCTCGAGGTGGCTGCGCAGAAGGCGGATCTTCCGGGCTATCGCATCGTGGAGCAGGCGCCCGTGCTGCGCCATTTCACGGCCCGGCTGCAACCGATTGAATCCGGGAGGTGAGTTTTGGATCGGTTAACAGCATCGCTGGTTGGCGCAATTGCCTCGTGCTGCGTGGGCGTCGCCGCCGCCGAGGTGCCAGCGCCCATGGTTGCGATCGTGGACACGACGGTCGTGTTGCCCGATCGGGATGGTGGTGATGCGATTCGCCCTCACAGCACGGTGCTGATCGACGGCTCCCGGATCCGGGCGGTCGGTCCGAGCGCCACCACCCCGGTTCCGAAAGCCGCCCAGGTGGTCGATGGTGCCGGCAAGTGGCTGATCCCCGGTCTGATCGACGCCCATGTCCATTTCTTCCAATCGGGAAACTTCTACACCCGCCCCGACGGCCTCGACCTGACCCGCCGCGTTCCCTACGCCAGCGAGGTTGCGCGCAACAAGGCGCGCCTGGCCGCGACGTTCAAGGTGTGGATTGCGAGCGGGGTGACCACGGTGGTCGATGTCGGCGGACCGATGTGGAACTTCGAGGTGCGCAAGGCGGCGCAGGCAGCCGAGGCGGCGCCCTACGTCGCCGTCGCGGGCCCGCTCGTTTCCATGGTGGCAGACCCCAAGCTCGAGCTCGACGATCCGCCGATCATCAAGGCCGCCTCGGCCGAGGAGGCGGTGGCTCTGGTCGCCCGGCAGCTTCCCCGCAAGCCGGACTACATCAAGGTCTGGTTCATTCACCAGGAAGGAAGCGATCTGGCCGCCCAGGAGGCGATCGTCCGGGCCGCCGCCGATGCGGCTCATCAGGCCGGCGTGCCGCTGGCGGTGCACGCCACCGAGCTGGCCACCGCGAAAGCGGCGTTGCGCGCAGGCGCCGATTACCTGGTGCATTCGGTTCAGGACGAGCCGGTCGACGCGGAATTCCTGGCTCTGATGAAGCGCAACAAGGCGCTGTACTGTCCGACGCTGTGGGTGGTTTCGGGCTACCGATATGCCTTTGCCGGGCTGTGGCGCCCGACGCCGGCCGAGCAGCGACTGTCGGACCCGCAGATCCTGTCGATGATGCAGGACCTGCAGAGCATTCCCAAGGAGGAGCTTCCCGACCGGATCGTGCAGCGGATGGCGCAGGCCAAGACGCCTGAGCCACCGACGATGATGCTGAGCAATCTGAAGGTGGTGCACGACGCCGGCGTGCCGGTTGTGATGGGCACCGACGCCGGCAACATCGGCACGCTGCACGGTCCCTCGGTGTTCCGCGAGATGGCGCTGATGCAGCAGGCCGGCCTGACACCGCTGCAGGTGCTGCGGGCGGCCACCGTCACGGGCGCGCGCGCAGCGCGGCGCGAACCGCCGGCCGGCACGATCGTTGCCGGCGCCCCGGCCGACCTCGTATTGCTGGACGCGGATCCCACCGCGGACATCAACAACGCGGCGCGCATCGTTCGCGTTTTCAGGAACGGCCGGATGTTCGATCCGGACGCATTGATTGCGTCGATTCGGTAGTGAAGCCCTGACGTGATGCCGCGCGGGTCTACTTGCCACCCACGTAGATCACGCCTTCCTTCATCACCAGGATCGGGTGCTGCGTGGACTGCATGTCGGTCAGCGGATCGCCCGCAACTGCCACGACGTCCGCAGACTTTCCGGGCTGCAGCGTTCCCGTCTGATCGGAGATGCCGAGCAGGTCGGCGCCGTTGGCGGTGCCCGCAACCAGCGCCTGCGCCGGCGTCATCCCGTTTTTCACCATCAGTGAAAACTCCACGGCGTTCTTGCCGTGCGGCCCGACCGCCGCGTCCGTGCCCATCGCAATCGGTACCCCGAGCTTGACCGCGTGCTGCAGCATCTGCTGGTGCTGCGCGGCGGCGGCACGGACCTTGGCCGCGATGAACGGCGGATAGGTGTCGACCTTCTGGCTCGTCCAGTAGCTCGCCGACATGGTCGGTACGAGGTACACGTGCTTGCGCTTCATCTCGAGCAGCGTGTCGTCCTGCAGGAAGGTGCCGTGCTCGATGGAGTCCACGCCGGCGGCAATCGCCATCTTCGCGGCACGGTCGCCGTGGCAGTGTGCCGCGACCTTGCGACCCCACGTATGAGCTTCGGTAACGATCGCGTTCATCTCTTCCTGGGTCAGCTGCACGTTGTCCACCGGATCGGTCAGCGACAGCACGCCGCCCGACGGCATGAACTTGATCAGATCGGCCCCGAACTTGATCTGGTACCGCACCGCGGCCCGGCACTCCTCCGGGCCGTTGCAGACCCCCTGGATCGGTCCTGCGGGCGCGATCCGCTGCGGCGGGTAAGGGGCCTGGTCGGCGTGTCCGCCGGTGGACCCGATCGCATAGTTCGACACGAGCATGCGCGGGCCGGGAATCATCCCCGCCCGGATCGCGTTTCGAAGGCCGGCGGCAACGTAGTCCGTCGAACCGACATCTCGCACGGTGGTGATGCCCGCTTCCAGCGTCACCTTGGCGTGATGGGCGCCGTAGAGCGCCTGCTCTGCCGGGAACCGCATGGTCTCGTCGAAAAAATCCGCGTACCAGTTGTTGCTCGAAGCCGACCCCAGATGGACATGAGCATCGATGAAACCCGGCAGCAGCGTCGCATCGCCCAGATCGAAGACTTGCGCTTCGGGCGGGATCTGCGCATCGCTGCCCACGGCCTGGATCCTGGAGCCGGCGACGACAACGACGCCGCGGTCAACGAGCTTGCCGGATAGCGAATCGAACAGGTGGGCTGCTTTCAGAACGATGGGGCGGGGCGCACCGGCGGCCTCGCCGCCGAACGCCGTTGAGGCGGTGACAATTCCCAGCGCTCCAAGCAACAGCTCCGCCAGCCGCGTCTTCCGTGCCATCTCGATCTCCGCTTGGTCTGCCCCGGCCAGTCATCAGGGCTGCTGCGCCTTCGGGCCGGGCGAGCCTCCATGGTACCGGGACAGTTTCGTCCAGGCGCCCTTCGCTTTGCGGATCACCCGATGGCGATGAGGTCACGCGGCGACACGACCCGGCCGCGCAGGGCTGCGCTTTGCAGCAGCGTCTTTGCGCGGCTGACCAGGCACAGGTCCGGACGCGCCGCCAGCAGGTCCCAGAGCACCTGGTCGCCGGGGTCGGGAGCCGCATCGGCGGGCGCTGGCGCAAGCACGATGGCATGCTGCGCAAGGTCTGTGAGGATGGTGTCGATCTGAGCCGCGGTCAGACCGTGCAGTTCGCGGACACGGGGCTGCTCCAGCACGGCGCGGTATTCGGCCAGCAGAGCCTCCGATACGACGAAAGGAAAGGCCGCCGCCAGCATGCCGTCGAGCACCCGGGTCAGCGGCGACGCGCCTGCCGCGGTGAGCAGTCCGCCCACCACGACGTGGGTGTCGACGATGGCGGCAGCGTGAGTCATGAGCCGCGACGAACCACGCGGACCTGTTGCTGTGCAAGCTCCAGCGCCTGTCCTTCGCTGAGGCCGCTGCGCGCCCGTGCCCGGCGCACCAGGTCGCGCGCGTCCTCGCGCGACTTGATGCCGTAAAACTCCAGGCTCTCGTCGATCAGCTGCCCGATGGTCTTGCCGCGCTGCGCGCAGGCTTCCTTCAGCGCCCGGTGGCGTGTATCCGACAGTGTGATCGTGAGCCGACTCATCCAGGTTCCCGATGGGTGTGTTAGCACCAATATGCTAACGCACCAGGGCCGTCATGCTGAATCCCAATCGCTCCGCGATTTCCTCACGTTACAAATTAATGCAACGATACCGTTGCGTTTCATTCGGAACGAGCCTACCCTCCCTGACACGCAAACCGGTGGGTACTGGACACGAATCCAACAGGAGGGTCCGAGCCATGCCGAAACTCAGAACTGCATTGATGGCGGCTTTGCCAGTTGTCGCCTTGAGCCTCGCCCCGATGAGCCCCGCGCTTGCCCATGGTCAGGGTTTTGGGCATGGGCATGGCCATGGTGGCTTCGGCCACGGCGGTGGCTGGGGCCACGGCTTCGGGCCGATCGGGGCCGTCGTCGGCGTCGCCGCGGCGATCGTAACGGCACCGCTGGCGATCATTGCGGCGGCCGCCGAGGCCGCGCCGCCACCGGCCGCCTATTACCAGGCGCCGGCCTATTACGCCCCGCCCGCGTATTACCCGCCGCCGGCCCGCGCCGCCTATCCGCCAGCGGGGTACTACCCGCCCGCCTACGCACAGCCGCCCGCCTACGCACCGCCACCGGCCTACCCACCGCCGCCTGGCTACAGCTACGGCCCGCCCGCGGGCTACTATCCGCCGCCGCCTCCGCCGGCGTATTACGGGGCGCCGCAGGGGTACTACCCGCCGCAGTAAAACGCGAATGGTGAATGCCGTCAGGTAGGTCCAAACCGCTCCGGGGTATCGACACGGGCCTCGCAGCACCGCGCCGCGGGCGACCTTCGCGCGACGCGGCCCTGCAGCTGCGCGACCGCATCCTCGATGTCGCGACCGAACTGCTGTTCACCCACGGATATGGCGCAACCAGTATCGAGGCGATCGCCGGCCGGGCGCGAGTTTCAAAGCGGACTTTCTACCAGCGCTTTTCCGACAAGGGCTCGCTGATGAGCGCGGTGGTGGTCCGACTGATCGACAGCCTGCGACCGCCCCCGCACATTCCGTTGATCGAGGGCGAAGGGCTCGAACGGATCCTGGTTCACCTGGGCTCGCTGATCCTGCACGCCGCGCTGACGCCGCGCGTGCTTCAGCTGCAGCGTCTGATCGTGGCCGAATCCGGCCGCTTTCCGGAACTGGCGGCCGCGGTTGCGAAGGCCGGCGGAAGGCAGGAGGCAGTGGCGATCATCGCCGAGCTGCTGATGCGCGACGTGCGCTGCGCGGCCCTGTCGCCGGCGCAGGCGGCCTTCGCGGGGCACCAGTTCCTGCAGATGATCGCGTCGCTGCCGCAGCTGCGCGCCATCGGTCTGGGCGCGCCGATGACGCCGGGGGAATTGGACGCCTGGGTGCGGGACACCGTCGCGCTGTTCCTGGATGGCGCCGCGGGCATCGCGACGCGTTCGAGCCCGGATTAGCGCGGCCGATCGAGCGCGCGCTACTTCGGCGCCAGCGGATTCGGCACCCGGTACAGCTCGCCGCGCGATCCATTGTCCGGCAGGTCGAACACGCCGGTCGATATCACGAACTGACCGTCGGGCGTGATCGCCAGGTTCGGATCGTGCGGCGCCGGCAGGTCGACCTGCTGCATCAGCTTGCCGTCCGGGCTGATGACCGCAAAGCACGCCCCGTCCCAGAAGCCGACGAACAGGTTCCCGTTGCGGTCGATCCGCACGCCATCGGGCGTATAGGTGCGACCGCCGGCGAGCACCTCGGACATCTTCAGGAACTCGCGCCGGCCGTTGAGCGTTCCGTCGGGCGCGACGTCGAACAGCAGGATGCGCGATGCGAACGACTCGGCCACATACAGCAGCTTGCCGTCTGGCGACAGCACCAGGCCGTTGGGCGAGTGCAGGTCGGACGCCACGGTGCGCAGCTTGCGGTCGGCCGAGCGGTAATAGATCTTGCCGACGATCGGGCGCGGCTCCCACGGCCCGGTGCCGCTGATGTAGACCCCGCCCCGGGTATCGAGCGCGAAATCGTTGGGCTCGCGCAGCCGCTGGCCGGTCTCGTCGGTCTCCACGGTCGCCAGCGTCCTGCCGTCGAGCGCAATCGTCACCACCTGCTTGCCGTCGAAGCAGGCGACCAGCAGCCCTTCGGGCACGCGCGCCAGGCCGGTCGGGCCGCAGCCGTCGCGGTGCCAGACGACCTTGGCCGATGTCTGTTCGACCCGCACCACGTTGTGGCCGGCGTAGTCGACCAGGTACAGCGTGGCGTCGACGAAAATCGGTCCCTCGGGCGAGCGCACCTCGCGCGAAATCACCTCGGGTGAGGCCGACGCGCCGGCTGCGAGCGCGAGCGCGAACACCGCGCCCAGGCCGCGAGCCACGCGCCGTGCCGCCAGGGGCGCCATCGACGGCGCCGTCACGGCTTCGCCGTGCCGGTGTCCGCCAGCCATTGGTCCACGCGCTGCGGGTTGGCCCGGAGATAGGCGACCGCTTCGTGGTGATACGAGCTGTCCTTGGCGCGCAGCATCAGCGCCTCGAGCTCGGGAATAGCGAGCCGGAATCTTTTCAGGAACGCCGCCGCCCTGGGGAAATCCGCCTCGAAACCCTTGCGGGCCACCGCATGGATCGACTCGGCGCCGCCGAGCGAACCCTTCGGATCGGCCAGGTAGCGCACCGGATAGCGGGCGAACATCCAGTGCGGCGACCAGGTCGTCACCACGATCCATTCGTTGCGCTTGATCGCACGATCCAGCGCCACGATCATGCCGGCGTCCGACGCGCTCAGCAGCGAGTAGCCGTCCAGTGCATAGTCGGCCAGCGTGTGCTCGGACGCGCGCATCAGGCCGGCGCCGGGGTCGATGCCCTGGATGCGGCCGTGCAGCCGGCTCCTGACCTCGGGCTTGTTCAGGTCCGCGATACTGCCCACCTCGCTTTCGGGCACGTATTGCGGCACGGCCCAGCCGAGCCGGGCATGGTCGTACAGGACGGCCAGATCCACCACCTCGCCTGACACCTTGTCCCAGTACGCCTTGTGCGTGGTCGGCAGCCAGGCCATCAGCATCACGTCCAGGTTGCCGCGCGCGACGCCCGCGTACTGCAGCCCGATGTCGGTCATCACCAGCTCGACCTTGTAACCGAGGCGCGTCTCGAGCACTTCCTTGGCGATCTGGGTCACGGCCTCGGCGTCGGACCAGGCGGTCCACCCGATCCGGATCATGTTGCGATCGGCGGCGTGGACCGCGACCGCGCAGGCCGCAACCAGCAGCGCCACGGCCCAGTGGATGGCCGCGGCAGCAGCGCGGCGCACTCGCGTCAGACGTTCGAATCCGGAAAAGCCGCCTTGCGTCGCGCGATGTAGTCCTGCAAGGCTTCGTCGATCGCCGGATCGATCGGCGGCGCCTCGTATTCGGCCAGCATTTTCTTCCATTGGGTGTTGGAACGCTGCGCCAGGTCCTGCCTGCCTTCGGATTCCCACTGTTCGAAGCTGTTGTTGTCGGCGATCGGCGAGCGGTAAAACGCCGTCTCGAAATTGGCCTGCGTGTGGGCGCAGCCGAGGAAGTGCTTGCCGGGCCCGACCTCGCGGATCGCATCCAGCGCCTGGCCGCTTTCGGAAAGGTCCACGCCCGCCAGCAGCGTGTGCATCATACCGGCCTGGTCGACGTCCATCACGAATTTCTCGTAACCCATCGCCAGACCGCCTTCCAGCCAGCCCGCCGTGTGCAGCACGAAGTTCACTCCGGCCAGGCAGGTCGGCAGCAGCGTGTTGGCCGATTCGTAGGCCGCCTGGGCATCGGCGACCTTCGAGGCGCACAACCCCCCGCCCGAGCGGAACGGCACCCCCAGGCGGCGCGCCAGCGCCGCCATCGAGTACAGCACCAGCGCTGGCTCCGGCGTACCGAAGGTCGGCGCGCCCGACTGCATCGAGATCGATGAGGCAAAGCTGCCCAGCACGACCGGCGTGCCCGGATTGACCAGCTGCACGAACGCCATGCCCGCCAGCGCTTCGGCCAGCGTCTGCGCGGTCGCGCCCGCCACGGTCACCGGCGACATGGCGCCGGCCAGGATGAACGGCGTGATCAGGCAGGCCTGGTTGTTGCGCGCATAGACCTTGGCCGCGCCCAGCATCGTGCCGTCGAACGTCAGCGGCGAGTTGGCGTTGATCAGGCTGATGATCACGGTGTTCGGCTTGCCGGTGGCCGGGTCCAGGTAGCGCTCGCCGAACGCGATCTTCGCCAGCTCGACCGTGTCAGCCGCCCGCTCGGGCGCGGTGACAGAGCCCATGAACGGCTTGTCGCTGTAGCGGATGTGCGAATACACCATGTCCAGGTGGCGCTTGTTGACCGGCAGGTCAACCGGCTCGCACACGGTGCCTCCCGAGTGGTGCAGCCACGGCGCCATGTACGCGAGCCGCACGAAGTTGCGGAAATCCTCGATCGTCCCGTAGCGCCTGCCCTTGTCCAGGCAGCGCACGAACGGGCTGCCGTAGGCGGGCGCGAATACCGTGCACCTGCCGCCGATCCGGACGTTGCGTTCGGGATTGCGCGCCTGCTGGACGAATTCGCGCGGCGCACTGGCCTGGATCAGCTGGCGGCACATTCCGTGCGGAAAGCGCACCCGCTCCCCCTGCACGTCGGCGCCGGCGTCGCGCCAGAGCTTCAGCGCCTCCTCATCGCCCCGGAACTCCACGCCGATCTGCTCCAGGATCGTGTCGGCGTTGCGCTCGATCAGCGCCAGGCCCTCCTCGTCGAGCACCTCGTAGTACGGGATCTTGCGCGTGATGTAGGGCACCGAGGCGCTGCGGCGCGCCAGGCGCGCGGCGCGCTTGGCGTCGCGGCCGCCCGGGCGGCGGGCGTGCGCGACCGTCGTTTCTTCGCTCATTGCAGCTCTCCTTCGGTTCGGCCGATCACAGTATCGCGATCACGCCAGCCCGCGTGCGTCGGCAACGCGACCTGAGTTTGCACGGCCGCGCCATCCGGGGCGCGCTCAACGCTGTTCCGACCGGTAGTTCGGATGCTCGAACACGGGCACCCGTACCAGGGCCAGGGGCGCGCGCCCGCGGATCAGGTCGGCGGCTTTCTCGGCGATCATGATGGTCGGCGCGTTCAGGTTGCCGCTGACCACCGCCGGCATCACCGAAGCGTCGACCACGCGCAACGCCTCCACGCCGCGCACGCGCAACTCGCCGTCGACCACGGCCTGCGGGTCCGAGCCCATCGCGCAACTGCACGACGGGTGGTACGCGCTCTCGGCTCGCGCGCGGGCGAACGCGTCGATCTGCTCGTCGCTGACGACCGCCGGACCCGGCCGCAGCTCGGCGCCGCGGAACGGGTCGAACGCGCGCTGCGCCAGGATCTCGCGCGTCAGGCGCACGGCCGCGCGCATCTCGGTCCGATCGGCTTCGGTCTGCAGGTAATTGAACCGGATCGCCGGGGCCTGGCGGGGATCGGCGGATCGCAGCTGGATCGAGCCGGCGCTGGTCGGCCGCATCGGCCCCACGTGCAGCTGGAAACCGTGCTGGTCGATTCTCTCCTTGCCGTCGTAGTCGGCCGCGATCGGCAGGAAGTGGTATTGAAGGTCCGGGTGCCGCACGCCGGCCCGGCTGCGGATGAACCCGCCCGCTTCGAAATGATTGCTGGCGCCGGGGCCGGTCCCGGTCAGCAGCCAGCGCACCCCGATCGCCAGCTTGGCGAGCGGTTTCTGCGTGGAATACAACGACACCGGCTGCGTGCAGGCGTGCTGCACGTAGATCTCGATGTGATCCTGTAGATTGCCGCCCACGCCCGGAAGGTCGGCCACCACGGGCAGCCCCAGACGCCGCAAGGCATCGGCCTCGCCGATGCCCGACAGCATCAGCAGCTGCGGCGAGTTGATGGCGCCGCCGCTGACGATGACCTCGCGCCGGGCGCGGGCGATGCGCACCGAGCCGGCGTGCTCATACTCGACCGCGACGGCGCGGCGCCCCTCGAATCGCACGCGCAGCGCCAGGGTGCGCGGCAGCACGCGCAAATTGGACCGCCGCATGGCCGGCCGCAGGTAGGCGCGCATCGTGCTCCAGCGCCGGCCTCGAAAGGTGGTCTGGTCCATCGGCCCGAATCCTTCCTGCCGGTAGCCGTTCATGTCGCGCGTATAGGCATAGCCGGCCTGGCGGGCCGCTTCCACGAACGCGTGAAACAACGGATTGCTCATCGAGGGCGTGGTGACCGCGAGCGGCCCGCCGCTGCCGTGGTATTCGTCGCCTCCCTGCAGCCGGTTTTCCGAGCGGATGAAATACGGCAGGCAGTGCGCGTACGACCAGTGCTCCAGGCCCGGCCGCTGCGACCAGCCGTCGTAATCGAACGCGTGGCCGCGGATGTAGACCATGCCGTTGATCGATGAGGATCCGCCCAGCACCCGGCCGCGCGGGCAGTACATGCGGCGCCCGTTCATCGAGGCCTCGGGCTCGGTGTGGTAGTACCAGTTGTAGCGGTCGTTGGCGAGCGGAATCGAAAACGCGGCCGGCATGTGGATGAAGACGCTGTGATCGGCGCCGCCCGCCTCCAGCACCGCCACCCGCACGTTCGCATCTTCGGTGAGGCGGTTGGCCAGAACGCAGCCGGCCGAGCCCGCCCCGACAATCACGTAATCGAACTCCATTTGAGCCTTCGGTAAATGGCCGAGGGCCATTTACCGCACAAAATTCCCCCTCTCCCTCGAGGGAGAGGGGCAAGGGGTGAGGGGGGTGATGTTAACCATTCTCCACTTCATCATTCAGTACGGGCAGGCGACCTGCCCGAGCTCGACGTACACGGTCTTCAGGCGCGTGTAGTGGTCGATCGCGGCGTGCCCGTTCTCCTGGCCCATGCCGGACTGCTTGAAGCCGCCAAAGGGGACCTCCACCGGCGTGACGTTGTAGTTGTTGATCCAGCACACGCCGGCGTCGATGCGCTGGATCACGCGGTGCGCGCGCGCCAGGTCGCGCGTGAAAACGCCCGCGGCCAGCCCGTACGGCGTCGCGTTGGCGCGCCGCACCACCTCGTCCTCGTCACGAAACCGCAGCACCGACATCACCGGGCCGAAGATCTCTTCGCGCACGATCTCCATGCTGTCGCGGCAATCCACAAAAACGGCCGGCTCCAGGAAGCAGCCCCGCGCCAGGCGAGGGTCGGCCGGTCGGCGGCCGCCGCACGCCAGGCGCGCCCCGCCCGCGAGGCCCCGTTCGACAAACCCGAGCACGCGCGCCAGGTGTTCCTGGCTGATCAGCGCTCCGACCTGGGTGGACGGATCGAGCGGATCGCCGAGTTTCAGGCGCGCCACGCGCGCCAGCAGCCGCTCGACGAATGTATCGTGGACGGCGTCCTGCACGAACACGCGAGTTCCGTTGGTGCACACCTCGCCCTGCGTGAAAAAGTTGGCCATCATCGCGCCCGCGACCGCCTGCTCCAGGTCGGCATCCTCGAACACGATCAACGGCGACTTGCCCCCGAGCTCCATGGTGACGCGCTTGAGCGTGGCGGCGGCGTCGGCCATCACGCGCCGGCCCGTGGCGCATTCGCCGGTCAGCGAAACCTTGGCGACGGCCGGATCGCGCGTCAGAAGCTGCCCGGTACGCGCATCGCCCTGAACCACGTTGAACGCGCCGTCGGGCACCCCCGCATCGCGGTAGACCTCGGCCAGCGCCCCGGCCGTGGTCGGGGTCAGCTCGGCCGGCTTGAAGATCATCGCGTTGCCGCACGCGAGCGCGGGCGCCGATTTCCAGCAGGCGATCTGCAGTGGGTAATTCCACGCGCCGATACCGGCGCAGATGCCGAGCGGCTCGCGCCGCGTGTAGACGAACGCATCGCGCAGCTCGTGATGGGCGCCGTGCAGCGTGGCCGCCAGCCCGGCGAAGAACTCGATGCAGTCGGCCGCGCTCGGAATGTCGACCGCTTCGGCTTCCTGGATCGGCTTGCCGGTGTCGAGCACCTCCTGGCGCGCCAACGCGTGGCCGCGCGCACGCAGGATCGCCGCCGCCCGATTCAGGATGCGGCCGCGCTCGGCTCCGGTCATCGCGGCCCATTGGGCAAAGCCTCGCGCGGCGCTGGCGACCGCCTGCTCGACCTCGGCCGGGCCGGCCAGCTCGATGCCGCCGATGCGCTCGCCGGTGGCCGGATTGACGTTATCCAGCACCACGCCGGAGGTGCTCGCAACGAAGCGCCCGCCGATGAAGCTTTCGCAGTTGGCCCCGTTCATCGCCCGATCCCGGCGAGGCGCCGCGAGCGCGGTGCGCTCACGTTTCCGAGGCCTCGCGCCGGGCGAGCAGGTTGCGGGCGCGTTCGCGCAGCCCGGCGTGCGGCTGTGGGCCGGCGGCGCCGAAGCTCTCGGTGATCCGGTCCAGGATGATGGCGAGCAGCACCACGCTCAGGCCGCTTTCGAAACCCAGCCCGATGTCCAGCCGCTGAATGCTGGCGAGCACGTCGTTGCCGAGCCCGCCGGCGCCGACCATCGACGCGATGATCACCATCGACAGCGCCATCATGATGGTCTGGTTGACGCCGGCCATGATCGAAGGCATCGCGCCGGGGATCTGCACCTTCAGCAGCAGCTGGTGCGGCGTGCACCCGAATGCGATCCCGGCCTCGACCTGCTCGCGATTGACCTGGCGTATGCCCAGGTTGGTCAGGCGCACCGCCGGCGGCATCGCGAAGATCACGGTGGCCAGCACGCCCGGGACCTTGCCCAGACCGAACAGCATCGCGGCCGGGATCAGGTAGACGAACGCCGGCATCGTCTGCATGAAATCGAGCACCGGCCGCACCACGGCCGCGACCCGGTCGCTGCGGGCCATCCAGATGCCCAGCGGAATGCCCGCCAGCAGGCTGATCACGGTGGACGCCATGATCAGCGCCAGCGTGCTCATCGTGGCCGGCCAGAAACCGGTGGCGATGATGATGGCGAACGAGGCGGCGCAGAACAGGCCGAAGCGCCAGCCCACGCGCCAGAGGCCGAGCGCCGAGATCGCGGCCGCCACCACCCAGTACGGCAGCGCAACCAGGCCGTCCTCGATCAGCTCGGTGAAGCCGGCGATCACGCGGCCGAAGTTCTCCAGCGTGCCGTTGTCGTGCGCCAGCACGAAGTTGATGAACCGGCTGACCCATTCGCCGATCGGGATTGCCTCATGCATTGCGGGACTCCTCGTCGCACAGGCGCTCCAGCAGAATCGTCTGGGTTATCGCCCCTACGTAAGCGCCGTTGCCGTCGACCACCGGAAAAGGATGCGGATTGCGCGCGACCTGCCCCAGCACCTCGCGGAACGGGCTGGCGCCGGCCAGCGCCGGCACGTGGGACAGCAGGGCATCGGCCACGACCGGCTGGGACTGGCCCAGGCAGCGGGCCAGTGAATCGATCGAGACGACGCCGACCAGGTGCTGCGCCCCATCCACCAGGAAGCCGTAGTGCCGCTTGATCGAGCGCAGGTGTTCGACCGCGGCGCTGAATTCGGCCGGCAGGTCGCTCGGCACCGGAAACAGCGGCACCTGGTCCGTGCGCGCGATGTCGCCGACCGTCAGATGACGCGTCAGATCGACGCCCCGGAAAAACGCGCGCACGTAATCGTTGGCCGGATTGCGTGCGATTTGATGCGGATCGCCGACCTGAACCACGGTGCCGCCTTCCATGATCGCGATGCGATCGCCGATCCGGAACGCCTCGTCCAGGTCGTGCGAAACGAACACGATCGTGCGCTTGTGCTCGCGCTGCAGATCCAGCAGCACGCCCTGCATCTCGTGCCGTTTGAGCGGATCGAGCGCCGAGAATGCCTCGTCCATCAGCATCAGCGACGGATCGGTCGCCAGCGCCCGCGCCAGCCCGACGCGTTGCTGCATTCCGCCGGAAAGCTCGGACGGACGCTTGCGCGCAAAGGCGGTCAGGCCGACCTGCTCGAGCACCTGCAGCGCACGCTGCTCGCGCCGGTCCTTGGCGACGCCCGCCACTTCCAGCCCGAAGGCGGCGTTCTCCAGGACCGTTCGATTCGGCATCAACGCGAACGACTGGAACACCATGCTCATGTCGCGCCGGCGCAGGTCGATCAGCTGGCGCCGGTCCATCGACGCCACGTTCTGGCCATCGACCTGCACCTCGCCGGCGGTCGGCTCCAGCAGGCGGTTCAGCAGCCGGATCAGCGTGGACTTGCCCGAGCCCGACAGCCCCATGATCACGAAGATCTCTCCGGCCCGGATCTCGAACGATGCGCTCTGCACGCCCACGATCTGCCCGGTGCGGCGGAAGATCTCGTCCTTGTGCAGCCCCTCGGCCAGCATTTGCAGCGCCACCGCCGGGCGCGTGCCGAACACCTTGACCAGGTTGCGTACGACGATCTTGGCCGGCGCTTCCGGCGCGGTCGCTTCAAGCTCCCCTCTCCCGCTTGCGGGAGAGGGGCTGGGGGTGAGGGTCGCTTTCATGCCTCGGACAACCTAGTGGCCTGTGCCGCCCGTGTACAGACCGGCCACGCCGGCCACGATCAGCACGATGCTCGCCAGCTTCAGCGCGCCGGCGCCTTCGCCCAGCAGCAGGATTCCGATCGCCGCAACCAGCACCAGCCCGAGCCCCGACCAGATCGCGTAGGCGACGCTGACCTCGATGGTGCGGAGCGCAAAATTCAGGCAGGTGAAGGAGGCGCCGTAGAACAGGAACAGCAGCATCGACGGCAGCGCTTTCGTGAAGCCGTGCGAAAGCTTCATCGAAACCGTACCGGCCACTTCGAGCACGATGGCGCCGGTCAGGAACAGCCAGTCGGCCGTCATCGACCGGCGCGCCGATGGCTACGGCGCCCGACCGCGCCAGCCCTTGTGCCCAGACACGTCACCGCAGCCTGCTGCATCTCCCCTCCGGCCGTATTTTCCGCAAAACCATAGCGCCCCGGACCGCAATGCCCTGTTCTGCATGCGACATCGATCGTAGCGCCCGGGACACCCTGCGGCGCCCGATCGCCCCTCGCCCGCGCAGCGGGAGAGGGCAGGGCTCGCCCTGCGAAGCCGGGCTACGCCCGGCGAAGCAGGGGGGTGAGGGTCGCATACTGGCATCGTCGGGTCGTGCCGATGCGGCTGCGCCGGCGCCCGCAAAACTATGATGGCCGGCACGCGCCGCGCTGCACCGGGTCGCCCGGCCCGGGCGCGGCCTCCGAATCGTTGGCATGACCCAGTTCGACAAGCTGTTCGAGCCGCTGAAAATCCGCAACGTGGTGATCCGCAACCGGATCGTCAGTACCGGACACGCCGAAGTGTATTCCGAGGCCGGCATGCCGTCGGAGCGGCAGATCCGTTATCACGCGGAAAAAGCGCGCGGCGGAATCGGCCTGACGATCTGCGGCGGCTCCTCATCGGTCTCGACCGACAGCCCCAGCGCGGCCTGGAACGGACTGGACGTCGGTCATGACCGGATCGTGCCGCATCTGCGCCGCTTTGCCGACGCCATCCACGAGCACGGCGCGGCGCTGATGATCCAGCTGACGCACATGGGGCGCCGCAGCCGGTGGGACATCCAGAACTGGCCGCACCTGGTGTCCCCCAGCGGGATCCGCGAACCGGTGCACCGCTCCAGCTGCAAGACGATGGAGCTCGAGGACATCGAGCGCATCGTGCGCGACTTCGGCCAGGCGGTGCGGCGCTGCCGGGAGGCCGGGCTGGATGGTGTCGAAATCTCCGCAGCCCACCAGCATCTGATCGACCAGTTCTGGTCGCCACGCACCAACCGGCGCACCGACCGCTACGGCGGCAGCTTCGACAACCGGGTCCGCTTCGGCGCGCAGATCTTCGAAGAGATCCGGCGCGTGGTCGGCGACGACTTCGTGGTGGGGATCCGGATGTGCGGCGACGAATTCCACCCGGACGGCCTGGACCAGGCCGAGCTGCTGAGCATCGCGCGCTTCTACGCGCGCAGCGGACTGGTCGACTTCATCGATGTGATCGGCTCCGGCGCCGATACGCACGCCATGATGGCGAATATCGTTCCGAGCATGGCCTATCCGCCCGAGCCCTTCCTGTACCTGGCCTCGCGCATCAAGTCGGAAGTGGACGTGCCGGTGATGCACGCGCAGAACATCAAGGATCCGGTATCGGCGGCCCGCATCATCTCCGAGGGGCACGTCGACCTGATCGGAATGACGCGCGCCCACATCGCCGATCCGCACCTGGTGATCAAGCTGCGGGAAGGCCGCTCCGACGAGATCCGCCAGTGCGTCGGCGCCAACTACTGCATCGATCGAAACTACCGCGGCGCCGACGTGCTGTGCGTCCAGAACCCGGCCACCGGCCGCGAGAGCTCGATCCCGCACGTCGTGTCGCGCGCGGCCAGCAGCCTGCGCGTGGTCGTGGTCGGCGGGGGCCCCGCCGGGATGGAGGCGGCGCGCGTCTGCGCGCAGCGCGGCCACGCCGTGACGCTGCTCGAAAAGGCGGCCTCGCTGGGCGGCCAGATCACGCTGGCGGCGCGCGCCCCGGCGCGCGACCAGATGGCCGGCATCACGCGCTGGCTGTCGATGGAGCTGCAGCGCCTCAGGGTGGATCTGCGGCTGGGCCACGCGGCCGATGCACCGGCGGTGCGCGCGCTGGCGCCGCAGGTGGTGGTGCTGGCCACCGGTGGTGAGCCGGACCTGGCCGAGCTGCCGTTGTGGCGCGCGGCCGAGGGTAACGTGGTGTCCAGCCACGCGGTGCTGGCCGGAACCGTGCAGCCGGCCGGCAACGTGCTGGTGTACGACCGATACGGCGGATACGCCGGGGCGACCTGCGCCGATTTCCTGGCCCAGCGGGGCTGCCTGGTCGAGATCGTCACGCCGGACCTGATGGTGGCCGAGGACCTGGGCGGCACCACGCGGCCGGTCTACCTGAAGCGGTTCTACGAGAAGGACGTGATCGCCAGCGTGAACCTGTCGCTGCACGAGGTGTACCGGGAGGGCGGCCGGCTGGTGGCGGTGCTTCGCAACGAGTTCACGGATCAGGACGAGGAGCGGGTGGTCGACCAGGTCGTGGTGGAAAACGGCGTGCGCCCGCTCGAGTCGCTGTATTTCGAGCTCAAGCCGCACAGCCGCAACCGCGGCCAGATCGACCTGGAATGCCTCTCGCAGGGGCTGCCGCAGCCCGCTGCGCGGGCCGACGGCGAATTCCTGCTGTACCGGGTCGGCGACTGCGTTTCGCCGCGTGACATCCACGCCGCCATCTACGACGCGATCCGGCTGTGCAAGGACGTGTGAGCGAACCGATGCTGGGCGAGCCCCCTCTCTCCCGCGACCCTTACTTCCGACCTCTCTCCCATTCGCGAGAGAGAGGGGCTATTCGACTTCCCTCGGGACCAAGAGCGACGCTTGTGAATGCCGCGGGGGGTGCTCGAGGGGGGTCGCAGACCCCACTCGAAGCCGATCCTCCCGCTTTTCGGGTCCGAAGCTGCCATCCGGTGCAGGAGGCACCGCTCTTCGGAGCTGAGCTTCATCGCAAGGGGGTGAGGGTCGATGTTGTTGGCTGACCGCCTTCCCTACCTGCTGCTGGCTGCCTCGCTGGTCGCTGCGCTGGCGGGCGGTCTGTGGCGGGCGCGGCGCTGGCGCGCCGGCCGCGCCGCCAGCGTCGATCTCGTCGGCGGTCTGCGCGCGCTTCCCGGGCGCTACCTGCGGGATGTTCATGCCGTGGTGCTGCGCGATCCACCCGGGCCGCGCGAGCCGCGCGCGGACGGGGCCGCGACCGCGCGCATGCACGTGCTGACGGCCGGCGGGCTGGTCCTGGCAGCGCCGCTGGCACTGCTGCAGGGCCTGACTGCCCTGCGAGGCCAATGGCTCGCGGTGCTGCTGCTGGCTGCGCTGTCGATGATGGCGATCGGGGTCGCGCTGGTGGCGCGGCGCCGCTGGCCGGTGCGACCGGCCAGGCTTTCGGGCGGCTCATTCGACACGTTGCCTTGGGCCCTGGGTGGATTCGTCGCGTTCCTGGTGCGCGCCGCCTGTGCGGACCTGGGCATCGGGCCGGCGGCCCGCTGGACCGCGATGCCGGACCTCGGACTGGCCGTGCTGGGCGCCTGGGCCTGCGCCGAAATCTTCATCGGCATGTCGTGGGGGCCGATGCGTCACGCGCTGGCCGGCGCGCTGCACCTGGCGTTTCACCCACGTCCGGCGCGCTTTGCGGGTGAACGCGCGGACGCGGCGTTGACGCCACTGGCGCTGGACTCGGCTCGGCTGGGCGCGCAGCGGCCGGTCGATTTCCGCTGGAACGAGCTGCTGGGCTTCGACGCTTGCGTGCAGTGCGGCCGGTGCGAGGCTGCCTGCCCGGCCCACGCGGCCGGGTTGCCGTTGAATCCGAAAAAGCTGATTCGGGATCTGGCCTCGGCGGGTACCGGCCGCGTGCTGGTCGGAGAGGGCGGCGCGATCGACGCTGACACGCTGTGGGCCTGCACCACGTGCCGCGCCTGCGTGTACGAATGCCCGATGATGATCGAGCACGTGGACGCCGTGATCGATCTGCGGCGCTTCCAGACGCTGGAGCTCGGCGCGGCGCCCGGCAAAGCGGCGCAGGCGCTGCAGGAGTTGCGCGCGACCGACACCGTCTGCGGCCGCAGCACCGCGAGCCGGATGGACTGGGCCGCCGACCTGAAGCTGCCGCTGCTGGCCGAGGGCGCCTCATGCGATGTCCTGTTGTGGCTGGGCGAGGCGGCCTTCGATTTGCGCGGGCAGCGCACCTTGCGCGCGCTGGTCCAGTTGCTGCGGCGCGCAGGCGTCGATTTCGCGGTGCTGGGCGCCGATGAGCTCGATTGCGGGGACCTGGCGCGCCGCCTCGGCGACGAGGCGACCTTCGCGGATCTGGCGCGCCGCAATGTCGACACGCTCGCGAGGCGACGCTTTGCTCGTATCCTGACGGCCGATCCCCACGTGCTGCACGCGCTGCGCAATGAGTACCCGGCGTACGGGGGGCACTACGAGGTCTGGCATCACTCGGCTTACCTGCTCGGGCTGGTCGGCGAGGGCCGGCTGCCGCTGCGGCCCGGCACGACGGATCGGACGCTGACCTTTCACGATCCGTGCTACCTGGGGCGCTACAACGGCGATGTGGAGTCCCCGCGGCGGCTGCTCGAATCGCTCGGCATCCGCCCGGTCGAGATGGCGCGCTCGCGGATGCGCTCGAGCTGCTGTGGCTGGGGCGGGGGCGCCGCGTTGACCGACGTGCCGGGTAAGCGGCGCATCCCGGACGTGCGGATCGAACAGGCGCGAGAGGTCGGAGCCGATATCGTCGCAGTGGCCTGCCCGAACTGCGCCGTGATGCTCGAAGGCGTGGTCGCTCCGAGGCCCGCCGTGCTCGATCTGGCCGAGCTGGTCCAGCAGGCCGTGCAGGAGGCCGGGTGAGCCGCCGCAGCGAGCGGCGGCCGCGGCGCGAAAGCGGGGTCGTGCGCCGCGATCCGCGCAGCGAGCGCACGTCCGGTGTCCCGTCGGCCGCTGCGGTCCGCAGCGGCACGGCATTGCCGTCGCCCGCGTCGCCCGCTGTGCTGCCGCAGGTGACGATCGAGCAGCCGCAGGCGATCGTGATGGCCGTGCCGGATCTGGAACGCGGCCGGCTCACCGCGCTGGATCGTGACCTGATCGGAGCGGCGCGCGTGCTGGCCGATGCGCAGCGCGGCGCCGTGCTGGTGGTGGTGCCGTCCAGTTGCGCGGACGATCTGGGCTGCGCCGGCGCCGATCGCGTGGTGCGCTACGAGGCACCCGCGGCCGGGACCCATCTGGCTGCCGCGCTGGCACCGGCGCTGGTGGAGCTGGCGCAGCGCTACCAGGCCAGTCACGTGCTGTTTGCCGACACGTTAACCGCGGGCGGCGACCTCGGGCGGCGGGTCGCGGCACAGCTCGATGAGCGGCCCGCCGTGCGCGCCATCGCTCTGACCGCGCGCGAAGCGGTCTGCCGGTCCGATGCCGGCCGCCGCGAGATCGTGCGCGCTCCGCCGCGCGTGCTGCTGGTCGAAGCCGGCTGCGCCGAACCGGTGACCGGTGCGCGCCACCAGGCCGGTGCGTTGCCGGAGCTGACCCTGGGCACACCAGCGGCCGTGATCGATCTGGGCGCGGTCGCGGTCGATCGCAGCGCGGTCCCGCTGGTCGAAGCCGAGCTGATCGTCAGCGCCGGCGCCGGCGTTTCGGACTGGAACTCGTTTCACCGGCTGGCCGCGCAACTGGGCGCGGCGGAGGGAGCCAGCCGCGTGGTGTGCGACCAGGGGTGCCTGCCGCGCGACCGGCAGATCGGCGCCTCCGGCTGGGTGGTCGAGCCGCGCGGCTACCTGGCTTTCGGCATCTCGGGCGCGCCGCAACACCTGCAGGGCATTGCGCGCTGCGACCGGGTTGTCGCGGTGAATTGCGACCCGCACGCGCCGATGATGCAGCGCGCCGATCTGGCCATCGTTGCCGACGCGCAGCAGGTGATGCCGGCGTTGGCGGACCTGGTCGAGAGGGAAAAGCGCGGTGCTTGATGTCGCCGTCCTGCTGTCGGTGGGGCGCCATCCGGCCAGCGGGCGCGCGGTGCGCGCGGAACTGGATGCGCGCGCACTGGAGCTCGCGCTCGGCCTGGCCGATGGGGCGCGGATTCATGCGATTCACGCCGGCGATCCCGGGGAACTGGCGTTGCGCGATTACCTGGGCATGGGGCTGGCCGAGTTGACCGTGCTGGCCGCCCGCGATGGCGACGTGGCCGACGCGCTGGCGGCCCATCTGGCGCGGCTGCGGCCCGCCGTCGTGCTGGCCGGCAGCCGCGCCGAGCGCGGCGAGGCAAGCGGCATGCTGCCGTACCGGCTGGCGCATCGGCTGGGCTCGCAGTTGATCGCCAACGCGGTGTCGGTCACGCCGCTGGGCGCAGGGGCCCGCGTGATCCAGGCCCTGCCGCGTGGCGGGCGCCGTGCGCTGCAGGCAGCCCTGCCGGTGATGCTGACGGTGGACCGGGCCGCGCCGGCTGCGCGCATGAGCGCCTACGGGGCGGCCCGCCTCGGACGGATTCGGGCCATTGCGGTCGAATCGATCGAGGGCGTCGCTGGCACAGTGCCCGCCGTTCCCGCCGACTGGCGCGAGCGGCCGGCCAGGGTTCGGCCGCGCCGCCTGCGAACCATGGTGCAGGGCAGCGCGTCAGAACGTCTGCGCAGCATTCAACCGGTGCATGCATCCGGGGCGCGCTTGCTGGACCTGGACCCCCCACAGGCCGCCCGGGCGATCTGGCAATATCTGCTGGACGAGGGGCTGGCCGAGGCGGGGCCGCCGTCCGATCCGGAGTCTGGATCGGTCCGGCGCGGCGTCTGAACCGGGCCAAAGCCGCCTCGCTGCATGGGCGCGCCGGTTGCCGGACCGGCGGCGGGCGCATCCAACGGGGGTTTCGTGAAGCAACCGGGTTCGACACGAGCGACGACGCACTTCGGGTTTCTGACGCTCACCAATTACTCCCTGATCGCATTGGCCAATGCGATGGAGCCGTTGCGGATGGCCAACCGGGTTGGGCAGTCGAGCCTGTTCGAATGGACCGTGCTGACGCTCGATGGGCGCCCGGCGCTGGCCAGCAACGGGCTGAGCCTGGCGCCGACCCGCGCGCTGGCCGAGTGCGCGCCGATGGACGTGCTGTTCGTGTGCGGCGGCGTGGACGTGCGCGACGCGGTCGACCGCAGGCTGCAGTCGGCGCTGCGCGAGGCGGCGCGGCACGGGGTCGCGCTGGGCGGCCTGTGCACCGGGACCTACGCGCTCGCGCACGCCGGGGTCATCGACGGCTACCGCTGCGCGATCCACTGGGAGAACATGTCGGCCATCCGCGAGGAATTCCCGCACACCGTGTTCACGCCCGAGCTGTTCGTGATCGATCGCGACCGCTTCACGTGTTCCGGCGGCATCGCACCGATCGACCTGATGCTGAACCTGATCCGTGAGCGGCACGGCAAGGAACTGGCGACCGCGATCTGCGATCAATTCATCCTGGATCGGCTGCGCGACTCCAAGGACCGGCAGCACATCCCGTTGCAGGCGCAGGTCGGCGCCCACAACCAGATCCTGATCAAGGCGGCCACGCTGATGGAGGCCAACGTCGAGGAGCCGCTTGCCCTGGAAGAGCTGGCCTCTTACGTGGGCGTGTCGCGCCGCCAGCTCGAACGGCTGTTCAAGCGCTACCTGGGGCGCGTGCCGACGCGCTACTACCTGGAGCTGCGGCTGCGCCGGGCGCGCGAGCTGCTGCTGCAGACCGACCTGTCGGTGATGGACATCACGGTCGCGTGCGGCTTCCAGTCGCCCCCGCACTTTTCCAAGTGCTACCGGGGCCTGTTCGGCTACCCACCCAGCGTGGAGCGCCGGCGCGTGCGGGGCGGCAGCCACGCAGTCAACTGAGGGTGGGCGTGGTCAGGCGCTTATTGACACCTGCGCGTCGTACCAAAACAAGACCGGGCATGAAGGCGTCGCTACAGTCGGGCGAGCGGGTTGCACTCGACCCGACCCGCCTGTAAGGAGATCAGCATGATCATCATTCGTGCGGCCTGGCTGCTCGCGGCCGTGGCGGGCCTGGCGCTGGCGCCGCTGCGTTGCGGCGCGGTCGAGTCCGCCGACTGCCAGCGGGTCCGGTTTGCGGACATCGGGTGGACCGACATCACGGCCACCACGTCGCTGGCAACCGTGGTGCTGCAGGGGCTGGGCTATAAGCCCAGCACGACGATCGCGTCGGTGCCGATCGCCTTTACCGGACTGAAAAAGAAGAGCCTGGATGTGTTCCTCGGGTACTGGAACCCGAGCATGGCGCCGATCATTGCACCGTTCCTGAAGGACCAGTCGCTCGAGGTCCTTCCGGCCCCGAACCTGGCCGGGGCCAAGTACACGCTGGCGGTTCCCGCTTTCGTGGCCGACGCCGGCCTGAAGGATTTCGGCGACATCGCGCGCTTCCGCAAGGAGCTGGACGGCAGGATCTATGGGATCGAGCCGGGCAACGACGGCAATGCGCTGATCCAGAAGATGATCGACGCCAACCAATTCGGCCTGGCCGGGTTCAAGATGATCGAATCGAGCGAAGCGACCACCG